>SDBT01018578.1_pt1 | contig 10921 bp, 8 predicted proteins | sample 2277101 | NCBI WGS metagenome assembly SDBT01 (sample SAMN10404973, study PRJNA504765) | marine sediment metagenome | isolation source: marine sediment core GS10_PC15, 103 cmbsf | place: Arctic Ocean: Southern Knipovich Ridge | collected 2010 | reverse complement strand
GCTGGCGATTACCTCTTCCGGAGTGAGGCAATCAAGCTCGGCCGCCGCCGGCCGCATGATGTCGGCGGCGAAGCGATGAACCTGCTCTTTGATCGATGACTCTTCCTCGCTCAGGGTCTTGTTTAGCTCCAGGTACGCAGTCATGGGGCGCTCCTCACTTTTCGGCCCGCCTTCGTACCAGATTCTCCATCGCCGAGGCATCGGCTCCCAATCGGGCAATCGCTCGTAATCTGTGCGGCTTTCCCCCACAAAGTTGCGCCCTGCCGCCCGACTGACGCGCCGCCGATGACGGCCAAGAATGGTGTGGACACCCATCTTCCTGGAGGCATGCCATGAGCACGAGTAAGACACCCGATTCAGACGTGAGCGCCGAGACCACCAACGGAGCCTCAGATCGCTATCGCGATCGGTGGCGCTGGGACAAGACGTTCTGGGCCACCCACTGCGTCGACTGCTATCCGGGCAATTGCCCGTACAAGGTCTTCGTCCGCGACGGCAAGATCATCGCCGAGGAGCAGGCCGCGACGTTCCCCGTGGTCGAACCCAACGTCCCGGACCTGAATCCGATGGGCTGCCAGAAGGGCGCCGCCTGGAGCAAGATGCTCGATTCGCCTGAGCGCGTATTGCACCCGCTCAAGCGCGCGGGAGAGCGCGGGGAGGCGAAATGGGAGCAGGTGACGTGGGACAAGGCGCTCACAGAGATCGCCGACCACATGCTCGACGCGATCGAGGAAAGCGGGCCGGAAGCGATCATCCGCGAAGGCACGCCGGCCGAGGGCGGCTTGCTAACTACGTTCCCGTTCGGCCGCCTGATAGAGATGATTGGCGGGCTGACACCCGATGTAAACGCCGTCATCAACGACTTTTCGACCGGCATCTACCTCACCTACGGGAAGTTCGACCCGGCGAGCAGCGTCGACGATCTCTTCCATTCGGACTTCATCATGTACACGCACATGAACCCCGTGTACACACAGATATCCGCCTATCACTTCACGGCGGAGGCGAGGTACAAGGGGGCGGAAGTCGTCCTCGTCGCTCCCGACGTTAGCCCCTCGCACACACACGCTGACTACCACGTGCCAATCAAGCCGGGAGCCGATGCGGCCCTGGGACTAAGCATGGCGCAGGTCATCATCGAGGAGGGGCTGTACAAGGCGCCGTTCGTCAAGGAGCAGACCGACCTGCCGCTGCTCGTCCGGCTGGACACACGCCAGTTCCTGCGCCAGAGCGAAGTCCGTGAGGACGGCCGCGACGACCAGTTCTACGTTTGGGACAGCGTCTCCGACTCGCTGGCGGAATCGCCGCTAGCGACGCTCGACCTTGGCAAGATCGACCCGGCCCTCACGGGGGCGTACACGGTCGAGCTGGCCGACGGGCGACGGGTGGAGGTGCTGCCAGTCTTCGAGCTGCTCAAGGACCGGCTCAAGGATTACACGCCGGAGAAGGCACAGGCCATGTGCGACGTCCACCCCGACACTACTCGCATGCTCGCCCGCAAGATCGCCTCGAAGCGCAGCGCTATCTTCTGCGGTGGCACGTCTTTCAAGTATTTCCACTCAGACCTCATGGTGCGGGCCTATTTGCTGGTGCTGGGTCTGACCGGGAACTGGGGCCGTAAGGGCACAGGCCCCGGCGAGTGGTCCGTCGCGGGATTCGACGGACCGTTCCTCTACGGGGCAAAGCAGAAGGGCGGCCTTGAAGAGACGCGCCGCGTCCTGGAGATGCGTGAGGCGGCGATCCAGATGTTCAAGGAACAGGACCCGACCCGCACCGAAGAGATGGCCCACATCGAGATGATGCGGGCGATGGCACCCCAGATACAGATGGTCCCAGCCGTATTCTTCTGGTACTACCACTGCGGCTACAAGGACAACTGGAACCGCAAGGAGTGGAGCGAACCGACGATGCAGCGCGACTTCGATGAGTACTTCGACGAGTCGCTGGAGCGTGGTTGGTGGCAGAACCGCCCCGGGCCCGACGTCACGCCCCGCGTGTACTTCGAGGTCGGCGGCAACACCATGCGAAGGACCAGAGGCGGCCAGAACCAGCTGCTCAACAGCCTCTGGCCGAAGCTGAAGTGCGCCGTCACCGTCGACTGGCGGATGCAGACGACCGGTCTGTTCTCCGACTACTTCCTGCCGGTCGCGCATCACTTCGAGAAGATCGCGTTCATGTTCCCCACGCCGCAGCTCATGAACCTGACGTTCTCGGACAAGGCGGTCGAGCCGCCCCCGGACGTCAAGGACGAGGTCGAGATCGGGGTACTCCTCGCCGAGAAGATTGAGGAGCGAGCGAAGGCGCGCGGTATGGTCGAGTACACCGACGGGCTGGGCGGCGAGCGGAGGCTGGACGACCTCGTCGACCGCTACACGAAGGGCGGCGAGTTTCGCGATGCTGAGGCGATCGCCAACGAGTGGATCGTGGATAGCGCCGAGTCGGGGAACTTCGAGAAGGGCCTCAACCTCGAGACGCTCAAGGAAAAGGGCTATCAGCGCTTCAAGAGCTGGGGCATCGGCGCGATGTCAAAGAGCCAGGCGTCCGACATCGAAGAGAATGAGACGCACACGGCCTTCCGCTGGCACGTCGAAAAGAAGGTGCCGTATCCGACTCTCACGAGGCGCGCGCAGTTCTACATCGACCACGAATGGTTCCTGGAGGCCGGGGAAGAGCTGCCCTGCCACAAGGACAACCCGCCGCAGGGAGGCGACTACCCGTTCTCGATGACGAGCGGCCACAACCGCTGGAGCATCCACTCAATGAATATCACCAACCGCATTCTTCAGGAAACGCACCGGGGTAAGCCCAACATCGTGATGAACCCGGAGGACGCCTCGCGGCTCGGGATCGAGGACGACGAGGAAGTCGAGATCGCGAACGACATGGGTGTGTTCATCAGCCCGGTGAAGCTTTCACCCAGTGTCCAGCCGGGACAGATCGTGTCATACAACGGCTGGGAGCCGTACCAGTACAAGACGTGGAAGGGCGCCTCCGACGTCGAGACGGGCATGGTGAAGTGGTTGCACTTCGCCGGCGGCAGCGGCCATCTGCGATACTGGCCGATGCAGTGGCAGCCGGTGCCATTCGACCGTGGTATCCGCGTCAACGTCTCGAAGCTGGACTGACCCGCGCCGGCGGAGAACGTTTGCGCCGTCGATCCGCAAACATGAGGGCGCCGGCCGAGAGCTAGCTGGGGGCGAATCATGATCGGATATACGGAAGCACAGGAAGCGATACGGCGCGCGGTCCGCAAGTTCGCGGCCAAGGAAGTGCAGCCCGGAGCAGCCGAGCGCGACGAGACCGCGACGTTCGACTACGACCTGTACCGCCGCCTGTGCGAACTCGGGCTGGCCGGAATGCCGTTCCGGGAGGAGTTCGGCGGCGCCGATGCGGACTCGTTGACGTTCTGCCTGGCGATCGAAGAAGTGAGCCGCGCGGACATGTCTCTTGGCCTGACGCTGTGGGTCGGCATCCAGGGTGCAATCTCGATGACCTACGGCAGCGACGACCAGATATCGGCCTGGCGCGAGCCCTACATCGCCGCCACGATCGCCGGGGACGTGGTGAGCGCCGGGGCGATCACAGAACCCGACGCCGGCTCGGATACTGCCGCGATCAAGACACGGGCCGAGCATGACGGGAGCGACTGGGTCGTAAACGGCAACAAGATCTTCATCAGCAACGCGGGCCTGGAGAACTGCGCGTTCGCGATGGTGCTATGCCGGACGGAAGAGGGGTTCGGCATCGTCATCGTGCCAACGGGGACGCCTGGCTTCACGATGGGCCCGCCTCTCCGCAAGATGGGGCTGCGTTCCTCCGACACGAGGGAGCTTTCGTTCGACGACTGCCGCGTGCCGGAGCTCAACATGCTCGGCGGAAGCTCGTTAGGCCGGCAGGCCATCGTCGGTGGAGGGTTCCATATCACGCGGCTATACCTGGCGTCCCAGGCTGTCGGCCTGGCCACGGAGTGTCTCGACCAGTCGCTGGCGCACGCGAAGAGCAGGGTGGCTTTCAAGCGCCCGATCGCGCGCTTCCAGTACGTGCAGGGAATGCTCGTCGACATGGCGCTTGAGATCGAGGCCGCGCGGCTGCTCCGCGACAAGGCCTGTGCACTGCACGCCGCGAACCTGCCGTATGCGAAGGAGGCGGCGATGGCCAAGCTTTTCTGCACGGAGATGGGGAAGCGAGCGGCGGACCACGCGGTTCAGATCTTCGGCGGCATGGGCTACATGGACGAGACTCCCGTGTCCCGCTATTACCGGGACATCAGAGCGGCCACGATCGCCGAGGGCACGAGCGAGGTGCAGAAGCACATCATCGCGCGGGAGCTTGGGTGTTTCAGTTGACCGATACGGCCGGCCTGGGTTTCGCCCGGGCACCAGTTGAGGAGGAGAGGACATGAAGGAGTTCAGGGATAAGACCGCCGTCGTCACCGGCGCGGCCAGCGGCATCGGGCTGGCTATGGCGGAGAAGTTCGCCACGGAAGGGATGAATGTCGTCCTCGCCGATATCGAAGAAGAAGCGCTGATAAGGACGGCACGTGAGATGAAGGAGAACGGCGCCACCGTGCTCGCCGTACGGACGGACGTCTCGAAGGGCGCCGAGGTGGAGGAGCTGGCGGACAAGACGTTCGAAGCCTTCGGCGGCGTGCACGTCCTGTGCAATAACGCCGGCGTCTCGCCGGTCACCGGCGCGTCCTGGGAGCTGACGGAGGCGGACTGGCAGTGGGTGCTGGGGGTGAACCTGTGGGGCGTCCTCCACGGCATCCGGGCCTTCGTTTCGCGCATGATCGAGCAGGACAGCGAGGGTCATATCGTCAACACGGCGTCCGTGGCGGGCCTGCTGTCGTTGCCGTGGGGTTCTCCGTACTGTGTGGCGAAGCACGGCGTCGTCACCCTGTCCGAATCGATGCATGGAGAGCTGGCACACGTGGGCTCGAAGTTGAAGGTGTCGGTGCTCTGTCCCGCCTGGGTGAAGACGCAACTCATGGACGCAGAACGAAACCGGCCGGCCGAGCTGAAGAACCAGGGTGAGGCGACAGCGGCGCGCCCGCAGGCCGTCGTCACGGAGCAAGCCGTCCGCGCACTCGTCGCAGGCGGCACAGAGGCCAGCGGGATCGCAGACCTGGTCGTTGACGCGATCCGGGAGGAGCGCTTCTACGTTCTCCCTCACCAGGAGTGGAAGGAGCAGGTGCGCACACGGATGGAGGGCATAATCGACGAACGTAACCCATCAACGGAGCCAGCGATCCAACCGGTCGGGGAAACGGCCGAGAGTTCGTGAGCCGCTAGCTGATGGCTGAGAGAACGGCAAAGCCCCCGCTCATCTCCGATCCCGCGCTGGCGGACACCCGCTGGTTCACCGACGTGCTTCAGCACGCAGGCGCGCTGGGAAACGCAGTCGTCACCGCGGTCGAGCAGACGCGGATCGGAACCGGTCAGACCGGGCACAGCGTCGCCTTTTCGCTTACCTACGACAAGCCCGCGCCCGATGCGCCTGCGACCGTGGTGGGGAAGTTCCCTTCGCAGGAGCCCCAGAGCCGTGCCGCCGCCAAGACGTTTGGCCTGTACGAGCGCGAGGTCGGGTTCTACCGGGACATCGCTAAGACGGTTGATATCCGCATCCCTGCCTGCTACTTCGCCGACATCGACCTGGAAACCGGTGACTTCGTGCTACTGCTTGAGGACCTTCGCCCCGCTGTTCAGGGCGATCAGGTCGCCGGATGCAGCGTCGACGAAGCGTTGCTCGCGATGAGCGAACTCGCGGGGCTGCACGCGCCTCGCTGGGACGATCCCGCGCTGGCGGAGATTGATTTCCTGGGCCAGTCCGACGACACGCAGGGCGGCGACATGCTCCAGATGGTGTATCAGGGCCTGTGGCCGGGGTTCGTCAAGGGGTACGGACCTGCCCTGAGCGCAGATGCGCTCGCGCTCGGCGAAACGTTTGGGTCCTCAGTCGGCGATTGGGGACGCGACTGGACGCCGCCCGCCTGTGTGACACACGGCGACTACCGCCTGGACAACATGATGTTCGGCACCAAGGAGGGCGGCTACCCGCTCACGACGGTCGACTGGCAGACCATCGGCCACGGCCCGGGAATCCGGGACGCCGCGTACTTCATCGGCGCCGGACTCTCCGTGCCCGACCGCCGGGCGCACGAGATGGCCCTGCTCAAGCACTACCACGATGCGCTCGTCGCTCGCGGAGTGGACGGTTACGGCTGGGAGCGGTGCCTCAACGAGTACAAGCTCGCGACATTGGCAGGCGTTCTGATGACGGTCATCGCATCGCAGGCCGTCGCCTCCGACGACCGGGGAAGGGCGATGTTCGCCGCCATGGCGGAGCGCCACTTCGCCCACGCGATCGACCATCAAGCCATCGACAGACTGACCCATGCGTAAGTGCTCACGCGGCCAGCCGGCGTTCTGCGGCCGGTGCGGCTCGCCAGAATGAGCGCGCCCGTAAAGAAGGGGGACCAATGCTGACGCGATTCGACGACTATCCGATACACCAAACGCCGGAGCCAGTGGCGCACGCCGCTTCCAGCGACCGCAACGTCTACGACCGCTACTGGTTTAACGGCTACGCTGACGACGGCGAGTTCTACTTCGCCGTGGGCATGGGGCTCTACCCCAACCGGGGGATCCTCGATTGCGGCTTCAGCATCGTCCGCGACGGCGAGCAGCACGCCTTCCACGGCTCGCGCCGCGCACCCGCGGAACCCAGCGACAGCACCGTGGGCCCTTTCCAGATCGAAGTCCTGGAACCGATGCGCAAGGCGCGCGTGACGCTCGCCCCTAACGAGACGGGAATCGAGTGTGACCTCGTCTTCACGGCCCGCACCGGCTGCGTTGAGGAGGGCCGTCAGACGCTTCGTCAGGGCACGCGCGCGTTCTTCGACGCTACCCGGTTCGCCCAGTTCGGCCGCTGGCAGGGCGAGATCCGCTACGCGGGAAAGACGCTCGCGGTCGACTCGTCGCGGGTCTACGGCACGAAAGACCGCTCCTGGGGCGTCCGGCCCGTCGGCGAGCCCGAAACCGGAGGCGCGCCCGCGACGCGGCTGCCGCAGTTCTTCTTCCTCTGGGCGCCCATTCACTGGCAGGACCGCTGCACGCACTTTGGGGTCCTGGAGGACGAGCGCGGCTTCGCCTGGCACCAGGACGGCGCGCTCGTCCCGGCGTACGCTTCGCCCGACGAGATCCCGGGGGTAGAAGACCCAGGGATCGAGAGGATGGCGTCCGTCTCGCACCAGATCACATACGAAAAGGGCACGCGAAGAGCGCAGTCAGCCCGGCTCGACCTCATCGGGACGTCCGGCGAGCGTCATGTGATCGAGCTCGAGCCCCTGCTTTGCTTTCGCATGAAGGGCATCGGCTACATGCACCCGGAGTGGGGGCACGGCCGCTGGAAGGGCGAGCTGGCGATCGGCGGGGAGTCCTGGAAGACGGACGACGTCAACCCGCTGGCCCTCGAAAACGTGCACATCCAGCAGGTCGTGCGCGCCCGGATGGACGGCCTGGAGGGCATCGGCGCTCTTGAGCAGATGTGCATCGGGCCTCACGCCACCTCCGGCTTCGAGCAGTTCCTCGACGGGGCCAGGTGAGCGGGCGGACGCAAAGACGCGGCGCGGCCTCTCTACGGCAACGACCCAGGTCTGCTCCGTACGAGTTCGGGGCTTGACAACGGCGCGAAACTGAACGAAGCTTCAGTGTACTGAACGCCTGTTCATTTAACTGAAGTGAGGTTCAATGCGAGTTACAGACGCGCACGTCGAGGCCAGAAAGATGCAGATACTCGATGCGGCCTGGGTGTGCTTCGCCGAGCGTGGCTACCGTCAGGCGACGATGCAGGACATCGCCGCCAAGGCAGGGCTGAGCACCGGCGCGATCTATCTCTACTTCGAGGGCAAGGACGCGCTGATCAAGGCAGCGAATCAGCGAAACCTGGAGACGGGCCGACGGATAGTGGAGGCGGTTCGGGCCAGTTCCACAGGTCCGTTGAGTTCGATGCGCTCGCTCGGCGCCGCGATGATATCGGTGTTCTCCGATCCGGGCTTTGAGGCGGCAACGAGACTGAGCATCGAGATGTGGCCGGAGGTGATCCGAAACGAGGAGCTGGCGGCCGCGCAACTCAGTGAGATGAACTTCTGGCGTAAGGAGGTAGGGATGCTGCTGCGGGAGGCTCAGGAGGCAGGCGAGATCAAGCCAGACGCCGACCCGGACGCCATCGCCACCCTCTCAATATTAGCGTGGGAGGGGCTCCGCCACTGGAAGCTAATCGACCCGAGCATCAGCGAAGATATCCTGGTCTCCGTGGTGCGGCCGTTCCTGACAACCGGCACGACAGAAGACTGGCCGGGCGAGGACAGCCTCAAGAGTTCGGAGCTGCTGCAGGGTGCACCCTGGATCTTGCCAACGGCTGACGACGACAGCGTGACCGAGGAAGAGACCGAGTAATGGCGATCGCTGAGGTAAAGCCGGGAGTGCCGGAGGCCGAGAGCGGACGAGAGCCGGTCCTCGAGGTCACCGGGCTGACGAAGCGCTACGGAAAGCTGACAGCCGTCGACGGGATCTCGTTCGCGGTGCCGCGCGGGGAGACGTTCGGGCTGCTTGGCCCCAACGGCGCCGGCAAGACTACGACCTTGGAGATGATCGAGGGGCTGCGGAGCCCGGACGCCGGTCAGATAACGATACTGGGCAAGGACGCCGTCAAAGAGAGACGCGCCGTGCAGGAGAGGATCGGCGTGCAGCTACAGTCGCAGACGCTCTGGGCCGAGCTAACGGTGGAGGAAACGCTCAAGCTGTTCGCGGCCGTGTTTCGGAACCCGGTCCCGATCCAGCCGTTGATGGAGCGGTTCTCGCTCAGCGAGAAACGACGAGCGTTGGTGCGAGGGCTCTCCGGCGGACAGAAGCAGAGACTATCGATAGCCACCGCGCTCGTGAACGACCCGGAGATCGTCTTCCTCGACGAGCCGACGACCGGCCTTGACCCGTCAGCGCGGCAGAGCTTCTGGGACCTGATACGAGAGCTTCAAGCCAACGGCAAGACGGTGATCGTAACGACGCACTACATGGAGGAGGCGGAAGTGCTGTGCGATCGCGTAGCGATCATGGACCGGGGCCAGATCATGGCGCTGGACACGCCCCGTCAGCTTATCCGCGCGCTGTCCTTCGATAACACCGTGGAGTGCGGCTTCTCCGGCAGCGTGCCGGCCGAGACGCTGGAGGCGCTACCGGCCGTTCACGAAGTCAAGGCCGAGGACTCCGCATTCATCCTTTTCACCAATGACGTGGCGGCAACCCTCGCCGGTCTCATGGAAGTCAGGGACGACGCGGGCCAGCGCGTGAAGAGCCTGCACGTGAGGACGGCGACTCTGGAGGACGTCTTCATCTCTCACACAGGCAGAAGGCTGGGGAACTAGGTTGCGAGTCAAAGGGTTCCTCCAACTCGCGTCCACGCAGGCGACGATGCTACGCCGGAACACAGGCTTCTGGCTGAGCAGCCTCATCGTCGCAGTGGTGTCGATCCTGGTGTTCGGGTGGCTGTTCAACCCCGATACGCAGGCGTTTGATCTCGCGATCGTGGATGAGGATGGCTCAGAGCCGGCGCTATCGCTTGTAGCCGCCTTCGAGACCATCGACAACGTGGAAGTAGCGACCGGAGAGCGGGACTCGGAACTCTCCTCGCTCGAGGAGGGCGAACGGGCTGCGTTGCTGATAATCCCGGAGGGCTTCGGCGCGTCTCTGGCCGAGGGGCATGCGAGCGTGCTGGCGTACTACGACAACACGGACCTCATCCGGGTCGGCTACGTGACCTCGACCGTGAGTGCGGTGATCAGCGCCTTCAACGAAGACATATCGGGCGGCGCTTCGGCGGTGACACTGGAAGCGCGCTCGATCTCCACCAAGAACGTGCGCTATATCGACTTCCTCACGCCGGGGATGGTCGGCATGGCGATCATGTACATCAACCTCGGCGTCGGGTTCATGCTCGTGACGTGGAGAGAGCAGGGCATCCTGCGCAGGCTCGGCGTAACGCCGCTCCGGCCGAGCAACCTTATCCTCTCCCAGGCGGTTTCCTTCGCCGTCGTGTCGCTCCTGCAGGTAACGATCATCCTGGGCCTCGGCTATTTGATCTTCGACGTGTCGATCAACGGAAGCTTCGCCTGGCTTGCTGTCAGCGTTGCGCTCGGGATCGCTGCGATGCTGTCGATCGGCTACTTGATCGGCAGCTTCTTACACACGCCCACGGCGGTGAACGCGGTGATCAACGCGATCGCCCTCCCGATGATTTTCCTCGGGAAGTCCTATTTTCCGCTGGACGCGCCGACGGCGCTCAAGCCGCTGGTCGCGGCGATGCCGCTCACGCACATCAACGACGCGTTGCGAGAAGTCGTAAACGGCAGCGGCGAACTGGGCGACCTGTGGGTGAGCTGGGCCGCCCTTGGCGCCTGGATCCTGGTTGGCTTCACCGCTTCGGTGCGCGCGTTCCGCTGGCAGTAGTCGGACTAGTTGCCGAAGTCCCAGCCCTGGCCGGAGTGGTAGCGCTTCAGAATGTTCTTGGCGATGAGGATCCTGTGCACCTCGTCCGGCCCGTCGGCCAGGCGCAACGTCCTTGCCCCCTGGTACATCGCCCAGAGCGGCAAGTCTCCCGAGACTCCGGCCGCCCCCCAGACCTGGATCGCGCGGTCCACGACGCGGTGATAGGCGGCAGGCACGAAGATCTTGATCGCCGAGATGTCCGTGCGCGGGTCGACCATGCTCTCCATCTTCTCGGCGCAGTGGATCGTCATCAGGCGCGCCGCCTGAATGTCGATATACGAGTCGGCGATGAAGCCCTGTATGAACTGCTTCGTCTCGAGGAGGCCGCCGTGTACCTCGCGCACCATTGAGCGTTCGACCATCAGATCGAACGCGCGTGT
>SDBT01018577.1_pt1 | contig 10921 bp, 6 predicted proteins | sample 2277101 | NCBI WGS metagenome assembly SDBT01 (sample SAMN10404973, study PRJNA504765) | marine sediment metagenome | isolation source: marine sediment core GS10_PC15, 103 cmbsf | place: Arctic Ocean: Southern Knipovich Ridge | collected 2010 | reverse complement strand
ACAAGGCGCGCGCCGATTTGAGCGCGGAGACGTACTCGTGCAGTACGTCGAGCACTCCAATCAAGCGCAACGCGGTACTCGCGCGCCATCGCGCTCGCGTAGTAGCCACCCGTTGTGAAGTCCGGGTTAGAATGCAGAATGCTCCTGCCTACGCAGGCGGCGACAGCGCCCCAGGCGACAAACAACACTCGCGAGCTCAGGTCATGCCGACAAGCACGGTCGAAGACTATCTGAAGTGCATCTTCCTGGCCCAGCAGAGCGCAGGTGAACTGCTCATCTCCACTGGCCAGATCGCCACCGCCCTAGGCGTGGCCCCCGGAACTGCAACTGCAATGGTGAAGACTTTGGCCGAGTCGGGGTTGGTCGAGTACGAGCCCTACGGAGGTGTTCGCCTGAAGCCTGCCGGTGAAAAGCTCGCGGCACACGTCTTGCGCCGACACCGTCTGGTCGAGCTCTTCCTCGTCCAGGTCATGGGGATGGACTGGAGCGAGGTCCACTCCGAGGCCGAACTGCTGGAACATGCGGTATCTGACCGGCTCATCGACCGCATCGACGAGATGCTCGGGCGGCCCGAGGCCGATCCCCATGGTGATCCTATTCCCAGCGAGAGCGGCGCGCTCGAGCCCACGGATGATCCGACCCTCCTCAACTGTCCCCTGGATGTGCCGGTCAGGGTCGTGCGGGTAACCGACCAGGCCAAGGAATTCCTCCGCCTCATTGAGCGCTATGGCCTGGTGCCTGGCAGCCAGATGCGAGTCACGGCCCGCGACGAGCAAGCCGATACCGTGTTGTTGGCCCCGAGCGTAGGGGAGCCGGTCAACCTGGGCTTCCGGGCTGCCTCGAAGATCCTCGTCAGGCCCTTGGCCTGAGATCGCCGGCCGCATCCTCGTCGAGCAGCCAAGTCAACTGACCATCAGCCGGGACCACTCGTGCCGCCGGCAGAGGCCGTGGGCGCCGCTCCGACACGGACCCCTCGGCATCTTTCAGAACCGCCGCCACGATTTCGGACTTCGCGGCACCGGAGACCAGAAAGATCACCTCACGAGCTGCGTTGAGCACCGGCAGGGTCAGGGTCAGCCGCGGCAGATCCCGCTCCCCTGCTCCACCGGGTGCAGGCGTGGCTACAACCCACTTGCTCAGTTCCTCCACAGCCATCGCGCCGGGAAAAAGTGAAGCCGTGTGCCCGTCGCCACCCAAACCCAACAGGACGAGATCGAGCCGAGGTGGCCGGCGCCCGGTACCGGCAAGGCCTGCGTCGTAGTCTTCGTCGACCTCGCTCTCGAGCGTAACCTCGTAGGAGCTGGCCGTCTCGGCCGGCTCCCCGACTATCCCCTCGCGCCCAACTCTCTGTGATCGGTCCGGGGCAGCAGGCGCCCAGCCGAGCGGAACCATCGGATGCACCTGCGCAGGGTCCACCGGAACGTGATCGAGCAGGGTTGCGCACGCCATTCGGTAGTTGCTGTGCGGGTTCTGCGGCTGAACCCACCGCTCGTCCCCCCAGAAAATGTGCCAAATGGGCCAATCGACAGCGGTAGCGAGGGGAGGTGACGCCAACCGCCGGTAGACGCCAGGGGGCGTCGTGCCGCCGCTCAGCGCAACTGAGAAACGACCCCGGGCGGCAATCGCCTGGCGCGCCACCGCCAGAATCCTCCCCGCTGCTACATCGCACATTTGATCGTAAGTGGGTTCGATCTCGATGTTAGCCCGCATTTCCCATCGCTCTGCCTTCAGTCGTTCGCCTTCGGCACGTGCCAGTGATGGCCATCTCGCGCCAGCAGGTCGTCGGCCGCCGCGGGTCCCCAATCGCCCGGCGCATAGTTGGGGAACTCGACATGAGCGCTCGCTTCCCATGCGCAGATCAGAGGATCGATTACACGCCAGGCCAGCTCGACGCCATCTGCACGCGTAAATAACGTCGAATCCCCCAGCAAGCAGTCGTGCAACAGCCAGACGTAGGCATCGGCCAGCTGCGCCTGGGAGAAGGCACCCTCATAGTGAAAATGCATGTTCACGGGCTGCAGCTGGACTTCAGGGCCGGGTGCTTTGACCTGGAACCTGAGGTGGATACCCTCGTTCGGCTGGATCCTCAGGCGCAGCAAATTCGGACGGAGCGCAGCAGCAGCAGTTTGCGCGAAGAGGAGGTGCGGTGGTTGGTGGAACTGTACGACGATCTCGCTGACCTTCTCGCGCATGCGCTTGCCCGAGCGCAAATAGAAAGGCACGCCCTGCCAGCGCCAATTCTCGATCTCGAAGCGAACGGCCGCGAAGGTCTCGGTGGTCGAGTCCAGCGTAACGTGCTCTTCTTCGCGATAGCCGGGCACCTCTTTGTCCTCGATGAGGCCGGGTCCATACTGGCCGGCAACAGCAATGGACGGGATCTCAGCCTGATCGAGCGGATGGATCGAGCGCAGCAACTTGACCTTCTCGTCGCGCACCGCCTGGGCCGAGAAATCTACAGGCGGCTCCATCGCGATCATGGCCAATAGCTGCAGAAGGTGATTCTGGAACATGTCGCGCACTAATCCAGAACGCTCATAGTAGCCACCGCGGCCCTCCATCCCGAGATCCTCGGCGACGGTGATCTGGATGTTGTCGATGAAACGACGATTCCACACCGGCTCGAAGATCGAATTGGCAAAGCGAAAGACCAAAATGTTCTGGACCGTTTCCTTGCCGAGGAAGTGATCGACTCGAAAGATGCTCTCCTCGTCGAAAAGCTCCGCGAGGCGCGAGTTCAAAGCCTCCGCGCTCGCGAGATCCCGGCCGAAAGGCTTCTCCACGACGATCCGATCTGCTGCGACAGATGTGTCCGAGGGTCCGGCGCCAGCCGCTCCTGCGCCGGCGAGGCCTGCGCCAGCCAGACCATCGACAATATCGGTGTAGAAGTCCGGAGGGGCCGACAGGTAGTAGATGCGGGCCGGTCGCGCCGCCTCGCTCCCCGTGCCCGCCGACTCGCCCCCGACGTCCACCTGGCCTTCGATCTCGGTCAGGCGAGTCGCGAGGCTCCGATAGGTGGCGGGATCGTTAAAGTTCCCGGAGCAATAGAAGAGCTGACTCTCCAACCGGTCCCAGCAACGAGCCTCAATGGGGCGGGCGAATTTCTCGACGGCACTCCGCATTCGCTCCCTGAACACGGTGTCGTCCCAGTCACGCCGCGAGACCCCGACTACCGCGAAACGATCCGGCAGCAGTCCTTCTGTACACAGCCGGTATAGGGCCGGAATCAGCTTGCGCGCCACCAAGTCGCCGCTGGCTCCGAACAGCACCAAGACGGCAGGCGCGGGGACCTGCCGCCCTTCCGAATGGCGCAGGAAGGCGGTCATTCCATCAATGGCATCTTGCGCGCCGCAACTGCCGACCGCGCTCACCGCAATGCCTCATCTACGGCCGCGACCAGCGTCTTGATGGCCTGTCGCAGCCCACCCGTGGCATGAATTCCGAGCACCCGCTGTCCCCTGTCTTGAAGAGCCTGCAAGTCTCCGAGGGCCTGAGCCCGCGCCAGCACCCCGAAGGTATAGCCGCGCCCCGGGCAGTCCACATCATGCGCGTCGTCAGCGGTAATCTGCAGGAAGACGCCGCGGTCGGGACCACCTTTGTGGAGTTGCCCCGTCGAGTGCAGGAAGCGAGGCCCCCAGCCGAAGGTCGTCGCGACTCCGAGACGATCGCGGAGGGAACGTCTCATGTGGGTGAGGTCGTCTTTGATTTCATCGTCCGGACCGACGAAAGCCTGGATTCCAACGTAGTCCGGCGCCTTCGCGCGCCCCAAGTGGGCGCGTAGCCAGCCCACCAGATCGGCGTTTCCGCCAGCGCCCTTCGCGAGCTCGATATCCGCCCCCAGATCGGCGAACAGCGACAGGCCACCCTCCGTGTACACCGGTTCCGGCTCCGGCAGCGCTCCCGTGCTCTCGTAGGCGAACAGCAGCTCTCCGGTACGGTCCTTTGCTTCCTTCACGTTGGGCTCATCGAACGGGTTGATGCCCATGAGGGAACCGGCCACTGCGACAGCGAGCTCCCAGCGAAAGAACTCCTGGCCCAGATCGGCCGGATTCTGCAGCACCAAGCGCACCAACGGGTGGCCGGCGCCGGCGAGGTCCTGGAGCAGAGCTCGCGTGGCGGCATCCTCTTCATCGGCGAAGCGCATCGAGACGAAGAATCGATCATCGCCATAGTCGTCGACTTGCCCGAGCGGCTCGCCGTGCACGGGAACCAGCCCAACTCCCTCCTTGCCGGTGCTCTCGGCGATGAGCTGCTCGACCCAGTCGCCAAACGCAAGCAGGCGCGGCGACATGACGAAGGTGATCTTGTCGCGGCCGGTCCTGAAGGCTTCGTACATGGCGATCCCCAACGAGACGCCGGCATTGTCGGCCACCGGAACGCCCGGTGCGCAGCTCTGCACCATGCGATAGGCCGTGTCGACAACGGCATGAATGTCGAGCCCCATCAGAGCCATCGGAACCAGGCCGAAATACGACAGTGCCGAGTAGCGCCCGCCGATGTCGGGTGGATTCAGCCACAGTCTCCGGAACCCACGCTCGTGAGCGAGTTGAGCCAGCGGAGTGCCCGGATCGGTAACGGCCACGAACCGGTCCCCAGGGTTGGCGAGCACCGGCGCAACCAGGGAGTAGAAATAGTCTGCGAAGGCGCGAGTTTCCGTTGTCGTACCCGATTTGCTGGACACCACGAACATCGTGCGGGCAGGGTCAATTTGTTCCTCGATCGCCTGCACGGCCGCCGGTACAGTACTGTCGAGAACAAAGAAGTTCTCGACCCCGAACACCGTCGCGCAAACCTCGGGGCATAGGCTACTCCCTCCCATCCCCAGCAACACGACATGCTCGATGTCACTCTTCTGAACGGAGGCGCCGAAACGGGCCACCGGCGCACACTCCCCGATCATCCCCTCCACGATGTCGAGCCAACCGAGTCGGTTGCGCACCGACCGCTGCACTTCCTCGTCATCGGTCCACAGACCGGCGTCCTTCGCCCAGAGGCGTTGCACGAACTGCCGCTTGTCTAGCTCATCTGCGATGGTGGCCATCTGCTCTTCGGATTCCTCGCCGAGCGCCAGAGCCTGTGGCCTCGTCTCGCCAGCAAGAACGCGCTTGCGCTGTCGAGCGATGATGGCAACGAGTTGGTCGTGGTCCTTGCGGGCCCTCGTCATCCCCTCCTCCTGTAACTGCCCGGCAACCTGGGCGAGATCGATGCCCACCTCGCTCAGGTCGGCGAGCAACTCACCTGCCACATCTAGATTTTCGTCGAGGGTGAGACTCACCTCGCCATGATCGCGGAAAGCGATCATCGTGCTCAGCGACATGCCGCTGATCGTGTCAGGGCCGACAAGCTCCTCGACGTAGCGCAACTCTCGAAACAAGGGGTTCTTGCTGCCCGTTCCGGCCCACATCAAGCGTTGCACTCGGGCGCCAAGTTCGGCCAAAGCAGACCATCGGTCACTCGAGAAAATGTCCTTGTGTGCTTGATAGGCGAGCTTGGCGCTTGCGGTGGCAATGTTGCCGAGGAGCGACTCGGCACGGCTCGTGTCGGCAGTGCTCGCGCGAATGTGTGCGCCGAGAAGATCGTCCACCAAGACGTCGACATCCGAGAGCGCGAACGACGCCACAGAGCTGACCCTACGGAGGTCGGTGCTCGAGCCAGCGAGCTTCTGGAGACCGGCAACGTATGCCTCTGCCACCTTCCGGTAGTCCTCGATGGAATACAGGAGCGTGACGTTGATACTGTGCCCCTCCGCTACCAGGGCTTCGAACGCGGCGACCCCGGGAGGGGTGCCCGGAATCTTGAACATCACGTTGGGCGCATCGATGGCCGCAACAAGGCGACGTACCCTTTCGATCAACGCCTCGGTATCAGCGGCCAGGTGCGGGGAGATGTCCATGCAGACAAAGCCCTCGGTGCCGCCACTCTCTTGGTACATCGAGGAAAAGCAATCGGCCGCCAACCTTATATCTTGGATCGCCAGGACATCGAGAATCTCCTCGATTCCTTTACCCTCATCGACGAGGCGCGCCAGCGGATCGTCGTAGTCACTGCTGGCAGCGACGGCCTTGGCGAAGATGTCAGGGTTGGAGCTCACTCCCCGGAGGCCGTCGACGGAGATCAATCGCTCCAACTCTCCGGAGGTGACGAGGTGTCGTCTCAGATAATCAGCCCAAACGCTCTGACCGCACCCTCCCAGCCGTACCAGCGGATTCTCTGACATCAGAAGAGCCTTTCCTCAGACTCGTTGCACCCGTGCCGGTTTGTCCCTATTCATCATCTTAGCCCGGACTTCCCAACGGATCGCGGCTGCGCGTGGGCATCGAGGCGCTCAGAGCAGCGCGCGCGCTCGTTTCTCGAGCTCGTCTGCATGGAAGCCGAACTTCTCCAAGTTGACGGTACCAGGCGCCGAAGCACCGAAGCGGTCGATCCCCAGTACATCTCCTCCCATACCGACGTAGCGTGCCCACCCGAAGCTCGTACCCGCTTCGACGGCCAGCCTAGCGCTCACCGATGGCGGCAAGACACTGACCCGATACTCCTCGTCCTGCTCCTCGAAGAGCTCCCAGCTTGCCAGGTTCACGACGCGACAAGCGATGCCCTCACCCACCAGACGGCCCCATACCTCGAGCGCCAGGTGCACTTCAGATCCGGTGGCAATCAGGATGAGCTCGAGGTCGGCGCCATTCGGTGCGTCGGCGAGGACATAGCCACCCCGGCGTAGCATTTCCGCCTTGGCGAACCCTTGCCCCTCGCGGTCGAGAATCGGCAGCCCCTGTCGCGTCAGAATGAGGGCCACGGGCGCGTCACGACTCTCGATCGCGATTCGCCATGCTTCAGTCACCTCGTTCGCATCGGCCGGGCGAATCACGGTGAGGTTCGGTATCAGGCGTAGCGAGGCAACCTGTTCGACCGGCTGGTGGGTCGGGCCATCCTCCCCGACTGCAATGCTGTCGTGCGTGTAAACATAGATGACACGTAGACCCATCAGAGCCGCCAGCCGCACAGCAGGTCGCATGTAGTCAGCGAAAACCAGGAAGGTAGCGCCGTAGGGAATGAGCCCTCCATGCAGGGCCATGCCGTTCATCATGCTGCCCATGGCGTGCTCACGGATGCCGAAGCGCAGGTTGCGCTGATCGTAGGCGTCGCGGCCGAAGTCGCCGCTGCTGCTGATGACGGTCTTGTTGGACGGCGCCAGGTCGGCCGAGCCACCCATGAGCTCGGGCAAAGCCTCGGCCACGGCGTTCAGGACCTTCCCAGACGCTGCCCGCGTCGCCACCTTGCCCTCTGCCGGCAAGAACTTCGGCAGAACGCGCGTCCAGTCGGGCGGCAGCTTACCGCCTATTCTCCGTTGCCACTCGGCGGCCAACTCGGGCTCCGCGTCACCGTAGGCCTGTAGCTTGTGCAGCCACTCTTGTTCCCAATGCGCTCCCTTCTCGGCAACCGCAGCAAAGCGCTCCCTCACCTCGGGAGGAACGAGAAAAGAGGGCTCCAGAGGCCAGCCGAGGTTTTCTTTCGTCAACCGCAACTCCGCTTCGCCGAGGGGCTCGCCGTGGGCTGAAGACGTGTCCTGCTTGTTGGGGCTGCCATAACCGATCTGGGTGCGCACAGCAATTAATGATGGGCGCTCCGCCTGCCGACGAGCACGATCGATCGCCGCCTCGATGGCCTGCACATCATTGCCATCCTCGACCTGCTGGACATGCCAGCCGTAGGCCTCGTAGCGCGCCTTGACGTCCTCGCTGAACGTCAAGGGAGTATGGCCCTCGATGGTGATCTGATTGTCGTCGTAGAGGACAACGAGCTTGCCGAGTCCCAGGTGCCCCGCCAGGGAGGCAGCCTCGGCCTGCACTCCCTCCATCATGTCCCCGTCGCTGGCCAGGACATAGGTGCAGTGGTCGACGATCTCGTGGCCGGGTCGGTTGAACTCGGCCGCCAACCTCGCCTCGGCCAGGGCCATCCCTACTGCATTGCCGAACCCCTGCCCCAGTGGCCCCGTGGTTGTCTCGACTCCCGCTGTCTCCCCGTACTCAGGATGACCCGGAGTGGCACTCCCCCATTGGCGGAATTGCTCGATCTCCTCCATAGGCAGGTCGTAGCCACTCAGATGCAGCATCGAGTAGAGCAGGATGGAGCCGTGCCCCGCCGACAACACGAACCGATCACGCCCCGGCCAGCCCGGGTTGGTTGGGTTGAAGCGGAGAAATCGCGTCCAGAGTGCATAGGCCATGGGGGCGGCGCCCATAGGCATTCCAGGATGCCCTGAGTTGGCCTTTTGCACGGCGTCCGCCGACAGCATGCGGATCGTGTTGATACATAGCTGGTCGATGGCGACAGTGTTCGGTTCTTCAGACATTTATGCTCCGGCGGGTTCGGGATGATCCCCTCAGCGACCGCATGGAGGCCCCTGAGAGGGAAGACAGCTCAATGCGCGCGACGGGACCCGATGAGGAATCCAGGCTAAGATTGCGTATCTAGCCATGAACAGTCAAATGCCAGGCATACCCGACCGTGATTCACAGCGCCCACCGCTGGGTACAAAGGCCCCTGTGCATGCACGCCGAACGGGTCGTCTGCGACGCGCCCTCCCCATCGCCATCCTTGTCGTGGCAGCGGCGGCTGCGATTGTCGGCTGTGACCTGCTCGGCAACTCGCCCCCCGATCTCGACTACTACGCCAGCCTGACTACCGAAGGCGTGAGGGTCGTCGTGACGGTCCATGGCGGGCCCCGGCCCACGGCGTGGGTCGGGTTCGGGCTCACGCCGATTGCTTCGGTCCGGGGCTCCCGGCGCATCGCCAGCGTGGAGGCCAGGCGGAGCGATGGCGTGGCACTGGCCGTCCGGCCTGCCGGGCAGTCCGCCTACCGGATCGATGTCGGCCATGCGGATCCTTGGGTATTGGAGTATGTCGTAGCTCTCGGCGATCCTCCTGCTGATTTCTACCACCGCTCGAGCACTCGTTCACCGCAACATGTCGTGCTCATCGGCATCGACGTTTGGGCCCAAATATATGCCTCACCCGGAGCCGTCAGCAGGCCACCTCAGGAGAGGCCGCTCTGCCCTGTCGGCGAGGTCTCTGTGAGCTTTGATGTGGCCAGTGTGCCTCCGACCTGGCGCGTGTTGTCGGCAGAGCGTGAGGTCGATTTCAACCTCTTCCGGCTCGCATCGCACCCCGCGGAAAGTGTATTTGCCCTCGGCCCATACCAGTTGGAGCAGGTCGGCCATGCGGGGATGCGGGCGGCCATTCATGATGACTGGACTCTGGATCGTTCGACGATCCTCAACACCACGACCCAACTCGCCCGTGTGCTTGTCACCAAGCTCGGCCCTCCTCCCGGCGACCCCGCTCTCCTGGTCTTCACGCCGCTGCCACCTGAGGCCCTGCCGTCGGGTGGAGCTCGGACCGCAGGGATGGTATGGAACCGAACCTTGAACCTCTTCGGCGGCATGACCCCGGGGCTGCCACAGGCCAGCCGAGAAATTCGTGAGATGAGCGCCATATTCGTCGGCCACGAGCTCTTCCACCTCTATATACCTTGGGGGGTGCCCATCACCCAGGAGCTCTCGTGGCTCTCTGAGGGATGGGCCATGCAAATGGGCAGGACTGCTGCTGTCGAGGCGAAATTGCTGGGCCGGGCCGGCAATCAGCGGGCACTCCGCGAGGCCTACCAGCGCTATAGAGAAATGGGCGGCCACCGCGCCGGAAACCTGCAGGACGCGGGCCTGGGCGGCGAGGAGATCCGCGAGTTGCTGTACGCTCGAGGAGAGTTGGTGTTCCGCATCATGTCGCTGGAGTGGCAGGAAAGCGGCAAACCGGGACACTTCGACAGCGTTCTCTGGCAGCGGCTGCTGGCAGCTTACGACGGGGAGAACCCACTGACGCCGGAGATCGTCGCATCGGTGCTGAGCAGCATGGTGAGCCCATCCACGGTACGCCGCTACGTGGAGGGAACCTCGAGCATCACCCTGGCAGAGCTCGGGTTGAGGTAGCGTGGCCACCTCGAGCCGGAGCTTCCATGACGGGGCCGCGAGCCGACACCCCACTCCCCACCAGCTCTGTGCCGGTATCGCAACTGTCGCGGTTGCCCTGATCATTCTGGCCTGCACGCCCATCGAGCTACCTCTGCCCACCAATCAACGGACGACGCCCTCCGAGTCCTCAGGGGCGAGCAAAGACTCAGAATCACTGCTCTTGCCGGGCTTCGCGTCCACCCTGGACTTGGGCGAGGAAATGCCGAACCTCAACCTCACAACCCAGCTCGGCCAACCGCTAGAGCTCATCGGCCTCGCCGGCACCGTCGTCGTCCTCAGCTTCTTTTCATGTCAACATCCGGAGGACTCCCCCGGCGCGGCCGTGGCTCGCCGCCTGCTCGAGTTGCAGGACACGCTGCGCCCCGACCTATGGGACCGAGTGAGGATCCTGACGGTCAGCACAGAGCCCCTCATCGACACTCCCGAGGTCCTGCTCCGCTGCGGTCAGAGCTTGGGCGCGGATTTTGATCGTTGGACGCTCGCGACTCCGACATCTGCTGACTTCACCGCCACGGCCGCAAGACTCGGCGTCTTGATCTGGCAGGAAGAAGGGGGCGCAACCGCCCATACGCTCAGCACTCTGGTCATCGATCAGCAAGGCTTCCTCGTCGATCGCTTCCGCGGCCTCACACAGTGGTCAGTCGGCGACCTGATCGCCGCGGTGGTCCAGGCCGCTGAACGCTGATCGGCTTGGAGCAACACCTGGTCGGACAGTGATCGATGGTCTTTTGCGGTCGGCACGGGGTAATCACCTTGGCGGACACTTGAGCGCGAGGCAGCAGGGAGGCGCGGGGTGATCGCCGTGGCGGACGTTGGGGCACGCTGTGGAGCGAGGGAGACGCGGGGTGATCGCCGTAGCGGACACTTGAGCGCGGAGGCTTGCAGATACGAGGTTCTCA
>SDBT01018576.1_pt1 | contig 10921 bp, 8 predicted proteins | sample 2277101 | NCBI WGS metagenome assembly SDBT01 (sample SAMN10404973, study PRJNA504765) | marine sediment metagenome | isolation source: marine sediment core GS10_PC15, 103 cmbsf | place: Arctic Ocean: Southern Knipovich Ridge | collected 2010 | reverse complement strand
CCGATAACACCAACCAGTTCCGCTTCATTGTTGAGGTAGGTGAGGATACCCCTTGTAACATAGATGTAGCCGCCGGGGAGAGCGAAAGCGTTTACCGCCGGATCATCCACAAGCCGGAATGTCCAGGGCAGGTGAGGCCTTTCCGATTCGGCCGCGAGCTCCAGGCCAAGCTTTTCAATATATTTTTTTAGATCTTTGTCGTTGTAGAGGCCGAGTGAACCGACTATATCTTCATCAGATTTTTTTCCGATCTCGATCTCTTGCGCTTCACTGTACAGCTGCAGTTGTATCTCGCCGGTGGCGGGATTGGTAGCGCACCCTCCCAGTGTTATTCCCGTAATCAAAGTAAAAGCGGTCAGAGTATATAAAAGCAGTCTCTTCCAGTCAAAGCGAATAATGATTTTAATAAATTCTATGGTAAAATTAAATGCTGTGCCAGGATCAGATTTCATGGGGATTGATCTCCTTCTGTCACAATAAGAAAAAATATCCCGCAGTTATTAAACAACCGCCTTAAACCTGTTGTATAAAATTAAATCATGATAGATAATCACCGATATGTCAAGAGAACTTGACAAAAATAGACCATGTTGCCGTACGGGCAGATTAGTTTGTAAAGACAGCATTCCAATTGCGGGCAGTTTTTTGACAGAATCGATCGAAAGACGTTGATTAAAAAAAAAATAAAGCATAAAATGTCATAAAATTCGTGGTTTTTTTTAAAATTATTGTCAGTCTGCATTTATTTTCGTTTAGACGCTTTTAAATAAAAGGAGGGCGGACATGTATAAAGCAGATTCTGAAAAGATGCTGAAAAAAAAGATAACTTTTTTCGGCCTTGTCGCGATTTTTGTAGGGCTCAATATAGGGGGGGCGCTTTTTTCTCTTACAAATCTGGCAGCCGACATAACGGGACCATCGCTTCCATTGGCCATGCTGATAGCGTCAATACCGGTGGCCCTCGCGCTGGTCCCCTATTCAATGTTTTCCAGTGCCTGGCCGACAACAAGCGCCACATACAGGTACTCCCAGTTGTTAAGTCCACCCCTGGCCTTTATTCACATGCTTACTCTTCTGCTGAGTATAACCATCGGGGGCCAGCCTCTCTTTGCCTATACATTCGGGCAGTACTTCAAGGAGCTTGTACCCTTTCCGCCTGTCTGGACGGGCGTCATTGTCTTTACACTGTTTTACATCGTGAATCTGCTGGGCATAAAATTCACGACGATACTGCAGATATTCTTATTTCTTATATTGATGGGTGCACTAATAATGTTCTTCGGCACGGGCATCTCGCATGTCCGGGCTGTTAATTTTTCCCCTCTCTTTCCCAACGGGATAGGGAAGTTTTTGGCGGCATCGGGAATACTCTTTACATTTTGCGCCGGAGGCCTTTTTGTCATAGATGTGGGAGGGGAGGTCATAGACGGCTCAAAGCGGTATAAATCCGCTCTGCTTTCAAGCATGATAATCGTTGTGGTTATATATCTATTGCTGCATCTGGTAACTGTAGGGTCCGTACCCTGGGATACTCTCAAAGAGCAGGGGACGCTCATCGTGGTTGCCAGAAGTTTCATGGGGCAGGGGCCTTTGACATTCTTCATCATCGGCGGTGCGCTTATTGCGTGCGCCACGACCATAAACATAATCTTCACCATAATCTCACGGGGACTCATGGTAGTGTCGGCAGAAGGCCTGCTGCCGGCGTTTCTGGGAAAGGTCAATAAAAGGTTCGGTACACCTCACTGGGGCCTGACAATTACCTACATAGGCTGCACTGCCGCACTTTTGATACTTACATCACCGATAGCCCGGGGATTAGCAGATGACCCGGTGCTGTTGTTCGGGGCAATGACGAATTTCGGATTGATACTATCGATCACTGTAATCTGCATTGCCGGTGCGAGAGTGCCTGCCAAAAACGATCTCCTGTATCAAAGATCACGGTACCGTATCTCTAAAAAAACAGTCGCGGTTATAAGCTGGATCACTGTAGGAATGAATTCCATTATTTTTCTACTGCTGGTCTTGCTGGTAAAAAAAGCCGCCATGATATTTTTTATTTTAATCGCAATTTCGGTAATTTTTTATTTTATCAGGATAAAATTTCTTAAAAAGAGGGGCATAGATATCCCGGGAATTCCGATAATAGAGTAACATTTGTTGGAATATTAAGACTTTAAGGGTTTTTATGGGGAACAAAAAGGTTAGGAAGTATACGAAATTTAATTTCTGGTGGACCAGAGGGCTCTTAGCGCGAACCAGGATAAAAAAATACAATGTTGAATCTATAAATCAGGATAAAATTAAGGGGCTCAAACCCCCCTATATTGTAATGCCGAACCACATGGGTTTCTGGGACCCGTTCCAGATAAACTACTACATCCCCTGTGGGATACAGTGGGTGGTGTCGGACGCTCAATTCCGAAACCCGCTCCAGAAATTTTTCCTTTCTTCTATTGTCAGAAGCATCCCAAAGACCAAAATGATGTCCGATCTGAAAACCGTTAAAATGATGCTGAAGGTGATCAAGCTAAAAGGGGTCCTGGGCATATTCCCGGAAGGAAAAAGAAGCTGGGACGGGACAACGCTCCCGATTTTTTATTCGGTATCGAGGTTGGTGAAAAAGTTCCGGCTGCCCGTGATAACGCCGGTCCTGAAAGGCGCTTATCTCACGATGCCGCGGTGGACCACCAATGAAAACGGCAGGTTCGGGAAGATATTTATCGATATTAACCTCGGCTTTACACCTGAAGAAATAGACAGGCTGACCGTGGACGAGATCCATAAAAAATTGACGCGGCTGATCGAGCACGATGAATATGAATTCCAGAAAGAACACATGATCCGGTATAAATGTGAAAGGCCGGCCGAGTATCTCGAGCTGGCCCTGTTTTTGTGCCCGCAGTGCCATGCAATCGGGAAAATGAAGTCCGAGAAGGACACCTTTTTCTGCAGAGAATGCGGCTATTCGATCAGATACAATGAATACGGTTTTTTTGAAAAAATGACCGACAGGTTTTACTATGAAAATGCCCGGGATTGGAACAGGTGGCAGCTTGGTAAAATAAAAGAAATCGTCGAGAAAGCCGTAGATGGATCGTCTGAGGACCCTATATTTAAAGACTGGGGTGTAACCCTGTTGACGGGTTACAAAACACAGCGTATGCGTTTCCTCAAGTTCGGCGATATTGCGCTTTTTTATGATAAAATTGTTTTGTTTACTTCAAACGGAAATAAAGATATTATTTTTTCGATCGATGAAGTGCTCGCCATTAACGTGCAGTCCAATGAAGAAGCCGAGTTTTATTACAAAGACGTCTGTTACAGGATGACTTTCGCTGAAAAGGTGTCGGGGTATAAATGGATGACAGCGGTTCTTATGGTGCAGGAACAACGAAATGGAGGTTGACAGAAGAATATGTACAAGGAAGAAAGAAAAGAAATTATTAAAAGCGCGCTGAAATTAGTTAAATACGATATCGTCAGACTTTCAGCCGGAAATCTGAGCATAAAATGCGGTAATCAGGGCCAGCATATAGTTATTACTCCTTCCGGTATGGATTATGAAGAAATCAATGAAAAAGATTTAATTGTTTTAAATATGAAGGACAAAGAGGTTGTTGAGGGTTTTAGAAGACCTTCCGTGGATATCGACGCTCTTATACATATTTATGAAAATATGAGTGAAGTGAACGCGATAATCCACACCCATCAGGTTTACGCCACCTGTCTGGGTGTGGTATTCGATAAATTGCCTTCTGTTGTCACAACTCTTGCCAACGCGACAGGCGGTGAAGTGGCCGTCGCTCCTTTTAGTTCCGCTGCGAGTCTTGAAATGGGGAAAGAAACAGTTTCTAATATTGGAGATAAAAAAGCTGTTGTTCTTAAAAATCATGGAGTAATAACTGTGGGTAAGACCATGAAGGAAGCGCTTTACTCGGCAGTTTATCTTGAAGATGCGGCAAAAGTATTCTGCATTGCAATGACTCTGGGTAAACCCGCTCTGTTGACTGAAGAACAGACAAGGGAGGCAGCTGAAATTTTTAAAACCTACGGCCAGGAAAAAGCTTAATTGTTTTTAGTGATAGAGTATACTCACTTTATGGGGTATTTTCCGTATTCGACTGCTGTTTTGTAGACCGCAAAAAAATTTTCAACCGGTGTATCAGGTTGAAAATGATTGGTTGTTGCGAAGATGTACCCCCCGCCCGGTGCGAATGCCTTTACCCTGGTTTTTGCCTCTGTGACGGCTTCCTCCACAGTCCCGCATATCCCCCCCTGAATATCAAGTCCGCCGTGAAATATCAGATCTTTTCCGAACTCTTTTTTAAGCTCAAAAGAATCCATTCCCTTTGCCTTCGGCTGAAGAGAGTTTAATATGTCCACACCGTTTTCAATAAAATCGGGTATCAGTTCTCTGACCGACCCGCATGAGTGTAAAAATATTTTTGTGTCAGGGGCGATTTTTTTTACAGCGTTAAACACTTTTTCATTAGGTTTTTTGAAAAACTGTCTGTATTTTTCCGCGGGCAGCCAGGGCCTGTCCTGGGTACCGTAGTCGCTCTCATACTCTACCCAGCCTATGTAATCGGCTATAGGCGCAATATAAAATACATATAATCTCGCGATCAAATCCGAGACTATGTCCAGCAATTTGTGCGCGAATTTGGGGTTCGTGTACATGTCAATAAAAAATTGCTCCTGCCCCCGCAAATAACAGCAGAAATCAAATGCCAGACCCGAGCACGGGGCCGATGCAGTAACATAATAATCAGTGTTTTTCTTCCAGCCCCTGGCTTCTTCAGCGAGTTCTTCTATCCTCCCTTCATCTTCTATTACAGGCCATTTATAACTGTCAAGGTCGGACAGGTCCGCCCCTGCCAATGGGTGGTGCACTATCTGTGTATAGGGACCGATCAGCTTGTATCCTATGCCCCATTCATCGAAAATAAACCCTTTTTCGTTTTCGTAAGAACTAAAATATTTTGGCTTTCTTACAACTGTGTGCCTGAAATCCGAGTCGATCGCATCACTTATTCGATAATCAACATATTCCGCGGTTTTTCCCGGTCTTACCTTGTCCGGATGGCCCTCAAGGCCTAAATGCTCCAATATCATAAAATATAATTCATTGGTTATTCTGCTTGCCGAGCCCCACAGATCGATCACGACTCTGTCCGGCTCTTCGTGGTTTAGAGTTGCTTCAACTCTTTCCCTGTGCGTCATCAATTGTGCTCCTCGTTAACAGTTTTGTCTTGAGTTAAAATAGCATGCTTCCCTTATTCGGACAAGCTACATTCTTGCAACTTCGGGCTTGCCCGACTTTTAAATATGTTTCCTGCAAACTCGTAAAAACAGATCATCCCGAACCCATCGAAGGGTTTATAGTCCACTCCTTCTTAAGCCGATACGTATGCAGATCGGGGATTTAAAACAGGCCGATCCATGGCTATTTTCGACACTCCCTGGACAATAACCGGGTCGGATACACCCAGGTCTTGCGGATCTCCGGTTTCCTGAATCTCTTCGAGCTTAAGTCTGTAACGCAGCTCTGCGGCGAGGAGCCTTTTAATAAGAAAAAACTGAGGAAAGTTCGATCTTAAGACCTTCGAGGAGAGGGGATTCAAGATTATCATTCCTGGTATAACTGCGGGAAAGTTTGAACTCTTTACCGGTGAGGGAAAATATTTCAACGCCCTTTTCCCAAGGATCAACAATCCAGTATTCCCCCACACCAAATTTTGCGTATAACTTTTTCTTTTTTTCTACCGGAGTTATCAAAATAATCCTCCTGTAAATAATTAATAGAAGAGTATATTTAAAGACTATACGGCATAATCCGCCATGAGTACATTAAAAATGTATATTTCAAAACAACATTTTTGGCAACACTTCTATTTCCTTGCCAAAAAAGCAAGAAAATTGTTATGAGTTAAAAACTTTGAACAGTTGAATATATAATTCGAATAACAATTGGTTGTTCATGATTGTGGAAATGCAGTTTCAACAATTCAGACTGGGTGCAAACTCGTGAAAACAGAGCAGCCCGAACCCATCGAAGGTTTTATCGTCCACTCCTCCTTTTCCAGGAGCGCTCGTACACCGACTCTTTATCTCACAGGCAGGCTAAAAAACGGGGAAACCTTTGCCGTTGTCGAGGAAAGACAGCGCCCCTGTTTTTATGTCAGGGAGTCCGATATCAGCAGGGTTTTGGAATATGTAAAAAACAACGGCGGGATGAGGGAGGATTGTTCTCTCGGTACAATTGACGGTGAAAGGTGCGAAAAAGTGAGCTGGAACTCGGTGCAGCGGGCCCAGCAGGCGGTCGGGGATTTAGCTGATACAGGGATACGCACCTATGAGGGGGATATCCGATTTACGGACCAGTTTCTAATGTCCAGGTATATCCACGGCTCGGTGACGATACGGGGCGTTTCCAGACAGGGACGGAGGGTGGACCGGATCTTTGTAAATCCGGAAATGGGGTTTTCCGACTGGCATCCTTCTCTATCGGTTCTGTCGCTTGATATCGAGACCGACCCGGACGCTGAACAGATATTCGCGATTGGTCTTTCATTCAGGGACCCGTGGACCGGACGGGAGCCGAATGAAGTTCTTTTTGCCGGGAATATGGATGGCTCTGCCGGTAAAAATGAGGGTATTATTGTGTTTTCGGATGAAAGTTCCATGCTGATGGGATTTTGCGACCGTGTGAACCGGTGGGACCCTGACATAATTACCGGTTGGAATGTGATTGATTTCGATTTTAAGGTAATCGCGCAAAGGATCGAAGCCCACAGGATCCCGTTTCAAATAGGCCGTTCAGATACACCAGCCGCGTTCCTCCCGGGGGAGAAAGGCCGGTTTCACACCGTCATTCTGCCCGGGCGGCAAGTCCTGGACGCTGTCAGGCTTGTTCGCGCGGCTCCCGAACGATTCAGCGACTACAGGCTCGAAACCGTTGCCCAAACGCTGATCGGGCGCGGCAAGAAGCTGGAATTGAAAGAAAACGAAAGCAAAACAGGTGCCATTACGCGCCTGTATCTGCAGGACCCTGCTGCCCTCTGCATGTACTGCCAGGAGGACGCGAATCTGGTAATCGATATACTCGACAGGACAGGACTGATAGACCTGACCCTGCGCCGGTGTCTTCTTATCGGTATAAGCCTTGACCGTGCGTGGACGAGTATTCATGCGTTCGACTATCTCTATATCGAATCCCTGCACCGGCGGGGGATGACCGCGCCCACCCCGGGCGTTGACCCGCTGCCCGGTACCGGCAGTGCCCCGGGGGGAGCGATCCTGGACCCGCAGGCTGGTCTTTATGACAATGTGTGGATCTTTGATTTTAAAAGCCTCTATCCCAGCATCATCAGGACATTTAACATAGACCCCCTGAGCTTTATCCCCCCGACGGATGTAAATAAGCTGGCAAAAGAAGAGCAGGATCTTCTCATAAGAGCCCCGAACGGGGCATGCTTTCAGCGCAAGGACGCGATCCTGCCTGATCTGCTCGAGCGTTTTTTTGAGAGCCGTGATGAGGCAAAAAAAAGAGGTGATGAGGTAGCATCACATGTTTACAAGATCATAATGAACAGTTTCTACGGGGTTCTTGGAGCGAGAGGGTCCAGGTTCGCTTCCAGTCACGTTGCAGGTGCCATCACCAGTTTTGGCCATCACCTGCTCCACTGGTGCGAAGATTACTTCACCCGGGAAGGCTACGCTGTTCTCTACGGAGATACAGACTCGCTTTTTGTACTCTCCGGCCTGCCGCAGGACACTCCCGAAGAGAAGCATTTCGAAATGTCCGGGGATATATGTATTCGGATCAATAAAGATCTTAACAGTTATATTACGGAGTCCTTTGATGTGAAGTCCTTTCTCGAGCTTGAATTTGAAAAAGTATACTACAGGTTTTTTTTACCGCCGGTCCGGAGTTTGGCTGTAGTTGGTAAATCCGGTCCACGCGGCCGGGCAAAAGGATATGCGGGCCTGCTAATACCTGTGGGTGACTTGGCAGGTTTTGACCTCCCTGACGGGCAGGAGGGGAGGATAGAAATAAAAGGGATGGAAGCCGTTAGGAGGGATTGGACCGAATTAGCGCGTGGATTTCAGATAGGTCTGCTCGAGCTCGTATTTCGCGGAACGGACACGGGTGTAATAAAAGAGTATATCAGCAAAATTGTCGCGAGACTATACGGGGGAAAACTGGATGAAAGGCTTGTTTATGTAAAAGCCCTGCGAAAACCTGTAAAAGACTACACGCGCACAACACCGCCCCATGTAAAAGCTGCCGCTATGCTCGCCCCTGAAGAGCAGAGGGGTCTGATCCATTATATCTGGACCGTGGACGGGCCTCAACCCGCGGGCAGGCAAACCGTGCCCGTTGATTACAGCCACTACTTGGAAAAACAGCTCAAGCCAATTGCCAGGGGCTTTACAGAGGTACTGCACACCGATCTTGACAAGCTGTTCGGGGGTGAAGAGCAGCTGTGGCTGTTTTGAACATGGGCCGGCGATCCGCAGCCGGACTTATTAACAGCGGCCGGTTATTGTTTTTAATTAGTTCCTGGGGCTACCTCCGGACTTGTCCGGCTTAATCGTGGTCTGAGTTGTCGCCAAAACCAATGAAGATTTCAACTCTCCTGTTCCTCGCTCTAGCTTCCTCGGTGCTGTTGGAAACTGCCGGGCGGAACTGCGCATATGATACAACGGTAATGCGGTGAGGGTCTATTCCGAATTCATTTTGTAAATACAGTGCCACGCCGGCAGCTCTTCTTGCAGCAAGGTCCCAGTTGGTGAAATACCTGGCTCGAAGGACAGGCCCTATTTTGACGTTGTCCGTATGGCCCGCTATCCGGATAATTTTATCCGGGTTTTTAAGGAGTGTGCTGCCGAGCTGTTTAAGAACAGCTTCACCGGCCGGGTTTATATCTGTTTTTCCAGATTCAAAGAATATTTCCCCGGCAAACGCGAGGTCCCCGGCTGGCGGTCCCTGATAACCGGCTAGCGGTTCCTGATAACCGGCTGGCGGTTCTTGCCTCAGGGCGAGTTGTTCATCTTCGGCAAGCCTCGACAACTTGTTTGAGGTCCCTGATAACCGGCTGGCGGTTCCTGATACCCGGCTGGTAATTTTACTGTTGCCCTCTATAATCTGCTTCAGGGACAGTATCGCCTGTTCATATTTATTCCTGTTTTCCTCGTGCGATTTTTCTAATTCAATTATTTTTATCTCCATTTCATGGATCTGTTTTTTTGCACTTTCGTATTCATTTTTCAAAGCTGTGGAATCTTTGTCTTCGTCAAGTTCCATTTCGACGACTCGGTTTTTTGCGGCATCGTAGCGGTTTTGCAGTTTGATGTAATCTTTCTCTTCTCTAATGTTAAATGTTACGGGCTCATCTTTTTTTAAGGTATCTTCACTGTGCTCCTCATCTGCAAGGTTCAGGGTCAGGACTTCCTGTTCTGGTTTTGATTCTGCTTTTTCGTAAGATTTTTTTATCCTGATTATTTCAGATTCCAGTTCGCGGGCACGATTTTTTTCGGTATTGTAGTTGATCTGAAGCCTTTGATTGCTGCTGTTGATCCTGATTATTTCGGCTTTCAAACTGTCAATTTTTTCTTTAAGTTTCTTTATGTGTTCGTAGGATGCCTGGTTTTGCTGCAGGATCTCCTGAATATCCAGGCCGGGTCCCACCGTTTCTCCTTCACCCCTGTCCTGTGATTCGATCTTTTCGGGTTTTTTATCATGTATGTCCCCGGTTGAAAGATCGATATCTATCTGCACACCCTGTCCATTTTTTTCAGGAAGGTCCATTTGTGTGTCTTTTAAATCTTTTGTTGACATTGCAGTGAGGCTTACGAGAAAAGGACATATTAAAATCATTTTCCGCAATCGTTTTTTCATCGTTGCAGATTCCTTCAAAAATTTTTTATAGGAGTGGGCTGTGCCTGCGTTTGTTTTCTTCCTCGAGTGGGCGCGGCAATTACAGTGCTATTATTTTAATCTTACCGCGTATCTTTGCAACAAAAATCGATGCCCGGGGTCTAAATAAACAAAACGGAGACAGCTGATTTGCCTCCGTTTTGCGTAGTTTATTAGGTCATGGCTGTAGGAAAGCTGACCCTGCTGCTTAAACTGCAATAGTGCTCATTAATCCCGCGTGTTAAACCCGGGATTGTCAAATTATTTCTTTTTTACTACTCACCCATTTCCCTCTGGATCCAGTTTTTAGTGGTTTCGGCCGCTTTAGCGCTGGACATTATAACAAGAGGCATGATTTGTTTTGCGTCCATAATACCTCCAAATGCGAATTTAATGATACCATCGGAAACTGCCCAATTCGTTCTCTCCAGTACCTTTTTGCCTGTTCTGTCTACTACTGTTATATGATATCTGGATAAAACTTTTGCTTCGCCGCCTAGCAAACCACCTTTGGTCTTCGATAATTTGTAATCAGCTCTCAGGTACATGAGCCCGCCGGCTTCGGGAAAAGCTTCAAACAACTTTGCATGATTCTTTTTGTTCATTAAAATGATCTGATATCCTTTCGGTGTAGTGTAGCTTAAACGCTTGGCATCGATGCCCATTTCGTTATAGAAATTTCTGTATATCTCATTATTGAGCACGTCTCTCTCTTTCATGAGTTCAAACGGGAGATGTGGGGCGTACTCCTCGAATACATCATTTCTTATTTGGTTAACAACATCATCCAGCTTAAAATCTTTGCTCTGGGACAGTTTACTGACCATAGCACCAAGACCTTTAAAATCAGACATGTCTATTTTCCTGTCGGCGACGACGCTAACAACGGCTACTACTCTAAGACCGCTTAAATCGGCCTTTTCAAAAGTAGCGCACCCACCCAACATGACAAGTAGTAGAGAAAAAATGAAAATGATGATAAAAAATTTCTTC
>SDBT01018575.1_pt1 | contig 10922 bp, 12 predicted proteins | sample 2277101 | NCBI WGS metagenome assembly SDBT01 (sample SAMN10404973, study PRJNA504765) | marine sediment metagenome | isolation source: marine sediment core GS10_PC15, 103 cmbsf | place: Arctic Ocean: Southern Knipovich Ridge | collected 2010 | reverse complement strand
TGCACTTCAAGATGGGTCAGGGATTCTGATCGACTAAATTCGGAGTTGTCCAAATGCGACGCATAATGTCCCTTCTCCTGAGCTTGATGGCGCTGGTCTTCCTTGCCGGCGAGGTAGAGTCTCAGTCGGCCCTCAAGATCGGCTACATCGACTCCCAGGCCATCCTGGATCAGGATCCAGCCGCCCAGGCTGCGAACGCCCAGTTCCAGGAGGCTCTCGCCCGCTACCGGGCCGAGGTCCAGCAGCTGGGAGAGGAGATTCAGGGGTTGATGGAAGAGTTCGATCTCCAGCAGAACACGCTCTCTCCCGCCGCCAGGACCAATCGGGAGGAGCAGATCCGGATGAAGCAGGCGGAGTACAACCAGCGCCTCGCTGAGATCGACCAGCAGGCTCAGGTACGCCAGGCTGAGCTCATTCAGCCCGTCATGGATCGGATCACCACGGTCATCGAGGCGATGCGGGAGGAGGGAAGCTACTCCCTGATCTTCGACGTCGCCGCCCAGGGGATCATCTCCGCCGACTCGGCGCTGGATCTGACTCAGGAGGTCATCCGGCGGCTGACGGCTACCACACCCCGGGGAGGCGGTCTGTAGGACGGTCGTGAGTGAAAGAGGACTTCGGGCCTGCGGGTCCGCCCCTGGGCGGCCTCGGGGGCCCATTCCTATGGAGTGAACGATGACGAATCCACTTCCTTCCAAGGCCGCCGGCACTACCCTCACGGCGAGACAGGTAGCGGATCTGGTAGGCGGTCGAATGGATGGTGACGCCGGCATCGAGCTGTCGGGCATTGCTCCGATTCAGCAGGCGAACCCGGGATCCCTGGGGCTCCTGGCCGACCGACGCTACCTGAAGTTCCTCCCCGACACCGGGGCCGGTACCCTACTGGTTTCCGAGGCGCTGTCGGAGGCGGCCGGAGACCATCCCAGCCGGGTGGTGGTGGCGGACGCGCATGCGGCGCTGGCGAGGCTGCTGGAGGTCTTCTATCCGTCCTACGAGATACCACCCGGAATCCATCCCACGGCCGTCATCGCAGCAAGCGCCACTCTGGGTGAAGAGGTGACTGTCGGCCCGTACGCCGTTGTGGAAGACGACGTCGTGGTGGGCGATCGAGTCCGGATCCTGACCCATGTCTGCGTCGGGCGTGGGTGCCGGATCGGGGATGATTCGGTTCTCCACCCCCAGGTCGTGCTCTATCCGGGCAGCGAGGTGGGCCGGCGGGTGATCCTTCACGCCGGAGCACGGATCGGAGTGGACGGCTTCGGCTTCGTCTTCGTGGACGGAGCGCACCGAAAGATCCCCCAAGTGGGAGGATGCGTAATCGAGGACGACGTGGAGATCGGTGCCAATACCTGCCTCGACCGGGGCTCCATCGGAGAGACCCGGGTGGGGCAGGGAAGCAAGCTCGACAATCTCATCCAAATCGCCCACAACGTACAGATGGGTCCCCTTTGCCTAGCGGCAGCCATGGTGGGAATTTCCGGCTCCACCAGGATCGGCAAGGGGGTGATGTTCGGAGGGAAGTCCGGATCCATCGGTCACATGGAGATCGGTGACGGAGCGCAGGTGACCGCCAAGACGGCGGTCACCTCCGACGTGTCTCCCGGGGAGGTAGTCAGCGGCTTTCCCTCACGTCCCCACGCGGCATTCAAACGCGCCCTTGGATACACGAACCGCCTCCAGGATCTCTTCAAGCGTGTGAGGGAGTTGGAGAAGACCGTGGAGCACCTTCGGGAATCGTCGGGCGAGGACGAAGAGGACGGCGCGTAACCGCACCTTCTGATGGCTTCGGAGCAGGAGGTCGAAGTGTTACATTATCGCCGGTATTTCCCCAGTTCGTAGGAGCCTTGTCGGAGAGGGAGGCGCGGTCGCGCACACTCGATCTCGATCGGGTTCTCTGCAACGGAGACAGCCAGCGAGTATGAATCACGGCAACCAGCAAACTCTGGGTCGCGAGGTCACCCTGGAAGGAGTAGGCGTCCATTCGGGTGAGGCCGCCACCCTCACCATGCTGCCGGCAGAGCCCGGCAGCGGCATTCGCTTCCAGCGTGTGGATCTGGATGGCGCTCCGGAGATCCCGGCGGATCTGGACCACGTCATGGCCACGGAGCTGGAAACCATGCTGGGTGAGGGAGAGGTGAGGGTCCTCACGGTGGAGCACGTGCTCGCCGCTCTCTCCGGGGCAGGGGTGGACAACGTGCTACTCCAGCTCACCGGGCCCGAGCCTCCGATCCGAGACGGCAGCTTTTCCGAGTACTACAACGCCATCATGGCGGCCGGGGTGGAAGAACAGGACGCACCCGCTCGGGTCATCGTGATCCGCGAGCCTCTTGCCGCCAGGGTGGAGGGGGGCGCCTCCTACGTCTGCGCTCCGGCAGAGGACTTCCGGATCTCCGCCACCATCGACTTCGAGCACCCGAACATCGGACGCCAATTCGGCTCTTTCCGCATCAGCAGAGAGGTGTTCGCCTCGGAGATCGCCCCTGCCCGGACGTTCGGATTCAAAGCCGAGGCCGAGGAGCTGCACGCCCGGGGCCTGGCGCTGGGAGCGTCGCTGGACAACACGATCGTCCTGGACGACGACGGAGTGATGAACGACGAGCTTCGCTTCCCGAACGAGTTTCTGCGGCACAAGGTGGGGGACCTCATCGGAGATCTGGCGCTCCTGGGAGCTCGGGTGAAGGGGCACGTGGTGGCGGAAAGACCGAGCCACAAGGGCAACGTCCTTCTAGCTCGAACTCTCAAGGACCACGCTCTGAAGGACACCTCCCGGGGAATCGTGGACGCCGGCAAGATCATGCAGTACCTCCCGCATCGCTTTCCGATGCTCCTGGTGGATCGAATCACGGGATTCGAGCCCGGGAAGCGAATCGTCGGGATCAAGAACGTGACAATCAACGAGCCCTTCTTCCAGGGCCACTTCCCGGGCCGCCCGGTCATGCCAGGAGTCCTCATCATCGAGGCTATGGCTCAGGTAGGCGGCCTCCTGATGATGGATTCGGTGGAGAATCCGGAGGACAAGATCGTGTACTTCATGTCCTTGGATAACGTGAAGTGGCGACGACCGGTCACACCCGGAGACCAGATCGTCTTCGAGTTGGAAATGCTTCAGATCCGTAAGGATGTCTGCAAGATGCGGGGAAGAGGCACCGTGGACGGACGGGTGGTCGCAGAAGCCGACCTGATGGCGAAGATCGTAGACCGATGAGCGATATCATAACGGAGACAGCACAGCGGGCTCAGCCCCGTATTCACCCGTCGGCGATGGTGGATCCGGGGGCGCAACTGGACGCCAGCGTCATCGTCGGGCCGTGGACCATGATCGGCCCCAACGTGCGAGTCGGGGCTGACACCGAGATCGGTCCGCACGTCCTGATCGAGAAGGACACCGACGTAGGCGAGGGTTGTAAGATCTCGCAGGGGGCGGTCTTGGGGACGGATCCCCAGGATCTGAAGTACGGTGGAGAGGACAGCCGCCTCGTCGTCGGCGACCGGACCGTCATCCGGGAGTACGCCACACTGAACCGTGGCACAGCCGCCTCCGGTGAGACCTCGGTCGGTAACGACTGCATGCTGATGGCCTACTCCCACATCGCCCACGACAGCGTGATCGGGAACCACGTCGTAATCGCCAATGCGGTCAATATGGCCGGGCACGTCCTGATAGAGGACTGGGCCATCGTGGGCGGTCTCACTGCGATCCATCAGTTCGTGAGGATCGGAGCCCACTCCTTCCTGGGGGGAGCGACCCGCTGCTCCCAGGATGTGGCGCCCTACTGCAGGGTGGCCGGAGCCCCGGCGAAGCTCTACGGCCTCAACAGCGTCGGCATGGAAAGGCGGGGCTTCACCGACGAGATGAAACGTGAGCTCAAGAAGGCGTACAGGATCGTCTTCCAATCCAGCCTCAACATCTCCCAGGCGCTCGCCCGAGCTCATGAAGAGCTCCGCATCTACCCCGAGATCGAGCACTTCCTCTCCTTCATCGAGGCCAGCGAGCGAGGCATGATCACCTGATGTCCTCCGACGACTCTGATCTCCGAATAGGCGTGGTGGGCGTTGGCAGCCTGGGCTTCCATCACGCTCGTATCCTCCGTGATCTCCCCGAGACCGACGCCCCGCTCATCTTCGACCTGGACACCGCTCGCACGGAATTCGTTTCCGCAGAGCTGGAGCTGACCCCTTCAGACAGCCTGGACCGCCTCTTCGATTGGGCCGATGCACTGGTGGTCGCCGTACCGACGACAGAGCACGAAGCCATCGCCACCGCCGCCCTGGAACAAGGCGTTCACGTACTGATCGAGAAGCCTATGGCGCCCAGCCTGGACGCGGCGGATCGGATCATCGAGGCGGCCGAGAAGCATGACGGGTTGGTCCAGATCGGGCATTCCGAGAGGTTCAATTCGGCCATCCTGGCGGCCGAGGAGTACCTGGACTCTCCACTCTTCATCGAATCCCACCGACTGGCGCCCTTCGTACCGCGAAGCACGGACGTCGCCGTTGTCCTCGACCTGATGATCCATGACGTAGATCTCGTCCAGAGCCTGGTGGGCGGCGACATTCAGGAGATCGCCGCGGTCGGTCTCCCGGTCCTGACCTCCAACGTGGACATCGCCAACGCGCGTCTGACCTTCGTTGGGGGAGCGGTTGCCAACCTCACCGCCAGCAGGGTTTCCACCGAACGGATGCGGAAGCTCAGGATCTTCCAGAAGTCCGGCTACATCAGCCTGGACCTGGCTGAGGGGAAGGGTGAGTTCCTTCGCCTGACGCAGGACCTGCCTGGTATCTCCGGAGACGACGGCCCTCTCGTCCAGATCCCCGAAGGTGGGCTAGAGGACCTGGTGGAGCGGATCCCGATCCAGGGTGAGGGTCAGGAGCCTCTCCGGAAGGAGTTGGAGAACTTCCGAGATGCCGTGCTGGGCCGGGAACAGCCCGTGGTCACCGGCGAGGCGGGGCGCGCGGCCCTGGCTGCCACACTGTCCATCGAAGACCGGATCAAGTCCCATGTCTCTGATTCGCGTCCGGCGTGACCGGAAACGGGATTGGATCGATCAGAAGAGGGGTATCGGGCCCAAGAAGCTAGCTGGCCTTCTCCTTTTCGTCATTCTCGTCATCTGGTACATCGGCTTCCGGTTCTGATCGAGGCGATCGCGTGAAGAGCGGGCCGGTCATCCTGATTCTGGCAGGGGAAGCGTCGGGCGACCTCCACGGCGCCGACGTTGTCCGAGCCATACGCACGCGCCTGCCAGGTGCCACCTTCGTGGGCCTCGGTGGGGACCGAATGGCCGAGCAGGGGGTCGAGCTCCTTGCCGAGCTGGACGAGCTGGCAGTGATGGGCTTCGTGGAGGTCCTCTCCAACCTGGGGCTCTTCTGGCGGCTGGAGCGCAGAGTCATCCGCCTCTTGGAGGGGAGCGGAGTGGATCTCGTAATTCCCATCGACTACCCCGGCTTCAATCTGCGCATCTCTCGGGAGGCCAAGAGCCGTGGGATCCCCGTCCTGTACTACATCGCACCGCAGGTGTGGGCATGGAAGCCCCGCCGGGCCGAGTATCTCGCCCAGCACTCCGATTGCGTAGCCGTGATCCTCCCCTTCGAGGTCGACTTCCTTCGGAGTGCGGGAGCGAGAGCCGAGTTCGTGGGCCATCCGCTGCTGGATCATGCCGAGGAGGAGCCGGACCGGGACAAGCTACTGGCTCCTCTCGGAATCGGCCCTGACCGTCGAATCCTCGCTCTCTTCCCGGGATCCCGCCGCCAGGAGCTCGCTCGACACCTGGATCTTTTCGCGGAGACCGGTCGCCTGGTCCAGGCGGCGTGGCCGGACGTCCAGCCGGTGCTGGCCCGAGCCACCGGGGTCCCCGCTTCTATGTTGGAGGGAGCCGGATTCCCAACGGTGAAGGAGGGACCTGAGCTCCTGCGCATCGCCAGCGTCGCCCTGGTCAAGTCCGGAACCACCACTCTCCAGGCCGCACTGGCCGGCGTCCCCTTCGTTACCGTCTACAAGACCCACCCATGGACCTACTTCCTGGCGAAGAGGCTGGTCCGGGTGAAGAACATCGCGCTGGCGAACCTGGTGGCGGGGGAGAGTGTGGTCCCGGAAGTCCTGCAGGACGACGCCACCTCTGAGCGCCTGGCCTCCCTCCTGAATCCCTATCTGGACCCCGAGTCCACCGAACGGTCCAGGGTAGTGGAGGGGCTCAGCAGGGTACGCCGGGCACTGGGCACCCCGGGCGCGGCCGAGCGGGTGGCGGAGCTGGCCATGGAGCTGCTGGAGGGGAGGCCGGAGTCATGACCCCCCCCGATCGGACCCGCAAGAAGCTTCGATTCCGGGTCGGCGGGCTCGTAGGCCAAGTGCTCGTACGATCCCTCTTCTCCACCATCCGCTGCGTCAGAGAGGGGACCGAGCACTACCTCCGCTTCCGGGAAGAGGGCACTCCGGTGGTGTTCGCGTTCTGGCATGCCCAGCTGCTGCCCCTGGTTCACTACCGCCGGGGCGAGGGCGCGGTCGTGCTGGTGAGCGAGCACGCCGACGGGGAGTACATCACGCAGATCATCGAGAGGAACGGATTCGGAACCGCCCGTGGCTCCAGCACCCGAGGGGGAGCAAAGGGACTGAAGGCGGTGGTGCGGGCGCTGCGCAACGGACACGATGTCGGCATCACCGCCGACGGACCCCAAGGACCGAGGCACGAGTTCAAGTGGGGAGCCCTGGTGGCCGCCCAGATCTCCGGCGCACCGGTGATCCCCGTTGCCGTGGGAGCTCCACGGGCGTGGCTCGCCAATAGCTGGGACAGGTTCATCATCCCCAAGCCTTTCAGCCTGGTGAGGCTCGCCTACGCCCCTCCGTACTGGATCCCCCGCAAGTCCACGGAGGATGACCTGGTGAAGCACGCCGCCGAGCTTCAGGACACCCTCAATCGGATGAGCCTCCGTCTCCGCGGGGAGGATCGGGAAGGGTGAGCTTCTCGTCGCGGGCCTGGGTACGCCGCTGGTGGCAAGGTGAGGCGGGAGTCGCCGGTGCCGTCGTGTCCATCCTGATGCTTCCGGTCGAGCTCCTCTTCCGGATCGCGGTAGCGATCAGGGGCCTCCTGTATCGAGTCGGCTGGCTCAAGGCCCATCGTGCGCCCCTTCCGGTGATCTCGGTAGGCAACCTGAGCGTGGGGGGAACCGGCAAGACCCCACTGTCGGCCTGGATCGCCCGGGAGCTCGCGGAAGCGGGCGCCAACCCCGCCGTCCTGTCCCGCGGATACGGGCGGGACGAGCTCCTCCTCCACCGGCGCTGGAACCCCCAGGTCCCGACCTACGCCGATGCGGACCGGGTGGCGGCCGCGGAGCGAGCCCGTCAGGACGGTGCGACGGTGGTCGTTCTGGACGACGGCTTTCAGCACCGCAGGATTCACCGGGACCTTGACATTGTGCTCCTGTCAGCCGACGAGCCCCTTCCGGGAAGGCTCCTTCCACGAGGACCCTTCCGGGAGCCTCTGTCGGCATTGGGCAGGGCCGACATGGTGCTGATCTCCATGAAGCCCGGATCGGAGGAGGAGGCCCGAACGACGGAGCGAGAGGTGCGAGCACTGGTGCGGGACGTACCAGTCTCGATCCTCCGACTCGAGGCGGGGAGCTGGCAGGATCTCGACGGAGAAGCCGTCACGCCTCCGACTTCACCTGTCATCGCCCTGTCCGGTGTGGCGAAACCGGACCGCTTCACAGCAATGGTGGAGGGGTTGCTGGGGGGTGAGGTGGTTCCCCTCGCCTACCCAGATCACCACGAATACTCCTCCGATGACATCTTATCCATCACAACGGCCGCGGGGGAGCGCACGGTGGTGACGACGGAGAAGGATGCCGTCAAGCTGCGGGAGCTCGAGGTGTCGTTGCCCCGGATTCGGGTTCTCACGATGGAGGTGCGGCTCGATGAGGAGGGCTCGGCGCTTCGGGAGGCCCTGAGGTCGGTGGCGGAGGGAGAGCGGGAGTGAGAGTCACGATCATCGCGGTCGGATCCGTTCGGGGCCTCCTGGCAGACGCCGTGGACGACTACCAGGTCCGGGCCGGGCGGTATTGGAAGGTGGCGCTCAAGGAGGTCGCCGCGGGCATCGCGAAGAGCTCCCGACCGGAGCCTTCCGCCGTCCTCAAGGCCGAGGGTGAGCGGATTCTGCGACAGATCCCCGAAGGCGCCCAGGTGGTCGCGCTGACCCGGGCCGGGAAGTCGATGGACTCCCGGGAGCTGGCCGAATTCATGGAGAAACTGGCCGTAGGAAGCGTGCAGGATGCGGTGTTTCTGATCGGAGGAGCATTCGGTCTGGACCCGGCGGTTCTCGAGCGGGCGAATCGCCGCCTCTCCCTCTCCGCCCTCACCCTGCCTCACGAGAGCGCGCGGATGGTGCTCCTCGAGCAGATCTATCGGGCCGGAACGATTCGCCAGGGTGAGCCGTACCACAAGGGCCGTTGACGAACCCGGAGGGAACTCTGAAACTCGATCTCCTTGTCAGCCATCCCGGAGGCTCCCGCCTCGTAGACGGCTTCGTCTCGCTGGAATCCGAGGCGATGCACTTCTATCCCGGTTCCTACCGTGACCCCGCCAGCTACGTGGGCAAGGCCGGAGAGGTCGATGGGCGGTTCGACCGCGCGGCCAGAGAGCGAGCCGCCAGCTACATCCACGCTCCCACGGAGGTGGGGAGAGGCCGGCTCCAACGGATGATCGAGGAGGGTGGCTACTTCGTCACCACAGGCCAGCAGCCCGGTCTCCTCGGTGGCCCGCTCTACACCCTGTATAAAGCACTTACGGCGGTTCGCCTGGCCGAGGAACTGGAGGGTATCGTCCAGCGCCCGGTACTCCCTCTCTTCTGGATCGCCTCCGAGGACCACGATTGGGAGGAGTCGAGTCACACCTTCACGCTGGATCTGGAGAACGAGCCCCGTCGCCTGGAGCTGCCGTACCCGGGTAGCCTACCCGATCAGCCCCTTCACCGCCTCCCGCTCGGCGACAGCGTAGAGGGGATCCTGGAAGAGCTGGCCGGCACACTCCCCGACACCGACTTCAGTGCCGGGTATCTGGAGATGGCCAGAAGCTCCTACCCGAGGGACGCTACGCTTCCCCAGGGGTTCGGCCGCGTTCTGGAACAGCTGCTGGAGCCCTTCCACATGCTCTTCGTCCGGGCCGATCAGCCCGATCTCAAGCGCGAGTCGCTCTCACTGATGCTCTCGGAGCTGGACCGGGGGGCGGAAAACGAAGCTCTCCTCCTGCGGAACTCCCGGTCTCTCCAGTCCGCCGGATTCCATGTGCAAGTCCCCATCCTCGAGGGGAGCGTGAATCTCTTTCTGGAGGGGAAGCAGGGCAGAGAGCGTGTCCTCAGATCGGACGATGGCTTCGCTCTGAGGCACTCGCGCGAGCCCCTCGACCTCGCATCCCTCGTGGAGCGGGTCGAGGCCGATCCGTCACTCCTCAGCCCCAATGTCCTCCTGAGACCGGTTGTGGAAAGCGCAGCCTTCCCGGTGATCTCCTACGTCGGCGGCCCTGGTGAGATCGCCTACTTCGCCCAGTTGGGGGATTACTTCAAGAGCTTCGGAATCCATCCTCCGGTGGTCTTTCCACGGTTCTCGGTGACGGTGGTGGAGTCGAAGATCCAGAAGGTGATGGACAAGTTCGGCTTGAGTGTCCAGGACCTTCGGCGCCCCCATCACGAGCTTGCCGGGGAGATCGCCAGAGAGGAGATGCCCGACGACATCCAACGGGCACTCGGTGAGATCCGCGGGGCGATCGGGAAAGGATCGGGGGAGATCCTGGGTGCCGCCATGGAAATCGATCCCACGCTCAAAGGCCCCATCACCCATGCCCGCAATCAGGCCTTCGCCGCATTCCAGGAGGCGGAGAAAAAGGTGGTCCAGGGAATCAAGCGAAGGAGTGAGATCGCCCTATCCCAGATCGGAAAGGCACAGAACCACCTCTACCCGTTGGGTAAGCCGCAAGAGCGGGTCCTGAACGCCTTTTACTACCTGGCTCGATATGGGCCGGCGTTCCTTCCAGCTGTGGCCGAGCGTTTCGCGGTGGACCTTGGCATCGATGTTGCATAAGTTCTCGGCATGTTCTGGCAGATAATCTTCGTTCTGGTACTCTTGATTCCGATCCTGGCCATCGTGCTGGACTCGCAAGTGGGCCGGGCGCTCGCAGGACGCCTGGAGCGCAAGGGAATCGGAGAGCCGGACGATCTGATGCGGGACCGGGTCGCTTTCCTCGAGAGTGAGATGGATCGTCTCACCGGGGATGTGGAGCGACTTGACGAAGAGAGCCAGTTCCTACACAACCTTCTGGCCGAACGTCAGGCTGAGGGCGGAGCGTTGCCACCCGGTGAATCGAAAGACTGAGGCCGCCGCTCCGGGCGAGCGGATTCGGGCCCGCGCCGCCTTCCGGGTGGGCGCGGGTATTTTTTTTAGCCGCGTTGCCGGATTCATCCGGGACGCCGTATTCGCGTTCTACTTCGGGAGCTCGAGCACGGCGGATGCCTGGGGAGCGGCTCTCAAGACCCCGAATCTGATCCAGAACCTCCTGGGCGAGGGCTCTCTGAGCGCCTCCATGATCCCCGTATACTCAGAGTACCTGGAGGAGGGCAGGGAGGAGGACGCAGGCAGGTTCGCGGGGGCGGCCCTGGGTATCCTCTCCGTCACGGCTTGGGGCCTCGCGCTCCTTGGGATTCTCCTGGCGCCGGTCATCGCCCGCGTCTTCTACTTCAGGTGGGACCCGGACCAGCAGGCTCTACTGGTTACCCTCCTCCGAATCCTCTTCCCCATGGTCGCCACGCTGGTGATCTCGGCTTGGGCACTGGGGATCCTGAACAGTCACCGCAGGTTCTTCGTCTCCTACGTCGCCCCTGTGTTCTGGAACCTGGCGATGATCTCCACGATGGTCGCCCTGGGGAGCTTCGCGGGATGGCATG
>SDBT01018574.1_pt1 | contig 10923 bp, 10 predicted proteins | sample 2277101 | NCBI WGS metagenome assembly SDBT01 (sample SAMN10404973, study PRJNA504765) | marine sediment metagenome | isolation source: marine sediment core GS10_PC15, 103 cmbsf | place: Arctic Ocean: Southern Knipovich Ridge | collected 2010 | reverse complement strand
CCTGTAATCTCGCCTCCACAGGAGCAAGCAGAAAGTAAATTGCCTGCTGACAATCCATTCATGAAATCTATTTTGACCGGGGTCGCAGAAGCGAGGCAATTATCGAATTTCGTGGACGCGAAGTTGGAAGAATTCATACATAATGTAGAAGGTCGGTTCGCTAGTATGGAAACGACATTTCTAGCTCATAGGCAAGACCAAAAACCCGCGAAATATGTACGTCCTGAACCAGCATTTGATCAAGAACAGCTCCATCAATACGTAAGCGATGCATGTCTAGCGGTAACCCGCCGACAGGACGATTCGATCCAAGCCATTCAATTGGACCATGGGAAGCTCGAAGAAAAAATAGCTCAGCTTATCATCCGATTAGATTCTCAGCAGACTCAATTCGACAGTCAGGTAATTAGTAAGGACGAACTGGGTACGGTAATGGAAGAATTTCAAGCCGACGTCGAGTTACTGAAGGAACGAATTACCATTCTCAATCGCGGAAGATTCCGCTTTTACGGCAGAGTGCTCAAACAAAGCGTACCTCTCTTCAAAGATCCCGTCGGAAAGAGCATCTACGATCAAGGAGACGCAACAGTCTCCAAAGACAGTTGGATCCTGCTAGAGCATCCAATGCAGAAATGCGAGGAACATATTTGGATTCGTACTCACTTAGTCGATGAGCGCGGGGATATCTCCATCTATTGGGTCCCCTTGTTTGGATCTATAGAGACAAGCGCGGGAATTGAAGAAGTAACATATGTTGGAGAATTCTCCACAGAAACATCTCCTTCCTCGAATGAGTGAATGTGGAACATTGGACAATTTGCCTTTGAACTTTTAGAACAGTGGAGATGCCAGAAATGAGGCGCTGGTTGACAGTAGCAGACATAGATATTTTGTCGCGACCCTATAGGAAGACGACATTCCATACATCGATGACTACATTGCAAACGGAGAAACCGGTATGCGCAAAACCTCCTCGGGGCCGATATCGGTGACGACGGCGCACTCATCGTTCCTCTATTTTCTGAATCGTTGCAATCAAAGAGCATCTCGAAGAGCTCGTCAAAATCACCCGTATTATAGAGGTTACATGTAGAAGAATCTGATTCAATGTCCATTTCTGAGTTCGCTGGAGATGCCCAACTTCCTTCGTCGGAAGCTGAATAACCTGCGTAAGAACTACCGGAATCAGAATCGTAAAAAGTCGTCGATTGCTCGAAATACATTGCAAAAGAAATCCTTCGAATGAATGTTGACTGTGCACCAGACTCCTCGAGATGGGAACTGCTTATTTGCTTCGGTTGCGAAAATTTTGCAATCCTGTCCGACTCATTGGAAGGTTGCGAACTCACGTAACCTTCGTGAAGTAGTAGCGTCCAGTGTATACGATGAAAAAGACACGGATGTCTTACAAGCCCTTGAGATGTGGCAAGACATATACGAGGGCGCTGTGAGAGAGCGAGATATTGAATTGCAAGTAGAATTTCGACACGCTCACGTTTTATGCGGACACTCGCGTCCTTTTCATGAAAGTGTCCGACGGGACATCCACGCGCAAATGCTCAAGAAAAGCTATTGGGGAGACGTATTCGCAATTGGAATCTTCGAGAAGCAGTTAAAGATTCAGTTTTTAATTTTGATGCCGTCGAGTTCTGGGACGGAGAGATGGATCCTACATAGTCCAGTGAGTCGCCGTGACCAACGTGGACCTTTCGCAATTTTGAGACTGTTTGCAAAGCATTATCAGCCAGTTAGTGAGAAAGGGAAGTTTATTTTCATGTATTCGACTCTCCCATCTTCAATTCGGGGACTTTTAGACAAAAACATATAAACAAAGAAAAGCACTATGGCAAACGCGAAATCTATTCTCTACGAGACGCCAGTAATCGTCGGATTATCTGTACTTATTTTGATTCTCGTCTTGATGATGGCGACCAAGCCGAAGTTCTTACAGGCAGGTGTTCTTCCAAAGGAAGACGGAAAATGCGAGTACCAATGCTGCAAAGCATGTTCGGTCAGTTTGACAAAACTTTTGTCGTTCTCGGTCATTCTTGGACTCGTTGCGGGAATAGGAACTTACTACTGGGAACAGCGGAAGAAATCAACATCCTAAACGGTTAGAAAAACCTTGTCAACGGAGAGAAGAGCCCACTCAGAGACTTCGTGCTTCGTGAAGGCGTTCTTGTTTCCAATATAAACACGCGACTCATTTTCCGGAATTTTTTCCACATATTCTCCTTTGGTCTTATTTTCATTCGTGTATCCTCTAATGCAGGAATCCACTTCGTTCGCCATCATGGTAAGACATTGGGCATGACTCGTGAATCGACCTTTGTCGAAATTTTGACGAGTGCAGAAATCCGGATTCGGGCTCGCCAAGTTCTTAAGCAATCCGAAATCGCTCAAATACGTGCCATGCAATTCCAAATACATCTTCCGAGGTAATTCGGTTTCCATACGATATACATACTTTTTCAACGTTTCCTGAATGTTAAGGACCCGTTGCTTGCGCTTTCTCTTCTTCGAAACGGGCGCTGTCGGAGGAGAGACAGGAGGAGTTGCAATAGCGGCATCTCTAGTTTTGGCTAAGTCGAAACCATCTGCTTCATCTTCGTCTTGAGCTTCCTCTTCTTCCTCATCCATCTGATTTTCAGAAACGGATATATCGTCTTCTTCAGACTCGTCGGTGTACTCTTCTCCATTTTCTTCGTTCTCACCTTCGACAGCATCGTTGAACTTCTTGAAAAATCGCGAATAGCCGTTCGCTGCCTTCGCAAATACAGTCCATGATTTCTGTAAATCTTTTAGGACTTCCTTGTGCTCACTGAGCAACGCTAGAGCAGAAGACGAAATCTCAGGGTCGGAAGCAAGCATTATTGTGTGGAAGTGTAGGAGTTTTCTGAATGTTTGGGAGAACTCAAATGCTAGGCATACTTTTATCGATTCCTCGACTTGTTTTGTCAAGAGAGCGGAGCGTTGTACAAAAAGAGGATTGAGATTGGAATATTTGAGACTCATGAATGGGAAAAGAAATGAAAATCAAGGAGGAATGGATTCAAGAAACAATGCGAGCTTACTTTGTCCGACATGGCTTAGTCGCTCATCAATTGGATTCTTACAATCATTTTATGAGTGTACTATTCGAGCAAATTTTATTTGAGAATAACACGATTCAGGTCACGGAAAAGCAAAATACAACCCATCAGCACACGTTTGCGATCCAAAATGTTGTCTTGAACAAGCCGATGATCGAAGAGTCTTCTGGGTACGTGCATCAGCTCCTTCCATCGGAAGCAAGGAAACGAGGAGTATCCTATTTCTGCGATGTATTGATTGATCTCCTATACGAGAAACGAGTGAATGGAAACCTAGAATTCTCCCGGAATTACCGAGAAGTCTTATTTTGTCAGATCCCATGTATGGTTCGGTCACGTTTCTGTCATTTGACTACAACTGTGCAACCATCCAAAGACGAATGTTGGTACGACGAAGGAGGATACTTCATTGTCAAGGGACAAGAACGTGTCATTCTGGCTCAGGAGAAAGTACGAAACAATATGCCCTATGTTCGACCTATTAAGAAGTCTCAGTTTGTGTACGCGTGCGAAATACGATCCTGGAACGAGCAAAAGATTCGTTCGACGTCTACTTTGACCTGCTATCTATATGAAGAGAAAGGAGGAGAAAAACTACCACTCGTGAAGGTTTCATTGCCGTTCGTCGATTTCAATATTCCTCTCCCTATTGTCTTCCGACTCATTGGAGTTTCGAAAAAGGAACAGATGATTCAATTCATTGATGCGCCAAAGGACATTTTGCACCTTGTCCAAAACGTCGTTCGCGATACGCAGGAGAGTAAATCAGATGCCGAACTCTATGAATGGATTGGGAAGAATGGAACAAGAGAGGCCACCGTAGCGCGTCGCTATCGCTATGTTAGTCATATTTTTCAGAATGAATTCTTGCCGCATGTTGGACTTACCGTCCAGCCCGAAACTCGAATGAGGAAAGCGCAGTTCCTCGGCTACGCCATTCGCAAATTACTTCTCGTCTACCTAGGACGGCTGGAATCAGACGACCGTGATGACTATTCGAACAAGCGACTAGAAACAGCAGGAATGCTAATGGCTCTTCTTTTCCGACAGCATTTGCGTACTTTTCTGAAAGGAGCCTCTGCGCTCTTACAACGAACCGTAGATGGAGGAAAATTCGTAGATGTTATGACGATCATGCGGGCGAAACGGATTACGTCTGGATTCAAGTATGCTTTTTCGAGTGGTAATTGGGGCGTCCAAAAAGGAGGAAATTCAAATCAGAATGGGGTCGCGCAAATTCTTATTCGAGGATCTCCATTAGCGACGTTGTCGTTACTTCGACGAGTTAACAAGCCTATGAACCGGGAAGCCAAAATTCATAAGCCGCGTTTGTTACACGGAAGCCATATGGGTATAGTCTGCGCCGTGGAAACTCCCGAAGGTTCGCCATGTGGTCTAGTAATGAGTTTGGCATTGTCGACATATGTTCGTCCCGGCATTCCCACGAAACCTGTGATTGAACTTCTTCTCGGAATGCCCGAAGTTGACAGGATTGGAACTAGTATGAATTCAAACTCCTGTCGGATTCTTATCAACGGCAACATTTTCGCAGTTACTGTAGAACCTTCGGTCGTTTTCCGCAGGTTGAAACATATGCGTCAGGTGCAGGATTTGCCCTTCTGCACTTCGTTCTTCTTTTCAGAATTGACGTATGAATTACGAATTTCGACTGATGCAGGAGGATGCGTACGTCCTCTATTTGTCGTTGAGAATTTGGACAAACTTCCTGAGGTTCTACATTACTCCAAGTTTTCGACGCAAGATACTTGGACAACTCTATTATTAGAAGGCGTCATTGAATATGTAGACAAAGAAGAAGAGCGCATGTACCGAGTAGCAATACGGCCCGAGGATTTGGAGCACTGTGGAAACTTTACCCATGTAGAGATCTCACCACTGTTTCATTTCGGTCTCTGCGCAAATTTGATTCCTTTCGCGAACCACAATCAAGCTCCCCGAAATATCTACTCAAGTGCTCAGATGCGGCAGGCCATTGGAATCCCACATACGCAGTGGCAAAGTCGCATGGAAACTTGTCAAGTACTAGATTATCCCCAGCGTCCCTGTGTATCTCCAAGTATCTCGTCCATGCTTGGTTTCGACGAAGTTCCTGCGGGGCAGAATCCGATAGTCGCGATTCTGTCGCATCCTTTCACTCAAGAAGATGCGATCGTCTTCAACAAGTCTTCCATTGAACTAGGCATGTTTCGTTCCACGCACTATCGCACTTACCGCGATCAGGAGAAGGAAAATGGAACCGACCGTCAGTCATTTGGAATCCCAAATCCCGAATCAACTATCGGTATGAAACATGCGAACTATACGGGGATTTTGGACGAAGATGGTATGCGAAGGCCCGGTGATAGTGTTCGAAAGGGAGACGTCCTGATTTGCAAGAGTTTGACGCGTCGCGGACATGCGGCTCGAAGCAAGAATACGGACTGGCGAAAGGATGTCAGTTTGATACTCCAAGATAACGGAATTCACCAGGCGACAGTGGACGCGTGCATGGTTGCAACGACCCCAGACGGAAAACGTTACTGTCGGTGCCGACTCCGAAGTGTACGCCAGCCGGACATCGGCAATAAGTTTGCTTCGCGTCATGGCCAGAAAGGTGTCATTGGCTTGATTGTTCCTCGTGAAGATATGCCGTTTACGAGATCAGGAATATCCCCCGACATGATTATCAATAGTCACTGTTTAATTTCGCGCAAAACTCTGGGGCAACTGTTTGAGACAGTCCTCGGAAAAGCTGCATGTTTATCGGGTAAGATCGGAAACGGGACAAATTTTCGCGGGCTTACAGCGGCCCAGTTGGGTGACATCCTGGAAGCGAATGGTGCGGAAAGGCACTCTGAAGAGATCATGATCGATGGGAAAACCGGGAAAACTATGGAAGCTCGCGTGTTCATAGGACCTACATTCTATCAGGCGTTGAGGCATATGAGCCAGGACAAAGTTCATGCTCGCGCACGCGGTAAGTATCAAATTCTTACACGTGCTCCACTGGACGGACGTTCAAGACAGGGCGGATTACGAGTTGGTCCAATGGAGCGCGGATGTCTCGCAACACATGGAGCGGCTTGGATGATTAAAGATCGTCTCATGGATTCAGCCGATGCTTTTACGACGGTTATTTGTAACAAGTGCGGATTGTTAGCCGAACGTGTACCCTCCGAGATTCCGCGATCTCTTGGAAGAGAAGGCTGGTGTCGAAATTGTCAATCATCAGAATTTGTTAAGAGAGTCACGATTCCCTACGCGTTTAAACTGTTGCTTCAAGAGCTAGCTGCTGCTCACATTGGTTGCCGTATCCAAGTTGGTGAGAATCCTGATCGTATCCATTACTCTCCTATCTTGTGGCGATCCTAGTAATAAAGAAAAAAGAGGTTTATTCAACATGTCTATTCCTCAACTGGTGAAAATTCCTCTCATTATCGTTGGTGTAATCGTTTTATTGGCTTTATTGTCCAAATGGTGCGTACAAGATAAGGTACCAAAGAAACAATCGCAACAGATCGCTTCCATACTAGAGAACGCCGGTCAGTGGCACGTAGCTTCAAACCAAGACCAGAATCCAGTTGTCGCATTAGTACACGCATCTTACGCTTTGGCATCGGCACGGAGCTTGCAGCATTTGGCTCCCGAACAGCATATAGCAAAACTCACGGGAACAAACGTTGGAGAATTAGTACGTCACTTGGAGCGTGAACAACAAGATGCAATGCATGCTATCTTTCAATCTTGTCCGTCCCTTCGTCCAGACGCAGCATTTTCTTCCGTAAGCGGTTGGGTTTGAGATTCAACCGGTTGTACACGATGTCTCATTTGACGCATGAAGGAGAGGCCTCCTAAATCACATCCTCCGTACAGATGGAATTGGAATTCCATAACCATCGAAGGTATCTCGAGATCCCTCGGGTTTCCATGGTTGAGGTAGATGATAGTCGAAAAGGCTTCTATCTGGGCCTCCGTCAAAGGATTCCGGTGGATTTTTAGACAAGAAATAAAGTTGAACCATTCTTGCGGACTTAGAGTAGCGACGTAACTGGACAATAATTGAAGACCTCGATTGTTCACAATTGAAACGGTAGAACCTCCAAAGGAATTGAACATTCTGTACCGATCCTCGAACTGAATCATGTAGCAATACGATGACTCGTCCTCATGTTTCTTCTCGTCGTTGCCATCGTTGGAAGATACGTCCGAATAGATAGGAGACAGAGGATCTGTACAGTTCTCAAAGTCCACGTATGGTTCCCGCTCGGAGACAACCATTTTTGAAGATAGAAAAAAAGTGAAAATTGAAGGAAGAAAAAGGTGGGGAAACGAAGAGAAAAAAAAAAGATGTTACTGCAGTAGCGAAAAAAGTACTAATCCAAAAAAAGATGAGTTGGTCTCCTCCGTATTCACAAGATCATCCGATACAGGTTGGTCCGTCGGTATACGAAATTCTTCCCAAAGGGCAGTCAACTATTCGTCCAGCCCCATTTCGATATTTTCACGTCGGTAGAACATCGGTAGATTTCAACCGTGACTTACGAGTCGCCCAGCAACCGAATTTCCTCTTTAACGAAATGTTCAATCTTCTCTGATTGAAGTGAGAAGAAAAAGAAAAACAGATGCTGGTTCCTGGGATACTGCATCAAACATGGAAATCTCACGAGTTGCCCGAAACGTTTCGGGACTTCAGAGAGACGTGGGTTTGTACGCATCCTACCTGGGAATGCCGGCTGACGGATGACAGAGAGAACAGGATCTTTATCCGAGATAGTTACCCATGGTTTCTACAGACTTACGATGCCTACAATTTCGAAATACAGCGTGTGGACTCCGTCCGGTACTTCCTACTTTATCATTTTGGAGGAGTGTATGCTGACCTTGACGTCCAGTGCCTTCGCAGCCTTTCGGACTTACTGGAGTCGAAGGAGCAAGAAAACTCATTGATACTCGGGCTAGAGTGTACCGACTTCGTTTCAAACGCCGTGATGATCTCTAGTGCGCACCATCCCTTTTGGGAACTTGTATTCGCCGAATTGCAAGTAAAAATTGGAAAAACTGACATCCATTTCAATGGGTCGGCAATCTGGACCACGGGTCCGGTCTTCCTCCAGTCCTGTGTGGACAAATGGATCAGGATGGAAAAATCCGGAACAAATCCGATTCGCATCCTGCAACCGGAAGCATTTTCTCCTCGCGCTTACATGCATCGACCACAATGGGGTATCGTCGACAGAAATCTACATCCGAACTCGTACACGTTACATCATTGGGCGGGAAGTTGGGTAGGTAACGAGCAACACGAGCGGGTAAAAAACAAGCCAACGGTACGCATTCTACGTTCAAGAAGAAAAATAAAGAGAAGGCGACGACGAAAGCACCGCTAACGTTTCGCTTGGGTTTTCGCATCTATGGGAATAACGAGACTTACGCGTCGCAACGACTTTCGACATAATTCATATTTAGTTTATTCTTTTCGTCGGTCCCCGTGACAGCGCTTACAAATGAGTCGTATCGCTCGAGCATCTGACATAGCTGAAAAGTGGAGGAACCGTGCATACGCTTTTTAGAACTCCTTGCTTAGTCAATTCTCCAATTGCGATATCGACGGGTAGATGCATCTGACCAATATGATCTAATAAAATCTGTACTCCTCGTTTTGTAACTGCGTAAGCTTGCGTACCAGTCCAACAATCTCCGACGCCTACATGCGCGGTAATATTCCGGAATTGCGCAAAATGAGGCGCCCAATAACCTAAATTGAAAATATCCCACTCAATCGCACCTTCTTCTAATTCCTGCAAACATTGAGTCATTTTATCGAGGAGAGATCGCTTGTAGCATATAGCGGCATCGTCTTCTAGGACAAGCGCGCATTCAAGTCCTTGACTCGTTATCTCTTTCCACGCGTTAATATGACTTAGGTAGCAACCGACTTGTCCCCTTGACAAACCTGCACCTGGAGCTAGATTCGGAACGTTGGCCAACGTCAGGTAATGGCCGTTGACTGCCGCAACCTGCTGAACATGATTCCACCAGTCCTTAAGACTCATTCGAAGTCCCCGCAATCTCAAGGGACGAATAGAAATGACAAAGATTTTCTCGAACTTCTCGATCCATGGTAGTGGTTCGGATGACAGTCCGGCAAGAAATTGAGGCGTAGGAAGCTCGTAGACATCAACTGGCATTGGACCAGGTCCCCGTCGTGCAATTTTAGCTCTTGTCCTTCTTCTAAATGTCGATTGTACTCTTCGTTTTCGACTACGAGAAACTGAAACCGAAACTATCGGCCTACGAACAGTGCGAAGTTTGCGACCTCTGCGTTTCCGAATAACTCCGCTACGTTTTAGTCGCATTATTGCGTTTTTGAATAAACAAGAATGTTTACTGTAGTTCTTCTAGACGGTGCTCACTATTTCCAGAAAATCCTAGAGATCGCCATCCGTGAAATTCGAAATGATGCCGAATTTATCGTCGATCCAGCAAGACCTCCTTCTTCCATCGATTTGGTCGTTTTGTCCGTCTTCTCGAACGCTCACCAGGGAGCCGCTTATCGAAACGTGAGGAAGATCGTCATTGGCGGAGAACCTCAGCCAATGGGGGGATTCTATCGGAGAGTTCTACTAGCGATCGATTGCAAACGTATTGCGGAGCCATGTCCAAATCACATGCAGAAGCTGTATTGGCCTTTCTACGCTTTGAGCTTCGGCGAACGACGTCAAAATACTCCACGCGATTTGATATTGTCGTCTCCGGTTTCGCCTCCACCGGAACGTCGTGATAAATTTTGCGCATTTCTCTATCGGAATCCGGAACCGAATCGAGTAAGATTCTTCGATAAGTTAAGCGCACAATACCAACAGGTAGACGGATTAGGAGCCGTTCGTCACAATGTCCCAGGAATGCAGCCAGACCGGTTCGTCTACGACTTGAATCAGACGTACAATGATTTGGCCGTTCAAAAGTATCGATCGTACCGGTTCGTCCTATGTTTCGAGAATACGCGATGTCCTGGATATTCGACCGAGAAGATAACCTCAGCCATGTTAGCCGGAGCGATACCGATTTATTGGGGAGCTCCTGATATCGATCAGCATTTCAATCCGAAATCGTTCATTGATGTTGCTAAGTTCGCAACGTTCGAAGACGCCATACGGAAGATCGCGGAAATCGATCGAGATCCACGAAAGTACCAAGAGATGTTGCGAGAGCCATGGTTATCAGGAAACAGATTAACTCGCTATTTCGACTTCAAGAACTACGCAAAATCGTCCATTGAGAGGGCACTAGTGGCTCCCATGCCGAGCGCTCGTCGAATTGTCCAGGCATCCATCGGAGCAGCAGGTCGTAGAAGGCGGCGTGTCGTAGTACGCCGAAATCACCGTCAAGGGACGAAAAGAAAAAGAATCGTTCGACTCAAAAGAAGAAGATAATTGTATTACTTGTCAACTGACCTGAAAATAAATCCTTTGTAAGGACGATTGGTATCGCAATAGGCGATCACTGTACCGGGAGCTACGTGCAACTTTGTAGCCAAGCTCTTTACTCCTAAATGAACCCATCTTTTCCTCGCCTCAACTTCTTCAACTTCAATTTTCTTTCTTTGACCGAGAGAGATTTTCCGTCTCGTAGCTTCGTTCTTCATGTTCTCAACTGAATCACGTACCCAGCGAAGATTCGATAGAACGTCATTTGTTGGATCGGAATCGATATGATCAGCTTGGGCCATTTTGGAAGGTTTCTCCTTGCCAAAACCGTGCAGAATCAGATGAGAAATTGTGGAACGCTTTGTTTTCCCGTTGTTATAGAGTTGGACTGCTCCGTTTGACTG
>SDBT01018573.1_pt1 | contig 10923 bp, 7 predicted proteins | sample 2277101 | NCBI WGS metagenome assembly SDBT01 (sample SAMN10404973, study PRJNA504765) | marine sediment metagenome | isolation source: marine sediment core GS10_PC15, 103 cmbsf | place: Arctic Ocean: Southern Knipovich Ridge | collected 2010 | reverse complement strand
AGACCATTGGTACTGAAGGTGGGCTATCAGCCGGTTTTTGTTCTCAGCGGTATTTTGTTTTTAATCTTTTCTTTACCGGCTATGATTTTTCTAAAGGATGAATATGTCCCGCCGGAAGAAAGAGTCAAGATAACCTATTTTTTAAGGAAAAAAAATATATTGCAGATATTCCGCCGGCTGAAGACAACCCTCTTTGACAGTTATAAATTCAGGGAACTCCAGAATGTGTTAAAGGCGATGTTTTTTGCTTTATGCGCGGTTAGCACCGTTATTATGTTTATGTCTGTCTATATCAGCAGGGTCTTTGGTCTGAGTGAGACGGAGATTATAAATATTATTGCCTTTTCCACCCTTTTTGCCATCGGGGGCAGCATCTTTTCCGGTTTTGTAAGCGACATTATGGGATATAAATGGTCTCTGGCGGGGGTCTTTTTTCTCTGGGGAATCTGTATTTTAGGCGGAGCATTTTTAAATCCGCCGTTTCACTGGCTAATTGGCGCGTTAATGGGGATAAGCCTGGGTTCGATTTGGGTAATTGCCCGGGCCTTGGTAATAAAACTCGCTCCCCGCCGAAAATTAGGAGAGGTGTTTGGCCTTTTCAATTTTGTCGGTTACCTTGCGGGCATAATTGGTCCACTATTCTGGGGATTGATTATGCTCTATTTTTCTTCATGGGGAAAGATCGGATACCGGCTGGCCTACAGCAGTTTATTTCTGTTTATCGTAGTCGCCGCTGTTTTTCTTTTACGTGTCCCCCGGCAGGTCAATCGTTGATCTCTACTACAATACTTTGTTAAAAATTAATTACAGATTAATTGGTTAGCGCCTTAGCCGGTTAACAGATTATATTCGTATAATCATTTTTATTATGAAGACAATTTGTTTACTTACATTAGGTTGTAAGGTTAATCAGTATGAGACCCAGGCGATCGGGGAACAGTTTAACCGATTAGGCCTGCAGGAAGTGGGCAGCCGGGAAAGGGCCGATATCTATATTATCAATACCTGTACGGTTACTCTCTCAGCTGACCGGAAATCCCGGCAGTTAATTAGGGCTGCACACCGCAAGAACCCCGCTGCCTTGATAGTTGTTACTGGCTGCTATACTGAAATGAATAGTGCAGAAATCAAAAAGATAACAGGGGTTAATCTGATCCTTAATAATAGTCAGAAGCCCATGCTGGGCCGTATTGTCCAGGAACAGCTTTCTCTTCAGCCGCCGGCAATTGTTAAGGACCAGCCGTCCGATTCTCTATCTATCAACAACTTCAAGGACCGTACGCGCGCATTTGTTAAAATTCAGGACGGATGTAATAATAATTGTTCTTATTGTAAGGTCAGGATAGTCAGGGGTAAGGCCAGAAGTCGTCGGTTAGAAGATATTATCAGCGAAATTAACCGTTTGGCCCGGGCAGGATTCAAAGAAATAGTCCTGGTCGGCATCCATCTCGGAGCATATGGAAGCGACTTCAAAAAAAAGATCAATTTGATTAGCCTCATTGAACCAATCGAAAATATCGCCGGGATCGAACAGCTGCGATTAAGTTCTGTAGACCCATTGGATTTAACCCCTGCCTTGATTAAAAAAATCGGGATTTCAAAAAAGATTTGTCCACATCTTCATATTGCATTACAAAATGGAGATGATTATGTCTTAAGAAAAATGAACCGTTGTTATCGGGTGAAAGATATCAAAAAGCTGGTTCGTAATATCCGTCGACATATTAAAGATGTTGCTATAACACTGGATATTATAGTTGGATTTCCGGGAGAAAAAGAGAGCAATTTTGCCAATACCCTTGGTTTACTGAAAGAGATTAAACCGGCCAGGATCCATATTTTTCCTTACAGCAAGAGACCGGGGACATTAGCAGCCAGATTTAAAAATGTTGTCTCGCCGCAAGAAATCAGGGAAAGATATCAGCGTTTACGAGAGTTTGCGGTGAGGTCTTCGTTTATCTACCGCTCTCAGTTTATAAACAGGAAGATTAAGGTATTAGCAGAGACCAAAAGAGACCCCAAAACCGGCTTGTTATGCGGTTATAGTCAAAACTACATCAGGGTACTCTTTGAAGGCCGGGATGGGCTAAAAAACAGTATTTTGCCGGTAAAACTCGTTGATGTAACTATAGATAAAACAATAGGTAAGGTTGTTTGACTTGACAAAATGCAATTTAGGTGGTATACTTTCGTGTATTTTTATGTAACATTAGATTTTAGGCATGGTTGAGAGCATTTTAAAATATATAAACTGGGTAGATATTGTAATAGTCATTCTGCTTTTGCGGGGTGCCTATGCAGGTTATCGAGGTGGCTTTGGACGGGAGATAGGCCGCCTTATTAGCATAGTAGTAGGGATAATTGTTTCTTTTCAGAACTATAGACTCCTGGGTGATCTTATCAGTAGCCATAGTTTTGTCCCTTCTTTATACGCTAACATCATTTCTTTTATTTTATTGCTGGTAATTGTAGTTTTGGTTGTTAAGCTGCTGATGGCAGTTATCAGGCAGTTAATGAGGGTGGAGTTTGTCCCGGCAGTCGAAAGCAATGGCGGTTTAATTCTTGGCTTAATCCAGGGTGTAATAATTGCCAGCCTGGTTTTGGTTGTTCTGGTCTGGCTTCCTTTCGCCCGGTTAAAAAAGGCTATTATTAAAGATTCATATCTCGGTCCGATTGTTCTGGAAATCTCACCAGCTATCCACGATAGTTTAATAAAGTTTTTTTCAGAAAAGGATATTCCAACAGCCAGAGAATCATTGGAGTTGGAGATTAATAATGCTAATTAGTTAAAAAGTTTTAAAAGTTTGGATTTGATAATCCGTTAATTTTTTGGACTTTTTGACAAAAAAGGAGGGATTGGTTGATGAAATTAGGGAAAATCTATGACCGGGCAGTTAAAGAGGGTATGAAAGTTGACCCGCGGTCCCTAAATGTAATCAGAAAAAAACTGACTGATGCCAGAAAGACCTATAAAAGACTATCCAAATTCGAACAGAAGCTTTTCGACCGGCAAAGATTAATCAATCCTTACAGTGATACCAGAATTTTATATGGCAGCAGAAATATCGAGGTAAGAACGATTTTGTTGGGGATAGATATCGGCGGAGCCGAACTTCTGTTGGCTGACCGCTTACGAAGGACTGGCCGAGAAATCGACTTGGTTTTATCTCATCATCCGCAGGGAATAGCTCTGGCCGGCCTTCATGATGTAATGGGGCTGCAGGTTGATATCCTGGAAGGTTATGGGCTTGACAGAAAGATAGCCGAAGATTTGTCCAATAAGCGCGCCAAAGAGGTGGAGAGAACAATATTGGCTGCAAATCATAATAGGCATATTGATATTGCCCGGATTCTGGATATACCATTTATGTGCATTCATACCCCGGCCGATAATCATGTAACAGCCTATCTCAAACAGCTGATGAAAAGAAAAAAGCCAAAATTAGTTCGCGAAGTAATGAGGATTCTAAAAAATATCCCTGAATATAAAAGGGCTGCCTCGGCCGGAACCGGTCCGAAATTGATAGCGGGAAAAGAGGATAATCCGGTTGGAAAGATTCTGATCGATATGACCGGCGGTACCGAAGGTTCAAAAGAGGTATTTGCCCGACTTTCCCAGGCAGGTGTGGGAACTATAATTGCCATGCATCTAAGCGAGGAACATTTTAAAAGGGCTAAACCAGAGCATATCAATGTTATAATTGCCGGCCATATCTCCAGTGACATAGTAGGGTTAAATCTGTTATTGGATAAATTATGTCGTCAGGAAAACCTGAGGATTATACCCTGCTCGGGTTTTCAGAGGATAAAAAGAACATAATTGTTATGTCAGGACTTATCTCCCAGGAAATAATAGACCAGGTCCAGCAAAGGACAAACATCGTTGAGACAATTTCAAATTATTTGCCTCTCAAACGTTCGGGTAGCAATTTCAAGACGTTTTGTCCCTTTCATCACGAAAAGACACCTTCGTTTATGGTTAATCCCTCCAAGCAGATATGGCATTGTTTTGGCTGCGGATTAGGAGGAAATGTGTTTAGCTTTGTGATGAAATATGAAAATTTGGAGTTTCCTCAGGCGATAAGACTGTTGGGTAAAAAGGCAGGTGTTGCAGTCCCCGAATTTTCGTCTCAGACGAGTGGCCAGCGTTCCTTAAATAAAAACATCTATCGGATAAATGAGCTGGCCGCAAACTATTTTCATAATAATTTATTGAATCAGCAGAAGGGTAAGTCGGCTACGCACTATTTAAGAAAGAGAGGAATTACCGATGAAATTGTTGACAAATTTCGGTTAGGATTTAGCTTAAATCTCTGGGACGGCTTTTTGAGATTTGCAAGAAGTAAAGGAGAAAAGGAGGAATTTCTCAGACAGGCGGGTATGATTATCCCCCGCAGAGAAGGGGGTTTTTATGACCGTTTTCGTAATAGACTGATATTTCCTATCTTTGATTTGCAGGGAAGGATAATTGGATTTGGCGGTCGCGTCTTGAGTGAAGACCTGCCTAAATATATTAATTCTCCCGAGACAGCACTTTTCAATAAAAGCAGATGTTTATACGGACTGAATCTGACCAAAGAGCACTTCAGGGAAAGAGAATATATTATTGTAGTCGAAGGCTATATGGATAATATAACACTTTATCGGGTAGGGATTAGAAATACAGTTGCTACGTTGGGGACTGCCCTGACCAGCGAACATGCCCGAATGTTAAAAAGATATGTTTCGACCATAGTAATAATTTACGATGCTGACCGGGCCGGAGAGAATGCTTCTCTGAGGGGTTTGGACGTATTGATTGAAGAGGGATTGAGGGTCAGGATAGTAAGGTTACCAGACGGTTTCGACCCGGATAGCTACCTGATAAGTAAGGGAAAAGAGGGCTTTGAAAAAAAGATTAAACAGAGTCAGGATCTTTTTGGTTACAAACTGGATTTTCTTATTGCTAAATATGGCACGGATAAACTTGAGGAACAGGCCGAAATTATCGCGGAGATGCTTCCCACTATTGCCAGGGTTAATAATGCCGTCCTGCGGAGTGGTTATGTCCGCCAACTGGCTAAAAGATTATCTGTTAACGAAAATTCTATTCTGCTTGAACTTAAAAAGATTAAGGATAAAAAATTTTCTTATTCGCGGCCTCCAATAAAACAGGGGTTTAGCTCTAAAATCGCAATAAACCCGGAAGAGAGGATTATCGTGCAGTTGATGCTGGAAGATCCGGAGGTCGCTAGCAGCATTAAAGATGATTTAATCTTGGAGGATTTCGAAAATCCAGAATTAAAGAAAATAGTTGCTGTTATATTTAAATTAATCACAGAAAATAAACCATTTGGGCCATCGCAGATAATAAATTATTTAGAAGAGGATAAAACTGCTCGATTGATATCAGAACTTTCGGCAGGGCCGATTATTGCCGGATATGACAGCTCAGCCGGGGATGGTCTTTTGGATAAAAGAAGACTGATTGCTGATTGCATCAAGAAGATAAAAACAAAAAATCTAAGGCGGACAAGATTATCTTTACAGAGAAGGATTAAAATGGCTGAAGACAAACGCAATGTTAAAGAACAGATGAGATTATTAAATGAGTTTCAGAATTTAATGGAAAAGGTGTAAGATGCGGAAGGTCAGAAAAAAATCAGGAATAAAACAAATACCAGCCGTCGGGCTCGAGGGAAAACAAGAATGAATATCCGGAAAAAGAAGAAAATGAAAGTGAAGCCTTCCAGGAAAAGAAAAAGGATAGTAAGAAAAGTTCGCAGAAGGAAGGTAAAGATAAAGCCCCGAAGAAAAAAAAGGATAAAACTCCGCAGAAAAATGAGAACCAAACTTCGGCTGAGGATTAGATCAAAAGCCCGAAGGAGAGTAAACAAGAAATCAAAGTCCGCTAAGAAGGCTAAGGAAATTAAGGTCAAATCCAAACTAATCTCAAAACTGAAGGCAGGGGTCAGAAAAATGAAAGCAAGGCCAGGGATAAAACGAAAAGAATCAGGGCTTCAGCAGCTTATTATTCTTGGGAAAAGAAAAAATGGTTTATTGACCTATGAAGAGGTTAACGAAATACTTCCTGCCGATATTGTTTCTTCCAGTGAAATTGAGAATGTTCTTTCGCTTCTCAGTAAGGAGGACATTGAGGTTGTCAGTGCTGAAGAAGCTGCAATAAAAGTAAAGGCCTTGGAGGCCGCCAGCGAAGCAGCTAAGCCAGAGGAGGAAGTAGAGACTGTTAGTAAGTCAGGCAAGATGGATGATCCGGTCAGGATGTATTTACGTCAAATGGGTCAGATATCATTGCTAAGTCGGGAGGACGAGTTAAAGTTAGCCAAGAAGATTGAATGGGCTGAGGGTAGATTTAAAGAGGCTATTTTGGGTTGCAGGGTTGCCAAACATTATGTCCTGAAAACGGTGGGGCGAGTTTTAAAAGAGGGTATAAGTTCAGAAGGAATTCTGGAGGATGAACCCGGGCTGAAAAACAGTGAGTTTTTAAATAAGATAGAGATTTTGGTTAAGAGATTACGGGTAGTCAAAAAAAGAGATAATAATCTGCTGCCTTTACTTCTGGAATTTAAACTGTGTGTCAGTGTAGTCGAGGATATTGTTTCCACCATTGAGAATTCGCTGAAGCGAATAGAGAAAATCGGAAGAGACATTGCCAGAAAACAGAGATGGCGCAAAAGGGGCGAGATCGGAAAATTAAAAAAACAGATTCGACAGATAAAATTCTATTTAGCAGAACCCATACCTCAGCTAAAGCTTCAGTTAGGTTTGGTTAAGCGAAGAAAGACGGATTTGGCCAAATCCAAAAAGGCATTGGTGGCGGCTAATTTACGCTTGGTCATCAGTATAGCCAAAAAATATACAAACAGAGGTCTGTCTTTTTTGGACCTTATTCAGGAGGGAAATATTGGCCTAATGAAGGCAGTTGACAAATTTGAGTATCAGAGAGGCTATAAATTTTCAACCTATGCTACTTGGTGGATCAGACAGGCCATTACCCGTTCTATTGCTGACCAGGCGCGGACTATCCGTATTCCCGTCCATATGATTGAAACAATAAATAAGGTCTTTCGGGTTTCCAGGCATTTAGTACAGGAAAAGGGAAGGGAGCCAAGACCGGAAGAGGTTGCTGAAGAAATGGATATACCGGTTGAGAAGGTCAGAGGTGTTTTAAAAATAGCCCAGGAGCCTATTTCGCTACAGACACCCATTGGCGATGAAGGCGATACTCACTTTGGGGATTTTATTGAGGATAAAAGAGCAGTTTCTCCGGCTGATGCTACTGCCCACAGCATGCTTAGGGAACATATTAAAGATATATTGTATACCCTTACTTCCCGCGAAAAGAAGGTATTGGAACTTCGATTCGGCATAGGAGACGGTTGTCCACGCACATTAGAGGAAGTAGGTGTCTTTTTTCACGTGACCCGGGAAAGGGTCAGGCAGATAGAGGCCAAAGCACTGCGGAAGCTTAGACATCCTACCCGCAGCCGGCGGTTAAAGACATTTTTGGAGATGGGATTGAGTGGAATGAATTTTGTCAACTAGCTAGATAATTTGCTTATCAGATTATCAAATTGTATATATTCAGGCCGCGCAGATTTTAATCTGTGCGGCCTTTTTTAATCCCTGCCTGCTTACCGGCAGGCAAGTAAATGTACAATTATTTCTTCAAGATAAATCTTGCCGATATATTCAGAGAATGCTATAATATCAAAGCTATCTGAATAACAACAGTAAAAAGGTTTTTATGAAAAAAATAAAAATATTCAATGAGAGTATTGCTAAAATTTCAAAAATAAATACTTTCCGGGAGTTATTTCAAATTTTAGAAAGTGAAATAGCTCCTTTTTTTGAGGTAAATTATCTGGATATATTTATTCTGAACACCCGTGAACCAGAATATAACCTGGAAAAACATATTGCCAGAATAGAAGATGTACCGAAGGTCGCTGTTAATACAAAAATCGACTCTAAAAACCCTATTGTAGTTCAGTTATTAGATAAAAAAAGAGTTATTTTGCCTGAGGAAGTAAATAAAAATATCCAAGTTGCATTAACAGAGCAACGCAAGAAATTCTTATTTTCACTCAGAGATAAACTGATCGAGTTAGAAGCCGAGCTTTGCGTTCCGGCCTTTGCCAAAAATGATCTAGTGGGTATTTTTATTTCAGGTAAAAAGATATCAAAAGAGGAATTTTCTCTCCGGGAGATAGAATTATTTTCCTGGTTGGCAGAGCGATCCGCTAAAGTAATTTACGAGTTCAATTTGATAAAAAAAGAAGTAGAACTTTTTGTCAGTTCTCTTTCACAGATAATCAGTTCACTGGAGAAAAAAGATCCCGTCACCAAAGGGCATTCCGATAGAGTCGCTCAGTTTTCTGTGATCATCGGCAGAAAACTTTCCGATCAGATTAAGGATGTTCCTTACGCCGAGACGTCATTATATTATGCTGCCGAACTTCACGATGTAGGCAAGGTTAAACTTTCCGACAGCGTGCTTAAAAAAGAGGGAAGTCTCAATAAAAAACAATGGGCTGAAATGAAGAAACATACTTTAGAATCTGTAGAGATGGTTAGACCTCTGGAAAAATGGTTTGGGAGAACCATTCTTGACGCTGTTCTTCATCATCATGAAAATTACGACGGAACCGGTTATCCCGACGGGAAAAAAGGAAGTGATATAAATATTCTGGCCAGAATAATCCGGGTGGCTGATTCTTTTGACGCGATGACCTCCAGCCGGCCGTACAGAAAGGCGTTGACTTATCACGAAGCATTTTCTGAACTTAGAAAAGGCAGGGGCACGCAATTTGATCCTCAAGTATTAGATGCATTTTCAGAGGCATATAAGGAAGGTTTGTTTAAAACGATATTTTTTCCTCAACTGCAGGATAAAGAAGAGCAGGATAAAGATCAGACTTGAGCCTGCCTGCCCTGAACAAACCAGGCGCGTAGCGATGAGCGCGTCGAATGGTCGAAGAGCCAAAAAAGAGTGAAAAATGCTTGACAAGCATTTTGCTATATGTTATCTTTAAAATTGAAGATATGACAAAAGGTTTTTGAAAATAAAAGGGGGGAGTATGAAGAAATATGTAGTGGTTTTTTTAGGTTTGGTCTTGTTTTTTGGAACGGCTGGATTGGCGCTTGCGCAGGGGGGAGGCGAGTTTTTTTATAGCGATCAAGAAATAGCCGGTAGATTCAATTTAGCAGTGAGAGGCGGAGCAGTTCTTCCCTACAAGCCAAAGGCCGATTATGTTTACACTGCAACAGAAACGTTATCGCTTAAAAGAAAAAACGGCTGGTTTGCAGGGGGAGAGTTGACCTATGACCTGGGCGATTATCTTGCCCTTGGAGTAGAAGGCTATTATCAAGAGTACAAGGTCGATGTTACCGCAGCCTTTCACGGGCTGGCTGCCGGTGGCAATTTGGGAAAAGCAAGAAATAGTATGGCTTTTGCCAAGTTTATACTGAAGTATTCCTTTGATATGGAAGATTTTGCTTTTGTCCCTTATATAGCCGGTGCGCCGGGTGGGATATTCCCCACGTTTAAAGACAGTCCCGCAGCTGGCGCGGCTAGTGTGAGTGTTAAACCCCAGAATGGATTTGCCGCAAAATATAGCGGCGGGTTTGACCTTTATATAACGGATAATTTCGCCATAAACGCTGAAGGGTCCTTTTTGATGGCAAACATCAAAACAGCTGTTGCTCTAACAGCCGGTACTACAAAGAATGATATTAAGAACGATGCCTGGATGGTTGGTGGCGGTTTGAAATGTAAATTTTAATAAATAACCCTAAGGCACTTTACCTAACCCATTGATCTTTAATTGTTGGTATTATTTATCAGTGGGTTAGGTATTTTTTTGACCATAGTCAGCAGCTTTTTCGGCTATCCTGTTTGACAAATTCGGCCTTCTATAATATCATTAGATTATTAAGCAGTAACTTATGGGCAGAATTATTAAGAAAGGGCATTGATCCAGCGATTTCTTTGAACAATCAGGAGGTATGATGGATAAATTAAGGGTTATAAAGAATGAGACAAGCAGATTATTAAAGGCCAATATCTTTAGGCAGGGGTTAGCAGTTGCCGATATTTCACACTTAGAGCAGGAGCAGGTAGAACACCTGGCGGGTCGCTATATTGATAAGATCTTAATCAAACTTCTCAAACAGAACAAAATTTCTGTAGAGAAAAAGGAATTAGATATACTGAAAAAAGAGATTATTACTGAACTTGCCGGCTTTGGCGTAATAGATAGATTGCTAAAAGACCCTACGGTGAGTGATATTTTGATTAATGGCCCTAATCAAATATATATAGAAAGAATGGGAAGGATGGAAAAGGTTAATGTAAGATTTGATAGTGTAGAAGAACTTTCAGCTATTATTGAAAGAATGATGATGAAGAGCGGTAAGAGACTGGATGCGTCTTCCCCGTTTATTGATTTCAGGGCCGAAGGCGGCGCCAGGGTAACCGCGGTTATACCGCCAATTTCTGCCTCAATGCCCTTTTTTTGCATCAGAAAGGTGCTCAAAGATATTCTGAGCATTGAAGATTTAAAGAAGTTTGGAACGCTGGATCAGAAGCTGCTGGATTTTCTCAAATATTGCGTAAAGGCTCGCCTCAATATTTTAGTATCAGGCTCAACAGGCGCGGGAAAGACAACCCTGGTAAACCTGCTGGTGAGAGAGTTTATTCCCCAGGACGAGCGGATTGTAATAATTGAGGATACCCAGGAGCTGGTTATCGAGGGATCCCGGCACGCAGTAAGGCTTTTGACCAGACACCCCAGCATTGAACGAAAAGGAGAGGTTACATTGCGGGATTTGGTAAGGCTGTCTTTACACCTGAGGCCCGATAGGATTATCGTTGGTGAAGTAAGAGGAGAAGAAGCCTTTCACTTTTTACACGTCATCAAT
>SDBT01018572.1_pt1 | contig 10923 bp, 17 predicted proteins | sample 2277101 | NCBI WGS metagenome assembly SDBT01 (sample SAMN10404973, study PRJNA504765) | marine sediment metagenome | isolation source: marine sediment core GS10_PC15, 103 cmbsf | place: Arctic Ocean: Southern Knipovich Ridge | collected 2010 | reverse complement strand
AGTCGAAGCCCTGTTCGATGGGTGTTTTCATGAGCTTGAAGGTAGTCAAAAGCAGCTAGTCCTCATTGTAGGAATGGATCGAGTAAAGAAACCCTTCTCGGCTGAGAAAAGACTCCAAAGCCCTATGCGTCATCTCATACCAATCGGTACGGCCACTGGCATCATCATGACCACCAACCACCGCAACTGGAGACACTTGATTGCGTTGCGGACTGTGGAGGGTGCAGAGGAGGAGATCAGGAAGGTCTTTGCTCTGATCGCAGAAGACCTCGCGCAGCGCCATCCGGCCCTCTATCAAGACATGGAAGAGAGCAAGGGCGAGTACAGCTTCCGACATGGGAGGGTGTGATGAATGAAGTTCCAGTCCATCCAGTGCAGACAGCAAGCCATCGAGGTGGACGCTCTTACTGTCCACAAGTAGTAACCATGCGCGCCTACGAAGTCTATTGCCACGTTCACCGGCCCCAAGAAGCATTAGTTACTGGAAACTGCCGTGGTGGGTTTGGTACTGGAGAACTGATCGCCTTTCTGTATGCTTATCCTTTTCCAAGAAGCGAGTGGAGGGACCGTGTTTGGGAGGCTCTTAACGGCGCAAAAAATCTAGGCTAGGGAGACAGTCCATGCCAGTAACCTACGACTTCCACCTCGTACCCGTCTCCCAGATAAAAGTCCCTAAGAACCGCCAGAGAAAAAAGCTAACGAAGGTAGACGACCTTGCTTCAAGCATTGGTCGCATCGGCTTGCTTCATCCAATAGTAGTAACCAGAGATCATAAGCTAGTCTCCGGTGAGCGACGATGGACGGCGTTCAAACTGCTAAAGATCAAAGAAATTCCAGTTCACTACCTTGATGAGTTAGACCCTTACGAAGCCAGGGCCATAGAATTAGAAGAGAATATCAAACGAGTAGACTTTACCTGGGAAGAGAGTTGCTTAGCCGCTGCGGAGTACCACGCTCTTCGTGTCGCTGGAGAGGAGTCATGGACACGAAAAGACACAGCAGAGGCTATTGGCCTTTCACCTCAACACGTCAGCAAGTTGATCCAAGTCGCAGCCGCCATCAAAGAGAAAAACAAGGCCGTAGTCGCGGCCACCAACATAGAAGCAGCTTGGCGCGTTATAAAGCGTGGGCAAGAACGTGCTGTGAAGACGGAAGCAGCACAGATGACCTTCTCTGGAGGCGAGAAAAAGAAGAAAAAGAAAAAGGACGAGGAAAAGCCACAAGAAGTAGAGTACAACGTCTTTGTTGAAGACTTCATAGAGTGGGCTCGCGTGTACGACGGGAGAAGGTTCAACGTTGTCCACTGTGATTTTCCATATGGCGTAAAGTATGGCACTACAAACTACTCAGGTTCCAAAACTTGGGAGAAGTACGAAGACTCGCTTGAGACTTATTTGGCTCTCCTAAACACCCTGATAACACACAGCAGAAAAATATTCTTCCCCAGCGCTCATCTCCTGTTCTGGTTCTCCATGAACCACTATTCAAGAACAGTAGACATGCTCACCAAGGCCGGATTCGATGTTAACCCTTTCCCGCTCATCTGGACTAAAGACAGAGGGTTAATCCCAGACCCACAGCGAGGCCCGAGACGAGTCTACGAGACAGTCCTCCATGCCTCACTCGGAGATCGTAAGATCATAAGATCAGTCCCGAACGTAGAGTACGCGAAGGTTCAGAAGCAAGAGCATATCTCAACGAAGCCCTTATCTATGCTAAAGCATTTCTTCGGAATGTTTGTCGATGACTTGACTGAGATTCTTGACCCGACCTGCGGAAGCGGAACGGCCCTGGCAGCAGCGAAATCTCTAGGAGCTAAGAGACTCGTCGGCATGGATATTAATGAGGACTACGTTACCTCGGCGAATCTGCTTCTCAAGACTACAAGAGGGCCGTCGAAATGAGTGCTACCGAGTTCCATGTCGTCGTCATCTGTAAAGGCCCCGATAAGCCGGTCATGCTCACTATATATGGTTCAGATGGCGAGGACTGTGCAACAGCCGCGCTCTCACCGAGGCAAGCCTTAACACTAGCTCAGAAGCTACTGACGCTCGGAATAGCTGGGCTGACAGCTTGACAAATGACTAAGTGCGTCGTCTGCCAAAGGTCTTACGAGAAAAAGAAGCACCACCAAGTAGTATGTTCGTCGCTCTGTAAGAAGTCTTTAGGCATAGCCAGGGTTCGGGTCAGACGGCTTCGAGAGCGTTATGATGATGGCCGGCTCCCGACCGTAAGATGTATAATTTGTGGTGGGCCTTTCAAACGAAGACAATCAAACTTTATAACTTGTGGGAAAAAAGAGTGCATAAGGCTACGAAATATAGAAACGAATAGAGAATGGCTTAAGCAATGGCCTCCGATTGCGAAGTGTATAGTCTGCCGCAAGCCTTTCAAACGAAGACACTCAAACTATGTCACCTGCGGAGGAAGGGAGTGTAAAAGACTACGAAAGCTGGAAACGAAGAGAGAGTGGCGTAAGCGAGGGAAAGGAGCCCTTCATGACACATCCTCACGCGTTCAAAAACAATAAAGGTGGATTTATAGATGGTAATGACCGCAGAGTGGCCGAGGGCGATCGTGTTGAGTACAAGTTCGAGAATCACCGAAGGGGCGTCTTGGATGAAGCTTTATCCGACGGTGATGCTTTTGTGACTTGGGATGATGGCTCATACGCGACTGTGAAATGGCGTCATCTTGCAAAGATTCCAGATGGAATGTGAACCGACCGGCCCTTTAGATGCGAAGATACTCTTTGTAGCAGAAGCACCTGGGTCAGAAGAAGAGCGAGAGGGGAAGCCTCTCATTGGTAGCTCTGGGAAGGAGTTTACTAGCTGTCTTACACAGGCAGGGATACCGCGCGAGATTTGTCGCTTAGACAATGTCTTTCATTGGCGCCCACCAAATAATAAATTTCATGACGAGTGGTGTGGAACTAAAAAGGCCGTGGCAGAAGAATACAAGCTAATTCGAGACAAGCTAGTAGAGTCTTGTCCGAACTATCCCTGGCCCTCTAACTATACTTGGGCCAGCGTTGGTCAAGCAAAGTATCTCAAGCCACAATACCTGCCCGCGCTTCAAAGGCTCAAAGAGGAGATCATTCGTGTTAAGCCAAACCTAGTGGTAACGCTGGGAGGCGTATCGACCTGGGCTCTTCTCGGGACTAGTGGGATTACAAAGCTCCGAGGAGTCGTGTCACAATCCTCACTCGTCCTTGGTCAAAAGGTGCTGCCAACCTGGCACCCGGCATACATTCAACGAGTGTGGGAGAGTCGCTTAACTCTGGTAGTAGACTTAATAAAAGCAAAGAGGGAGATGGAATATTCAGAGATTAGAAAGCCTCAGAGAAAGATTTGGATTAACCCAACTATTGAAGACATAGAATATTTCAGAGACAAGTACATCCTCGGCGCAAAGCTTCTAGCCTTTGATATTGAGACGGAGCGAAAGCAAATAACCTGCATTAGCTTCTCGCCCAGGCCCAACATAGCCATCGTCATTCCCTTTGTGGATAAGACCAAGCCAGGGAATAGCTACTATACACACGAAGACGAGGTCAAAGCTTGGTACCTTGTAAAAGAAATACTCTTATTGCCCATGCCGAAGTTGGCACAGAACGGGCTGTACGACATTCAATACCTATGGAGACCACACGGTATTGCAGTCTATAACTACTCGGAAGACACCATGTTGCTGCATCATGCTTTGTATATTGAGTTGTTAAAAGACCTTGGCTACCTGGGGTCAGTCTACACTGACGAGGCCGCTTGGAAGATTATGCGGGCACGAGCGAAGGACACAGTGGAGAAGAAGGATGACTAAGCCATTATGGGAGTCGATAGAGCCAGGAACCTTTGGCGTTGAGAGATATACAGTCCCAGGAGGGTGGGTATATAGGTTTTTGAATGGGCCTACACATCCTATGCAAGTCTGCTTCGTTCCTAGAGTTAAGGAGACGAATAATGATACAATTAACTCGGCGTAATTTCCTCCTCGGAGTTGCTGCCTCGGGGCTACTTGTTCTACAGCCTCCAGCGCTGGAGATTGTAAAAGTAAAAAAGTTATTGGTCAAGGAAACAAACTTGACGACTGGCTTTATCAAAGCGTATGCGATTGGTGAACTTACGAGAGAACTCACTCCAAGCCCCTATGATGTATCTGTAGAAGATTTTATGCTTGAAGCCAGCGTCGAATCGTTTGATGTAACTTCTCTTGGCACCGAGTGGCGTCATACTATGACTGGCCGCGTTGACTGGACAGTAGAGGCTTGGATAAGAACTGAGAGAGTCGATCTTATCAACGAAGTAGTAGAGCTAAGCATGAAGGCTAATCCAGATACATTCTACAGAGGAAAATTCGTGGTAACGGCTCATTATACTCATTTTGGTGTGCATCACCCTGAACTAGATGAGCTTCAGGCCAAAGCCTTTGGCCTCGTTCGATGATCTGGCGCCGAGCCATTCTTGAGTCTCCGTTCGCCTCGAACGTCGAGAAGAACCGTCTCTATGCTATGGCTTGTGCTCGTGACATGCTATCTCGTGGAGAAGCGCCGTTCGCCTCGCATTTGATCTACCCCCAACTACTTCAATACACGGAGGAGGATCGACAGCAAGGCATGGCCGCAGGAAGAGTATGGGTATCAGTAGCAGAGATCAGCGTGGTCTACACTGATCTGGGCGTGACAGAGGGTATGATTAGAGGCATTGCCGAGGCTGAGGCCAATGGAGTGCTTGTGGAGAGGAGGTCGTTAAAGACATGAAAATCAATCCTGGAGAGACTCGGACTCCAACGCCACATCTTCGATGGGCAAGGCGGCCCACCAAGTCTCCAAAAACGTTGAAATGTCCCTGGTGGAAACCAGTCTGGCAAATGCCAGGGGCTTATAGAGGATTCAGATTGGAGCAGAAGTGGATCGTAACCCATACAACGCTTGTCGATGGGCAACTTCATACCAGAGAGGAATGGTTGCCAGTGCCCCACGAGGACGAGGCCAGCGACGAGGAGTTGTTCATGGCCGTCGTGGCTCCTCTGCCACCGGAACTTGTGCCATGACAGAAGCCGAAATAACAGCTTCGTGTCTTATTACTGGAGTCTATTCTCTCTATGCTGTCAAGTGAGGAAGAGCCTTTGACAAGACTCTAGCTATTGGAATGATAATAGCCACGTTAGGAGCAATATTTGCGTAATGCCCACAATAATAAACACTGCTACTCTCCAACCCGGTGACGGCACGCCTCTAGACCGTCACCAAGTTTACTGTGGCCTAGATTCCTGCGTAACCATAGAAGTTCACCCGGCGATATACAAGCTACTCGACCCAGAGACTAAACTAATCTACGACTTCGAGCGTGCCCTCCAGGCGCCTGTACTAGAAATGAGTCTGCGCGGTATCCTGACTGATGGCTATGAAGTCAGCAAGCTCTTTCACATATACGAGAAGCGAAAGCTCAGAATATATGACATAGTTCAAAAGTATGCTATGGTGGTTTGGGGAGATTCCCTGAACCCAGGATCGCATGTTCAGTTAAAAGAGTTTTTCTATGAGAGAATGCGTATTCCAAAGATTTATAAGTATGAAAAGGGACAGCGAAAGCTGACTGTAAACAGAGACGCCCTAGAAAAGATTCAGCAGTATCGCTACGCTCGACCAATTGCCATCGCAGTCCTTGCCTACAGAGACATGCAGAAGAAGATGGGAGTGCTTAACAGCGGCATAGACGATGATGACAAAATGAGATTTTCTTGGAACATCGGAGGCACTAACACTGGCCGCTTCAGCGCAAACGAGAATGTCTACGGAGGCGGTACGAATAGTCAAAACATAACAGACGAGCTGCGAAAGATTTTCATAGCAGAAGAAGGAAAGAAGCTTGCTTACTTGGACTTGGCCCAGGCTGAGAGTCGTGTAACCGCCTATATCAGTGGTGATGAAGCGTATATCTCCGCCTGCGAGAGCGAAGACCTTCATACAGCTATAGCAATGCTAATCTGGCCTGAGCTTGATTGGAGTTCAGGCCCGAATAGAAACCCAGCCGCTGACCGAGAGACAGCAGAGAAGAAGTTCTGGCGACACTGGAGCTACCGTGATATATCAAAGCGAGGTGGACACCTTACAAACTACGTTGGCACCGCTGCAGCGAACGCTAAGCAGCTTCACGTAAGTGTCGAGACCATGAAGCGTTTTCAGTTTCTCTATTTCAAAGCCTTTCCAGGAATAAGACGTATGCACACGGATGTCGCCAGAGGACTACAGACGACAGCGATTATCACCACTCCTCTCGGGCGACGTAGGCTCTTCTTTGGTCGAAACTACGAAGACGATATCTTGAGAAAAGGAGTGGCTTACACTCCACAGGGCACGGTGGCAGATATTTTGAATCTTGGAATGTGGCGGGTTTGGAGGGAGATGCTGGAGTCAAGAACTATAGCAAAAGAAGTCAACTTTGTTGGGGTCGCCGGAGCCTCGCTCCTATCCCAACTTCACGACGCAATCCTGATTCAATACGACGACGACCCCGCCGTAGAACGCCGCGTGATCGCCCGCGCTAAGGAATTGATGACGGTGCCCGTTCAGGTAACAGATATGCGCCTGCGGGACGCTAAGACCCGGGAAATGGTGATTCCCGTCGATGCTACCGTGGGATGGAATTGGGCTAAGGCTTCTAAAGACAATCCAGACGGATTGGTTCCTTATGGAGTGAAGCCAGAGCGAACAAGACAGGTTTTTCCTAGTACAAATCTTTTACAGAGGGTCATGTAATGCGAATTGAATACAGGCCAGCAACAGCCTGCCCCGCAGGACAGTTCGTTGTCTATGCAGAGAATCAGACTGATCTACTCATGCTCAAGGCTTTCTTTTCTGCTGATCAAGCATGCTGGAAATGGCAGCTGCATGGTCGGACATGGGGTGGCAGGCCAGGTGAGTTCAGTCAGCAGTCATTTAACTTTGGCTGGGCCAAGCGACCAAAAAAGAAGTGGTGGCAACGCAAATGAAGCAAGATATCAACATAGGCGATCCCGTCGAGTATTGTCTCACTCGAAAGGGTGCATTCGTCGATCAGCTAATAAATGACGGAAGTATCAGCACTGAGCACGTTCACATAATTAAAGAATGGTTCCCGGCGACAGTCGTATATGTTGATGGAAACAAAATAGTGATCGTCGGCTCTGATCACGTGCAGCGACCATACCCACTGAACTCAATTCAATGGCGAGAAGCTTAAATATAAAGTTAGGCAATCTAAAATGTCTAAGCCAGAGGAGAGAACACTTGACGATTGGGTAGACGGCTTCATGGACTATACCTCAGTCCTCCAGTCTCCGCCACTGTTTCGTCGGTGGGCAGCTTATTCTACCATAGCAGGTGTTTTAGAGCGACGAGTCTGGACTAAGTTAGCTGGGCGACGGCTCTATCCTAATCTAATAGTAATACTAATCGCTGGTCCTGGAATTGGAAAGACCATGGCCATAGATGAAGTTTATGATTTTTGGTCGAAGCTAGGAGATTATAACGTTGCTCCAATGGGTATGACTAAGGCTGCGTTCATTGACCAGTTAATGGAAAAGCACAAGTTCTTCAATTACGACGGAAGACCGATTGGCTACAATGCCATGCTCGCAGCGGTGAGTGAGTTCGGGGTCTTTTTACCGGAGTACGATGGTAAATTTTTAAGCGTGATAAATGATGTATATGACTGCCATGAATATCCATTCCAGGATAGAACTCGTAAAGATGGGCTAAAGACAGCTGACCGTGCTCATGTATCACTCATCACAGGAACAACGCCTAAGTATCTTGGAGGAATATTACCAGATGTTGCTTGGGGTATGGGATTTACCTCTCGCACAATCATGGTCTATGCCGCGAAAGAAGTTATAATAGACCTATTTGAAAGTGCTGATAGAGATACTAAGTTACGTAAATCTTTAGACGCTGATATAGAACAGATAACAATGCTTGTGGGCCGCTTCAAGTGGGAAAAAGCAGCCAAAGATTTCATCGAAGACTGGAACAGACACAAATACAGAGACGCTCCGAAGCATCCAAAGCTATTCGACTACAACCCTCGACGTATCATGCACGCAGTCAAGATAGCCATGTCTGTCTCTGTAGCTCGTAGCAACGAACTGCTAGTCACTATGGATGACTTTATGAAAGCAAGAGAGCTGTTGCTGGAAACAGAAGAGCTAATGCCAGAAATCTTTAAGGAGATGATAATTTCACAGGACGCCAGTGAGATAGACGAGATTCATGCGTTCATGTTTAACTACTGTAGAAGACTAAAAGTGGATGCAGTACCCGAGCAGGACTTAATGCACTTCATGTCAAGGAAGATTCCAGTAAATAAGATAGATTACTTTATGAAGACTTTGCAAAGCGCGGGCATGATAAAGGCAGAGGGATTAAACACTCCAGGCAGGCGATCGTTCCGGCCTCTCGCGACACTGGTGCAACTGAAATGAGTAGGCTTACAAACAAAGAACTAGCCGAGCTTGTGAACAAGCTTGACCCAATCACTATCCATATTCATAAAGGTGACGTTGCTCACATATCTCTAATCGGATACCCAGCTGATATCTTTGCGCTCGACGATTATCTCATGAAGAAGAACTCGGGGGACTGAGCAGTTTGCCGTCCAGGGCCGCTTGAATTAAACCGTGGTTCCCTTTATGCTTATACGTGTACCAGTGATCTCCAATGGAGTCAGGATTGTCTCCGCAAAGCTGCCAACCATGATCCAGCAGTCCCCAATCCTGAACTTTGGGGTTGTCAAGAATAACGTCGATCCAGTTGCTCAGGCTTTCGCCACAGAGTCCATTCCGACCGATCACGGCAGAATAGAGCCTACCATCTGGAATAGCAACGCTACCCAATAGCCTCAGAACGTCATCTTCACGGACAATCAAGTTCACGAATCGCGTATGTGGACAGGCTTTCGCCACGCGATAAGCTCTACTAGAAGCCTCTGCCCCGTTCATGAACACAACATTACTGACTGGCAAAGCATTGTCACTTTCCATAGCCCTAAGAATCACACTAGAGCCTAAGGAGTGGCATAGTATATTGCAGGGCCTCTCAAACGCTAGAATTACTTGTGCAAGAGCCAGGCTAGCTTCGGCGGCCAAGTCGTAAGCCCAACGATAGCTGTTGTAACGACCGTGACGCCAGGACTTTAACACACTCCAAAATCCAAAAGGAACGGAGTACCAGCCAAAGCCAATGGCTCCTGGTGCAAGGTCTCTACGCCAGCGAACGAAGCTACCACCTTCTCCAAGAGGCCCACACCAATGAGGATTGTCTGTTGACTTTGCACGAGGGTTATAACGAAATCCATGGACCATTACGGTTGGGTGACGGGCTTCGTCACCCAACCTTGATGGTTGCCAAGGAAAGTCTTCCAGCGCAAAGCCAGGGTCTTTTGGCAGACCACGATTGTAAAGCTCGTAGAGCTTGCCATCAAGCCAAGAAACACTGGGGATCATTCGGGAGCCTTTCCGCAGATAAGAGCGTGTGACAGGATACCAGTTGGATCATCGCGAGCGTCATCAAGCGCATCGAGGCTGACTATCCCTGGATAGTGCTCAAGCAACACTTTACGAATGCTGGCTTCCGACTCCGCATTCTTCTTTGATTTCTCGATTTGACGCTCTAAGCTAGACCGACACTGTGCTCTGACCCAGCGACGATCTGCGTTATTTTCGGCTCGATAATCAACACCGTCCTGATAGACAGTCGCAGCACTTACGACTGCACGAGCATACCAGTCAGCGCATCCTCCCAAGGATAAGGCAGCTGCCAGAACAGTGGCAATAATTCTCATGTTAATCCTCCATTAGCTCGTCGGTTTCGGCAGATATCTCATGATGTAGCTAAAGATGGTGCCAAAGGCGAGTGTGGCCACGCTGGCAGTCTCAGAAGTAAAGACATACCAAGATGGCGGCATGAACATCACAACGAGCACGCCGATAGCACCACCAACAGTACCACCAGCAACCGTTCTGCCATGAGACTGACCTGATGTATCTGTCACGTTACTTCCCTTTCCTGATTGAAAACAGTTCGCCAAGTTGAGCCATCCAAACGGTATAGCCAACGATAGGGGAGTATGGCCCACAGTGCAACGTAACTAAAGCGATTATCAACTATGTAAACGCCGTCGGTAGTGTGAATAGACAAAACCATATGAGCTATGTTCTCTAGCGTTCTACAGATCACGGGTCTTAGTGCTCCACGAGGCCAACCCTTCTTGACTAGAAGATGAATCTTGGTGAAAACAAACTCTTCACAGTCACCACTATCTCCTATCTCCATTATATCCCAATGGTCGTGACCAGCTTCATCGTGCTTGTAGTTACAGCCATCGTTGACTAAATGATTGACTTCGATAAGCTGCTCCAAGCGCTCAGGCGTAAGCTTGACTAAAGCAACTTTAGAGGCAAACTCCGGATGGCGCTGTAAGAAATTCCCCCACTGAGGCAGTGGTTTGGCAGCAAAGCCAGCTGGCATTGAAGTTGAAGGAATCACTTATCGAATACCCCGATAGAAGCGGTGATGCCCAATGCTTTTATAGGGTTTGCCGGCGGCCCAATTAGGCGGGTCAATGCTGTCCGCGTGATAGTGACGAGCCCCGTCAGTCGGGTCCGGCAACAGGCCGTGAGCCGCCTGGAGCGCAGCTATCATGCACCGTGCGAATAATGGGCTTGGTAGGCCAGCTGTCATCATGGCAAGCTGGTTCCGGTCGCCCGCTCCGCCTGTGCCGCGCGCGTTATTCCAGCAACTAAAATGCGTTGATTTAAGGCAAACCGCAGCGATGCTCGACCGAGTGCGCTTGGCTCGGTTGACTACTACCCAAGCGACCGCCAGCTTGCCAAGATCGCTCTCGCCACGAGCCTCGCCAAAAACAGTCCGCGCCAGGACCTCAATAT
>SDBT01018571.1_pt1 | contig 10923 bp, 11 predicted proteins | sample 2277101 | NCBI WGS metagenome assembly SDBT01 (sample SAMN10404973, study PRJNA504765) | marine sediment metagenome | isolation source: marine sediment core GS10_PC15, 103 cmbsf | place: Arctic Ocean: Southern Knipovich Ridge | collected 2010 | reverse complement strand
ACGGATGAAACTCCATCCAGCCGCGCCAGGGCACGGTCAGCTTCTGATAATAGAAATTGAAGCTGATCATCATATTTAAAGGGCGGATACGGAGGTAGAGTATTTGGGATGAAAGTCTCATATTCACTTAATTGTGTTATGAATTTACCTGATCTATCATTACTCATGAGTCAACCTTCCTTGAGTTAAAAATTAAATTTTATTTCTACCTCAATTTAATTGACTAATTTAAAATATCAATAGTCTCAGTCTACTAAAATTAACTCAGAAGCCTTTTTTATCTCTATGAGATACGTCCGATATACATTATGTAAACTAGTGTAAGTTGTGTGGAATCAGGGAGTTAGGTTTTGGGAATTTGAGATTTTATCCCATTTTGGGCTAAAAAAGGGGGGGCATTTCCCGTTTTTATTTACTAAGTACCGAATTATTGGTGATCAAATAATTAATGATTGAAATAAGGTCATAAGGAGAAAATAATACAGATTTATCTTCTTTATTACGAAGCAGTTATTGTGAGCAGAGCATACTTTAATCTCAAGAATAAGTATGCCTTAATTAAGATCTGTAAATACAAAGTCACACTCGGTGAATTCATTTCCCATTGTGCGTAGCCTTAGCAAATGCCAAGCATACAAACTAGCAGGTAGAACATCATTTAATGAATTGTAGACTTGACATCTTCTTGAATCGTGATTTACAATTTCTCACGCTGGCTAGATGGGGAAATCGAGACAAAAAATCACAATCGGACACTGGAGCTGAAAATGAAATTCTTATCCCTTCCTCATATATATGAATTCCTTTTTTAGCTTGACAGTCATGACAATTTAATAGTATTTAAAATTTTAGACTGTTACTTGTAATGTCAAAAATCAATCAGGGACTAAAAGGAGTTTCTTATTAAGTGAGAAAACTTATTGTGCAGAGAAAAATTATCTTTAATAAGAGAATTTTACGGCGTAGAATAAATATTAATAAACAAAAATATGAAAGGCCTGTTCTGATACACGAAAATTTGGCCGAATGCTCTAAAATTGGAAGGAAGTTATATTTAGCGTATATGAGTATTATTGTTTATTTTTTCTTAACACTTTCTTTATCGTCCGATGCACAAATTATCATCGATAAAGCTACTTTTCTTCCGATATTAAATTTAGAAGTAGGTATGACCCAATTTTTTATCTCTTCTTCGATATTTGCTATTTTTTTGTTCGTTTATTTCCAACTCTATATGAGTACAAATATAGCGCTATTATCTACATTACGATACAAGTATCCTGAAACTAATTGGACAGATGTATACCCATGGTTATTTAATTATCTAGAATTCAAAAATAATCATCACAAAAATAAATGGATAGTAATTTTTCAGTATCATTTCAGCATTTGGATTTTACCTATTTTTTTAATATTTGTTTGTTTAAAAACTTTAAAAAAACATGATCCTTTAATTTCTTGGGTATTGTTATTTTGCTTATTAATAGGAACTTCAGCAGTTGTCTTTTTTTGGATACTTAACAGTCAAAATCAGCATAAAAAAAAGAAGTTTGTATATTATATAATCATTCCATTTATTACTCTATTCGCTTTTTGTTATATTTTTTGTATGTCTGAATTTTTTGAAAAAAAAAAACCTCCCTTTTTACATGGAATATTACTAGCTGATCTTCAAAGAGAGAAATTGATTCGTGAGGAAGATGAAAAATACGAATCTCTTTATTGGATAGATTTAAACTCATCAAATCTTATGGGAGCAAATCTTGAAGGTGCAATTTTAAAAAGGGCATATTTAAAGAATGCAAATTTCAAAGAAGCCAACATGACTGCAATCAACCTAGATGGAGCAAATCTTGAAAGCGCAAATTTACGTAAATCTATTCTTGATTCAGCAACCATGAAGAATTGTGATTTACGTTCGGCCGATCTTAGGGGAGCACATTTACACGGAGCAAATCTAAAAGGATCCAATTTAATAAAAGCAAAAATGTCATGGATAATGGCAGGAAGCAAAAATACAGATTTTTCATATTGTGACTTCTATGAAGCTACACTTGAAAATGTGAATTTAAGCAATGCAGATATTTCAAATTCACAGCTTCATTATGCTAACTGTAAAAAAGGCATTTTCATCAACACTTTGTTCGATGGCTGTGAGCTCATTCGGACTGATTTTGAAGAAAGTTATATGAATGGCGCTTCTTTTATCAACGCTGAAACAAATCAAGTTATTTTTAAAAAGGCTAAACTTCCTTTAGCTAAATTTATTAACGCTAAATTTGGTCTTGCTGATTTTTCTTCTGCAACACTTACGGGAGCTGACTTTTCTCATGCTTATTTGGTAAACGCTAGATTTGATAACGCAATATTAGACGATGTCATTTTTTTAGGCTCCGATCTAAGGGGTGCTGAAGGTCTAACTATCGATCAACTTTCACGATCGAAAACATTATATCAAGCAACACTGGATCCTATAATTAGAGAAAAAATACTTAGGAAATATCCACACCTTCTAGATGCCCCAAAAAAAGCATTGAATAAGAAAAATTTTATCAATATAGTTTATAACAATAATATTAATTAATGATTACTAAACAAAATTTATTTTATGTCGAGTCACTTGGCTGTATTGCGAACCAAGTTGACTCGAATCGTATTCGACATTTTTTTCTCGCAAATGATTGGGTAGAAGTAAAATCACCATTGTGTGCAGATACCATAATATTAATGACTTGTGCTGTTACTAAAACTAGCGAGACACACAATATTAAAAGACTCGAAGAACTTAAATATCTCAAGAAACAAGATTCTCAAATAATAATTGGAGGTTGCCTTCCTGCAATTAATAAAGATGAGCTAAAAAAATCTTTTAATGGATTACTCTTTACTCCAAAATCTCTAAAGCTTTTGGATTCGCTTTTTGCTAAAAAAGTGTTGATTTCAGAGATTTCTCCTGTATTGACTGAACAAGGATCCAAACCAATGCAATCAATTAGAATATCAACAGGGTGCTGGGGCAAATGTTCATTTTGTGCAATTCCATATGCTAATGGAAGAACTAAGTCGCGTAAAATTAATGAAATCATGAAAGACATTCAATCAGCAGTAAAAACCGGTATTAAACAAATAAAGCTAGTATCTGAGGATGTCGGTGCATATGGTCTTGATTTTAATTCTTCAATAATTGAATTGTTAAAAAACATAGTCAATGAAAAAAATGATTTTAGCGTTTTCCTCGATACAATAAATTTTTGTTGGTTCAAAAAATTCAAAATTGAACTTCTTGATTTATTAGATTCGGATAAATTCATTAAAAGTCTTTGTATTCCTGTTCAGAGTGGTTCAAATAGAATTTTAAAATCGATGAAAAGAGGTTATTCTATAGAGGAAGCTGATGAGATTTATTCAATTCTACATGATAAGTTTCCATCTATTAAGATATCTACTGACTTTTTAGTGGGATTTCCAACTGAAACAGAGAAAGAATTCTATGAAACCGTAACATTCTTTGAACGGTTCGACTTTAACCATGTACAAATTTTTACTTATGAAGACAGGCCAAATGTAGAATCATTAAAACTTAAACCAAAAATACCAGATTTAATCAAAGAGCAAAGACGTCAAATTCTCTTAAAAACAAAAATAAGAAAACTCCTAAAGGATGCAGATGTTCATAGCAAAAAAGATATGGAATCATTTTTAAGCACATACTCTCATATTCCAATAAATTTAAATATGATATTATGAAAAAAGGGAGGAATGAAATGAAAAAAGGGAGGAATGAAATGAAAAAAAGGAGGAATGAAATGATTAATGAAAAGATCAGGCAAGTTCTTAGTAATGAGGATAAAATTTGTATGTTGAAAGATTCACTAGCTCAAACTTTAAGAGAAATTCAATTTAATGAAGAAGACGTATATGAAGCAGTAGAATTGCTAATTGAACGAATCAAGTCAGATGGAAGTGTAAGCACTGGTGTTTCTGAATTTTCTGAGCAATAATTAGCAAAATTTAACCAATTTTCTTGTTGTCCTAAATACAAAGATTCAAAGATTAGATGATATGTTTATTTTAATAAATTAATCCTAAATTGGATAGAGGAGGTTAGTCTTATGCAGGCAAAGAATAAACCCAGGTTTTTTACAATACTAATAATTTCAATTTTATTTGTTGTAATAATGATTTTTTATATCGTTCCGAAAAAATCAGATTATAGAGTTCGGTTCGGATCAATACTTTGGCTAACAGGAAAATATAAATCATACGGAGATCAGTTTAGAAAGGGCGCAGAACTAGCGAGGGATGAAATAAATAAGAATGGAAGAAAGGAACTAGAAATAATATTTGAAGATTCCGAAGCTAAAAAGGAGGAAGCACTTAAACATCTTCGGCTTTTCAAGGAAAGAGATAATATTAATTTCATAGTAGAAATAATGGGATCGGATCTTGCTTTACATTCAATTCCTTATATTACAGAAAATAAGATGTTATTGCTATCAGGAGTAAACACAAGTCCTAGTTTCACAAAGCTGGGCGGAAAATATTTTTTTAGAATAATCCCTTCAGATGAAGAAGCTGCTAAACAATTAGTCCGAAAAGCAATAGATATATTTGCTGTAAAAAATGCTGCTCTTATATTTGCGACGGATACTTGGGGAATCGGACTGCGTTCAGTCCTTGAATCAGCATTCAGAAATAAGGATGGTGAATTCGTTCTTATTAAAGGGATTAAAGTTGATGAGACTATTTATGAACCAATTGTAAGTGAATTAAAAAAACGTGCTCCAGATGTTACTTTTCTTCTTTTATATCCAAAAGATGCAGCTTTGTTTCTAAAAGAAGCAGGTCGACAAAATGTCGATGCCAGATTTATGGGAACAGATAATTTTACAGGTTCAGAAGTTTACGAAGTAGGAGGTGAAGGAGTTGAGGGAGTTCTTTTCATTCTTCCTTCTCAAAGTACCGATGATACAACTAATAATATTTATGATAAATTCCTTAAACTGTTTCAAAATAAATGGGGAAAGGAGAAAGAACCAGAACTGTTTACAAAGAATGCTTATGACTGTGTGCATATTTTATATAATGCATTCATCGCTTCTAATGGTGATGTAGAAAAGGCGATTGAATTTTTATCCAAACTTAAATACACCGGAGTTTCAGGTGAGGTTGCTTTTGATGGTGATAATGATGTAAAAGCAAGGGATTATGAACTCTGGCAATATCATTGGGATCCTAAGAAAAAAACCGCTACTTCTGTAAAGTTTAGGACATTAAACAAAGATGTGAAGTAGAATGGCTATTCATTTTCACCTAGATCGTTTTTCTTATTAAGTGTTGTTAAAGCATAATTATCGCTCAAAATAATTTGTATATCATTAATTTTATAAAACATCTTTCCTAATATTATGAATTTAGAAATATTGATTCACGGACTAGTATTAGGTTCCACGATAGGTGTTATTGCCATTGGATTTGCCTTAATTTTCAATGTATTACGGCTAATTAATTTTGCTCATGGAGAGTTATTATTAACTGGAGCATACCTCTGTTATTTTTTATATTCAGATTTGGGTATTCCTTTTTTCATTTCTGCTTTTACTGCAATAATACTGAACGGATTTTTTGGTATGTCTATTGAAAAACTAGCATACCGACCACTAAGGGAACAGAAAAGACTATTAATGTTTGTTAGTTCGATTGGAGTTTCTATTTGTTTACAATCGTTCATTATATTAGTATTTAGGACAGAACCAAAAAGTTATAAACTGAATTCAATTACAATTGCTTCAACTAAATATTTTAGTGGACAACTAATAATAGTAGTCTTTGTGCTTATATTAATTCCGACAACAATCTGGTTTTTAAAAAAAACGAAATGGGGATTAGCTATGAAAGCAATCTTTTCAAATCCTATCCAAGCAAAAATAATCGGTCTGCCTATTGATCGTATTATATCAATTGCTTTCTTTTTTTCATCTTCAATCGCAGGATTGGCTGGAATTGCAATTGGAATTAACAAGAATTTATCTCCTTCAATGGGATTTGATTATGTTTTGTGGGCATTCGCTGCCTCCATTATAGCGGGATTTGGAAATTTAATAGGCGTTTTGATTACAAGTATCGGAATTGGAATAATTTTGAATGTTCTAATGTTTAAATTGACGTTCACTCAATTTACAACTCCATTACTATTTATTCTGATGCTAGTTATTTTATTTGTTCGACCAAAAGGAATATTTGGAAAAAAAATTAGAGAAGTATAGAGAAAAAAATGCCAATAAGGACCATTATCTGCAATTTTTTGATTTACAGTACTCTCTTAATTTCATTGAACAACTTTATCGTTGGCAAAACAAGGATCTGGCCTGTCGGACATCTTGGATTTTTTGGATTAGGTATGTTTATTGTGGGCATTCTTTCAATCAAACTTTGTATAAATTTCTGGATAGCAGTTGGCGTTGCAATTATCGTTGGTAGTATAACGGCAATTGTTCTAGTAATCTTTGCAAAAAAACTCAAAGAGGATTTCTTCGTTGTTGCATCAATTGCCATTTGCTCCATTATTTATACTGGACAAGAAGCAATTAAGCCAGGTGGCTACGAGAGTGATCGAGCGTTAACAAACATGGATCCATTAATATTAATTTTGATTTGGTTTTTAATTGTTATTTTTTTTGCTGGAAGATTCTATAGAACACCATTAGAACGCATTTTGAGTTTAGTTCGTCATGATAAAAATCTCGCAAAAGTATTAGGTATATCTCCAGACTATTATAATAGTGGATGTTTGATAATAGGTTCTGTCCTTGCGACTATCACAGGATGTTTATATTCTTCTAATATAAAAGCGACAGATCCAGAAATGGCCACACTGTATGGGAGCTTTCTTATCTTTGCATTAGTAATTTTTGGTGGATTAAACTCAATTCTTGGCAGCATTATTGGAGCTGCAATGATATCACTTGTTCCTGAAGTTTTAAGTGAAATTCTCAAGAGAATCGGATTATTTGATCCTGATGAAGTTATGAAATTTATCGTTGGAATTATGCTTGTTATATTCCTAATTTGGAGGCCACAAGGAATTTTAGGAAAAAATGGATATTTTTTTGACAAAAAACAAATAATATGAATAAAAATATGGAATCTTATATTGTGCTTAAAGCACAAAAACTAGGTTTAAAAAAAGGAAAAAAGGAAATTTTCCGAGATATTTCCCTTGAAATACAAAGAGGAAAGATTTACGGCATTTTTGGACCCAATGGTTGTGGAAAAACTTCTCTTTTAAATATTATTTCTGGATTTGAAAAACCAACAACAGGTTGTCTTTTTTTATATGGCCATAAAATTAATAAATATGATCCCCTGCATTTCAAAAAATATAAGAATGGGATTACTAGATCTTTTCAGTTTCCAAATGTTGTTGATGAATTAAAGGTTTGTGAACATCTTCTATTACCTTTTCGACAACAAAATGAAGGGTTCACATCTTTAATATGTTGTAAGAAGAAACGTCAGCGCAATGAAATCTCATACCAAAAGAAAATTAAATATGTTTGTAGCCCATTCCCTTTCATAAAAAAGAAATATCAAGACAAAGTTTCAAGTTTATCTTTTGGAGAGCAACGCGTACTAAGCATATTATGTACAATTTGTTCTGATACAGGGATCCTCATTTTCGATGAGCCATTTGTAAATTTAGATCCCATGTTTGCTACAAAGCTTAAAACTTTATTGCGAACGCTTTCTCAAAATCAGAGCAAAACAATTGTGATAGTTGAACCTGAGATTAATAAACAAGAAGATTTTTTTGACAAAGTTGTCGAATTTTCTTCAGGAACATCAGAGTGAGAGAATTGATAATTGAAAAACAAATTATTGAATAAGTCTAACTCGGTAGTAGTTGAACTGGAAAATGTTTCGTTAGGATATTTGAAATCAAATATTCTTGAAAAAGTTAATATGCAAGCAATTAAAGGTTCAATAACTGCAATAATTGGTCTTAATGGAAGTGGGAAATCTACTATTTTAAATGCTATTTCAGGTTTTATTAAAGCTAAAGGTGGTTCAATTCGTGTTGGTAATTCAGAGATATCTAGGCTAACAGTTGAACAAATAGTACGTAAAAAAAAACTTGGCTATTTACATCAAAAAAAAAGAAATTTTCCTGATCTGACAGTCGAGGAAAATCTCTATTTAGCGTGCTTTAATGCTCGTTGGTGTAATAGAAGAAAACGAATTTTAGAAATTCTTGAAGAATCTCCATTTAATAAAATTAAGGAAAGCCTTAGTTACCATGCTAATACGCTAAGCGGAGGAGTGAAACTAATATTAGCTTTAGCAATAATCAAATTACAAGAAAACGAGATAATTCTTTTAGATGAACCGGTTGCAGAACTAGATGACAAAAACACTTCAGATATCAGACAAGAATTATCAATTCTTAAAAATCAGAATAAAACTATTATTTTGGTAGAGCAATGCCTTTCCTTTGTTTTTAAATGCTCAGATTATGTGTACATAATTGAAGAATTAAAAGAGTTAGGAAAGAGTCAGAAGGGGCCATCCCTCTGTACTTTAAATTTACTGGATATCAATCGAGAAAAATCAATAAAAAAAATCCTTAATTTAAATTCATCTAATAATCTATCTAATGAAATTTCAAGAGTTTTATGGCCTTAAGCAAAGACTTTTTTATAATCATAAAACGTCGACCTCGAACATGGTTAAAAAAATTATTATGGAGAATTCGTTTAAGCCAGTATTTGAAGAAGATTTATTATATAAAGCTGAAATATTCTTAGAAACTGATCACATACTTGCAGGGATTATAGCTTTTAGAGAAATAGATCTACTTGTTAAAGCTCTCTGTTATAAAGAACGCATTAAAGTAAAGTCCAAATCTGGAAGAGGAAGGGGATATCCTAGATTCCATGATTACTTGGAGAAATTAACTATTAAACATTATATCAGTAAGGACAAAAGCAGCCAGATTGAAGAATGGTGGCGTCAACTCAGAAATCCCCTAATGCATGATCCGGTATTTCCAGAATCTCTGAGTAAAGAAGAAGTGAGTAGAATTATTAATGAAATAAAGATATTAAAAAAAGATAATCCTATTTGAAATAACTGTATTCCACAAATTATATCTATAAAGGGAAGTAGGATGCCAAGAATTTATGATGTAGAGAAATTCTACGGAATCATGGAGAATCTCGAAAAGAGGCTTGGAGGAAAGAGAGTATTAGAGAAATGTGATGGCAGGATGAGTTGGCCAAGGCGTGGTATCTATTTCTTCTTTAATGAAGACGAAAATAGAGCTCATTCCGGTACTGGCCCCCGGGTGGTAAGGATTGGAACACATGCTCTTGAGGAAAAGAGCAAAACAACGCTCTGGGAGAGGTTGAGACAGCATCGGGGGACTCTTATTGGCAGATATCCTGGGGGAGGTAGTCAAAGAGGATCTGTTTTTAGAAAACATGTAGGTTTTGCAATAATTAATAAGAGGAAGATAATTTGTCCGTCATGGGGAGAAGATCATATTAGCAAGGAAGAAAGAGATTTGGAATATGAAGTAGAGAAAGAAGTCAGCGATTATATCCGAAAGATGCCGTTTTTATGGCTGAAAGTTGATGATGTACCAGATCTAAATAGTATGAGAGCCTTCATAGAAAGGAATGCTATAGCTTTACTATCTAATTACAATAGAGACCAGATAGATCCTCAATCAGAGAATTGGCTTGGGAAATACAGTAAGAATGAAAAAGTAAGGAGGTCAGGTATGTGGAACGATGACTATACAGATAAAAAGCACGATACTTTGTTTTTAGATATACTCCAAAATTTGATTAAGCAATGGTGATTCCAATGAGTCTTGAAATACTAGTAGCAACAGCGTGTGGGAGAAAGAAAACAACCGGAAAGCACAAGGCAGTCGATTTATATTTATCCCCAAGGATAAGAGCCGTATATAATCGAAGATGTGGTTGCGATATGGCAATTTTGAGCTCCAAATATGGTTTGGTCGATTCCCAGACGATAATAGAGGATTACGAAGCAATTCTATCACTGGAAAGTACCAAGATTTTATTTCCACAAGTTGTGGATTATATAGGCAGGTATAGTGTTATTGTATATTTCAAGGCGGGAGCATCCTCCATTTATTTCGAATTGATTAAAGAAGCATCTAGAATAGCAAAGAGACCAATTTTGCATTTTGGGTATGGATTTATGGCAGAAGTTAATAAAATTCCAAGTGTTATATCTAATATCTATGATGATCCTGAATCCATTGTTAAATTTCAACTTAATAAAGTCGATCCTGAACAAATTTTACCTGCAAATGTAAAGAAAGAAACTAATAAGGAATTAGAAATGGGATTCAAGCGCAACAAAATGCCAAAATCAGAGGATTTCCATAGAGAAATATTCAAGATTTTCGATATGGCAGAAAAAGAGGGAAAGGATTTCGTTGAAATAACATCGGGAGAGCTTCATAGAAAAATTGGATATTATCCAGGGCCAAATCATAGGATGGCCTCATTATGCGGTATAATGAGAAGTTTAATGCAGCTTAGTGACGATATGTTATATCAGCCTAAAAAAGGAAAAGGGGCGACGCTTAAAATACAATACAAGTTACCCAGATGATATCGCTAAAAGATTGATTATATTATTTTGAGGATAATGAGTGATCTGTCAACTGAAAATAGCTTATCAGGCCATTGTGACTCCATGTTGGAACAATTCGATACTATATGAATGTGGACTATGGGTGCTCCAGTCGAGGAAACCATTATTATCAACAGATGCCCGAAAGAGGAGACGTACGAATGTCGATTGAAAAAGGGGACACTGCCATAGTTCTTTTCCTTTAGGATCCTTAATGGACAAAAATCAACTTTCTTTTGAAGTCAAGAAGGT
>SDBT01018570.1_pt1 | contig 10924 bp, 11 predicted proteins | sample 2277101 | NCBI WGS metagenome assembly SDBT01 (sample SAMN10404973, study PRJNA504765) | marine sediment metagenome | isolation source: marine sediment core GS10_PC15, 103 cmbsf | place: Arctic Ocean: Southern Knipovich Ridge | collected 2010 | reverse complement strand
ATTGCACATTAATTCGATAGATTCACAAGTTGGTTGCATCGAGGAGGTTGATTGGATCCGGGGCTGATTGCAGTTCTTGGCTTCGCCAGAACCCTGCTTTCGGGGCTTGTAATGTTCATCTTGGGTCAAAGATGGGAAAGGAAGAAGCAAACCTTACTCATCCGAGCCCAAATGCTTGATCCGATTCGCAAATGGCTACGAGGTGTCGAAAAGTTCAATGGAATTCTGGGCGATACGCTTGTATCGATCAGTACGGACAGCCCAGGTCCGGTGACATATGACCTCGAGGAGAGGCGCAAATCAGCCCAGTTTATGATCGAGAACACGAATGAAGTTTTTGGCATCTTTGAATCTGAAAGCATAGAAACCAACCAAACCAGGGCCAGCGCTCAGCAATTGGCGGAGTTAATCAGAGACCTTGATCGCCGAGTGAAGGACGAACTGCTGCCGCTTAACGGTGAGATCCTGGACAGATCAGCCACGAAACGCCTTACGAAAGATTTCGTTCTCCGGATTGGTAAATTGAAAACGGATATTGATTCGAAGGTTCGGAAGGCATACGAACTAATCGCGCTGATTAAGACAGGGTTGACCTGATGCATGGAGGTCATTTGGAAGCCAGAGGAAGAACAGCGAACCTTTCGCTATCTCATCCATGAGCGAGATACGAAATTCAATCGATCGTTCGATAATGTGTTTCATTCAGCGGGAATGGATATTGTCCGGACACTATTTCGTAACCCACAGGCTAACGCTGTCGCTAAGCGCTGGATACGGTCAGTTCGACAGGAATTCCTGGATCACACATCCTCATTCTGAATGAGAGACATCTCCGCCACGTGCTGACGGAATATGTGGCATTCTACAACGCTTCCAGGCCCCATCAGGGGATCAACCAACAGACTCCAACACCCAGAATGAAACCTGGTAGGACAGGCCCCGTCGCTCGGCGAGATGTACTTGGAGGAATTGTTTATGACTACTAACGACGTGCCACATAAATCATCCAGATGAGGTTTTTCCACCATACAACATGGTTGGATTACTCACCTTGAACACTTGCGATAATCCGTTGGAGTTCATCGGACAATTTTGGGTCGAAGGGATCAGGTCGGTGTGTTGTCAGAATGTGGATTGCCTTTTCACGTGCCCAGTCTCGGGCGCCATCCCGTTCTTCTTCCCATGTCTCATATGGACGACGATCCATGAACTGTGGAACCCATATATCGCGCATGTTTTTTTTGGTATGCTTTAGGGCGAGGAAATTTCCGCCAGGACCTGGTACCACCTCACGGATCGCGTCGAGTGCTAATGTCTCCTCGTCTACAACAATGCCTTTCATCATCTTGAAAATAATATCGAAAATCTCACAATCCATCAGCATCTGTTCATAGGACCAGATACGGCTGCCATGCACCAGCCCCACGCCCAGCAGCATGTCTGACATGACGACTGAAGCCATAAACGTCGAAAGACTGTTCTCGATTCCTGCCTGCCAGTTCGGCTCCTTCGCGCCGGTGGCGAACGAACCCATTGAAAGGGGAATGTCATAGAAGTCCGATAACACATTGGTTACCGCTCCGAACAGGAAGTCCTCCGGCCCGCCACCTGTGTACCCACCCGTGCGTAAGTCAGACGCCGTCTGGGCTGCTGCGTAAAACACTGGCGCGCCGGGGTAGGCCAGTTGGATCAAGGCTGTCGCGCTAATTACCTCGGCGTTGCCCACAGTCAGGGTGCCAGCCATTGTGGCTGGTCCGGTGGTGAGGCAAGCAGCCATCGTCATGAAGCCTACCGGCAAGCCGGCTTCGGCGCTGATCAGCGCAGCGTCTACACTGCCGCCGTCCTGTCCCAGGGGCGACGCGGTGCATTGCATTACCGAAAGTACTGGTCGCTCGCGCAGCGCCTCCCGCCCACCAGCAATCGCAGCGGCCATTTCAACCGCCGCGCGCGCCTCGTGTTCGGAGTAGACACTTTCCGTCTGCACGTGCTTAGTGGTGTTCTCCCAGATGGCGCGCAACTCATGCAGGCCGCGCGTTTCAGGTGGGCAATCCTGCGCTGAGACTGCCACCCAATGAAAGGCAATTTCTTCCACGTAGTCAGCCACGCGGGCAATGTCGATCACGTCTTGTAAAACCGACCGTCGGCGCTCACCGGTATGGATGTCAATCAACTGCACCCCGCATCCATCGGTACCCACATAGACATGGTTGCCGTCCAATAGCAGGTCTTGCGCTGGGTCGCGTGCGGCCAGGGTATAGACCGGCGGCGCTTGGTTGATCGCCTCTTCAATCACATGACCGGGGACCTTGACGATCATCGTGTCCCGATCCACTGTTGCTCCGTGGGCTTCCCAGATGTCGAGAGCTCTCTTGGAGGGAAACCTAACCCCTACAGTCTCGATGATGTCCAGGGTAGCGGTGTGAATACGCTGCACGTTCTTTGGGCTGAGGATGTTCAATTTCAGGCGCGGGTTGGTGATGGATTTGATCTTGCCTGCCATATTGGTTCCTTTCTGCTCTCCAACCTTACTAACCAACTAATTGTTTTGCAATGGCTGTTGCACCGATGGCGTCTTCGCTGTAACCGTCCGCACCGATCTCCTCAACCCAACTACGGGTGACAGGTGCGCCTCCTATCATTACTTTCACCTGTGGTCGTAAGCCTGCTTTCTCTAGTGCTTCAATCACACTCCGTTGCTTTGCCATAGTTGTCGTCAGCAACGCGCTCAATCCAACGATGTCAGCATTGACCTCGTTGGCTTTTTCGACGAACGTCTCGACCGGCACGTCCACACCCAAGTCGTATACTTGGAACCCACTGGTCGAAAGCATGGTCGCCACCAGGGTCTTGCCGATATCATGGATATCGCCTTCGACGGTGCCGATAACCACCGTGCCCAGCATCTGCCACTCGGTCCCCCGCTTGGCCATCTCCGGCTTGAGTATGGACGCCACGGCTTTCATCGACTCGCCGGCCAGCACCAAATCGGGCAGGAACATTTCACCGCGGGCAAATCCATCACCCACGTGATTCACGCCGACAACGAATCCTTTATTGATCGCATCGAGCGGATTAATGTTTTGCTTGATGACCTGCTGCGCTAGACGTGCTGCCTCTTTTTCCTCACCGTCGATGATGCTCTGGGCCATCGTCTGAAACAGTTCCTCGTGCATGCTTTCCTTCTATTGTGTATTAGTTGTATCGGGCTTTTCCCCGTCGTATGATTTATGGGGCAAATACTTTCGCGCCAGATAATAACGCAAACTGAAGTAAAAGTCAAAAAAAAATTCGATGAAAATAGTTAAATACTTGTTGTGCCTTGATAACTGTGCTATTTTATAGATTCTACATCGATATTCAAATTTCGCAGGAGGATGAGTTAATGGTCTTAAATAAAGCCTCATTTATTGGAGGTACAGTGGATGAATTGGACCAAGTCATCCTGCAAACATTACAAGAGGATGGAAGAACTCCATTTACTCAAATTGCCCGACGGGCTGGTGTATCCGAGACGACTATTCGTAGTCGCTATGGGCAACTGGTCGAGGCGGGGATCGTCCGCACTGTAGGGATCGTAGACCCCTACGCTCTCGGTTTCCAGGCCCCAGCGATCATCGGTGTGTCTATCGAACCCGGTATGATAGATCAGGTCGCTAGAGCGCTAGCCGAACTCCCAGAGGTTAGTTACCTGGTTATGACACTAGGCTCATTTGATTTGATTGTTGAGGTGTTTTGCCGTGATATGTCCCACATCAATGAGCTGCTCACTCACCGGGTTCGCTTGATGCCAGGTATCCGTTCCACAGAGACGCTGATGATCGCCCAGAGCTATAAGTTAAGCTATCGTTGGTCGCCAGCCCTTGAAGACATTGAAGAGTGAGCGTTTTTTTTATTTCTATCTAAAGGCTAGCTAGTAGTGAAAGTACACATCAAGCTCTTTGGCACTTATAGAAAATATCTGCCGGCCAGTGCTCAAAGCTCAACTTATAGTGTGGAGGCGCCTGTTGGCATCGGGATCGATGAGTTACTGGCTCAAGTGCTTGTTCCGATCGATGAAAACCTGATTGTCTTAATCAACGGGCGGTCTTCTAAAGCTAGACAGGATTTGGAAGAGGATGATACCCTGCCGAAGCAAATGCTTGAGGAACCGTTACCTGAGGGACCTGCAAAGGGGCATGTGGTGGAACTGGGTGAGATGTTGCCTGAATTCTATCGACTGCGCGGCTGGGATGGGGATGGCGTTCCTACCAACGCCAAGCTGGCTGAATTAGGATTAATTCGCTAAATGGGTATGGATAAGATTATGACTATGGAAATGTATGGTCCGCGAATCGTCACCGAACTACCCGGGCCTAGGGCGCGCTCTCTCATCAAAAAGGACAAGTTGGTTACCTCGCCTTCATTACCTCATCCATATCCGCTGGGGGTTGACCACGCGCAAGGATGTGTGGTGGTGGATGTGGATGGTAATCACCTACTCGACTTTGTAGCAGGTATTGCGGTCTGCTCCACTGGCCATTGTCACCCTCGCGTAGTACAAGCCATCCAGGATCAGGCCGCTCGCCTGATTCACATCTGCGGTGCCGACTTCTATTATCCGCGCTACACTGAGCTGGCGCAAAAGCTAGCCACAATAGCTCCTGGGCCCGGGCGCTGGCAGGTTTTTCTCAGTAATTCTGGGGCCGAGGCAGTGGAAGGCTCTCTGAAACTGGCGCGTTATGCCACAGGTCGACACCGTTTCATTGCCTTCCTGGGAGCCTTCCATGGACGGACGTTGGGCACGCTGTCGCTGACGGCGAGTCAGCCCAAATATCGGCGCGGCTTCGGCCCTCTGCTCTCCGGTGTGACCCATGTCCCCTATGGCAATTGTTTTCACTGTCAATACAACCTGCGTTATCCTGACTGCCACTTGGCCTGCGTGGACTATATTGAGAAGGAGATCTTTACCCGTATCGCGCCACCAGAGGATGTGGCGGCGATCATCGTTGAACCAGTGCTTGGAGAAGGGGGGTACGTGGTGCCACCACCTGATTGGTTGCCAGCCCTACGCAACCTCTGCGATCGCCACGGCATTTTACTCATTGCTGATGAGGTGCAGAGCGGAATGGGGCGAACAGGCAAGATGTTCGCCGTGGACCATTTCGGGGTAGTGCCGGACATCATCATCTTGGCCAAGGGAATCGCCTCTGGAATGCCACTCGGGGCTCTTATCGCCAAGGAGGAGGTGATGAAATGGGATCAAGGATCGCACGGAAGCACATTCGGTGGCAACCCTGTGGCTTGTGCTGCAGCTCTGGAAACTATCGCCCTGCTGGAAGAGGAGCTGATTGAGAACGCCACTCAGATTGGTGGGTATCTGCTAAAGCGCCTGGCGGCTATCCGGAGCGAACATTCTGTCCTGGTCGATGTGCGCGGTCTGGGATTGATGATCGGCCTTGAGTTTCAGAGCGGAGAGCAGGCCAAGGCTGTCTCCGAAGGTTGTTTTCAGCGCGGTCTCCTTATCCTGGAATGCGGCAGGAAATCCGTCCGCCTCTCTCCACCTCTGGTGGTGAGCCGGGAAGAGGCAGATGTAGCCCTCGATATTCTGCAAATCGTTATTGGCGAGGTAGAGAATGGCTGAGAAACTGATGAGCATGCACGATGCCATTGCCACCTACGTAAGCGACGAGGACATAATCGCCATAGAAGGTTTCACCTCATGTATCTGTTTTGCAGCAGCCCACGAGATAATACGTCAGGGCAGGCGAGATCTGACTCTATGCCGAATGACACCCGATCTGATTTACGACCAGATGGTCGCCGCCGGGTGTGCCCACAAACTTGTGTTCTCCTACATGGGTAACCCTGGTGTGGGTTCCCTGCACTGTGTGCGCCGGGCGGTCGAAAAAGGCATCCCTCATCCTATTGAGTTGGAGGAGTACTCCCACTTCGGGATGGTGGGACGTTACTTGGCAGGAGCTTACCGCTTGCCCTTCTTCACGCTTCGTTCTTATTTGGGTAGCGACCTACCCAAGGTAAACCCTAACATCCGTTTCGTTGAGAACCCTTACGGGGACGGCACCATTGCCGTCGTACCACCGCTCAACCCTGACATAACCATTATTCAAGCTCAGCGCGCCGACCGAGAAGGTAACATACAAAGCTGGGGGCTGCTGGGCGTGCAGAAGGAGGCTGCTTTCGCCGCCAAGCACGTCATAGTTGTCGTCGAAGAGATCGTGGATAAAAATGTCATCTGCGCTGACCCAAACCGAACACTCATCCCGGGCTTGATAGTTGACGCTGTGGTGCACGAGCGTTACGGTGCACATCCCTCGTACGTTCAAGGCTATTACGATCGCGACAACGATTTCTACTTAAAGTGGGATCAGATCAGTAGAGACCCGGCAGCCACCCAGGCCTGGCTGGAGGAATGGGTTTACGGCGTGCACGATCGGGAAGAGTATATCGCCAAAATAAGCCCAGAGATTTGGGGGCTGTTGAGTCCTGGAGAAGCCTGGGCCGCTTCTGTTAACTATGGGTCATATCAATGATTGCTTGTACTCCTTCCGAAATGATGATTGTGTCGGCGTCCAGGGCACTGACGGCTGTGCGCATCGTCTTTGTAGGTGTGGGATTGCCCAACATCGCATGTAATCTGGCGCGACGGACAGTGGCGCCGGAATTGGAGCTGATCTACGAGAGTGGCATCTATGGTGCCCGACCGGATCGATTGCCCCTGTCAATCGGTGACCCCTCTCTGATCACTGGAGCGACCTCGATTTGCTCGATGGCCGATCTTTTTGGGTTATACCTGCAGGGGGGACGAATACAGGTAGCCTTCCTGGGCGGAGCGCAGATTGATCGTTTTGGGAATCTGAATACCACCGTCATCGGTGATTGGCATCATCCCAAAGTACGTCTTCCGGGAAGCGGGGGAGCCTGCGAGATTGCCATCAACGCCCAGCAGGTTTTCGTGATGATGCGACTCAGGCGACAGGCCTTTGTTGAGCGCGTGGATTTCATCACCAGTCCTGGTCATCTTGGAGAAAACAGCAAGCGAAAGTCCCTGCGGTTACCGGGACGGGGACCACAGTTGGTAGTCACGGATATGTGTATGTTCCGCTTTGACGATGAATCGGGAGAGATGGTGCTGGAGAGTCTTCATCCGGGCATAGATCTGGCTGAGGTGCAGGAAGAAGTTGGTTGGGAAATGAAGCAATCTCCCCAACTCCGGGAGACGGAACCGCCGACAAGGGAAGAACTCCAGATACTGCGAGAGGAACTGGATCCCAAACAGTTATATCGATGAGAGAGGCAGGATGAAAGATGTGGCTATCGCTTAAGTTATTCGTAACCCCATTGGAAGATGCGGAGGTGGGTTCAAAGACGTGCAAGCAGCGGAACCGGGGCGAATCATAGCTGAGTAAGCATTGGATCAGGTCGAGTTTACGTCGGCCTACGTAGATGAGATCATTATCGGCAACGCCCGCCAAGCGGGGAATGGTCCCAATCCGGCCCGCCAGATCGCATACCGGGCGATACCGATCGACCGACCGGCTTTCGCGATTAATAAGGCCTGTGCCAGCGGCTTGAAGGCAATCACTTTGGCCTATCAATCGGTTGGTCACCAGTGAGAAAGGATAAATCGATGTCTGATGAGAAGAAAAAAACGGTTGTCAATTCCTGGAATGAATGGGATCCGCTAAAGCATATTATCGTGGGCCGGGCTGACGGAACCATGGTTCAGGCTCCAGAGCCTGCCGTTCAACACGATTATCCGGATCACGGGTATCCCCTGGGAAAATACGGGCTTTACCCCAAGGAAATGGAGCAGAAGGCTAACGAACAGTTGGATAATTTCGCTAAAATCCTTGAGAGCCGAGGGGTTAAGGTCGATCGCCCTACTCCTATTGATTTCAGCCAGCCAATTCATACCCCCGACTGGGTGCAAGAGACCATGTTCGGCTGCATGCCCCCACGGGACTTGTTGCTTACCATCGGCAACGAGATTCTAGAAGCAACCATGTCTTTTCGAAGTCGTTGGTTCGAGTATCTTTGCTACCGCCCGTTGCTCGAAAAGTACTTCGAGGAAGATCCAAACTTTCGCTTCGAGGCGGCGCCCAAACCGCGTTTGACAGAACGCTCTTACAAGAAAGACTGGTGGAAAGAATGGAAATCACTAAGCGAAGAAGAGAAATGGGAGCGAGCGGAAGCGACTGATTGGATTCCAACTGAAAAGGAACCCTTGTTCGATGCCGCCGATGTTACCCGCTGCGGAAAAGATCTCTTCGTTCAAAAGTCGATGGTCACTAATGATGTTGGGATTGATTGGCTGCAACGCCACTACCCCGATCATCGAATCCATAAGGTAAGGTATCGAGAACTTATACCGTGGCACATGGACACCACTATAATCCCTCTGCGCCCCGGATTGGTGCTTTTTAATCCTGTTTGGACCCCTCTAGAGGAAGGTCAAAGGAAGCTGTTCGAGCAGAACGATTGGGAGATTCTGGAAGCCCCGAAATCAGTGCTTAAGCAGAAAAGACCCTTAAGTTACTGCAGCATGTGGCTCAACATTAATCTCTTGCCGCTTGACCCGAAGACAGTTTGCGTTGAGGCTAGTGAGACTCCGGTCATGGATCTGTTGGATAAACATGGCCTTGACGTCGTCCCGGTTCCTTTCTATGAAGTATCGCCATTCGGCGGCGGACTGCACTGCGCAACCGCAGATGTCTATCGGGAAGTGACGTTAGAGGATTACTGCCCCAAGCAGGTAGAGGGATTCTAAATCAGACAGAATCAATCCGTGACTTAGAGAGATTAAGAAAGGAGTTAATATGGGCGAATCTGACTTGCTTTAAAATTGATATTACTAACTGAACCGCTCTCAAAGGAGGAGGAAGAAGATGAAAATGTCTAAAAATATTAGTCTATTGTTGATAGTTGTCTTGCTCGGCTTTGTTAATGGTTGTAAGCCCAAGGTAGCACCGACGGAAGAGGCAGTACCGACAGTGCCCTCAGCGCCCGAGGAGAAAGATCTGCTGGATGAGGTTATGGATGCGGGCAAGATCATTATCTCCTCCGACCCTAACTACGCTCCTCAGAGCTTCCTGAATGACGCCGGGGAATTAGACGGCTTCGACGTGGAGGTAGCTAAGGAAGTCGCCAAGCGCCTGGGTGTCGAGCTGGAGTTCATCACTCCAGACTGGGATATGATCACCTCTGGCAGTTGGGCCGGGCGGTGGGATCTCTCCATCGGCTCAATGACCATCACTGAGGCGCGCATGGAGGTACTCTTGTTCACCCAGCCCTACTACTTCACCCCCGCCCAGGTCGTGGTTCATGTGGACAACACTGACATCCAAGAGGTAGACGACCTGGCCGGCAAAACCATCGGCGTCTGCAGTGAGTGCACCTACGAACACTGGCTAAGAGGGACGCTCAGCATCGTCGGCGAGGATGTGGTATTACCCGACTGGGAAGCCGGCAACATCGTGGCCTACGAGACCGATCAGGATGCTGTGACCGATCTGTCACTGGGCGACGGCGATCGGTTAGACGCGATGATCTCGGCGAAGCCAACGCTGCTGGACGCAATCGCCTCCGGATGTGATGGTGGCTGCCCCTTCCGGCTGGTGGGTAATCCCGTCTTCAACGAGCCCGCGGCTTTCGCGCTCGATAAGAGTCGTGGGCCCAGCGAGAGGATGCTGGCACGGCTCAATCTGATCCTCACCGATATGCATGGGGATGGCACAATGACCGAGCTCTCGATGAAGTGGTATGGTGTGGAATACACTAAGCGAGTAGGCGAGTAGAGAATTTGATGTTCTCTATCTAGGCTTATGATACCAGGAGAGAGGTTGGCGGCATGCAGTCATTTGCGGGACACCTCTCTCCTTATGCTTTTCGGGCTCTAACGAGATGTACAAACCAAATGAATCAGTACATCGTCTATGGAGGTGAATTATGGAGATGGATGAAGCTTTAATGACTGGTATCCCTCCGGTTGCACAGCGCGTCCTGAATAAAATAGACGCCAGGAAGCGGCGGTATGTCATCAATATGATGATCGTGTTTTTCACGATCCTGGTGGCACTGAGTGCCGTGTTGGTGCTACTCGGCATTGACTTGGGGTTCATGTTCGGCTGGCTGTGGTTTCTGGTTGAAGGCATCGGCATTACAGCGATAGTCTCAGCAGCAGCCATTACCATAGGGGTCATTCTGGGCCTGCTCGGTGCATTGGGACGGCTCTCTAGGAGTCCCATCACCAACGGCATAGCCACCTTCTACGTCTCCCTGATCAGAGGTACGCCGTTGCTGGTCCAGGTCTACGTATGGTATCTAGCCCTACCTCAAATTGGAAAGCAGTTGGAGCAATTAGGTGTGCCAGGGATTCAGAAGATCCTTACGTTACCCGCCATCCCCGCCGGTATCCTAGCCTTGGGTGTGTGCTACGGGGCCTATCTCACCGAGACCTTCCGCGCTGGTATCCAGTCCATAAGCCTTGGCCAGACAGAGGCCGCCATGGCTCTTGGCATGTCGCGCGGCCAACTGCTGCGTCGCATCATCATGCCCCAGGCCATCCGGGTGGTCATCCCGTCGGTGGGCAACGAGTTCATCGCAATGATCAAGGACTCATCGCTGGTCTCGCTGATGGGTGTCTGGGAGTTGAGTTACCGGGCGCGCAAGATCGGCCGCCGCTACTTCCGCTCCCTGGAGATGCTGCTGATGGCCGCCGCCATCTACTGGATCATGTGCATCTTCCTGCAGGCTGTCCAGTCCCGCATAGAGGAGCGCTTAGCCCGAGGAGAAAGGAGAGCCCAGCCATGGAACCAATAATCAAAATTCGCAACCTGCACAAGGTCTTCGGCCGCTCGCTTCACGTACTTCGCGGTGTGGACCTGGACGTGCATATCGGCGAGGTCGTAGTCATTATCGGCCCATC
>SDBT01018569.1_pt1 | contig 10924 bp, 3 predicted proteins | sample 2277101 | NCBI WGS metagenome assembly SDBT01 (sample SAMN10404973, study PRJNA504765) | marine sediment metagenome | isolation source: marine sediment core GS10_PC15, 103 cmbsf | place: Arctic Ocean: Southern Knipovich Ridge | collected 2010 | reverse complement strand
TCGTTCTGATCATTGTAGCCAGTGTAGGCTTTGGGGACCCCTCCAGACGATGTCACCTTGACGATCGGGTCCGGAGGTATAGGCTCGATCCGGGCTTTTTCCGGATTGCGGGCCATCCAGACCGCCATTTCTCCCATTCCCCTGTTCGCCCAGGTATAATACGGGATCGCAACCAGATTATGAGGAACGGTTTTCACCGACACCCCGTCTTCGCCCCGAACAATTGCCTGAGCCTCACCGGTCAGAACCGTCACGCCGTCCAAAAGATCCGGCCGGAATTCCGCCTTGAAGGCGGCGTTATCCGGAGCAACGATGTTCAGCGCGCTCCCGCCGTTGTCCGGCCATTCGACGCAATATACCAGAGGACCACGCTCGAGCGCCACCCGGTCCTTATTATCCAGGACATTCTCGTGAGCCACAACCTTGTGGATGGGCAGTGGCAGATCCAGATCGATTACATCGCCAGCACTCCATTTCCTCTGGAGACGGACATAACCGCTCTCGAACTTAAGTTTGACCGGCTTGCCGTTAACACTCAGGATCGGCTGCTCGGTGGTCGGATCCAGATAGGAATAAAGATCGCTCGGAACGGGCTGGTTTCGGGCCCAACCCGGGATCCGGACATAGACCGCAAACTTCCCGCTGTGCTCCGGATCGACCGTGATCTTCACCTTGCCTTCCCAAGGATAGCGTGTCTTCTGGGTGAGTTTGACGCTGTTTTCTCCCAGCTTCACATCTGCGTTGGACTCGACAAACAAATTGACATAGATTCCGTCCGCGCTCTTGGCGTAGATGTAGCTGCCGAGCTGGGCGACGAGGCGGACGACGTTCGGCGGACAGCAGAAGACATTGATCGTTTCGAACCGATCGTAGTTGCCGAAGGACTTGAGCACGTTTTGATAGAAGAAGCGGCCTCCCTTCAAAGAGACGCCAGCGATAAATCCGTTGTAGAGGACCCGCTCCATGATGTCGATATACTTCGCGTCCCTGTGGAGAAGGAACATCCTGTTATTCCAGAGGACCATGCCGCGAGAAGCGCACGTCTCGTGCCAGGAGCTGTGGTTCGGCAGTTCGTAAGCGGCGCCGAATTTCTCCTGCTGCCGGATGGAGCCGATGCCCCCCGGCAAATACATTTTCTTGGAGACGACATCTTCCCAGATCTTATCGACGGCCTGAGCATATTCGGGCTGTCCGGTCAGCACGGCAATGTCGGCCAGGCGGGTGTAGAGAGATGAAGCCCGGACACAGTGGCCGACGGCCTCGGTCTGTTCGATCACCGGCTTGTGGTTCTGACTATATTCCATGTCTCCCGGATATGAGCGGTCTCTCTGATCCTGGTACTCTTTCCTGCCCTTAATGTCGAGGGAGAACTTGTTCAGCTTCCAATACTTATCTTCTCCCGTATACCTGAAGAGCCGGATACTCCCCCCCGAAATACTGCCCTCCTTTTCGTACGTTTCCCACGCTAGGTCTGCAGCTTTGATGACTTTGTCGAGCATCCTTCTGTCTCCGGTTCCCTCATAGTAGGCGATGGCGGCTTCGGCGCCCCACCCACGGGCACGCTCGGATACCTGGCCCTCGATAATCTTATCGACTTTTTCCTTGATATACGCTTCGAAGGCCGCGTCGCGCCGGTTGGCGATCATGTAGCCGGCCGCCTCGAAAAGACTTGCCCGGGCACCCCTCCCTGTTTCTTCGCCATGCTGGATGCAATGCTGAATGGACACGGTCCGGTTCGCCTCCTGCCTGGGCGCCCAGAACTCGTCTGTGATGTCGACCTGGGTCAGGGGAACAGCTTTGACCGAATTATCCATTCTGAGCTTGCCGCAACTCGAAAAGAAAATCCCGATGAAAATAAACACAGAAAAAATCGAGATAAAACGTTTCATTTTATTCTCCTTTATTGAAAATTCTTGAACGGCCTCGAAAAAATCGCCTTTATTTCTCATAAAACTATTTAATCTCACAAATCCCGTAATGTGTCAATATGTCGAATCAAATCATCTAAAATCTAACCTTAGGAGTATCGTCTTGTCATTTAAAAATCTAACCGCAGAGGAGAAGCTACTTTGACCTGACCCCTATCAATGTACCACCTGTAAAGTTAAATTTGCAACCTCAAAAGCCTCTGGAGCCGGTGGTCTGTATCCCCAAGAGCTGTGAGGCTGCCGATTGATGAAAATAGCGAATTGAATTCGGAAAAATGCTTGTAAGCCACTTCAATAACCGCATGTTGCCTCCTTCATCTTGTTTTAAAATGTTAGGAGATTCGGTTTGAATAATCAAATAAAAAATCTAATACTAATATTAAGAAACGGATCATGGCTATTAAAGACTTAACGGCATCTAGGGTATTATCAGGGAGATCCTACCAGGGCTCTGATCCTGGGATTTTTCCAAACTCGCGAGTCCCGAGGTCTGGAGTCTGTGAGACATCTTTCTTCGTTCTGGCCTGTTTAATAAGTAATTTCAAGATTGACTTGGCCTTTTATAGAAGGAGGAAGAATGATGACTTCTTGTTCAGGATCGAATTCTTTCCATTTCTTGCCGTTCACTTTAATCCTTTTCATCCTTTTGTTGCCTGGAACGCGAATCCTGATCTTGACGGTGGCCTTTATGCCGTCCTGAGGCAGACTGATCGTGCCGTACACTTTTCCCTTTCCGATCTCCGAGCGGAGCTCATAGCCGACTGTTCCAAATCGGGTCGGAGCCCCCTCAACCGAGATCTTTTTACCGTTTTCGAGCCAGGGCTGCGGCGTGACTTTGGCCAGCCACAGGACCGGTTCATTCGGGTCTTCAAACACAAGCATCCATTTGGTCAGCACCGGTATCGTCAGCTGGGACATTGTGCAGTATGGCCCTCTCGCTGTGCCGTCAATACTAGCTCCTTCCACGGAAGTCCACGTCCCGCGGGAGTAACCGTGGGCCATGACGGAATAATAGGACAGAAGGAATTCTCTGATCCAATCATAATAAAGAAGGCCGAAGCCTGTGGCGTAGAAACGAAATCCGCCCCGGCCGACCAGCCTGCGCTCGCCATCGGAACCGAAACGTGTAATAGCGCTCGCAAACTCCTTGGTCAGGATTCCAGAATGCAGCAGCTCCCCGTAGACCCTGCCGGCGAAAACTCTTGTCGTGTCTCCGGCCACAGCCGCAAGAGCGGGAGGATCCACGTTTCTCCTCATTGACTTGCGCATGCTTGTGAATAAGTCCTCTTTCATCTCTTTGGCCTCACTGATCATCCCTCTCCCCACTTTCACCAGCTCCGCGTCGGAGGTGTTTTCCCCGATCTCGATGAAGACCTGCCCGACGTCTTGGAAACCCCGGCAAGCAGCGGCGTTATTCGAGAAAAACGGATGAATCAAGCTGTACGGATCCACCTTCAGACAACTGTCGTGCTCTGACCACCCGCGGATGATTCCGTACGACACATCATTGGGAGAAAGCTTCTTGCTCTCTTTTCTCATGGTGTAAAAATAATCCACGATTCCCTGGATCTTCTTCAGGTGTTTGAGAATCAGTTGATCATCTTTCGAGTAATTATAATACTTGGCGAAGGTCGCCAGCATTAGCCCGCACTGTGCCGTCTCAAAACCCCGCGTGTCCATCGAGCCGTCCTCCCGGACATACTCCGTGAAGTAGTTGTCGATGTACCCCCTGGCGATATCCAGCAGGCCCCATTCCAAAAACGTAACCACACTGCTGTTGAAGACGTCCTGGAAAGTATCGACGTTGCTGTATCCATAGCCGCCGAAGATATCGATGCCGCCGAGCGGCGGGTATCCGTACTTCGGCTGATTTCCAACCCGAGTGATCATTTCCATGGCCAGAGCGTGGAGGCATCGATCGATGATCTTTTTTTCCGGGATGTCGATCTTTAGAGGCGGGTTCAGCGCCTTGCGCCATTCCCGATGAACCTTAAGCAGCGCCGTGTAAAATTTCCTGGCTTCCGGTTCCCCCCACGGAGGAAGCGGAAGATGATGATAAAAATGATGCGCTTCCTTGACTTGCCCGTCTTCGATGAGCAGGATACGGAACCAGATTGGCTGCGTCCAGAACTTTGAAGGGTCCTCTTCGGCAAAAATCACGACATCCCAGTATCTCTTCTCCCCTGCTGGAAAAAGCCAGCGTGGGACGGGGAGCCAGCCGCCAACGATTCCTTCCCAGACGTCCAGCTTTTCTCTCGCCGCCGCGATCTCGGGAAAGACCTTCCCGACATCCACGTAAATCTCGTCGCTGTAAGCTCCGTAATCAAATGTGGGCTTGTCGATCGAATATCTCGTCCCGACAAATGTCGGAACCCGCAAGGGCGGAAAAAGGGGGGCCAATTTTTCATAGCTTGGATCCCCAGGCTCGGCTAAAATCTCTGCGCCCAAAATATCTCTGCGCGAAACATCTCTGCGCGGAACATCTCCTCTTCTCCTCCGGCCGATCTCCTCCAAACTGTGCCCGCCGTAGAGGGATTCTGGCGGGACGCTGGTCCGCTCCAGGCTCTTTGGCAGGGAAACGGCGATTCCTTCTTTTGTCATATAGATAATGTTTCCTTTCCTGTTGTCAACATCCTCAAAGACAGCCATCAGTTCACTTCCCTCTTCAATGACCGCCATCAGCGCCCAGGGACCGATTTTCTGATTCTTGAGGACTTTAACCTCGTCTTCCTCAGAGAGTGAAAAGATGACAACACTCTGATTTTGCAGGTCAAGGCTTTTGACCAAGAAGTCGGAGGGCTCGGCCAAACCTGTTTCCTCAGAAAAGGATTCTCTCAAATTTTTTGTGGGATTTTCTGCAAAAGCTGTATTGAAAAAAAGAAAGCAAAAAGAAATAAGAATTGATGCAAGATACCTCGAAGCTTTTGCGCTATGATTTTTTTTGTTGCTCATAAGGTGACCTCCTATGGCCTAGATTTGAGATAAGATAAGTCTGAGATTATATATTTACTTTTTAGGCGTTGTCAACAAAATATAATCCTGGAGTTCCCCCAAGAAATTAAATGGCATTATCATCTTTTTGCAGGGGCTTGATTTATCAAGCCCGCCTCTTATTAATTTTATACTTAAAAAAGTGTATTTGATAAATCAAATCCCTGCAGAAAAATAAAAAAGAAATCATTGGCAGGTTTTTTGTAAAAAAGTACCCTTAATTTTTTGCTTTTCCATTTGTGAATTCATGTAATTATCACTTATAAAGTGAATTAGCAATTTTTCAGTGTAATTTGGGGGTGCTTCTGATTCTTAATAAATAGAATAATACTGTCAAATATTTAAGGCTCACAACAAAAATGAGATTACTGCTTTGTCAATGTCAGTCATCGGTAAGTTGGACAGCACCTTCTTTTCTTACATTCCCTTTTTTCCTCTTAAAGCCTCACATTATAACTTCTCGATTTTTATTTTGGCTGCTTCACTGATCGGTATTGTGAGTTTCAAACTATCAGAAACAGGTAAGGTCTTCGTTGATTTTCCGTATGCAATCTTGTAATCGCCTTTATCTAGACCTTTTATGATTATTTCTGCTGTATCTACTAATTGCGTTGAGTCGGTCATTTGAAGCTCGAATGAATGATCAAATCTATCAAAAATGATTGATTTTATTTCGCCTTTAATTGCTTCAATATCTATCTTTTCATCAACAAACATCACTCTCTTTTTCAGTCCATCTTTGGGGTATACTTTAATTTTATCATCTGATAATTGAATATCGCTGCCGCATCCGATAATACCGAACGACTCATCATTTATGATATATGACTTTGCAGCCTTGAAGAAGCCGTACATACCAATACCATTATCGAGTGTTTTCGTTGAGCTAAACCCGCTGAATCCCATGCCGTCTGGAAGCAGGTTGGCTGTGACGCTCATCACCCCTGCGTAACCCTTACTGAACATCTCCATGTCGCCGGTCTCCTCGAATCCTTTTATTAAAGGCCAGGCGTTCAAAGACTCCTTATACCCACCCCTATAGCGGAACCAAATGGGCTGATCTCCACCTCGGAGCGCTTTAATTACTTGCAGGGTTTTAAGGAATTTCTGTTTATTCTCGAAATATCTTGTAAAAAAATACACTTGTTCGTGGGCAGTCTGGTCGACAACATACTCCGAACTATAGGGGTATAGGGTATCGAGGAAGACTTGATTGCATTTCTTTATTTCTTCCAGCAGATTATTGTATTCTTCTTTCCATCCTTCCTTCTTTATGTCTTCGAGTATATTCAAAACATTCGATCCGCACATCACTCCGACATGTTTCCAAGGTCCTGTATTGAACCATTTAATGCTGGTTTCATAGGCCATCCTTAAATATTCGAGGGGCTTTCTTCGGGTTGTTAATCCATAATTCTTTCCGATTTTGTAGAGGGCATGATAAACATTTGCGGCATGGGGATAGTTGTATGTTCGGTAATTCTCTTTTGACCTCTCTTCTGTCCAATGTCCCCATGGACTCGACGGGTATCTTTCCTTCCAGTACAGTGAGGCTCTGAGCGCGTACGTTTCAGGATCCTGAATATACTTGAATAGACAATCGTTGACATAAGCTTCGAGCGTCTCCACCTCCTCTTTATTGGGGTAATACACGTTCTTTTCTGCAAGAAACACTGGCTCTGAAAAACCGTACTCATCATTTCCACCGACTTCCCACACATTGTTGCTATCTTTAAATGTGCTTCCAATTTGATAATCGAAAGGCAGGAACATGTGGTGACGGTTATAAGGATCACTCGGATTCTCATAGAATTGTCTATGTATAATGAATTGTCCTCGCGCCTTTATTAATTGTTCGATGTCCTCTGTGCAGTAGAAATGCAGATTTGTCCATTTGCCTCCGTCATAAACCAGCTTTAGACTCTTCTGTCCCCTTCCTTTAAAAGATAACGTCAATAATGTTTTATCTTTTATTCTCTTCTTATCTTTAATATAGATGTTATCGGAAAGAAATTCGGTCTCAGGGTCATATTTGGAATTAATCTCTACATACACAGGTGTGTTTTCTTGTACTACCAAAGAGGGAAGTATTCTCACGCCGAGATTGCCATTATTACTCAGTTCCTCCCTCACAGCGGAATAGCTGTCTACGAACACAAATCGCATCTGATAGGACTTTTTTTCGGCGGGCTTAAGAATCAGTGATGTATGTCCATTCACCCAGGGTTTTCTCTCTTTTGTGGCCCATGAATGAATTGCAAGGACAGTGGAACGTCCCCTGCGGCTACCTCTATTGAAGGCTTCACTCCTATAACTATACTCAAATGCCGTATCCTTTGTCGGGTGAGCAAGTAGAAAAGGTGCATCTCCGAGTAGTCTCTGGATGAGCGAATATGAACTATGGCCTCCGACAAAATGATGGCATCTCACTTTCTGTTCATGAATAATCTTCTGTTCAGGAATTTTTAATCGTTCGTCTTCGTACAAAACCGAATGGTCATCGACCTTGTTAGTGTAAGGACTTTTCTCCCGTACGCCACGATAGTTATCGTTGACTGCAATAGGGATGCCAAGTTCACCGAACTCTAGTGTGTATCCGGTGGTATTTTCGATTTCAATATCCCATAGGAGGGAATTGTCATCTGCAAAATGATACTTCATAGTCAGGCTGTAACTTTTTATGCCTCCTTCATTCTTTGACTGACCCGCATATTCCACTGTGAAATTTTCACCATCAAAAGACACTTTTCTTATATCTCCGGATCTTCCTGTCAACTCTCTCCTCCACTTACCAGAAGGTCTAAACGAAAACGACGGTATCAAGACGACTGGCTTCTGCGGATGCTCAAGTTCCCAAATCGTGCTAACAATATTCCCTGTCCAAATGGAGCCAGAAGGATCAGTCCCAGGAATATTTTCGACATTTCCAATATAATTCGTATCGAATTTGCCTTTTTTTTCCTTTATAGAATAGATAGAACCACTCCGTTTGTCGAATTCAACGATCATCTTCCCGGCAGTCAGGCGGACCAACTGTTTGCTCAATGACGTGCTTACATCCTCTTGCCTATTGTTAAGGGAATAACGGGGTTGTAATTCAGCACCAAAGACCAATTTGAATGGATGGGCTATGGCCGCCAGCAAGGCGATGAATATCATCGTCCTCTTATAAAACTTGCTTATTTTCATCATGCTCCTCCTTATTAAACTTCTAAATGGAAAACTCAAACCGCTGAAATCTCAATATAAAATCATTTTGCTTACCACAGACTTCGTGCAAGCTGACATTCCAGCAAAGACTTTGCAAGGTTATTCTTATATCAATCCAACCGTTCTGCGGAGAGGAACGGGAATTTCTTTTTAGGGTTGCAATGCTTCTATCCATTTTTTAACTGAAATTTTAATTCAGATGTTATCTGTTGACGAGCTTCAGCTTACCGAATTTCTCCGGCTTATGCGGATTCCAAACTCCGGTTGTTTGCCAGGCGAGGAAGTTTCGCTTTGGTTTTTGTCCGTCCTGACTGAACAAGTTGATTCTCATTTCGTTACCTGCTTGCGGCGGCCGCTTATCGATCGAGGCGATCGGTATGCGCATCTCCCCATACCAGACTTTCCTGATCTTATCGATGCGAGCCTTGACCTTCATGCCGGAGTTCCAAAGCCGTTCGTCCGAGTGCCCCGGCCTCGGCTTTGACGCATCGATGTCCAGGTCGAGGAACTCGCCCTGGGGAGACATCTGAAACTCCCTATACCGGTTGATGTTCTCAAAGTCGGCACCAACATAGACCTCGAAGCAGTCCCACTCCCAGAGCCTGTAGGTCTCAGAGACGGTGTCGGGATTCGATTTCAAATAAAGGGACTCGTAATGGCCAACGAACAGGAAGTAGAGATAATCCTTTGTCCATCGCGACCGGACCTCGGAGCGGAGGTTCGGTATTGAACCGCCCAGGATGCTGTCCTCGATGAATACTCCATGGATGTTCTTCCAAAACTCCGAGTTCGGATCAGCCGTGAGTTCCGGATCCTTGCTCGCTTGATAGCTCAGGAATAAGCTTGGTTCATTAGCCGGCGCAGGCATCCCATTGTGGATCTTGACCTCGCTGGTCAGCTCTGCGCTCAATAAAAAGTGTGGAAGCAGCGCCAGACCCAGCACAATGATGAAGCATGCAGGAATTGTTCTCCTCATATTCTTTTTCCTATTTTTAAGGGAATAACGGGAATGCAATTCAGTGCCAAAGGCCAATTTGAATGGATGGGCTATGGCCGGCAGCAAGGCGTAGAATATCATCATCCTCTTATAAAACTTGCTTATTTTCATCATGCTCCTCCTTATTAAATTTCTAAATGGAAAACCCAGACCGCTGAAATCTCAATATAAAATCATTTTACTTGCCACTGAATTCGTGCAAACTGACATTATAACAAAGGCTTTGCAAAATAATTCTTATGTTAATCCAACCGTTCTGCAGGGAGGAACGGAAATTTCTTTATTAGGTTGCAGCGCTTCTATCCATTTTTTAACTTAAATTTTATTCAAATATTATCTGTATTTATATATAGGAAAAAACCGAAAGTCAAGACAGCACAGGGTGTTATTCCAAATCTAAACTGTCGCTATTAGTAAGGTGCTCCCTCGATATCTTAAGTCAGGAAGAGAGAAGAAAGGTAAGATTCTGGATGAGTATTTCGCTAGTACGGACTATAACAGGAAATATGCTATCTTGAAATTAAGCACCTATCAAATGCAGAATAAAGAGAGTCCTACCTTTTTTTTCTCTAAAGTGGTTGGGATTTATCTCTAGGGATTTTCCCCTGCCCATTAAAGCTTCCATTAGCTTTACCAGCTGGAAGGAGCATCCTCTTCCCGAATTCAAAAGATTGAAGAAAGATCATATGTATCAGAGTGGAATTTTTTATTGGACTCGCCACTCAATGAGGCCGCATTCGTACCACACAAAGTCTTCCTTGATCCAATTAGCGTCAGGAGGACCTAACTCACCTGTCTTATATAACTTCCCCTGAAGTTGTATCTCGAGGCGCAGGCTATCTGTCTTAACCGAGTCAAACATAACCTTATTGTACTTGTCTCTTTCCACACCATACGGCCCATGATTATTGACCGGCTTCCATTGATCCCCAACTTTATAAAGAGCACGCCATGATTCAGGCAGGGGGCAATATTCTTTATCGTCTTTCCAGTAGACCTCGACAGAAGAAACCTCTGTTGGCGTCTTAAAGTCATACTGCACCCATGAAGTGCTGCCTTTTTGAGGTCTCAATCGTAAAAATGTGGATGACCCATCTGCTGAGTTAATCGGCTCCACCTGATCATAGATGGCCCTGATATCACCACTTCCATCCAGCGAGCTCGGATAAAATCGTCTGGCAATATCGGGAACTTTACCCTCAGGATAATTATCTTTGACAGTGCCATTTCCAGAAGACGAACTGGCACGACTTGTTGAGGCAATGGTAGGCACAGGGGGCAACTTGGCTTTGTTCCCGCGACGAGCAAGCCAAACAGTCATCTCGCCCTCTCCACGGTTGGCCCAGGTATAATAAGGAATCGCCACAAGCTCGTGTCTCTCTTGCTCTACCGATTTCTTGTCTCCCCCGCGATTCAAAGCCAGAACTTTACCGGTGATCACTACTGTGCCATTCAAGAGGTCGTTCCGGTACTCGGATGTAAACTCCGCATCATCATGCACCAAAAGGTTTAATACGTTTCCGTCATTATCCGCCCCTTCCGCGCAGTAGACAAGCGGACCTCGCTCCAAGGCTACCTTTCCCTGGTTGTCCAAAACATTCCGATGCGCTAACACTTTTCTGACTGGCATCGGAAGATCTAACTCAATCACATCGCCATCCTTCCACTCCCTCTCAATGCGGGCGAAACCCTTCTCTACCTGAAGCTTAAGCTGTTGGCCGTTGACCTTGAGACTCGTTTTTTCCTCGCTCTTTTCCATGTAAGAGTAGAGGTCACCCGGCATAGGTTGATCCTGTGC
>SDBT01018568.1_pt1 | contig 10924 bp, 12 predicted proteins | sample 2277101 | NCBI WGS metagenome assembly SDBT01 (sample SAMN10404973, study PRJNA504765) | marine sediment metagenome | isolation source: marine sediment core GS10_PC15, 103 cmbsf | place: Arctic Ocean: Southern Knipovich Ridge | collected 2010 | reverse complement strand
CTGAAGACCCTCTGCTCGGGGGTGGGCATGAGCTCGACCCCCGGCTCTTTGCCCACCGGGACGTAGTGGAAGTACCAGCCGACAAGGCACCCCTTATCGCGGTAGAAGTCGACGAACTCCTCGCTTATGATGAGTTCGTTATTCTCGCGGGTGGCGGTCGCGCTGAAGCCGAATACGACCCCTTCCTCCCGGAGGTTGTCCATGGCACGGAGTATCTTCCGGTAGGTGCCCTTCCCCCGCCGGGCATCGGTCTCCTTCTCGAAGCCCTCTACGCTGACGCAGGGGTAGACGTTACCCATCTCGGCCAGCCTGCGGGCGACCTCACGGTCGATGAGGGTGCCGTTGGTGTATACCTGGAAGAGGATGGAGGGGTGTCTTTCCATGATCCTCAGCAGGTCTTCGCCAAGCACGAACGGCTCGCCACCGGAGATGGTTATGAAGTAGACCCCCATCTCCTCCGCCTCGAGCAGGAGCCGCTCCAGGGTGCCCAGCCCCAGGTCGTCCTCGGTCGAGTACTTGCCGGCGTAGCACCCGTAGCAGTCGAGGTTGCAGCGCATGGTGGGGCTTATGACCATGAGGATCGGAGGGTCGAACCCCGTCTCCTCTTTGAAGCGGATTCGTTTCACCTCTCCCTTGACCAGGGCGTTGGCGATGAAGTCCAGGGTGGATTTCTGGACCGCCGGCGACATGCGATTGAGGTGGCGCTTGGCCAACAGGAGGATCGTTGTGAGGAACTCACGCCCATCCGGATATGAAATGTAGCGGACGCACCACCTCCCGCCGGCCAGGAGAACAGTATCGGGGATCACCCTGATAGCGGCGAGACCACAGGTGACAACCGCTCTTGTCACTAACCTCTTGAATGATTCGATGATACTTATGATGCCGCCCCCTTTTTTCGCCCGAGAGGCAAGGATAACGTGAGAATACTACACATTCCCGGTGGCCAGTTCAATAGCTACCGTTCCACGTCCGGGTGTACCATAGTATCCAGACAGTGCTGAAGGCGGGTAGGGAGGCCGGCTTGGGAACCAAGAAGTACCAGGTAGATTTCGCTTTAAAGTTATGGAAACTTACCCACTGGGCGAAGCGGATTGGCGACATAACCCCGTTCAGGCAGATGGCGGGGCTCATCGCCTCGGAGAAGAACTTCTCCGGCTCCTTCATCCCGGTTGACGAGGAGATAGAGATACCCCCCAGCGTGGTGGCCCCTCGCCTTATCCTGGAGGATTACATCAAGAGGGCCTCCCACCGCACGATAATCCATGAGTGCTTCTGCAGGGCGGGCGAGGGGTGTGAGAGGTATCCCCGTGACCTGGGGTGCCTGCTGCTGGGGGAGGCGTCACGCGATGTTGACCCCAGCGTAGGGCGTCCCGTTACCGTGGAGGAGTCCATAAAACACCTTGACCGGGGGTTGGCCGCGGGGCTTCTCCCCATGCTGGGCCACCTCAGGATAGACCAGGCGGTGTTTGGGGTCAGGGAGTTCAGCAGGTTCCTGACCCTGTGTTTCTGCTGCGAGTGCTGCTGCATCATCCGCTCGGGGATGAGGAGGCTGGTGGGCGCCTACCCGCGCAGCCTGGTGCGTCTGGAGGGTGTGCGTGTCGAAGTCACAGGGGAGTGCGTGGGATGCGGGGAGTGCGTCCCGGTCTGCCCGGTTGAGAACGTGCGGCTTTCAGGCGATGTGGTGGTAATCGGCGAGAGGTGCGTCGGTTGCGGGAGCTGTGCCCGCGCCTGCTCCAGGGGGATTATCAAGGTGTCCATCGAGCCGGGTTCGCGCATGGATGAGGATATCCGGCGCCGGATCGAGGCGGGTGTCGATATCGAATAAGGAAAGGCCCGTGCGGGGACGCTCGTTCAGACGCCGGTTATTTCCTCCAGCCTCGCTACCGTTTCGTTTATCTGCCAGTCGGGGGTTGACGCGCCCCCGGTGACCCCAACCGACTCCACTTCGCTCAGCCACTCCGCCTGGATCTCCGAGGAGTCCTCGATGTGGCGCGTGGTTACGCCGGCCTCCCGGCATATCTCCACCAGGTTGGTGGTGTTGCTGGAGTTGCGCCCTCCCACCACGATCATGAGGTCCACGCTTCGGGCGAGCTCGACTGATTCCCTGCGCCGCCGGGTGACGGATTCGCATATGGTATCCCGCACCTCCACCCGGCCCGCGCAGGCCTCGATGATGGGGGTGACGGAGTCCAGCAGGTTCCTGGACACGGTCGTCTGGCAGACTATTCCCACCCTGCTTCCCCGGTGTCCCTCGTCATCGGCCCAGCGGTGAGCGTCATCGGTATCCTGGATCACAGTGACCGGCGCCCCCGCCCGACCCACGATGGAGCGGACCTCCGGGTGGCTCTTGGAGCCGAGCACGATGACCCGGCATCCGGACTCGGCAAGTTCCCGCGCCGCTTCCTGGGCCCGCTTTACGGTGGGGCAGGTGGCGTCAACGAGGACCGCCCCCTGGAGCCTGAACTTATCTTCCGTCTCTATATCGATGCCGTGCGACCGGATGATGACATTGGCGCCGTTGATGTCGGGGTGATCGCCAGCGGGGTCGAGGACCTTGAGCCCCAGCATCTCCAACCGGGACACGACCTCGGGGTTGTGTATGAGCGGGCCTGTGGAGTAGGTGGTCTTACCCTTCTCAGTCAAGGCGTCTTCGGTTATTCGTATGGCACGGTCCACCCCGGGGCAGAACGAATGGCTGGGGGTGACCTTTATTTTCACTTCCATGTACTCAAAGATAATCCATTTTCAGGGTGAAATACAGGGTGGGGGTGCTAAAATAACGTAACAGCCGGTTAACGTATCCGGATTCCGGATAATCACGGGGGCATGGTGCTTAAGTACATCAGGTTGTTCCGCTTGAAAACGACCCTTATCTACCTTTTCCCGTTCGTGCTGGCGCTGTCGGTTGGTGTGGAGGAAGTGGCTAACGGTATGGCGCGGCCCGTTTCCCACTCCTTGGTTACCGTGCTCTGGGTCACGGTGCTATTAGGCTACTTCGCCTACTTCTGCGGGTCTTTCTTCTCCAGCACGCTCAACTTCTACGTCGACGTCCCGGCGGACCGGGTCCATGACGACCTCTACAAGGACCAGGAACTCTCCATGCAGCCGTTTGTCACCGGCGAGATGAGCACCCGGGAGACCGCATTGACCTTCGCCATCACCGGCGTAGGCTGCGTGGTGTTCTCGCTGCTGGTGAACTGGCGGTTCGCCGTATTCATGCTGAGCGCGGTTCTCCTGCTGGGGATACTCTACTCGCATCCCTGGTTCCGTTTCAAGGAGAAGCCGGTACTGGATATAGTGACCAACGCCACCGGGGCGGTGTTGATACTGTACGCCGGGATGGCGATCGTTTCCGCCGACAATCCGCCGTTCATCCCCATCATATTCGGCTGGTTCTTCGCCGCCAACCTGTACATACCGAGTGTGGCCAACGACGCGCCGTTCGACGAGGTCGCCGGGTACCGGACCTCGGGCGTCGTATTCGGGCAGAGGCGTCTCCTACACGCCATGGTCCCGCTGACCGTGATCGTGGTCGCAATAGGGGTCTGGGGCGCGCTGTCGGGTTTCTTAAACTGGCAGTACAGGCTGTTCTGCGCAATGGGGGCGCTGGCGGCGATAGTGGCCACTGTCGCCATCCTGTTCACGTTCCACCCGCCCCACGTCGAACTCAACCCGTTGCTGATGCTGGTGCCCCTGTCCTGCCTGTTGCTCTTCTACATCATCCTCAGCACCTACCGGGTAATCACAGCATGAACGGTTCCGGTCTGGCAGTGCGGGTGCGTAAGTACCGGACGCTGCTCGGGATCAAGATACCCCTGCAACAATGGTGCCAGGCACCAGATGTGCAAAACGCACCCAAGGTGCCAGGCACCAGATGTGCGTTTTTACCAGGCCCCTGGCGGGAGTCCTGCTGTAAATGATAATTAAATTGATGGTATCCTAGTCAGGGTCTGGAAGTATCTTACCGGGGGCAAGACGACTCTGGAAAGGATAAACGGATGTCACTACCGCTTGAGGGCATGAGAATTGTCGACCTTACCAGGCTGCTACCGGGGCCTTTCTGCACCGTTCTCCTGGCCGACATGGGCGCGGATGTAATCAAGGTCGAGGACCCCGGGATGGGCGACTACCTTCGCTGGAACCCGCCTCTCGGTTCTTCCGGCATGAGCCTGCACTTCCACACTATTAACAGGAACAAGCGAAGCATCGCGCTGGACTTGAAGAAGAAGGAGGGCCGCGAACTGCTGCTGGAGCTTGCAGGGTGGGCTGAGGTCCTGGTGGAGCAGTTCCGCCCGGGGGTCATGGACAGGTTGGGGCTGGGTTACGACGTGGTCAAAGGGGTGAACCCCTCCATCGTCTTCTGCTCCATCACCGGTTACGGCCAGGACGGCCCGTACCGTGACGTCGCCGGGCATGACATCAACTATCTGGGGTACGCCGGGGTGCTGGGCCTGACCGGGCACGCCGACGGCCCTCCGGTGCTCTCGGGGGTGCAGATAGCGGACCTTGGGGCCGGGGGCATGTACGGTGCGCTGTCGATACTGATGGCGTACATACACGTGCTCAAGACAAACGAGGGACAGCACCTGGACGTATCCATGCTGGACGGGAGCGTCTCATGGCTCACCATAAACACCGGTGAGTTCTTCGCGGGAGGCGCGGCGCCGGGCAGGGGGGAGCAGGTGCTGCACGGGCTATGGCCCTGCTACAACATCTATCCGGCGGCTGATGGCTACATGGCGATAGGCGCACTCGAGGAGAAGTTCTGGAGGCGGACGTGCGAGCTCCTGAGGAGGCCGGAGTACGCGGCTGAGCAGTTCAACCCCGAGAAGCGCGACGAGCTTTTCTCCTGGCTCTCAGGCGAGTTTTCAAAGAAGACGCGGGCCCAGTGGATGGAGTTGTTCGGGGGTGAGGACTGCTGCGTGTCGCCGGTGCTCTCCCTGGACGAGGTGAGCCGCGACCCCCAGGTGAAGCACAGGGAGATGATGGTCCAGGTCGATGACGACAAGTTGGGCCGTGCCACTACGCTGGGGATACCGGTAAAGTTCTCCCGTACGCCAGGCGAGATAAGGAGTTCGGCGCCTTTCCAGGGCGAGCACACAGATGAGGTGCTCCGGATGCTGGGTTGCTCGAACGAAGAGATCGGGAGGCTTAAGGAAGACGGGGTTGCCAAGTAGCGAAGAGTCGCCAGGAGGCAAGATGGATGAAGAAAAGGAAGTAACAGATAAGTCGATGGAAGAGGAGCATGTCACCAAGAGAGTTGGACGCGTGTTGAAGGCGATGGGGGCGGCCGCCGGGAAGGTGATGAGCAGCGAAGAGATGATCTCGGGCACGCTTTCCACCCTCTCCCCGGAGATGCTGGCCCAGGCGTTCAACGAGAACCCTGAATTCTACGTCAAGCTGGTGAGGGAGCTCTCAACTGAGGTCATTGCCAAGAGCATTAATGAGAACCCGGAGTTCTTAGAGGACATGATGGATATGATAGACCCGGCGGTTGTCGCCGGGCCCACCAACCGGAACCCCGAGTTCATGAAGCGGTTCATGGAGCACCTGGACCCTGAGGTGATCGCCGAGGTCATAAACCACACGCCGGAGTTCTCGATAGCCATGACCAACGCACTCGAACCGGAGGTGATGGCCCAAGTGGTCAACATGACCACCGATTGGGTCATCCGGCTTGTGGGCCACCTTGACCCCAATGTGATCGCGAGGGTGGTGAACGAGAACGTTGAGTGGGTGGTGGAGGTGCTTTCGAAGTACGACCCGCTGGTCATCAAGGAGGTAGTGGAGAGGAACAGGGACTGGATCCTGGACCTGCTCCGGATACTGGACCCCGCGGTATTCGCCGGGCTCTTCAACGAGTACCAGGACTTCTTCCTCGGCATAACGGAACATCTCGACAGGCGCGTGCTGGCGGACCTGATGCAGGAGGCGGCCCGGCGGGGGGCTTACGATGGCGTCGTCCTTCTGGTGGATGCCGAGATACCGGGTATGGGGTCGTTCGAGGGGTGCGAGATACGCATAAAGGGTGCCTGCTACGACGGTGAATGATACGGGAGGGCGAAATGCTGTTCGCGGTGGTTGAGATATCGACGATAGCGCTGGTTTCTGTAGGGGTGCTGGTGTGGTTCGGCTGTGCTTTCTACACCGCGGGAATGGCGCGGAACAGCGGAAGCAACTACCATCTGTGGCTGCTCATCGGAGTGTTGACCGGACCCCTGGGGCTACTGTTCGGTTACCTCTATCTGCAGGCGACCAGTGAGCGTAGCCGAAGGATACGTTATGGCCAGGGGGGCAAGTCGGACATAGCCCAGATAGTGCGCTGTCCCAACTGCGGCCAGTCGGTGCCAATAAGTTTTGGGGACTGCCAGTTCTGCGGGGCTCACCTCTCCCGGAAGGAACGGATGTAATCGGGGGTCTGACCCTCCCTACCAAACGGTGCCTGGCACAGGTGTTGCCGTTGGACTCCCCAGACAAACGGGGTCTGGCCCTGTCTGTTGTAGTTCGATGCCCTACACAAACGGGGACTGGCCGCGTAGTTGTCGTTTGATAGTCAACAAAAGCCGATGTCCGTAATGCAACTAAGGGGCCTGTCCCCACCCCAATACACGATAACGCCGGACAAGATGCAACAGTGGGCCTGACCCCTCTCTCCCCAAGCAAAAGGCGGAACCGTTGCCGGCAAGATGCCGGCGCTACTAGGGAGACGTTATACAACTGCCCGGGGGCAAAACGCACCCTAGGGGCCTGGCCCTTAACGTGCGTTATGCAACAGCCCGGGGAATACTGATAGAATCTAAGATTCAAGATTCAAGATCAACAGGAGGAAAAAGTGATAAACGTTGAGACCTTCACCGATATGTCTTTCGGCACCAATAGCTACATCGTCTGGCGGGAAGGAGCTCAAGAAGTACTGCTGATCGATGCCGGCATGGCGGTCAGCGCAATACTGGAGTTCCTGGAAAAACGGGGGATGACACTGGAGGCGGTGCTGCTGACCCATGGGCACCCCGACCATATCGTGGGCGCTGCCGAGATCGCTGAGGCGACCGGAGCGCCGGTCTATCTCCATGAGATAGACAGCAAGATGGTGGAGATGATGCCCCCCACTCTCCTCGCTATGCTGGGGATAGACAAGCTGGATGTCCCCGACGAGTTCAAGCCGCTCAACGATGGGCAGGTGCTGGAGCTGGCCGGGCTCGAGATCAAGGTGCTTCACACGCCGGGACACTCACCAGGGAGCGTGAGCTTCCTGGTGGATGGTGCCCTGTTCGACGGGGACCTGGTATTCCGTGCTTCTATAGGAAGGACCGATTTTCCCGGGGGCGATTTAGAGTTGCTCATGCGCTCCGTCAAGGAGAAGGTGTTCGTCCTCGATCCCGAGACGAAGATACACCCCGGTCACATGGGGCCGACCACCGTGGGATTGGAGAAGCGGACCAACCCGTTCCTTACGGGCATTTAGTATCCTGGGCACCCCGCGTTACCGACAACGGTCCTGTGCTCGTGGACACCTCGAAGCGAGAGTGTTACGGTAAAATTGAGGTTCTTGTCTACCGCGGAGGTGTCGGATGAGAAAAGCGGGAACTAGTATGTCGGTCGTGCTGGGCTGCGCCGCGCTGGTGGTAGCCCTGGTGCTGATAGTCGGTTGTGGTAGTCCTGGTGGCGGTGAACCTAAGACGGTGGCCCAGAAGTTTCTGAACGCGCTGATCGCTCACGACGAGCGGGGGTGCTACGCGCTGCTGAGCGAGAAGTTCCAGGGGGAGTGGGGGGTCACGGCTTTGGCCTGGAACGGCGTCATGATGAAGAACCCAATCCCGAAGACGGCTTCCTATTCGGTCAAGGGCCAGAATATCCAGGGTGATTCCGCCTCGGTGACGATAACTCCCGCCGGTGGGGCTGACGAGCAGGTCAAGCTTGTTAAAGAGGATGGAAAGTGGCTTATCGATTACGAACTGGGCCAGTGGTACGGGCTGGATTAGGACGGCGGCCGGCCCGCCGGCAGCTTCAACCCGCGACTCCAACATCTCCCCTTACTCTTGAGGGGCGACTTTCCAGTCGCCCTCCTTTCCCCGCGGAGTTCAGTCCGTGACTCCAATCAGATCGCGAGGTACAACATGGCGTCTATCGACAAACTGAAATTACCCCGGCTCGGCCAGGTGGGGATAGTGGTTAGAGATGTCGGCAAGGTGATGGATTATTACCAGGACACGTTTGGGTTGGGGCCGTGGGCGGTGTTCGACGGGGAGCCGGAAACGTGCGTGGACAGGGGTAGAGAACTCTCCTTCAAGGGAAGAATGGCGATGGCGCAGGCCGGTCCCGTACAGGTCGAGCTTATACAGATTCTCGAGGGAGAGAGTATCCATACCGAGTTTCTCAGAGAGCACGGTGAGGGTATACACCACCTGGGGTTTTTCGTGAACAACCTGGCCCAACGACTTGAAGCCGCCGGGGAGGCCGGTATAGAGGTTCTCCACAGGGGCACCCTCAAGCAGATCGGTCTCACCATCGAGTACGCGTACCTCGACACCGCCGGGACCGGCGGGGTGATAATCGAGTATATTCAGTCCCGGTTCCTGGGGCTCCCGTTCCCCATGCGGATCCCGCTGCTTCGACGGGGCGCCTGGCTCGCGGAGAAGACGAATCGCTAGTGGTTGTCATACGACCCGAGGAGTTCGAGAAGGCCGTTGCGGAAGTGGTGGAGAACCTGCCCGGGGAGTTTGCCGACAGGCTGAAGAACGTGGAAGTAGTCGTCCGGGAAAGACCTTCGCGGGCGGACCTGGACCAGGTGGGAGTTCCGCGGGGTGGAACTCTCCTCGGCCTCTATCACGGGGTGCCGCTGACCGAGAGGGGATGGGGATACCAGTTGATTCTTCCCGATAAGATATCTATATATAGAGAGCCCATCGAGATGATCTGTGAGAAGACCGGGATATCGATACGGGAGATGATCAGGCGGGTGGTGCTTCACGAGATAGCGCATTATTTCGGCATAACCGACACGAAGCTCAGAGAACTCGGTTACTGATGTACAAAAGGGGCCGCCCCTCCTTGCATACGAGGTACATAGGAAAGGAGACAATGCGAAATGAAGATAATGGCTGTAAGTGGGAGCCTGGTATCGGGGGGCAACGTAGAGGCCTTGCTGGAGTACGCCCTGGAGGAGTACGCCGATAAACCCGAGGTCGAGGTGACCCGCTTCGACCTCTCCGGGATGACGGTCGGGCCGTGCAGGCACTGCAACTGGTGCATGAAGAAGCAGGAGCCCGACCGGTACTGCGGCGTGAACGATGACATGAGCGAAATCTACCCCGTCTTGATGGAGGCGGACGGCGTGATAATCGCATCCCCGGTCCATTTTCTGAGGCTTTCCGGCACATGCGCCAACTTCATTGACCGACTGCGTCTTTTCGTGCATGGGAACCTCACCCGGGGGGCGATGAGGAACAAGGTTGGAGGGGCCCTCGCGGTTTCCTGGTTCCGCAACGCGGGGATCGAGCTGACCCTGGTGACCTTGAACAACGCCTTTCAGGTCCTGACCATGGTCATCGCCACCCCCGACATTGGCATCCTGGGCGGCGGGGCGTTCTCCAGCCTGGAGGGAGCGGGGGGCACCATCAAGGGGGAGCGGCACCTGGTGACCGAGGACGAGTTGGGAATGGCGTCGGCCCGCTCGGTGGCGTACCGGGTGTGGGAGCTTGCCAGGCTCATGGAGGCCGGAAGAGAATCACTGGAGGAGTAGCCGGGCATTGACCGGAGGGAGGTAATCGGTGGTAAACGGTGATACGGGAAATAAACCTATAGAGCGGATACAGGAAGGGATGAAGGGAGCGCAGTACCTGTGCGACGAGGGTATAGCCACCGCGCTCCTGCTCGCCAGCGAACTGGGCAAGCCGATCCTCACCGAAGGGCCCGCCGGCGTGGGAAAGACGGACCTCGCCAAGGCCTACAGCCGCTTCAACGGGCTGCCGCTTATCCGGCTTCAGTGCTACGAGGGGCTGGATGAGGCCAGGGCGCTGTACGAGTGGAATTACAAGAAGCAACTACTGTACATCCAGGCAGACTCCGACCGCGTCTCCTGGGACGAGTTGGAGGAGGACCTATTCGGTGAGGATTTCCTGCTTCCCCGGCCGCTGCTCAAGGCGATCACAAGCGAGGGCCGGGTTGTGCTTCTGATTGACGAGGTGGATAAGGCCGACGTCGAGTTTGAGGCGTTCCTGCTGGAGCTATTGAGCGACTTTCAGGTTTCAATCCCCGAGTTGGGGACCGTCACCGCGAAGCAGATGCCGTTCGTTGTGCTCACCTCCAACCGGACCAGGGACCTCTCCGAGGCGTTGCGCCGCAGGTGTCTCTACCTGTATATAGATTTTCCTGTCGCGGAAAGGGAGATTGAGATCGTGCGTCTCAGGGTGCCCGGGGTTGCCGATGAACTGGCCCGTAAGGTAGTGGCGGTTGTTCGCTATTTGAGGGGAATGGAGTTGAAGAAGGCCCCCAGCATATCGGAAACGCTGGACTGGGCAAGAGCGATAATGGTACTCGGTACGGATGTCATCGACCAGCGGTTGATAACCGAAACACTCAGCCTGCTGGTGAAGGAGCAGAAGGACATGGAGAGGGTCCGGGAGAGCATCAGTTCCCTGGCCCGACAGGCCCTTACCTAAGTGGTGGTGGATCAATGGCGGTTGACCAGACGATACTTAATTTTGTGGGGAAGCTCAGGGTGGGAGGGGTGAAGGTGTCCCTGGCAGAGAGCATGGACGCCTGCCGGGCGCTGGAGGCGGTGCCGCTCGAGGGCATCAACGTGCTCAGGGTTTCTTTGAGGTCCACGCTGGTGAAAAGGGAGAGCGACTACCCCCTCTTCGAGGCCGTGTTCGACGAGTACTTCCAAGGCGCGGAAGCCCTGCTCGCGGGGGATGCAGGG
>SDBT01018567.1_pt1 | contig 10924 bp, 8 predicted proteins | sample 2277101 | NCBI WGS metagenome assembly SDBT01 (sample SAMN10404973, study PRJNA504765) | marine sediment metagenome | isolation source: marine sediment core GS10_PC15, 103 cmbsf | place: Arctic Ocean: Southern Knipovich Ridge | collected 2010 | reverse complement strand
GTTTAGGCCCGAGTCGGACACTTGTTGCGTGGCTTCATCGAGGAAATCAAGGAGGCAGAGGCGCGCGTTGGTGGGCTGGACGGCCATATGAAGGCGGCCTCGGTTCCGGGCGACGAGGACGATGAGGAGATGGAAGACGAAGGGGCTCTCTCCGAGGCCGAGATCAAGGTGCTGAAGTCTGAGCTGCGGGGCGAGAAAAAGAAGCTCAAAGGGATTCGTCAGAGTTTCGTGGAACGCCTCAAAGAGGCCCAAGGGAGTCTATCCTCCGAGGACGCGAAGATAACGGTCCTGGAGATCCTGAAGGGCGGTCTAGTGAGGGAGTTGGAGAGCGGCGTGACAGCCCACCGGCAGGAAGTCGTCTGCACCTTCGAGGGCTGGTGGGAGAAGTACCGGGTCACGTTGAGGAGAATCGAGAGCACCCGAGATGGCGCGAACTCAAGTCTGAATGGATTCCTGCGAGAACTTGGTTATGACCACTAGAGGGGAAGGGGAATGGCCAAACGTGTCCCTTGGCCAGTTGGCCCTCGCAATAAAGGACGGCACTCACGGAACTCATCCGCGTCAATCGTCAGGCGTTCCTCTCTTGAGTGCGAAGAACATCACGGCAGGGGGCGATGTCACTTGGGATGAGTCTGACTCTTTCATCTCCGAGTCCGAATTCCGTAGGATCGACAGGGAGTTCAAGCTGAGGCCGCGTGACTTGCTCCTAACGGTAGTAGGCTCGCTTGGCCGTCGTGCCTTGCACGATGGGTCGCGGGTCGTATTTCAAAGAAGCGTGGCCTTCATCCGCGCAAATCCCACGCGGGTCATTCCAGACTATCTGTTTCACGCCACTGGCTCAGCTGATTTTCAGCGACAGTTGCGGAATCGGAGCAATGCCACGGCGCAGGCGGGACTTTACCTAGGGGAGCTTGAGAAGACGACTGTCCCATTGCCTCCTCGTCCCGAACAACACGGCATCGCCGAGATCCTCGACACCCTCGACCAGGTCATTCGGAAGACGGACGAGGTCATCGCCAAGCTCCAGCAGGTCAAACAGGGACTGCTCCATGATCTGCTGACGCGAGGCATCGACGAGAACGGTGAACTTCGCGACCCCGAGCGGCACCCGGAGCAATTCAGGAACTCACCGTTGGGGCGGGTTCCGAGGGAGTGGACCGTCAGGTTAACGCCCGAAGTGGCGGCTCCGGAGGCCGGGAGCACAACTATCGGGCCATTTGGAAGCAACCTCGTGGCGAGTGATTATCGGCCGACCGGCGTACCCGTTGTCTTCGTCCGCGACGTGAGAGAGGAAGAGTTCGTCTGGAACAGCGACACCTATGTCTCCCCAAGAAAAGCGGCCACTCTCAGGGTTCACGATGTTCAGGCGGGCGACGTACTGGCGACCAAGATGGGCCTGCCACCATGTATTTCGGCCGTCTACCCAACCTGGATGCCAAGTGGACTAGTCACTGCGGACATCATCAGACTGAGACCCAATCCGAAGGTAGCGCGCTCGGAGTGGATCGCCACGTATCTGAACTGCAACCAAGTGCGCAGACAGGTGAGGGCCATTACCGGAGGGGTGACCCGCCCGAAGGTCACGCTCGCAGACTTTCGGGGGATATCCATTGGCGTACCGCCGATAGCGGAACAGAATCGAATCCTGACTGTGTTGAAAGGCGTTAGGGCACGCCTTGATGCAGAGGTTGATCAGGTCTCAAAACTCAGCATCCTAAAGCACGGTCTGATGCGCGATCTCCTCACTGGTCGCGTCCGAGTCCAGGTTCCCCAGGAGACCACTGCATGACAGTCACCGAGACGCAGGCGAAGAGTGTCGATGGGCGCGCCCGTACCGTGCGGGAACTCCTAGACAAATCCAAGTACACGATTGACTTCTATCAGCGCGAGTTCACGTGGCAGGAACGGCAGGTCCGAGAACTGATCGACGATCTCACCGGCAAATTCCTGGACTCCTACGACCCTGATCACTCTCGACATGAAGTCGAGAGCTACGGGCACTACTTCCTGGGGTCCATCGTGATCAGTCACAAGCGAAAGAAACGGTTCGTCGTAGACGGTCAACAGCGCCTGACAACCCTGACAATGCTCCTTATCTTTCTCCACCACCTACAGGCGGAACGAGAGGAGCAGGTGGATGTCGGGAATTTGATCTACTCCGAAAAATACGGTCGGAAGAGCTTCAATCTTGACGTTCCAGAACGCGCCGAGATCATGCAACGCCTGCTGGATGGCAAGCAGCTGGACACGGTCGGGATGGGCGAGTCCGTTCAGAACATCGCCGCCCGCTACGCGAACATTGCCGACCACTTCCCAGAGGAGGTAGCTGGCAAGGCTCTTTCCTTCTTCGTGGACTGGCTGCTTGAGAACGTGCACCTCGTCGAGATAGAGGCGTATTCCGACGAGGACGCATACACAATATTCGAGACCATGAATGACCGGGGACTCCCCCTTGGCCTGCCGGAGATGCTCAAGGGCTACGTGCTCGCAAACGTGCGTCACGAGGAGGACCAGAGAGCCGTCAACTCGACTTGGAAGAGCCGCATGCATGCTCTCAAGGAGGTCGGCGAGGAGGAAGACGTTGACTTCTTCAAGAATTGGTTGCGGGCCAGGCACGCCGAGACCATTCGCCCTGGAAGGAAAGGGGCAGAGAACAAAGACTATGAGCGCATTGGGTCCGAGTTCCACCGTTGGGTCCGCGACCACCGGGAGCAGCTTGGTCTAATCAAGCCGGATTCTTTCGTCCGCTTTGTGAAGCACGACCTCGATTTCTACGCCCGTCAGTCGATTGCGATCAGGATGGCGGCACAGACCTTGACCCCGGGCTGGGAGACCATCCGCTACAACGAGGACCGTGGCTTCACTCTTCAGACCCAGGCGCTACTCGCCCCGCTGGCCGTTGAAGATCAGCCCGAGGCGGTGCGCCAGAAGGTAGCGTTGGTCGCTGACTTCCTGGACATCTGGCTTGCGAGGAGAGTGTGGAACTTCAGGACCATTAGCTACTCGTCCGTGAAGTACACACTATTCATTCTGACGCGGGAGCTACGTGGCCGCGATGTCGCGAGTCTAGCCGGGTACCTGCGCGAACAACTGGAAGCGCAGGAAGAAAGCTTCGCCCAACAGCCTCGGTTTCGCCTCCATCAACAGAACCACCGCCAAGTAAGGCACCTTCTTGCTCGTCTCACCCACTGGCTAGACACCGAGTGTGGACTGGCCTCGCACTTCGAAGATCTCATTTCCCAGGGGAGGGCACGCCCATTCGAGATAGAGCACATCTGGTGCGACCAATACGATCGCTTCACAGAGTGGTTTGATCACCCGAGCGATTTCGACACTGAGCGGAATCGGCTGGGCGGTCTTCTCCTACTTCAGCGCGGCGTAAACCAGAGCCTTGGGGACGCCAGCTATGAAGAAAAAAGAAATGCCTACGTAACGAACAGCGAGAATCTCCTGGCGCGGAGCCTTCATCCGCTAGCCTACGAGAACAATCCGGGATTCTCTGCGCTGCGCGAGCGTACCGGGCTCCCGTTCCGGCCCTACGACCACTTCGGCCCAGAGGAACAAGCCGAGCGACAAGAGCTGTATATCCGGATCGCTGAGTGGGTGTGGAACCCGTCGCGGCTAGACCTCGACGGAGAAAAGCCGCCCGTGCCGGAGCCAATCCTCGATCCGGAAGAGACAACTCAGGAGGTAGCGGATCGGCCCGAGCGGCATGAGGCTCGATTGGCGTTCTGGAAGGATCTCCTACAGAAAGCCAATGAACGATCGGACCTTCACGGGCGCATCTCCCCGAACCGCTTTCACTGGGCGGGCACGCGGCGGCACGGGCAATGGTGGAACTACGTGGTTCTTCAGGATGAGACTCGGGTCGAACTCTACATCGATGCTCCAGATGCCGAAGTGAACAAGGCCCTCTTTGACGCACTTAGCGTGCAGCGAGACGAAGTGGAGGCCGATTTTGCAGGGAAATTGCTATGGCAGCGTCTGGACGACAAGCGAGCTAGCCGGATCAGCTACACAGTACAGGGCGGCTGGGTAGACAAGACCACTTGGTCCTCGGCCATCGACCAAGCGATCGATGCGATGCAGAGGCTCTACGCGGCGCTAGCGTCGCGTGTGGAGACGGCGCGCGGAACTTCCCCGTGAGCCCTGGCCCCGAGTTCGAATACGTCGAGCAGCCGCTCATCGACCAGCTCATCTCGATGGGCTGGAAGTACACGACGGGCAATCTCGATGATCCATCAGCTACCGGTCGCGAGACATTTCGTGATGTCTTCATTCTCTATGATCTAAAGAAGGCCCTGCGCCGCATCAATCTCGACCCCGAAGGTAGTGAGTGGCTCGACGAAGGCCGCATCTCACAGGCCATCTCCGCCATTCAGCGTAGTGGAGCCACGAAGCTCCTCGAGGCGAACCAGGCAGCGACTGAACTACTGCTGAAAGGCACTGTGGTGGACGGTGTCCAGGGCTGGGACCAAGGCCGTGGTCGGACCGTCCATTTCATCGATTGGGACAATCCCGCCAACAACACCTTCCGTGCAATCAACCAGTTCCGCGTCGATGAACCGGGGGGACAGGCAAAGAAGTTCATCGTCCCCGATGTGGTTCTGTTTGTGAACGGCATCCCACTGGTTGTGGTCGAGTGCAAGAGTCCAGGACTCCCAGACCCCATGGCGGAAGCGATCGACCAGCTCCAGCGGTATTCCAACCAGCGAGATTGGGTACACGAGAACGAGGGCAACGAGCGGCTCTTTCATACCAATCAGTTCCTGGTCGCAACGAGCTTCGACGAAGCTCGAGCAGGAACTTTCACAGCTCAGGCCGTCCACTACATGGAGTGGAAAGACACAAGTCCGGTGCCGCTGGCGGAGGTGGCTGAGGCGATGGGCAAGACTAGCCTCTCAAGCCAAGAGAAGCTCGTTGCGGGGATGCTGAGGCCCGAGATCCTGCTGGATATCGTGCGGCATTGCGTTCTTTTCATGACCGATGCCGGCAAGACCTTCAAGATCGTCACCCGATATCAGCAGTACCGGGCGGTGCAGCTCGCAATTGAAAGGCTGCTGACCGGCAAGACCCGCATTGAAGACGGTGAGTTCGACCGTCGCGGGGGGATCGTCTGGCACACGCAGGGTTCAGGCAAGAGCCTCACGATGGTGTTTCTGATCCGCAAGATGCGCTCCCATCCCGATCTTCGGGGTTTCAAGGTCATTGCGGTGACAGATCGCAAGGCCCTCGAGAAACAACTCGCCGAGACTGCAACGCTCACGGATGAGTCCCTCACCATCGTTAAACCAAAGAGACGGGGCCACCGGGCGATCTCATCGCTGGAGGTGCTGAAGGAGACGCTGAGGCGTCCTGGTAAGGACCTGGTGTTCGCCCTGATTCAGAAATACCGCACCGAGTCGCGAGACACAGATGAGGCAGCCGAGACCGATCCTGAAACCGCTGCTGGTATCGATTCAACCGCCGAGGTCGAGCCGTTTCCTGTGTTGAACGAGGACGAGTCGATTCTCGTTCTTGTGGACGAGGCGCACCGTTCGCACACGAACACCGCCCACGGCAATCTGCTGCGTGCCCTGCCCAACTGCGCCCGGATCGGTTTCACAGGCACTCCCATCATCATGGGGGCCAAGAAGCGCACCCACGAGATCTTCGGGGACTTCATCGACCGCTACACGATCCAGCAGTCAGAAGATGACGGGGCCACTGTGCCGATCCTCTACGAAGGGCTGGCAGCGAAGGCAGCAGTGACGGACGGCAGCGATCTGGACCAGATGTTCCCCGACATGTTCCCTGAATACACCCCAGAGGAGCTTGAAAAGATCAAAGCCAAGTGGGCCACCAAGGGACACGTCATGGAGGCCCCGGCTCTGATTGCCGCGAAGGCCAGAAATATGCTCCGTCATTACGTTGCCAACGTCCTGCCGAATGGCTTCAAGGCACAGGTGGTAGCAGTCAGCCGGTTGGCAACGATTCGTTATTACGAGGCCTTCAGGGAAGCTCAAGCTGAGTTGGTGGCAGAGCTTGAAGCCGTGGACGAGAAGCTCCTCGAGCTTGACGATGAGCAGGTGGAGCGGCTCGATGCCAAGACATGCTTCTTGGTGCGAGCGCATAGATTCCTGGACACCATCAGGGAGCTGGAATTCGCCCCGATCATCTCGGGTGACAACAACGATGACCCTTCCTGGCGAGAATGGACGGACCAGAGCAAGTGTGAAGCCCGCACGGAGCGATTCAAGAAACACCTGTTTCACGACAAGCCCACCGAGCGTGACCCTCTCGCTTTCATCATCGTGAAGTCGATGCTCTTGACCGGGTTTGATGCTCCGATCGAACAGGTGATGTACCTCGACCGCCATATGAAGGAAGCCGAACTGCTCCAGGCCATTGCCCGAGTGAACCGCAGAAGCGGCGAGAAGAAGACAGCAGGCCTGGTGGTGGACTACTACGGCGTTGCTCAGCACCTGAAGGAAGCTCTGGCTGTATACAGCAGGGAGGACGTTGAGGGCGCAATCAAGAGCCTGAAGGACGAGATCCCCAAGCTACGGGATCGCCACCGCCGGGTGCTGGACGTATTTCACAGTGCGGGCATCGAGAGTCTCCGGGATACAGAAGCGTGCATCGATCTGCTAGCCGACGAGAAAGTGCGAGCTGACTTCCAGGTCAAGCTGAAGCAGTTCCTTGCCACCCTGGATCTGGTCCTGCCGCGCCCTGAGGCGCTTCCTTATGTGCCTGATGCGAAAGCTCTCGCCTTCATCCAGACACGAGCACGTCACCGATATCGTACCGATGAGCGGCCTATTGGTAAGGAAGTTGGCGAGAAGGTCCGGAAGCTGATCGACGATCATGTCGTCTCGCTGGGGATTGACCCGAAGATCCCCCCGATCGCGATCACCGACACTGGTTTTGACCGACATGTGGATGAGCAGGAATCACCCCGTGCTCAGGCGAGCGAGATGGAGCATGCGGTCCGGTACCACGTCCGCAAGCATTTCGATGAAGACCCTGAACACTACGGCAAGCTATCCGAACGCCTCGAAGAAATCATCAAGGAGCTGGCGGGGCACTGGGATGAGCTTGTTGCGGCCCTGCGGAAGCTCGTAGCGGACACTGCGGCAGGCCGTGAGCAGGACGACACGGGCCTCGACCCGGAGACCCAGGCACCGTTCCTCGGTGTGCTGAGACAGGAGATGCAGCCTGGCGAGACGCTCGAAGGAGAGACCCTGGAGCGGATGTGTGGGGTCACGGTCGAGTTGGTCGATCACATTCGTCAGGAGATCCAGCTCGTCGGGTTCTGGCGTAATGCCCACGCTCAGGACGTTCTGCACAAATGGATTGTTCAGTATCTTGACGAAAACGATGGATTGGTGCCATTTGAGCGGCTGCCGCACGTGGCCGACAGTCTAATCGAATTGGCTAAAGCGAACCACCACAAGCTTGTGTGATGACAGACACCCTGACAGTTGACGACCTGACGTTTGAGCTTCGGAGGAGCACAAGGCGCAGGACGCTAGAACTCGTCGTTGACCGCGAGGCGGAACTCGTCATCTTGGCTCCCGCGAAAACACCCGTGCCAGTGATGGAGGAGTTTGTCAGGGAGAAGCGGTTCTGGCTCTACACCAAACTTGCCGAAAAGGATGCTCTCTCACAGCCGGTTCAAGAGAGAGAATTCGTCAGTGGTGAGATGTTTCCATACTTGGGAAGAAGCTACCGGCTTCTGCTGGTCAACACACAGAACCGTCCGCTTAACTTGGAGCAAGGTCGATTTCGGCTACTTCGCTCAGAGGCCGACAGTGGCCGCACACACTTCGTTCGGTGGTACGCAGGGCATGCACAACCGTGGCTCACGAATCGAATGAGGCGATTCTCCTCTCGGATTGGTGTTGAACCGAGCAGCGTGCAGGTACGGGATCTGGGGTTCCGTTGGGGGTCCTGTGGAAAGAATCGTTCTTTGTACTTCCATTGGGCGACGATCACCCTGCCTCCCAGCCTGATCGAGTACGTCCTGGTTCACGAGCTGGTTCACTTGAAGGAACGAAATCACACGCCCAGTTTTTGGCAGAGAGTGGAACGAGCGATGCCAGACTATCGAGAGCGCCGTCGGGGGCTCGCAGAACGTGGGGGCAACTTCCCAGCGATTTAGGGCCAGAACCTGTCCAACAGGGGGAGTGACGACCTTTCGACTAGCCAGCAGCAGGCAACAACTCTGCCTTCATCAGGATGTAGGCCAGGACCTTCTCCACCTGACTGATCACCTTCAGTGCCAGCTTGTAGGGATCACCTTCGCCATCGTGCTTCAGATCGTCATAGGTGTATCCATCGTTGGGGGCTCCATAGAGTCTGGAAATCACTGCAGCTGATAGCTCTGCGATGGCCTCCTGTTCAGGGTCCTGACCGCCCTTGATGGGTTTGTCGGTCAGACACTGGTCGTGGGCCGTATGAGCCAGCTCATGCCAGAAGGTCTGCCGATCATGGGTAAACAGCCTGATGCTCTTATGATCCGGGCTGTAGGAGCCGTATGCGCCCCCAGACTCATCAGCGGAGTAGGACATCGACACACCCATGGCCTCAGCCACGTTGGCCAGAGGAGGAGGTTCCGGGGGGGAGTAGTCAGTGTGTGCCAAGGGCTCTCCGTCCGTGTCCTCATATCGGAAGACTGGCACGGCACGAAAGCCAGTACAGATGACCTTATCGAGTTCGCTTCCATCTGCCCCCTCATCTGTGATCTTCTGCGTGTTGGGTGCCAGGATGTAGATGGCCTTGGAGCCCTTCTTGACCTGACGTCCTGCCTGCTTCCACTGCCTGTATCCTCGGGCATCATCTGTGCCGCCACACCAGGTCAGTAGACGATTGGCCAGCGACCACGTATCGACGGGCCGCTCAGGGTCATCCGGGTGGCGGGGGATCAGGGTCTTGGCGATTGCCTTCTCTACCCTTCCGGTGCGGAATGCCTTGGAGTTGACCCGGGCCGGTGGACACCCTAAGGCTTGTGCCGAGGAGGTCCACGATGCCGATTACACGGCCGCCGTATCCGCCGGAGTTTCGGCGGCAGATCATCGAGCTGGTAAGAGCCGGGAGAACCCCGGCTGAGCTGGCACGGGAATTCGAGCCGTCCTACGAGACGATCCGAAAGTGGGTCCGCCAAGCGGACCGCGACGAGGGTCGCAGCGCGGACGGTCCAACGACCGACGAGAAGGAGGAACTGCGGCGGCTGCGGCGTGAGAACCGCCAGCTGAAGCTGGAGCGGGAGATTCTTGCAAAAGCCGCGGCCTGGTTCGCTCAGGAGACCGGCTCGGTCCCCAAGAAGTCTTCGAGTTCGTGAGCGCTCACCAGGCGCAGTACCCCGTGGCCACGATGTGCCGAGTGCTGGAGGTCTCCACCAGCGGGTACTACGCGTGGCGGAAGCGTCCCCCCTCACCACGAGCCCGCCGAGACGCTCAGTTGCGGGCACGGATCGAGACGATCCACGCCGAGAGCCGCGGCACGTACGGAGTACCGCGGGTTCATGCGGAGCTGACCGAAGAAGGTGAGCGAGTCGGCCGCAAGCGAGTGGCTCGCTTAATGCGCCAGGCCGGGCTCGAGGGCGTGAGCCGAAGGCGTCGTCGCCGCACCACCCGCCGCCAGGCAGACGCCCAGCCGATACCGGATCTCGTGAACCGGAACTTCACGGTCGAGGCTCCTGACCGGCTGTGGGTGGCCGACATCACGTACGTGTCAACGTGGTCCGGGTTCCTGTATCTGGCGATCGTGCTGGATGCCTTCAGCCGCCGCGTCGTGGGCTGGGCGATGGCCACCCACCTGCGCACCGAGCTCGTGCTCGAGGCGCTGAACATGGCGATCTGGCAGCGTCGTCCCGACAAGGTGATCCATCACTCCGATCAGGGAACGCAGCCTGAGTTCAAGGGATCGTCGCAACAGTAAGTTAGCAGATCGGATTCAGAAACTCCTGGAAGGCCTCAGCTGGTGTTTTCCAATCGAGGGTCTTGCGGGGTCGGCTGTTGAGAGCGAGTGCAACTGCGTCGAGATCGTCACGACAGTACCGGGTGAGATCGGTTCCCTTCGGGAAGTACTGGCGTAGCAATCCGTTGGTGTTTTCGTTGGTGCCCCGCTGCCAGGGGCTGTGCGGGTCGCAAAAGTAGATCGCGAGGCCAGTGTCGATTCGGAGTTGAACGTGTTGAGCCATCTCGGCCCCTTGGTCCCACGTCAACGATCGACGGAGCTGCCTTGGCAGCGTAGTGATCGTTGACGCGATCGTCTGGCGAACGGCCTCAGCGCCGTGACCGGCGAGTGCCGGGCCATTCTTGGCCCGAGCCTTCCTGCCATGACCTTCCATACGGGGCAGGTGTAGCAGCATCGTGAATCGCGTCGTGCGCTCAACGAGAGTCCCGATCGCTGAGCTCCCAAGCCCGAGGATCAGATCTCCCTCCCAGTGTCCCGGCACGGCCCGGTCGTCGGCCTCGATAGGCCGCTCGCTGATCATGATCTCCGGAGCGACGAACTTCTTGCCTCGACCTCGAGTGCGCGCGCGCGGCACGCGAAGCGCTCGACCGGTTCGCAGGCACGCGACGAGCTCGCGTCTCAGAGCTCCTCGCCCTTGTATGTAGAGTGCTTGGTAGATCGCCTCGTGAGAGATCCGCATCGACTCATCATCCGCGTAGTCCATTCGAAGGCGATTCGAGATCTGCTCCGGACTCCACGATCTCGCCCAGCGCCGATCCTGACGACGACCATGCCGGCGGCCGATCCAGCGCACATCTGGACCCGACACTAGCGTACCGTCATGCCTAGCGATCTTGCCGGCGAGGCGGTCCTGTACGTACTTACGTAAGGCATCGTTCGAGGCAAGCTTGGAGATCTTCGGACGGCTGGCACGCCGTTCCGCGTGCCACTGTGCGGTCGTCGCCCGATAGCTAACGACACCACC
>SDBT01018566.1_pt1 | contig 10925 bp, 10 predicted proteins | sample 2277101 | NCBI WGS metagenome assembly SDBT01 (sample SAMN10404973, study PRJNA504765) | marine sediment metagenome | isolation source: marine sediment core GS10_PC15, 103 cmbsf | place: Arctic Ocean: Southern Knipovich Ridge | collected 2010 | reverse complement strand
ATTCAGCACTATTTGTGACTACAATCTCCGAGGGTCTGAGGCGCTCCAGTTCCGGGGCGACCCGCTGGATGGGTAACTGGGCGGTGGCGAACTCGCTGGTAGTGATGTCAACATAGGCTATGCCTGCCTCCTCTTCACCCAGGACCAGGCTGGTGAGATAGTTGTTTGCCTTGCTGTCAAGGAGGCTGGGCTCGACCACGGTGCCAGGAGTTACCACGCGAACGACCTCACGTTCAACCAGTCCCTTTTTCTCACCGGGTTTGGTTATCTGCTCGCAGATGGCGACCTTATACCCGCGGTTTATTAGCTTGGCCAAATAGTTGTCCAGGGCGTGGTAGGGGATGCCGGCCAGGGGCACCCGATGCCCTTTACCCATCTCTCTGGAGGTGAGGACAATCTCAAGTTCCCGGGAGACAATTCGGGCGTCCTCATCAAAGGTCTCATAGAAATCCCCCAGCCGGAAAAGGACGATTGCCTGCGGATACTTCCGCTTAATGCTGAGGTATTGCCGTCTGATGGGTGCAGAGCCGTCTTTCATCTTAAGGTTATTCTACTAGAATCGGGGTTAAAGGGAAAGAGGGATGGTGCAACTGGCCAAAAAGGCTTTCAGTTCCCGGATGAATTCAGGGAGCAGGAGCTTTCCGCTTATGTGGCGGAGAAGTACGGAGTGTAAACCATAAAGCTACCAGTCGGACAAATCAACGCGCGTAGCTCCAATGCCACCGTGGTAGCGGTCTGCTGTGCTGCAGGATTTGACCAGGGGGTGCGCTGAGAGGTAATGTCCAACCTCTCGCCGCAGTATACCTGTGCCCTTGCCGTGAACAACCCACACCTGATATAGTCCAGCCTGGAAGGCATTATGGAGGAACTTGTCCAGTTTAGGAATTGCCTCGTCTACCGTCAGGCCGTGCAGGTCAACCTCTTCTCTCGCGTGTCTCAAAGATGGTGTTCTCTTTCCAGTCAGCTTTCAATTGTCTGTGGCTTCTATTATAGCATGAAATTTGGTGACTATCGGTGAGGAGTATTGGGGAAGTTCGGGCACTCCGCTTGTGTGGCAGAGAAGTATAAGTTATAAGAAAAGATATTAAAAAGAGGGGAGAAGCTTTTCTCAGGCACCCTATACCGTGGGCTTAGCGAATATCTTGACAATTCACAATAGGCAGCGGCAGTTTTCTTTACGGCTCTGTCTTGTTTTGGTATAATCACCTCAAATTTATAGAACTTTTTGAGGAGGGAGCCATGAATGTTTTGATTTCAGTAGATATGGAAGGTATCGCTGGTGTGGTAACGGCGAACCATACATCTTCCGAGCACAAGGAGTATGAGCGCTTCCGCAAGCTGATGACAGCCGAAGCTAATGCAGCCATTGAGGGAGCACTGGCTGGAGGAGCAGACCAGGTGGTGGTGAATGACAGCCATGGGGGAATGGCGAACATTCTGATTGAGGAACTCAACCCGGCAGCAACCTTAATCTCTGGCAGCCCCAAGCCATTCGGCATGATGCAGGGTATCAGTTCTGATATAGACAAGGTGCTCTTTGTGGGTTACCATGCTATGTCGGGCACAGGTGCCGCCATATTGGAACATACCTGGGTATTCCCGGTTATACAGGCATATCTAAATGAGCAGATTGTAGGCGAAACAGGTCTCAATGCATCCCTGGCAGGTGCGTATGGCGCTCCGGTTGTGCTGGTTACAGGTGACAGGGCAGTAACTGAAGAAGCACGGGCGCTACTGGGAGATATCGAGACGGTAGCTGTCAAGGAGGGCATAACACGCACGGCGGCTCAGAATCTGCATCCAGAGGTAGCTTGCAAGCACATCCGTGAAGCAGCGGAGCGTGCCATAAAGCTGGATATCGCCCCCTTTGTGGTGAAGGCACCCATCAGGTTGCGGGTTGTCCTTGAACGGGCTGCTCATGTTGACAAGGCTGAAATGATTCCAGGTAGCCATCGTTTAGACGGACGCACCATCGAGTGGACTGGAGAAGATATGCCCACGGTCTACAAGGTGTTTCAGGCGATGATAGGGGGTTAGCTCGACCGGTGGGAGTTTGGGTGGTGTAACCTGGCGGTAGACTATATCGCCGCCAGCCCAAACCCTGGGCTTTACTGTCCGCCCGGTTTCTTCGTCGGCTACCACCGTGCCCCATTTGGTGGTTTCCAGGCCGTCGGTAGTGGAGGCAATGAGAGGGTTAGGGGTGGTGCCCAGAGCTACTATCCCCACCCATGCGAATGTAGTATTGCTTAAGCGAACTTGGATGAATATGTCTTATTTAGTGAGAGTTCTTCTCGACCCTGACGGCACACACCTTGTATTCAGGTATTTTGGCTACCGGGTCGAGTACTGGATTAGTGAGTACGTTCGCCGGACTTTCAGCGAAATGGAAGTTCATAAAGACTACACCCTCCCCCGATACTTCGGTTACTCTGGCTTTAGCGGTTACACTGCCGCGTCGGGAGGTGACCTTTGCCATATCACCGTCGGCAATACCTAAACCCTCGGCATCTTTGGGGCTTATCTCTATTGTTCCTTCTCCCAATAGCTGGTTGAGTCCTTTTACCTTTCGGGTCATGGTGCCGGTGTGCCAGTGATATAAGTTTCTGCCAGTAGTCAGGATTAGAGGGTACTCTTTATCGGGCAGTTCCATAGATGGCTTATACTCCAGGGGTACGAAGTGCCCCTTTCCTCGGGTGAATTGTGAGGTATGAAGAATGGGAGTGCCCGGGTGCTCAGGAGTAGGGCAGGGCCACTGCAAGCCCCCTTCCTCCAGGCGGTTGTAGGAGATACCACCATAGCTCGGGGTGAGGCTGGTAATCTCTTCCATGATTTGAGAGGCATTCTCAAAATCAAACCCCTTGGCGCTCATCCTCTGGGCAATCTGCGAGGTAATCCACCAGTCGGGTTTAGAATCACCTACTGGCTCAATTGCCTTCCTCACTAGCTGTACTCTCCGCTCGGTATTGGTAAAAGTGCCTTCCTTTTCGGCAAAGCTTGCTGCCGGCAGCACGACGTCCGCCTCCTGAGCTGTCTCAGAGAGGAAAATGTCCTGAACCACCAGGAAGTCCAGCTTCTTCAGTGCTGCCACGGCGTGATTGGCATCAGGCTCACTCAATGGAGGGTTCTCGCCAACTATGTACATCGCTTTTATCTTGCCCTCATGGGCAGCGTCCAGCATTTCGGTTATGGTTAGTCCCGGTTTGTCACTCAGGGAGACACCCCAGGCAGTCTCAAATTTCTCCTTGATAGCTGCGTCGCTGACAGCCTGGTAGCCGGGATATACATTGGGTAGAGCGCCAAGGTCGCAGGCACCCTGGACACAGTTCTGACCCCTGAGTGGATTTACTCCAGAAGACGGCTTGCCTACATTTCCGGTGAGCATTGCCAGATTGGCAGTAGCTATTACATTATCAGTACCGTGGGAGTGCTGAGTGATACCCATGGCGTAAAGAATGGCAGCCGGGCTGTTGGAGGCATACATCCGGGCAGCTTCAGCCACCTTTTCAGCGGGTACACCGGTAGTCTTCTCCACAAAATCAAGGTCGAAGTTCTTGAGCGATTTCTTGAACTCATCAAAGTTCTCGCAGCGCTCCTTGATGAAAGAGGCATCCATCAATCCCTCATCCACGATGACCCGCATCATTCCCATGAGCAAGGCGACATCAGTACCTGGGCGATGCCTCAGCCATAGGTCAGCATAGCGAACCAACCCAATCTCACGAGCATTGGCTACAATGAGCTTGCCTCCCTTGTTGACTGCCTTCTTTATCTCCAACCCAATTACCGGATGAGCCTCTGTCGTGTTGGTTCCAATAGCCAGAATGCAGGCGGCATCGCCGATGTCCTGGATAGAATTAGTCATGGCTCCACTGCCGAATGTGGTGACCAGACCGGCCACCGTGGGGGAATGTCAGAGACGGGCGCAGTGGTCCACGTTGTTATGGCCGAACACTACACGGCAGAATTTCTGGACGACGTAATTATCCTCGTTAGTGCACTTCGCTGAAGAGATAATGGCTACTTCGTCCTTTTTGTAACTGACTAGTTTGCTGGCAATCGTGTCTAATGCTTCATCCCAGCTAGCCTCTTTAAGTTTCCCGTTTTTCTTTATCAAGGGGGTAGCTAAACGCTCCGGGTGATGCACAAATTCAGTAATGCCAAAGCGTCCCTTGACACAGGACTGCCCTCGGTTCACCTCGTTTTCTTGCTGGGGGAGAACTTCAATTATCCTATCCCCTTTAAGTTGTAGCTCCAACTGACAGCCAACCCCGCAATAGGGGCAGGTAGTAAGTACCTGACGTTCAGCCAGTCCTTCCCATTTCCTGCTTCGTTCCATCAGTGCCCCGGTGGGGCAGACATCAACACAGGCACCACAGTACTGGCAACCTGAATCCTGTAGGCTGCGTCCATAAGCGGTTCCTGGTAAGGTTTCACTGCCTCGCTCAATGAAGGCTATTGCCCCTGCACCTCTTACTTCCTGGCAGACCCTTACACAGCGCCCGCACAGAATACATAGATTATAGTCGCGCTCAAAAAATGGGTTTTTACGGTCTACGGACAATTCTTTATAGGTATAGGGTAGCTCTACTTCGTTGATTCCTATGTAGTCAACTACTTCCTGTAATTCGCAAATCTTGTTCTTAGGACAGAGTACACACCGTTCGGTTACGGCTACATTACGCAGGCAGATATCGAAAGGTCCGCAACGTTCCCGGCGCCAACAGGTAAGGCAGGGATGAGGATGCTCACATAGAATGAGTTCCAGAATACCTCGCCTGAAATCCTGAATCTGTGGTGCATTGGTTCTCACCACCATACCATCCGTGGCTGGCGTAGTGCATGAGGTCGGCAAACCACGCATTTTCTCAATCTCGACAATACACAGGCGACAAGCACCATAGGGAGCTAGATCTGGATGATAACACAAGGTAGGTATATATATACCTGCTTCTTTGGCAGCCTCAAGTACCGTCATACCTTCGCCTGCCTTAATTTCCTGTCCATCAATAGTTACCGTAATCGTTTTTGTTAGGGTAGTCATCTCGCTTTATACCTCACTATCCGTAGAAGACTAACTGGAAGTCTCATTATCTTTCTTAGATGCAGTCACAGGAATAGGTTCACTCGGGACTTCAATTTCCTCACCGGAAACCTTTGCCACTGCATTGAATCGTTCGGGGCAGACATCAAGACAAGTGCCACATTTGGTGCACTTACTCTGGTCGATGACATGCACCATTCTTTTGCCACCGGCTATAGCCTCAACCGGACAATCCCTGAGACATATGCCACAGGCCATGCACTTATCAGGGAGAATGTAAAAGCGGATTAGCTCTGTACAGGCTAATGCTGGGCATCGGTTCTCATTTATGTGAACCTCGTATTCTTCTCGGAAGTAACGGAGTGTGGTCAAGACAGGATTAGGTGCTGTCCCACCCAGAGCACATAGGGAGGTGGATTTAATTGTCTGGGCTAGTCTTTCCAGGAGCTTAATGTCACCTGGTTGCCCGTTGCCCTGAGTGATACGCTCCAGAATGTGAAGCATCTGCCTGGTGCCAACCCGGCAGGGCACACATTTGCCACAGGATTCATCCTGAGTAAAGGAAAGAAAGAACCTAGCCATATCAACCATACAGGTATCTTCATCAGCGACGAGCATCCCTCCCGAACCCATTATAGAACCTGCCTGAGCCAGGGATTCATAATCTACATGGAGGGTTTCCATACTTGCTGGCAGGCAACCACCTGATGGACCTCCTGTTAGTACTGCCTTAAAACGCTTGCCCCCGGTAATTCCTCCGCCAATCTCATAAATAATGTCACCCAAGGAGATACCCATTGGCACTTCTATTAAACCGGTGTGTGCTATCTTGCCGGCTAGAGCAAAGGTCTTAGTTCCCTTGCTTTGCTCTGTACCGAAACTGGCGTACCACTCGCCCCCTTTTTGTAATATCGCTGAGACATTACCCCAGGTCTCAACATTATTGATATTGGTTGGCTTGCCCCATAAGCCGGATGTAGCTGGAAAAGGAGGACGCGGGCGAGGCATTCCTCTCTTACCCTCAATAGACATCATAAGAGCGGTCTCTTCTCCGCAAACAAAGGCACCTGCGCCTTCCTTTATCCCTATATGGAACCCAAAGTCAGACCCGAGGATATTGTCTCCTATTAAACCATATTCCTCCATCTGCTTTAGTGCCTTCTCTAGCCGCTGTATAGCCAAAGGATACTCAGCTCGGCAATAGACATAACCGTGAGTTGCCCCTATAGCATAGGCGCCGATAAGCATGCCTTCCAGCACTGCGTGCGGGTCCCCCTCTAGTAAAGCCCTGTCCATGAAGGCGCCCGGGTCACCTTCATCAGCGTTGCAAATCAAGTATTTCTCAGTGCCCGATGCGCGCTGACAGAATTCCCACTTTTGACCGGTAGGAAAACCAGCGCCTCCTCTGCCTCTTAACCCGGACTTCTTTACCTCGTCAATAACCTCCTCAGGACTCATCTTCAGTGCTTTGTTTATACCACCGTAACCGTCATTAGCAATGTACTGCTTTATATCCTCGGGGTCAATATGTCCACAATTACGTAGTGCAATACGTACCTGAGGTTTGAAGATAGGCAAGTCAGAGAGTTTGGGAATGCTGTCAATACTGCCTTCACCAATGATGCCCATAGCTAAGTCAGCGTGAGGGTTATCATTAACAAGGTAATCTTGTATTAGCTTAGGTACGATTTCAGGAGTAACATTGCTATAGCAAATACGAGGTCGGCCAGGTTTGATAATGTCCACTAGAGGTTCGGCATAGCAGAAGCCGATGCAGCCCACCTGGGTCATTTCAGCCTCGATATTTTGCTGGGACAACTCGTCATTAATAGCAGCTACCACAGCTTCGGCTCCGGCAGCCCGTCCACAGGTAGCCATTCCAACAAGAATACGAGGCTTTGCACTGTGTTGCAAAGCCTCGTATTCTGCTATAGCTTGTTTGCGGATTTCATCAAACGTCATAGTTTAGCCTCTTCTGTATAAATTAGGAAGGAGCTGGAGTCATTCCTTAGTGGTCAATACTGAGCCAGTATTTTCTTCCCCTCAGCTATGGTCATTTTAGCGTGGACAACCTTGTCTACAATCATAACTGGGGCTAAGGCGCAACACCCGACACAAGCAACCCTCTCCAGGGTAAATTTGTAATCTTCAGTAGTAGTTTTCCCAGGTGGAATATCAAGTTCCTGCTCCATGGCCTCTAAAATGCGTCGTCCACCCTGAACATAGCAGGCAGTACCCTGGCAGACCCTTATTGTGTGCTCCCCCTGCCGCTCGAAGCGGAACTGAGCATAAAAGCTAGCCACGCCATAAATCTCGCTTTTAGACGGACCTAAAAAATGGGCTATCTCTGAAACTGCTGCTTCTGGAAGATAACCCAATTCCTCTTGTACTTTTTGTAAAACTGGAATTAAAGATTCCCCTTTCCCCCGGTATGGTTCTAGGATAGATGACAACCGCTCACGCATACTTAACCCTCAAAACGAATTCAACCACAGATAGTTTATCACGAAAAAATACACAGTTCAAGTCTTTGCTTGTTGCCTAATTGCTGTTAAAGGTATAACATATAGGAAGTTTTTACACAGCTATGGTAAAATATGTGACTTAGATTAGGAATGACATAGAGAAACGTTCTTGGCGCCGTCGATAATTATCTAGGATGACGGGTTTTAATAATTACAAATCGAAATATTCTGAGGTGGTGACGATGGAAATTGAATTGGTTCACATCGGATTTAATAACATACTGGTAATGAATAGAGTTGTTACCATAGCTTCACCAAACTCAGCACCTACTAAGCGCATGGTCCAAGATGGAAGAAACAAAGGACTGCTAATTGATATGACCAATGGCAGAAGAACTAAGGCTGTTATCGTTACTGATAGCGGCCATATCATTTTGGCTGCCCTTACCCCGGAGACTATTGCGGGCAGGCTGCATTCAAGTCAGCCTAAGCTCGCAGAGGATGAAGAGGACCAAGACTAGCGCCAGGGCAAAGCGGTGAGAGAAAAAACCCACATGAGTGAGCCCCAATTTAATCTGCGTAGATTCCCTCTGCTTATAGTTCTCTCTGGTCCTTCAGGAGTGGGGAAAGATGCGGCCCTGAACAGGATGAAGGAATTAGATTATCATCTTGAGTATATTACTACCTTGACCACACGTATTCAGCGAGTCAATGAAAGAGATAATGTAGACTATCGCTTCGTCTCAATGGGAAGGTTCCAGGAGATGATTGAGAATGGGGAGTTGTTAGAATGGGCAAAGGTCTACGATAATTGGTACGGTGTACCCAAGAAAGCAGTAAAACAATCATTGGACAGAGGACAAGATACCATACTAAAGGTTGATGTTCAAGGAGCAACTACTATTAAGAAAATCCTGCCTGAGGCGGTATTTATATTTCTTATGCCCCCATCAATGGAAGAGCTTGCTGCTAGACTCAAGCAGCGTTATACTGAATCACCCTCTGCCCTAACCCTGCGCCTGAAAACTGCCGAGGAAGAAACAAAACAATTATCTTTATTCGACTATATAGTGGTGAATAAGTGTGGTGAAATTGACCAGGCAGCCTCGGAAATCAAGGCTATTATTACCGCTGAGAAATGCCGGGTGAGTCCCCGAGAAATTACTTTAAGCTAGCCAAGGTATCAGTTTAAGTAACCAGGCAAACAGATAACCCAGCCCCCCGCAGATAGGAAAAGTCAATACCCAGGCAGTTACGATATTGCCAGCCACCCCCCAGCGAACCGCTGATAGCCGCTTGGTAGCTCCTACTCCCATAATTGAGGAAGTGATGGAATGAGTAGTACTTACTGGGATGCCCAGGTGCGAAGCCAACTCAATAACTGTGGCTGCTGATGCTTCAGCGGCAAAGCCATGGACAGGTCGGAGGGTGGTAACTCTGGTACCCAGTGTTTTAATAACCCGCCAGCCTCCGACGGCAGTGCCGGAGCTAATGGCTAGTGCTGACACTACTATTACCCACCACGGGATATTTTCCCACAGACCCACTTGACCGGTAAAAACGACCAACCCCATAGTAATAACGCCTATCGGCATCTGCCCGTCGTTCTTGCCGTGACTGTAAGCCATAAAGGCGGCGGAAAGAATTTGCAGGCGGCTGAAAGTTCCCCTTATCCTGTCTGGGGCCTGTCTCCGTAAGACCCACATAAGAATGACCATCAGTACAAAACCACCGGCGAATCCCAGTAGAGGAGCTATACCTACTGCGAGCAAAGTCTGCATCGTACGATGGGCCCACCCCCACAGCACTGCCTCAAGGCCAGCCAGAGCTATTCCAGCTGCCGCCAGTCCAGCAATGAAGCCATGACTGATACTTATCGGTAGACCCCAGTAGGTGGCTACGACGGCCCAGATAATAATTGAAAGCAAGGCTGCAATGATTGGTACGTAGCCGAACTCTGCTAGTACTTCAGGGGTAAGGATACCTTTACCGATGGTTACGGCCACCGCTGTGCCCATAATGGCGCCGCCTAGATTGAAGAATGCAGCCATTAGGATAGCACTTCGAGGAGAAAGAACACGGGTTCCTATCACCGTAGCGATGGCATTAGCAGCATCATTGAAGCCGTTTGAAATACCAAAACCAATGGCCAGAATAATAATTATGACAAAGAGGACGAGGGAAGTATCAGGCATGCTTGAGAGCTACCCCTTCAATCACATTCGCTACATCCTCGCATCTATCGGTGGCGCTCTCCAGGTGCTCATAAATCTCACGCCATTTGATAATGTGAGCCGCGTCTGTAGCATCCTCGAAAAGCTCAGCCATGGCAGCACGATAGACCACATCCGCCGCGTTCTCCAACCGATTAATCTCTACACACCGTTGGAGCGTCTGCTTTAACTTAGCCTTGTGTCGTAACTCAAGCACTGCCTTTTCTAGTTCATCTGTAGCCTGGATTATGATATCGGCTAACTCCTTAGCTCTCTGACCGGGACGGTCTACTTTGTAGAGGAGCATGGCACTGGCGGCATGGTCAATGAAATCCAACACATCATCCAGACTCTTGGTTAATAGAGCTATATCCTCTCGGTCAAAGGGAGTGATAAAGGTGCGGTGTAACCGTGCTATAATTTCATGGGTAAAATTATCTCCTTGGTGCTCTAGCTCCTTTATTTCTTCCACCTTTAGCTCAACGTTCTCCCAGGTATCAATCAGCTCTTTCAGTGCCTGAGCAGCTTTTACTATATTACGTGCACTATCCTCAAAGAGGCCGAAAAACTTCTCCTCTCGGGGTATGAAAGAAAACCTAGCCACACTTGTCCTCCTTTGTTAGCCGAAGCTTTATTTTGCATAAATATGAGCTAGAATTTAAGGTCAGGAATAGAAAGTCCTAACACTTGTGAGTTTAGATGAGCGGTGTATGATTGTCAAGCCAAATGTTGTTACAGGCCTACCCTTTTTTAGCAGGAAATAAGATAGAGCCTAGTCAGTTTAGACAGCCAGTAAAAATGTTAGTTCCTATGTTGTCAATGATTGACTAAGACACTCTTTTGGGAGTATTATCTATGAGGTATTTGCTGAGCACCTTGCTGTCTCTTTGTTGTCTGGCAGAACCTATTGGGTGTTAAGAGAGCGTTAACCACCGATTGCACTGGGCGAGTACTTGGATTTGACAAAGCGGGGTATCTTATAGTATTTTGTGAGACAGGATATTGAAAGCGTGCATCTGGAACAAACCGTGTCTCATTTTATTAAAGTCGTCGTCTGACGATGTTTGCGTCTAAGTAGAGAAATCACAAGGAGCAATATTTATGAAAGTAGGAGTTCCTAAGGAGATAGTTGCCAATGAGCGTCGGGTAGCTCTAGCTCCGGAAGCGGTCAGCAAGCTGGCAGATGCTGGTGCGGAGGTACTGGTT
>SDBT01018565.1_pt1 | contig 10925 bp, 5 predicted proteins | sample 2277101 | NCBI WGS metagenome assembly SDBT01 (sample SAMN10404973, study PRJNA504765) | marine sediment metagenome | isolation source: marine sediment core GS10_PC15, 103 cmbsf | place: Arctic Ocean: Southern Knipovich Ridge | collected 2010 | reverse complement strand
AAGACCAAAGGGTTCGGCCTGGGAAAATTAGGGTTGTTATACGAAAGTTGCAGGAGTGGGTTATCAGAAAAAGAACTCATCCTTAAGATGAAGGAAATTATCCAAATTATTGAGGCTGGAATTACAACGGGATTGGCAGGCACTGAATACAAGGATAGAATACTTCAACAACAATCTAATCTGATTGAAGAGGCTGAGCGGGAAAAGACCACCAGAACCAGTCCGCTGGTAAACAGGATCATAGCGAACATTACTGCTTTGATGGAGGCCAAAAGTGCCATGCATGTAATTGTTGCTGTTCCCACAGCCGGGTCTTGTGGTACATTTGGAGGTACAATAAAGGCATTTTGCGACACCAATGATCTTGGAGAGGAAGAGAAAATCATGGCATATTTTGCGGGTGGTGTTATGGGCGTGTTCTTTGCCAATGGTCCGGGTTTCTCAGCGGAAGAACATGGTTGCCAGGTTGAAACCGGAGCAGCTGCGACCATGGCTGCTGCTGCGCTGGTTGATCTGTCGGGGGGCAGTGCAGATCAGGCTGTTGGAGCAGCTTCAATGGCGTTACAGAATACAATCGGGTTGGTATGCGATCCCGTGGCCGATCGTGTTGAGGTTCCATGTCTTGGCAAAAACGTAACCGCAGGTATGAATGCACTGGCTGCCTCAACCATGGCACTGTCTGGATTTAATGCGGTTATTCCGTTCGACCAGGTTTTGGATTCGGTAATGCGCGTGGGAAGATCAATGTCTTCTACATTGCGCTGTACAGGAAAAGGGGGGCTGGCTGTTACGGCAAAATCCAGGGAGTTGAAAGAAATGCTAAAAAATGTCAGGAAGGATGACTTGAAGATCAACAGATAATAGTTCCAACTTTGACAGTTCACTAACTGCTGTCTCTGTTCCACTGTTTCACTGCTGTATCATCCAGGTATCCAGTTCTGTATATTTAAGTTCACATTTTTTTTCTGCTTCACTGGATTGTTTGGAGAAAATATTTATTTTTAGCTTGAAATTATTCGTAATATCTGATTGATGTTTCGCACATTCCCTGTTTTGGTCATGCTTCTGCTGATCGGTTGCAAGAACTCATCAGCCATCCGCCAAGAGCCAATTTCAGGTAGAAGGCCAAATATCATCCTGATCACTTCAGACCAGCAACGCAAAGGAGCGCTTGGTGCTTACGGCAATGACCTGATCCAAACGATTCATCTTGATGCACTGGCAGCAGATGGGATTGTATTTGACAGGGCGTATACGCCACACCCTACCTGTACACCGTCACGCTCATCCATGCTTACGGGGCAGTATGCTTCAAGCCATGGGGCCTATACTATTGGAACTTCGCTTCCTTCAGATGCATTGAAGGTAACTGATTTACTGGTGGAGCACGGATACGAAACCTATGCGGTAGGAAAGATGCATTTTACCCCCGTTTCCACTGAGGGAGCATTTGAATCTCTTCCAAATATCATGGATGAGGTGTTCTGGAGGCAATTTGATGGTCCCTATTTTGGCTTTCAACATAACCAATTATTGAACAGGCATACTACCGAATCCTTATCCTGTCGTGAACACTATGGTATCTGGCTAAAGGAAAAGGGTCTAACGGAAACAGATCTGGGCAGATACTTCAACAATCAGTATATCGGCAGGTGGGAATTGCCGCGCGAATTGCATCCCTCTGTCTTTGTATCGGAAAAGACTTGTAGCTTTATTAAGGATCATAGGGAGCTGAGAGGCGAGAAGCCGTTCTTTATGTGGGTCAGTTTTCAGGATCCGCACAATCCGCATGTGGTCCCAAAACCTTACGATACCCTGGTGAATCCACTGGAAGTAGAGTATAAAAAGTACAGGCAAGGCGAGTTTGATGATAAGCCTCCCATATACCAGGAACTTTATGATAATGGATCCCGAAAGATTCATTTTTCAGATGGAATTGGCGTACCGAATGCAAGTCCTGCCCATCCGGACAAAGAAGAAACATGGCGCAAATCGATTGCCATCCATCATGGAATGGTGCAGTTGATGGATGAAGAGATCGGGAAAGTCATTGCGTATCTGAAAGCTGAGGATCTGTATGACAATACCATCATTATTTTCACCACAGATCATGGTGACTATCTTGGAAATCATGGATTCAGGGGAAAGGGCTTCCCTTCTTATGAAGAAGTTTATAACATACCATTCATTGTGAAGAATCAAAACCAGATGAACCAAGGGCAACGCAGCAGTGCACTGCTGGGTACGCTGGATATTTCACCCACATTACTCGACATGGCTGACATAGAGGTACCCTCTGAAATGGAGGGAATTAGTCAGAAGGCACTGTTTGAAGGGACCACCGATAAGATACGCTCTGCATTTATTATTGAAAACAGGGCTGTTGCGGATGGTTTTTACCAAAAGATGATCGTCAGTGATATGCACAAAATGGTGTACTATTACAGACAAACTTATGGGGAGTTATATGATCTTTCAAATGATCCCGATCAGTATTATAATTTATGGAATGACCGGACATACAGTGAGCTGAAGCGTAACATGCTGTATCAACTCTATGAAAAGATTGTGACAGAAGATCAAATGGAGGGCTCACAATTTGCCATTCCTGAACTATTGCGGATGCTTGATAAGCAGATTGATGAAGAGGGACCTGTTCAGAAGCGTACGAGCTTCTCTTGAAAGGTCCCTCATTTAATCACTGGAATTTGATCCTGTTGCGGATCATGTATCAATAAGGCCCGTACTGAGATGAGCTGAATAGAGTGTCACCTCTTCGTCCTTCTTCAGAGAAATCTGATAACAACCCTCACTTATCTCTTCCAGTTTTCTGCCTTCCGGATTCGATATTACCGGCGTTCCCATTATTGAGGGTTGGATTATACATGGCTCACCAGCCAGACTTTTTATTCTAACGAAGCTGGTAATTCCATTCTTGCGACTGGCACTGATCAAAAAGGCTCCTTCTGTCCTGAAATTATGAAAAGCCACATCTTCCCAGTGATCCGGCAGAGCAGGAAATACCCTGATCTTATCACCCCAGCTTTGCAACAGCATATCCTGAACGCAAGTATTATAACTCAATGAGGTCTCTATACAGGGCGTGGCAAGATAATATATTCCGTTTTTCCCCAGTTTTTCATCATCCTCATTGCTGTAAAGGATTTCATCCATTATTTTACAGGCAAGGTTGCCTAAGCCTAACGTAGCAGCAGCGGGTGACATTTGGGAAGCTCCCATCATAGGCATCCTGGAGGGTTCATAGTACCTGACCGATTTTTCGAGCAGGTTTTTGTCTTCGCTGTCATCAATATTTTCAAGATAGAGCGGGTAGATCATCATCAGGTGGGACATATGCCGGTGGTCCTTAGGAGCTGATTTATCACTTCCCAGCCTGTATCCGTACTCGTCCACCGGATAATCAATCAATTGCTCCCTTATCCTGGCCCATTCGGGAAGAAGCGGGTCGTTTATCTCCAGGATCCCGCAAATCTCGGTCAGTCTTCTGCATCCCCATTTCAACAGGGCCAGATCGAAATTGCAATCGCTGGTATTGCCTGTTTCAGGGGAGTATGTTGGAGGGAGGTGCAATTTGCCATCATCACCGGTAAAAAGCATGTGGCGATAAAAATTTATGCTTCGCCGCAGCAGGGGAAAAATTTTGAGCCTGAGCATCTCCTTATCCATCGTATAGCGGTAATGGAGCCAGCAATTATTTAACAGCCAGGGAAGGCAACCGACCATCTCACTGTACCTCCTGTCTCCATCCCTTTTTCCCTTCAGGTCATAGGCTGTGGCAAGGGGAATTAATGCAGAGTCGTCCTGCCACTCTTCTGGTACCACATTTTTGATAAGAGTATTGCGGTTGCGATACAGGGATTCTACCAGGGCCTCTCCAAGATGAAGTCTGTTGGCAGTGTAAACCGGAAAATGAACCGTCTGTGTATTAAAGTCATGCGTGCTGTAAGGCCAGGGCCCTCCGGAATTCCACATACCTGGAGTATCGATATATTGGGCATCAGGACGGGTACAACAAGCCATCCTGTAAACATTATTCCAATAGAATGCCTGCCCGAGACTATCCGGAATGGAAACATAACTTTCCGGGTAATAACTGTTCCACCATGAATGGTGCTCAGAGATCCATTGCTGCAGTCCGGCTTCTACCTTTTCCTTAGCATGATTAAGTACCATGACGGCATCGCTGGCCGATGTTTTCTCCGGGTAACTGTTCTGAATAGTAACCAGTAATGTGATCTTATTTTTAGCTGTTCTATTTTCTTTCCAGGCAGTCGCATAATTTCCACCTGATGACAGGTCCTGAACCCCTGCATTTATCTCATTATACATTTCTATTTTGTGTTGGGGATTCCGGATTGCTTTATACGGAGCATAGGCTTGTCCATATCGATCGTCACCCGGATCCCCGTCCCTGGATCCTTTGGCCTCAAAAGGGTGCCACTCCCATCCTGACAGCTCTTCGTTTCCTGAAATTTCAATTTCAGTATAGATGACATCATCATGTCTGTGCGTAAAATGATGAAACTTCACACTTCCGGCACTGGTATGAACATGCCCCTTCAACTCGGCATTAAAAATATCCTGCCGAAGATCGCAACCGATGATTTCCCCTTCAGGCTTTATAAGGAAATATCCTATCTGGTAACGTGGCCGGCTATAGGCTGTCCATCCATAGGTGTGATCGGCATGGTCATGAACATCAGCTCTGAATACCTGCAGACGGATCCTGTTTTCATCAACCCAGATCATTGATCCGATCCGGCCATTCCCAAAATGAGGTGCTTCTGTCATATCGGCGGGAACTGTCTTCCAAAGGAGATCATGATTTTTCATCATTCGCCTCCAGTCGATATTTTGCAGATCATCCACGCACTCAGGATCTGTGGCCAGTTTTGCAGATGTTGTTTGCAGAGGATTTGAAAAAAGGTTGAACTGTGGAAGGAGCCACGCTCCTAAAGTTGCTCCTGCCGATCTTTTTATGAATAGTCGTCTGCCTGTAACTTTTCCCATAACTTATTGACTTGCCAGTAATTATTTAAATATCAGCACTTTTCTTTCTTGGGTTCTCAGCCGGAAATTACCTATAGAGGATCAATTCTTTTTTAACATAGGGTGCCGGATAGGCTGTTAGCCAGGCTTCTGGTTTGAATTTAGCTACTCCTCCCTTCATCCCGAGAACAACCATATCTATCTCCTTCCCTTGCATATCTGCTGTAAGAGGCACATAATAGGTATAGTATCCATCTGCCTTTACCACTGACGCTTCCCAAGGATTTACAGGGTAGGAGGGACTTCTGTCAGATGCCCCAACAGGTTTCCCATCCACCCGTATGGCTGCATACGCTCCTTCAACACCGTGTTCACCTTCCAGGCAGATGGCCAGGTATGCACCCGCAGGGATTTCATTCAGGGTGGTTGATGCAGACCATGCATGTTCAGCTTTGATTTTGTTATAGGGGCTGTAAAGGTGCGACGCACGCCATTCGGTTCGGTCCAATTGCTTTCCGTCTAAGAAACCCTGCACCTCAATAACTTTATCGGGTGTACCCCTGAATCGAACATACCTTACCGGCTTGTCAGGATCCAGCTTTATTTCCATGGTTTTTTGGGCCAGTATCCTTATCTCCTGCCATTCGCTAAGGTCTTCAGATACTTCAAGGAAAACTGCTTCTTCTGTTTTCCAGGGTTGCATACCATGCTCACTTCCCACTTCGATGATCAATTCATCCATGGCAGTTGGTTTTCCAAAATCCAATCTCAGCGAACCTCCATTTAAGAGTTCAGCCCTGTGCCTTCGACGACTTACATAAAAAGAAGTTTCCGGATCGCCATCGAACATATAGTGATCCCAAAGGCCTCTGCCGGCAAACAACGGCTGGTTCAGAAATGCATCCCTGGCTGCCATAACCTGTGGAATACTGGATTCACCGGAACGAACCAGTTCTCTTATTTCCAGAGCATTATTGTCTGTTGAAAATATAGTTGCCTCATACAAGGCCTCAGCATCTTCCGGTACATCACAGGGAGTGAGATCAGCGATTTTCCGGTGATAGGGCTCCTTCAGTGGCTCACCGGGAAAATCTATTTTTAGAGACCGTCCGCTGATAAGTGAACCAACGTTGGTTCCCTCCAACTCAGCTCCTGAAAATCGCTGCCCTCCGGCATCAAGCTTAATCTTATGTGAGGTACCGGGAAATGCAACTAATTTTATTCTGACAGGTTTATCCGCCACATCCTGAATTATTTCATAATCACATCCGTCAATACCGATGCCTGCTTCGCCATCCGGACAGATCAGTATCAATGACGCCCGAAAGGGATCAACAGGCACCGAAAATGTGTCTCCTTTCTTAAAAGTTCCCAGCAGCCGTTCTACCGGGTGAAGAAGCCTGGCCTGGTAGAGTATATCATTTGTCAGACCGGTCTCCTCATCCAGGGTTACCTTCACTTCAGAAGGTTCCCAGGACAGATTCCTGAGTGTAATGAGCCTGGTATTTTCATCACCTCTTGAGACGGCTTTTTCTCCATAAACATCTTCCGGCAGAACCTTACCATTCACCATGAGCTGACCATATTGACGTGCAATATTGAATATTCTGGCAAGCCGCGGGTATTCACTGTCTTTTAAGAACCATGGATTTCCGTATATCTGGGGAGATAATATCAGGGACCTGTTGAAAGCCTGAAGAATAAGATCATCCTCCCAGTAATTGAGACATGAAGAAAGGCAGACTCCATGATCTTCAGTAAGGCGCATTAAACCCGGTACGATCTCTCTTGAAATTGCTCCTGCCCGATGGTGCGGAGCTGTCATATTCCAGTTGGCCATATGGACGTCGATATAGGTCTCTTCTCCTCCCCACAAAAATGTTGTAGCATGTTTTTTCGCTTCGTCACTCAGATTTAATCTATGGTTAAGGAAAATCAAATCAGGAGAATATTTTCTACATTCAGTCATCATTTTTATGAAGGCATCCTGTTTTTCATCCCTCAGCTGGCCCACCACGGCATCAAACTTCAACAACTGGAATTCATAATCTTTACAGAGCTTAACGATCATATCAATGCGGGCCTGCTCTTCCTCTGCAGTATCACCAAATCCATCCGGTCCTCCCCAGGTTCCTAAGCGGGTGCCTATTTCTTTGGCCTTTTCATATATTTTATCGAATCCATCTGGAAACTGACGCCTGAACTCTTCAGATTCCATACTTCCATACCAGCGCGCCTTATCAATGGCACCTGCACTGATCACATAAATATCAAGCGTCATGCCATATTCTTCCTTCAACCAGCTGAAGAATTCAAGATTGGAAAGTGTTTGCGCTTCCGTACTCCCTTCATTGGTATTGTTGATCCATGAAAAGTATTGAGATAGTGAAGGAGTTTTCTCATCAGCCCCGGGGTAGACTTCCTTCTTCAGCTCCTGACCGGTAGACAGTTGTGAAGAAAAAATTAATGTGCAGATTACCTGCTTTACAAGGAGTTTTTTCATTGATATTGCATAAGTTTTATAATTACCGTGTGAGGACCAGCTCCTTTTTTTCGAAAGGAATGGGATAGGAGGTTATCCATACCTCCGGTTTAAATTCGGAGATTCCATCTTTCATCACCAGCACAACAGCATCAATTTTTGCACCTTTCATCTCCTCACTTAATGGAATGTAGTACGTATAGTTGGAATCTCTTCTACGCACCGGGTATTCCCATTGATTACACGAATAAGAGACACTCCTGTCAGGTGCCCCCACAGGTTTTCCATTCACGCGAATGGCTGCATAGGCGCCTTCCACACCATGCTTGCCATTCAGGGCGATGGCAAGATAGCTTCCCTCAGGAATTTCATTCAGCGTGAAAGAACACTCCCATGCTTCCCTGGGCTTACTGCGACGGTATGCACTAAAATGATGAGAGGCGCTCCATTTATCCCGGTTGACCTCTATACCGTTCCTGAAACCTTGAATCTCCGTGATCTTTTCAGGTGTACCCTGAAGCCGAATGTATCGTACAGGACTTCCGGGATCCAGATCCATCTCCATCTCAAGTCCTGCCAGGAAAATAACCTGCTTCCAATCTTTCAGGTTGGAAGAGACCTCTGCCCGGATGGCCTCCCACGATTTATAAGGCTGCAGGGCCTGTTCATCCTTCACGGTTATAACCAGTTTATCCAGGCTGACCAATTCACCCAGATCCAGGCGAAATGATCCCCCATTTATCAACAAATCCCCGGAACCTCTTCTCCTGGAGGGATAGAAGGAAGTATTATGATCCCCATCGAACATATAACGGTCCCATAGGCCCCTTTCCACAAATAATTCCTGGTTAAAGAAAGCATCCCTGGATGCCTGTACCTGAGGCACTTCAGTGGGGCCCGAACGTTGTAGTGATCTGACTTCAAGCGCATTATTATCAGCCGCAAAACAGGTAGCCTCGTATAATGACTCGGCATCTCCGGGAACTGGACGGGGGATAAGGTCGCCCAGCTTTCTGTGCCACGCCTGCTCAAGCTTAGTCCCCTGGAATTTTACCGAAAGTACTTTGCCCATTATGAGGTCATCTGCCTCCCTGCCCTCTATCTCAGCGGCCTTGAATGCGGCTTTCCCTTTCCTAAGCCGGATTTGTTTTTCTTCCCCGGGCATCCCGAGTAACTGTATCCTGACTGGCTTGCCTGGTACATCCTGAATTATTTCGTAATCAGTCCCTTCAATGGCAAATCCCGGAGAACCATCACTGCTTGCAACCATTAAGCATGAACGAAAGGGTAAAACTTCTACTTCGATTCGCTCCCCCCTTTTGAAGACACCTATTACTCTTTCAGTCGGATGGTATTGTCTCAATTCAACTCTGTTTCCGCGCATCAACCCGATCTCTTCATCCAGCTGGATTGTATAGGTAACCGGATTCCAACCCAGGTTCCGCAAGCTGATAAGTCGTGTCCGGTCATCCCCTCTGGATACTGCATTCTCTCCATATTTTTCTTTAGGAAGAAGCATGCCTTCTACCAGAATTTCTCGGTATTTCCGTGTCAGGTTATAAATTCTGGCCAGCCTGGGAAACTCATCATCCCTGAGTAGCCAGGGATTACCGTAGATCTCGGGTGCCAGGATCAGGTTCCTGTTAAAGGCTTGCTGGATCAGATCATCCTCCCAGTAATCGAGACAGGACGAGAGACAAACTCCGTGATCTTCCTGCAACCTGGTCTGCCCGGGGTCAGATCTCCGGGAAAGAGCACCTTCACGATGATGTGTGGCTGTTGATTTATTCACCATATGCACATCTATGTACGTTTCTGCTCCACCCAATAAGGAGGTCGTGGCGTACTTTTTTGCTTCCTTGTCCAAATTCAACCTGTGATTCAGCAAGATCAATCCGGGACTGTATTTCCGGCATTCGGTCATCATATTGATAAAAGCTTCCTGTTTGTTATCCCTGAGGTTTCCGCAAACGGCATCAAACTTGAATAGTTCAAATTTGTAATCCCGGCATAGGGATACCATCATCTCAGTCCTTGCCGCTTCTTCCAAGGGCGTATCTCCGAATCCATCCGGTCCGCCCCAGATACCCAGACGCGTTCCCGATACTTCTGCGAGTGCATACATGGGTTGAAAACCGTTAGGAAACTGGGATTTAAATTTTGCGGAATATACAGAACCATAATGACCGGCACCATCAATTGCACCCGCGTCGTATGCATAGATATCAAGTTTCATCCCGTATTCATCATTTAACCACTTAAAGAAGGCTAGATTCTTTAAAGTTTGAGCTTCTGTGCTTCCTTCGTTGGTATTGTTGATCCAGGAAAAGTATTGGGATCGGGAGGGAGTCTTCTCATCCGCCCCGGGAAAAATTTGCAAATCAGATTTTTGTGAGAATATAAATCCCCCGGTTGATAAAATTGACAGTATTAATAGGATCGATTTTAGTGGTTTCATATCATGAGTAGTTTGCTACCGATGGGTATAGCATAAAATTAAAATTAATTTAAAGCTAAAAATAATCAATAGAATTCCCCTATTTCTTGTATTTTTCACTCCATTTGGGTGATTTAATGAAGTAAATATAATCTGTGTTATAGGTCTTTGATTTTGAGATTTTTGGGTATCACATTTCGGAAAAACAGGAAGTCACAGGTTTGTGACTTTTCATGATCATGTGACTTCTCTACGCTTTAAGCACATTAATCAGCGCAATCTAATAGGCTTATATTTAACGGTATAGAAAACCTGTAAAAGAGAAGATGATTTTTTCAAGCTCACAACTTTGTGGAATAGTCACCAGACTGTGACTTTCCGAAATTGTAAAAAGTACCAACCCGTTCATTTCACGCAGGCAAATACTGAGAAATTCAGAGATACAGGGAATAGGAACAATGTTTTTACCGATTCTATCTTCAGGGAATGCCTTCGAAGGCGCGATATTGAAAAAAAGTAAGCGTTCTGATGAGCAGGAGATTGATTGTCGAAGTAAAAATATATTTATTTTTAAGCTGCAATTTAATGATCATTTTATGAGTGTCTTAAAAAAAATAATACATAATCTTGCAATTATCTTGTATAGATATTTAAAGAAATTCAGCTAATTTACCATCCGGCTTTGCTATAAAAGTCATCGCTGAAAGACAGCTACCTGGGTCCGCCGGAATCAAAGTATTGCGATGAATGATCACCGGACCCAAAGAATAAAACTGAAAGATATACTGAACTGATTAAATATGAAGAAATTATTATTCGCGACATTTTTATTGTCTGTCGGTGTTTTTGTCTTTGGGCAGGAAGCAGGATCATTCAAAGATCTGATTGCTTCCGGAACAACGAAAAGAGACTTTGTGCTTGCTTCAGATCATTTTACAGCTAACATTCTGGTTGATCCTGATGATAGCAAAACGGTATTGCTTGCAGCCGGATTAT
>SDBT01018564.1_pt1 | contig 10925 bp, 7 predicted proteins | sample 2277101 | NCBI WGS metagenome assembly SDBT01 (sample SAMN10404973, study PRJNA504765) | marine sediment metagenome | isolation source: marine sediment core GS10_PC15, 103 cmbsf | place: Arctic Ocean: Southern Knipovich Ridge | collected 2010 | reverse complement strand
TTCGTAAGTTAGTCTTTGGTACAAAAAAGGGAGGCAATCATGCCCATCAAGCGATATACCCCGGAACAAATCATCCACAAACTCAGAGAAGCTGAAGTACTACTCAGCCAAGGTAAGACTACTGCAGAAGCCAGCCGTCAGATAGGGGTTGTACAGCAAACCTACTACCGCTGGAGGAAAGAACATGGCGGTACCTCTTATTTGCTTGACATTCATGCCAGGTCGTCTCTTGTGTCCGGCGGGTCTTAATCGATGGCCTGAACTTTCCTGATCAACTCCAGGAACTCCACGTCCCGATCATCCGCGCCCCATAGGGCCTGCGACACAAGACTCTCCACCTCCTCGAGTGAAGTACCAACATAGGGGCTTCCCCGCAGTATTTCGGCGAATTCTGCGACACCCACGGTGAACTGAAAACGCGAGCTGGCTCCCGAAAAATCACCGGTCAGACGACTCCGGGTGATCGGTATATCCACAGGGATATCGGTCGTGCCGTCCGGGAGCTTGTACCGCAGGTGAACAATCAGCAGGGCGCCCATCCCGTTGCCGGACAGCTCGACTTCATAAAGGGCAGTTACCCGGTGACCGGCGCCAATTTCGCCCGCATCGGTTGCTTCATCCTCGAAATCGTCATCGGCAATGTCTCGGTTCTCGTAGCCGATCAAACGGTAGCGAATCACCTCGCTGCGGTCGAACTCGACCTGGATCTTCACATCCTTCGCGATCACCTCCATCACGCTGGTCAACTCCTCTGTGAACAGCCGCTCGGCTTCCGCCAAGGCGTCGATATAGTAGTAGTTCCCATTACCTTGGTCGGCGAGCTGCTCCATGAGGTAGTCGTTATAATTCCCCTGCCCGAATCCCAGTGTCGACAGAGTGATGCCCTGTTCGACATAGGATGCGATCAGTTCCAGGATATCCTCGTGGCTGGTGGGCCCCACATTGGCATCGCCGTCGGAACAGACAATGATCCGATTCACGCCTTCTTCGAGAAAACCGGATAGATTCACATCGTAGGCATTTTGCAGTCCGGAAGCCATGGCCGTGCTCCCGCCGGCCTTCAGGTCTGAAAGAATCCCCTTGATGCTCTCTTTGTCATTGTCTGTCAGAGTCGTCGGCATGAGCACGGTGCCCACGTTACCCGCGTACGTACAAACCGAGATCTGGTCGCCCGCCTGCATATTGTCCACCAGGATATACAAGCTTTGCTTCACCAGGTCTATGCGGGAGGTCATGGAACCCGATATGTCGACCAGGAAGGTCAGGTTCCACGGCTTGCGCTCAGCGCTGGAGAGCTCGCGACCCTGGATGCCGATCCGAACGATATGCAGGCTATCTCCACGGAAGGGAGAGGGCGCTCCATCCACGCTGACCGAAAACGGCCCGGCAATGGGCGGTGCGTAATCCTGCCGGAAGTAGTTGATGTACTCCTCCACCCGGACAGACGCTTGCGGGGGCAATTGACCTTCATTGATCTTTTTTCGACCGAACGTGTACGACCCATTATCGACGTCGACGCCGAACGTGGAAAGGTTATCCTCTTCGGTATAGACAAAACCGTTATAGGTCAGTTCACCGAATTTCTCCGTCCCGGGATAGCAGTCGCCGCACCCGGATGCCTCTGTCCATAAGCCATCTGAAAAAGTCCGCTCATTGCCGCCCGATTTGGTCTCATCTTCAGCGGTCACCAGCGGATTCTCAACCCCTGTCTCACACCCGGCCAGGATGAGGGTGATGGCCAAAAGAACAAAGTGATTGAAGTAAAGATTTGTTTTTAGAATGTTACGCTTCATGGTCGCACTTCCTTGATTAAACGAAACGGTGAAGAAGAATTCGAAGGCCTCTCGATTCCATCGCACGATAACCCCAGAGTCCCACGTCTTATGTCTCGCAAAGGACATGCCATGGGGATACGATCTGGCGGGCGGGATAAACTAGGGCGGGGCGAACAAGCCGAAGGGGGACGGAACTGGGCAACCAGAGAGTAGGGAGAAAAATCGATCAGGACCTTCAGTAGTCAACTGAAGGTCACAAAAGCCTCAAATAGCTGAAGGTTTTATCAGAAAGCTGATACTGAACATAGCGGCACATGGATGGAGTGTAACTGAGAGCGGGGCGATTTTTCTCCCCGAACCCGGTCACAGCTCATATTTGAGCCCAATCTCCACCATCGTCTTATCGTAATAGCGTTGGTTAAAAACAGTCTCATTCTCCAGCAGGCTGATTTGTAGGTAGCCAATACTCCCGCCACTCAGCACCTGTTCCAGGCGAACATGAGCCAGGTTTTGGACCTGTTCCTCCGGGTCGCGATACCTGCTCTCTCCACCGAGTTTCGGGTATGCGTAGTCCTTTTCCAATAGCCGGAATACAACGTGGTAAAAGGTCGAAGGCCGCAGCCGGCCGGAAACGTAGACCTGGAAACTCAGTGAGGTGTACGCACCGATGGCACTGTTCGAGTGAATATTGCCAAAACCGACCTGCACGCCAATGATTGCTTTCCCCCGATAGCGCAGGTGAATGAGCCCCTCCACCCCCCGGTCTCTCTGGGGATATTCCAGGATAATCAGGGAGGTGTCATCCACCACTCCCACAGCGTTGAAATCCGTATGGACGATACGGCTCCCGGTCACGACCCCCTCGAGAAATATCTTCGAGGTGAAATTGTATCTTCCCCTGAGTTCCAGGTTGTCCTCCCCGAACCTGAATCGCTCTATTGCCTCAAGCGTTTTCTTTCTATATCGATAACCGAACCATCCTGTATACCGAAATGTGGGGGAAAACCGAATAAAAGCGTCGTAATCGGTCCAGGCATATGACCCGGCGCGGTCGTAAAACGATTTTTGAAAATGACTCAAGTTGCCTTGAAGGAGTAGATACCTGGAAATTGAATGTCGAAAACCCAATTCGGCGTTGACGAGCAGTTGGGACTCCTCGGTCAAAACGGCGTCCAGATTGACCTGACCTAACAGTTCCCCGGAAACATTCAGACGCTCGGCCTGCAGCTCATGACGCATACGCCCGCGTAAGGTGAATCCGAATGTGGGCTCTGGAGCATCCAAGGACTCCTGTACATTGGAATCGAAATAGGTGGCCGTTTGAAGCTGGCCGTCAACGGCTTCCAGGGTGGAATATCCGCCACAGAACGCCAGTAATAACAACGATAAACGGTGAAAGCTGTTTTTAATGGAGCAGCTCTGCCTGGAGCCGTTGGAGGAGCACTTGATACTGCCGGCGTTTGTACTTGAGCCGATTGATGACGTCGTCAAAAGGATCTATACCCAGCTGTACCTCGGTTTCCCCGGGAAGAATCGGATTTTGATCAAGGGGACTCAGCTGATTGCGTTGACTTTTATCCGCGATTACAGCCTCCCCGCCTGTAGCGGCAAACGTCAGATCTTCTGCCTCGGCATAGTGGTCTGGCTCGCTGGCGCTGGCGGCCCCCTGGGAGCCGGCCGCTGCAAGATCGAGGTTGGATTTCAGCTGATAATCCAGGTCACGATGGAACTCATTCAGGCGGTTGAGTAAGGCAACCTCGGTTTCCTTTTCGGCCAGGAGCGAGTCGATCAACACCAGTTTAGCCTGAACGACCGACTGTAGATCCTCGAGTACGATACGTTTGAGGGCTTCATGCTCATACGGACTGTCGATGATGGACGAATAGTCCGGCAAGTCGAACACATCATCGCTCCGCTGCATCAAGCGCCTGCCGATGGTGATCGCCTGCTCTTTTTCCGATACCGTTAGTCTGTTCTGCGGTTCAGCATCAAGTAGGATTTGCTGATAGACCTGTTTAAGTGCCGAAAACGCCTCGGTCCGTTGCGCCTTTAACCCGGCGACCGTATCCTGAACCTGCCGCAGCGAATCGGCCAGTTCCACCTGGAGTGAACTTTTGCGAGCAATAAGTAACTCGATAATCCAGCCGTTGTACCAGGCCTGGCCGGCCTGCAGCTCACGGACTTCAACACCTAGTTTCTCATGCTGCTCGATCCATCGACTCTCCGCTGCAATGGCCGCTTCTACCCGTGCCTCAACAGCGAGGTAATTCCTCCACTGCGCTTCCAGGTCCTGCATCCACGCTAAGCTTGGAATAAGCAGCAATAGAAAGACCATTGATAGCCGGACCGATTCCCAGCTGTGAGCGTCTGGTTTCATAGGTTGTTCGTATCCTCCGACTCTTCTCCTTGGGTGTTCTCGGGATTGTTTCCCCCGTCGTACAAACCGTATTTCTCCATCTTATAGTACAGGGTGCTGGTCTTGATACCCAGCATCCTGGCCGCCCGTTGCTTGACACCGCCTGATTTGTCCAGGGCATTCTTGATCATCCGGTACTCCGTATCTTCCAGTACCTCCGAAAGGTTACCCCCGCTTTCGGCTGAAATTTCGGCGTCCTCATCAAAATAGATGTCGTCTTCCGTAATGATTCCACTGTCAAGAAATATGAGCATACGCTCTAAAAGGTTCTCCAGCTCCCTGATGTTCCCGGGCCAGGTGTACCGCTGCAATTTCTTTATGGCCTCAGCACTGATGTCCGGCTTTCCCCGTCCCAGGCTACGGCACTTCACGTCAACAAGATAATCGATCAGGTCGGGAATATCCGATTGGCGCTCTCGTAATGGTGGCACGTGGATCGGCAGTACGTTGAGCCGGAAATATAGGTCCTCACGAAACCGCTTTACCTTGATCGCCTGCTTCAGGTTCCGGTTCGTGGCGGCGATCACGCGCACATCGGTGGTGATTTCTCCCGTTCCCCCCAGGCGCTGAAAAGACTGCTGCTGCAACACTCTGAGAAGTTTGATCTGCAGCTGCGGCGATATTTCTCCGATCTCATCCAGTAGGATCGTGCCCCCATCCGCCTGTTCGAAGATGCCTTTATGTGTTCTTATGGCACCGGTAAATGATCCCTTTTCATGGCCGAATAACTCACTCTCAAGCAGGGTATCGGTAAATGCGCCACAATTGACCGCCAGGAACACCTGGTCCCTTCGGTTGCTCTCATTGTGAATCGCGTGCGTGATCAATTCCTTACCCGTACCGCTCTCGCCGGTGATGAGCACCGGACTGTCCACCCTGGCCACCTGTTTGATCCGTACCTCCAGCTCCCCCATCTGGGGTGACGATCCAACCATCCCGTAAAAGGTGGGGATGGCCTCACTCTTGACCGCGGTGACCGGTTGACCATCAAGGACGTCCGAGACCTTCGCTTTCAGTTCGTCGATGGAGAATGGTTTGGCGATGAAATCCCTGGCACCGGATTTCAGCGCGCTCACCGCCAGATCGATGGTCCCATAGGCCGAGATGAGGATGACCGGTAGCGAGGGACTCGCCTCCAGGAATTCGTGCAGGAGATGCATCCCGCTCCTGCCCGGCAATTTCAGATCGGTAATCACCAGGCTGGGATGGTGGATCTGAAAGAGGCGTTTGCCCTCCAGACCGTCTGCCGCGGTGATCACGGCGTAACCTTCTTTCTCCAGGACGGTCTGGATGCCTTCCCGCATGGTCCTGTCATCCTCGATGACCAGAATGGTATATTCTCCGGTTTCCCTCATCCTATTTCTCGGGGAACCTCAACGTGAACGTGGTCCCTTGACCTGCTATACTGTCGACAAGAATCGTGCCATTCATTTCGTCGATGATGTTTTTTACGATGGTCAATCCCAGACCATACCCCTTTTCACGGGTCGTAAAATAAGGGTCGTAGATATGCTCAAGGTCCGCCTGCGGAATACCCCGGCCATTATCCGATATCATCACACTCACCCCATGATCCCGGCTCTCGATAGTGATACCGATATGGCTCTTCAGGTCCACAGCCTCCAGGCTGTTCTTCAGCAAATTTACAAATACTCTTCTGAGTTTGGATTCATCCCCGAGTACGACACCCCTTCCTGATATTTGACACGCTACGTCCTTCTGCCTGATCTCTGGTTGGAGGATCAGAAGGATATCCTTAAAGATCAACTCTACCTTGAGCGGCTCCAGATGACTTTTATACGGTTTGGCGTAATCGAGGTATTCCGACACGATCTGCTTCAGATGGCGCAGTTCCCTGGTGACCTTTTCAAGATAGGTTCGATGATCGGCCAACTCTCCCGCATCGGCCTCCCCGGATAACGACTCCTCTAACAATCCGGTATAGATCTCCATACCGCCCAGCGGATTCTTGATCTCATGGGCGATGCCCGACAAAAGCTGCTTCATGGATGTCTCATGCTGCCTGACTTCGGTATGCATCTCGGACAGGGCTCGATTCAGATCACGGAACTCATCCGTCCGGCCCAGGTCCACAGGATCGGAATGAATATTCTTCTGTATCGACCTCGCGTAGGCGGAAAGGTCCATGACCGGGCGAATCAGCGATCGTGAAAAGACCGCGGCCAGGCTGACCGCAATCACAATCGAGACCAGAACGATCCAGAATATGCTCCCTATAATCTGATCGATAACCGTCATGAAATCAGCACCCCCCCAGACAACCAGGATCAGGGGCAACTGCATTCCAACCTCCATTGATACGGCCGCGGCTTTGAAATATTCACCCTCGGACAACCGGTACAGCTCGGACACGGCACGTTCCACCGGGTACTGTAGATTCGAGAGGCTCTGCAGAAAAACGGCGATGTCCGGTCGATCCGATCGTGTGGGGCTGCTCCGCGCCAGTTCGACGCCTCCCAACGCGTAAACGGCCAGTCCTTCAATGCCATCGACCAGAAAAGTTGACAGATCCCGTTCCAGGGTCGCTCTGACCGTAGCCAGAGCCGGCTCCCGGGCAAGGCTGGCCAATAAATCTTGCCGCAGCTGGTTTGCGGCTATTTCCGCGGTACTCAGTAGTCGCTTGTCCAATTCATCCTCCAGCGCACTACGGGTGTACCAGTACAAGGGTATGGACAGCGCGAGAAAGGAGACAATTAGGATCCCTATGACAAGGGAAAGAATCCGGGGCCGAAGTTTCATTTTATCTTAATGGCTCACCTGATCCTGAATTTGTGCGTGGATAAAAGCACTGTATAGACGTTGTACATCTTCTGAGGTTTATGGAGCCTACAGACTGCAATCTAAAAACCGTATTCCGCCGTTCCAAGGTTTATCTGACGCCTTCTCTGAACCGTGCCAGCGAAGTCTCGAATTGGTCACCACTGGTCAGCGTTGGTCAAATTCCTGCCCCTTTTTGTATTTCACGACGGGAGGTACATGAACTGCCTGGTCCCACCACCGGCGGGGAACCCCGCCTGTGGCGGGGGCTCCCCGCATCTTGCGGGGTGCAATCCATGTGCCGCATAATCCCCAAAATCAAAAGCCCTACCGATCCTTCGACCTATGGGGCTTTCTGGATGGCCGAAAGGCCGATCTATCTTTTAGCAGTGGGGTCACGTTTTGGTCACGTTGGCTTCATAAGCTGCTGTTTTTATTAACCCACCCTGGTGTTCATAACCCGAAGGTCGCTGGTTGGAGCCGGAGCGACCGTAGGGAGTGAAGACCGTTGAGCGCAGCGAGACCATCGTGTCCCCGCTACTAAAAAACGGTTCAGGCTTGTTTGCTTTGCGCCCCTATTTTAAAAGCACCATCTTGATGGAGTTGATGTACCCAGGAGTCACAAGTCGGGCGATGTAGATGCCGGAAGGGACCTCTCTACCCAATCTATCCCCACCGTTCCACTGCACCTGGTGATAGCCCTGCCCCAGGTGATCTTCCACCAGTCTGACCACTTCCCTGCCTAAGATGTCATATATGATCAGCGAGACCTCACTGGCTTGTGGCAGGTCAAACCGGATCGTGGATACCGGGTTGAAGGGATTGGGATAATTTCCGCGGAGTTTGAAATCCGTTTGTATCTCTCCGGTTGGTTTTAGGTTAACAGTCCGATCGCTTCGCACCACAACTTTATATAACTCATTGATTTCCATCGTCTCATTATCCATCTCATGGAAAGAAACGGTTATGCTCGGTATTTGGGATTTGGTGTCAATGGCCGCATAACCGTAAACCGCAGTGCTTGCAGATGTCCGGCTGACACCTGGATAAGCCCAAGGCGCCCGGTAGATTTCAAAGGAATAGCGAGGATCGGGAGGGTCGTGAGCATAGGGTGTGCTTCCGCCGGCCCTTTTATAGTTAAGTGGCGAGGCTGAGAAATCAAAGACGGCACTGCCCATCTCAGACAGCGAATAGGTCACCGACGAATCGGAAGACTCGACTACTTCCGGGAGTTGGGACCAATTAAGAATATTGACGCTCGGGTAATGCTGATCGCCAGAGAAAAATAATACACCGCTTAAATTATTTTCTACAAGGTGCGCCATTATCAATTCACGTTCGAACAGGTAACCTGCCCAATTATCCAATCCTGGTCTACCGGAAGATGTATCCCCGCCATAATCATTCAGCGAGACACTTGAAATCACGATTTTAAAGAGCGCGCTGGAGGTCTGCAGTCCGTTGAGCAGCCATGCCAATTGGGTTTCACCAAGCATGGTTTTTTCAGGACCATCCGTCTCTTGCATTGGGGTGCGGTACCAGCGGGTATCCAGAACAAAGAAATCTACGTCCGCGACCGAAAAACGGTAATAAAGTCCTCCTTCCTCGGTTTCATAGGGATAGGGGGGGAAAGTTTCTTTAAAGACCTGCTTGGCCTCCTCCTTATAGGGATACGTCCCATCGGAATTATCTCTCCCGTAATCATGATCGTCCCAAATGGCCATTATTGGGGTGCCACTGCTCAGGGTCTGAAAGTGCTCCTCCAGGTTCCGGTCATATTTGGTCCGGAAGGCAAGGATTCGGGTCTCATCCACACCGGCGTTGACGTCTCCGTCGTAATCGGCGTACATGTTATCTCCAAGGAGGGCCACAAATACCGGTGCCATGTCTTTGAGATGGTCGAAAATAGGATGAGGTTGGTATTTCACTCGAAAGCAGGCGGAGAATATAAAATCGAATTTCCCTGACACACCGCTTTCCGGGAATGTTTTAAAGCTGTACCAAGGCGTCGTGCTGCCCCCCGCAAATTCCACTCGATATTCATATACGGACTGCGGATCGAGAGCAGGAAGGGTTATCGCAGTTGTGAAGTCGTGCTCATCGACTAAATCATGCCAGGCGGTTGAATCCCTCACATCCAACTGACCGGCTAGGCGGTAATGCAATCGTACCCGACCACTGTCAATTCCCTTGATGAGAATAGGAACGTCTTGGTTTGTTGGAATACCAATGATGGGTGCCCGCAGCAACGTATCTATCTGCGGTAAACCTACTATCGGGCAGGACAATAAAAACAGTAGCAAGTATCGTTTCATAGCCTTTTGGACATTTAGGGAAAAAATAAGAGAGATTTTCTGCATTTCCAAGGTTTAATTCATGCCACACCCCGAGCCATCGAATCTTAGATATGAGAGCGCGCCCTACTTCTGCAGCACCATCCTTCACCGAACTCAGGATAAGTCTTGATGGAGTTGGTTTACTCGGGTGTCACCAAGTAAGCCGATCTAATCACAGGCCATTGTAATCCGACGCAAAAAAATCTTGGAACAGCAAGTATAATTCTTGTTTTAGCCCAACACGCCCAAAGATTGTGAGATTGCATAATCCTTATAAAGCCTGGAGGATTTCCCGGTTGGTTTCGATCTTGTATTGAGCCATACTGTTGCGGGCAACCTCACTGCGCAGCATTTTAAATAATTCGCGCTTCAGGTCTTCAAGCACCTGATTCTGAATGTCATTGAATGGTTTTGGGTAACGCCGTCGGTCAGTTCCCTGGATTATGGACCAGCCCCGACCAGTCTGAATAGGGCCGAGGGGGACGTTGAGTTTGGCCCGCCGGACCTTATCGTAAAACTCGGGATAGCGCGTATTCCCAACGGCTTGCCAACCTAAATCTCCGTCGTCAGTGAGTGCATCCGAGTTATGGCCGGACAACCGGGCTAATTCCTCGAACAAACTTCCCTGACGTAGTTGGTACATCAGGCTATCGGCAAAACCTTTATTGGTCACCCTGATTTCCTGGATCCGGATGCTGTCCAGGCTGTAGTATTGCCGTTCCCAATTTTCCTGGTAGTAGTGTAACAACCTGGTTCGGGAGAGATTCACGGTGTCTATAATCGTTTTCAGGTAGAGCTGCTCCAAAATTTCGTCCTTCCGATCCTGGACCTCTGATTGCACAATCGGATCACGATCATAGCCCCGGTCATAGCCCTCCTGGGCAAGGAGTTCATCGCGGATAAGATAAGCCGTTCCGAAATATAGATTTCCCGTCATGTAGCTTGGCTTCATATTTGGCAGCCGGTCCAATAGCTGAGCAACGGTCCAGCTGCCCCCTTCGAAGGTAACCAGCACTTGATCCAGGAAGTAGTCGATCTCTTTTCCCAGCTCCCCTTGCTTAGCCCCCAACAATGGCAATGAATCTGCTCGGTCAAATCGACCCATTTCACGCAACCGGGGTGCCAGCAGCTCCCAAACCTGGTCCGCAACCACAGTATTGAACTCAATCTTCCGGGATCGCATATATTCGGTCAGGACTTGGCTTCCCAACCGGCGCTCGCGGCGCAGCAATAGCTTGGTCTCCAGGTTTTCCTTCTGACGCCTGAATTCCCGTTCATCGAAGGCTATCTTCCGGCGGGAGTCATCTACGCGAAGAATATGCCAGCCATAAGGACTCCGGACCGGCTCTGAAGGCACCCCCGGGGCTAAGTTAAACATCACATTTTCAAGATTCTCATCCAGGTCACCAAACGTCACCCAGCCTAACAACCCGCCGCTTGTGCGCAGTTGCAGATCTTGAAAGGTATCACGAGCCAGTTCATCGAATGGGTGGCGGCCTGTTACCAGGAGCTGATACAGACTGTCTGCCTCGGCCCTGGTGGAAACCGCCAAGTGTCTGACTAATAATCTGGTTCGACTGCGGATAAACGCGTCCCAAAGTTCCTGCTCGGTGGGCACCG
>SDBT01018563.1_pt1 | contig 10925 bp, 17 predicted proteins | sample 2277101 | NCBI WGS metagenome assembly SDBT01 (sample SAMN10404973, study PRJNA504765) | marine sediment metagenome | isolation source: marine sediment core GS10_PC15, 103 cmbsf | place: Arctic Ocean: Southern Knipovich Ridge | collected 2010 | reverse complement strand
CACCAGCCTCTGGATGTAGGTTTTAACCACCGAGGTCTTACCGGTGCCGGTCAGGCCGGCAACATAAATATTGTAGCCCTCACGGTCCATGGACAGGCCAAACTCAATGGCGCGTATCGCCCGATCCTGGCCAACGAACTCGCGCAGCGGGGCCAGGTTCTTGGTGTGATTGAATTCAAAGATATTCGGGTCGCACTCCCAGCGCAATTTGTTAGTTGGAACTTCATATTTCTTGATATCCATCTTTTCCCCTCAGTATGGTCACCTGTTGTCACGAGACGTTGATACTATTGTTATACCACTAGTTATGGGCTTATTCAAGGAGTAACGCCGCGAAATTTAGTCTTTAACTGCTTCCGCCATTCTGCTCATTTTGATTATGCAAAATACCTGGAAATTCAAAGAAAACTCTTGGTTTAGCCAAAAATAAGTACTGGAGTAGCCTTGACAAGCATATGGTGCATCTGCTATTGTATTCGGGAATTATGTGTCCGAAGCGTAATCGCCTTGCTCAAAAAAGTGTCGTAATTTTACCGGTTGTTTTTTCTTAATATAGCTCGTATGAGATTTTTAATAACAGCAGTTGTTGCCTATTTACTATACCTTCTTCTAACTATTGGTTCCGGCACTTTATTGCTATGGAATGCAGCAGAGTTAATCATCGGGGCAATCTTTGCCCTCATGGTTGCCGCTCTGGTCAAAGACAGATACCTCAAGAAGAGCCTGCGCATGCTAAATCCCGTCAGGTGGTTTATCGGGCTCATATATCTGTTCCCATTCTTCTTTGCCATGGCGCAGGCAAATATTGACGTTGCTTACCGCGTTATTACCGGCAGGATAAATCCGGCCATCGTGAGGATTTCCCCCGGTTTGAAAAACGACATGGCCCTCACCATCCTGGCTAATTCCATCACATTGACACCGGGAACTCTGAGCATTGATGTGGACGAGGAAACCAACGACCTGTACGTACACTGGATCAATGTAAAACCTGATGTACTCAAGGAGATGCCCAGAGACTACCATGCGATTTGCAATAATTTTCCCGACTGGGCCAGGAGGATAGCGGGCTAATGTGGCTTCCGGTAACGATTGTGATGGCAATTTGCATGCTGGTATGCCTTGCCAGGGTCTTTATCGGACCGGGAGCGCCAACCCGACTCGTCGCCTTTGATACCACCAATACGCTGGTGGTCGCCCTTCTGGTGGTGCTGGCCATCATGTTCAAGCAGGTCGTCTTTGTTGATGTTGCCATTGTCTATGCGGTGCTCTCGTTTATTATGACACTCTATATAGCCAGATTTATCGAGGGAAAGAAGTTCTAAATGGGCGCAATAAATATAATAACCTACATATTTATTGCGATTGGCCTGTTTTTCAATGTGGTCGGCTGCTTCGGACTGCACCGATTTCCTGACGTGTACACCAGGCTGCACGCTGCCACGAAGTGCACCACGTTCGGCGCGATATTCCTTATTCTGGCCGTGGTTGTACAGTCGGCCAGCATCTGGGCGATGGAGGGAGCTTACTCATCCCAGTCAATTCTTTCCATACACGCCGTAATTGTGCTGGTTGTTCTGCTCATCACCAACGCGACGAGCGCGCACGCGATTGCCAGGGCGGCGCATCGCAGTGGTGAAAAGCCCGCCAGGGCAGTTGTTGATGACCTTGAAGGGAAGGAAATTAATGATTGAAGCCGCCTTTTTGCATATCATAACGCCGCTGGCTATAGTCATCTGCGCTATATTTGTGGCCATATTTCGGGACCTTCTGTATGCCGCAGTGGCACTGGCGGTGCTGAGCCTCCTTCTGGCCCTCGAGTTTTTTCTGTTGCGTGCCCCTGATGTGGCCATTGCCGAAGCCGGCATCGGCGCGGCGGTGACGACGGCTATCTTTATCATTGCCATCAGGGCGACGAAACGTATGGAGTAGCGATGAGACAGGTTGTTGCTTGGTTTGTTTTGATAACACTGGTTGCGTTCTTCATCACCGGGGCGCTGCTCATGCACCCGTTCGGTTACCCGCCCTCTGAGATGGACGATTACATGATTGCCAATTCCCAGGCGGAAACGGCGAGCAATAACGTGGTGGCCGCCGTCCTGTTTGACTATCGCGGCCTGGATACTCTGGGGGAGGCCACAGTGCTCTTCACCGCGGTGACCGGAGTGTTAATGCTCTTCCGGGCCTTGAAAAAGAGGGAGAAAAAAACGTAAATGCTGTCTAAGATTGTGCGCACCATATCGAATCAGCTGATACTGTTTATACTGGTCTTTGGACTGTATATCATCATACACGGGCATGTCACGCCGGGCGGAGGCTTTCAGGGCGGTGCCATCGTTGCCTCCGGGGTGGTCATGCTGATTGTGGCGTTTGGTTCCGGCGAGATTAAGAAATCACTGCGTGAGAGCCGTCTTTTCGCAGTCGAAAGCGGCGGCGCACTGATATTTATCGGCCTGGCCTTCGCCGGTATGGGCACCATCTTCTTCTACAATTTCCTGGTTGGCACCCCCGTGTTCGGCGGCGTTCCTCCCACCGGCCCCAATCCGGGTGACGTATGGACGGGGGGAGTCATTCCGCTGATGAACTTCGGTGTCGGGCTGAAGGTTATGGCCGGACTATCCGCGATTGTTCTCGCCATGGCGCTATTTTCCAGTGGGGAGGAAATGGAAGAATGATGCAGTATATCCCCTACAATATACCTTTTATTGCCGTGGCGCTCCTGGTAGGGATAGGGCTGTTCATTATCGTGTTCAAACGGAATTTGATCAAAATAATAATGGGCATCGCCATACTGGAAGCCGGGGTCAACCTGTTCCTGGTAACCCTGGGCTACCGGGCTGGAGGCGTGGCTCCCATCTATACGGCAACACCGGAAGGCATAATGGTGCTGCCGGTGCCACAGGCACTGACCCTGACCAGTATCGTCATCGGTGTTTCCGTGATTGCGCTGATGCTGACCATGGTGATGCATATCTATCGCCACACGGGAGATATTGACGCCAAGAAATCGAGATTGCTGAAAGGATAAAGTTTGGAGTACTTAACCGTACACTCACCGATACTGATTGTGGCTATACCGCTGCTGGCGGCATTTATCACGCCACTTATCAGCCGGCTGGGTAGCAAGATTCGTGATGGGTTTAATGTCTCCCTGCTCAGCTTTGTCATGTTTCTGGTGGCTATTCTAGCCATAGATATCTATGCCAACGGTGCTCGCGTCTATACCCTCGGCGCTTCGGTGCCGGAACTGGCCATACCCGAAAACTATATGGTGCCGGTGCGCATCATGTTCCAGGTGGACGGCATCTCCATATTCATGGGCCTGACCATCACGGTGGTCACGATAGCAGCGCTGGTCTACTCCCTTCAGTTTGTGAAAAGAGAGACCGGGCAGGACCGGTTCTATTCGCTGTTCATGCTTTTGTATGTGGGCATGATTGGCCTGGTATTCACCGGTGACATGTTCAACTTGTTCGTCTTCCTCGAGATATTGTCTATCGCTGGCGCCGGCCTTGCCTCATACCGTACCAACCTGGCTGATGCCGTGGAGGGCGGTTTCAAGTACATCGTCATTTCTGCGGTGAGCGCTCTGCTGGTACTCTTTGCCATCGGTATCCTATACGGTCAGTATAATCTGCTAAGCATCGCCGCGCTGGCCAGTACCATGCAATTCAACACCCTGGACATGATTGCCCTCGCCATGCTGGCCATCGCCTTGCTCATGAAGCTGGCGGCCGTGCCCCTGCATATGTGGGCGCCGGATACGTATGCGGTGGCGCCGGCAGGTATCACGCCCATGATTTACGTCTCCAGCATCGCCTCCATGTATGCTCTCTACCGGGTAACCTTTACCCTGTATGGCGGCAACTTTGATACTACTGCCATCGGGTGGCTGGTTATCATTCTGGGCGTGCTCAGCATGTTCATCGGCGTCATGATGGCGATTCACCAGACGGACATCAAGCGTCTCATGGCCTACCATGCCATCTCGCAGAGCGGTTACATGCTGCTTGGTGTGGGCGTGGGGCTGGCGGTGCTCACCGACCCGGCGGCACTGGCAAACTACGGAAGAGACGCCATGAACGGTGGTATATTCCACATGATAAACAATGCCCTCTACAAAGGTATGCTTTTCCTCACTGCGGAAGCTATCGTCTTCCGCATCGGGACAAGAGATTTGAACAAGATGGGTGGCCTGGGCCATAACATGAAATGGACGACCATTTTCTTCATCATCGGGGCGCTCGCCATTTCCGGAATCCCGCCGTTCAACGGGTTTGCCTCGAAGCTGCTCATCTATGAATCGGTTTTCCGCTTCAACCCGCTGCTCTCGATCATTGCCATGTTCGTGTCGCTGGTGACGCTGGCATCCTTTGCCAAGGTATTCTATTCCGCCTTCACCGGACCGGAAATGCCCGCTTACCGCGAGGTACGGGAAGTTCCCCGGTCGATGCTCATAGGGATGGGCATCATGGTAACCTGCATCATCTTCTTCAGCATCTTCCCCGGTCTGGTAGTGGATACCATCGTAGCCCCGGCAACGGATGCGTTGCTCGACCAGGCTTCATACATCAACGGTGTTATGGGGGCTGCGCCCTAGAGATTATGAGATGAAAAGAGAAAGGCAAATAGAGGTCAGGAGATAAGGAGTTGTCAGTTTTAACGTACGGATACGCGGTCTGGAGCCCGATCGTCTGGCTGGTGGCGCTGCTGGTCCTGGCGGTGATTGCGCTCTACGTGAGAAGCCGCGGTCAGAAGCGGTACAAGAAAGGGACGGCGCAGACCGATGTCTTTATCTCCGGCATCCAGGTTCCGCCGGCAGAACAGCGCCATATTCCGGCGCATAATATATACTGGGGCTTTTTCGAAGCGCTAAAGGGATTCTACAGCCTCATGATGAGACCACATACCGGGATTGTTAATGACTATATCCTCTGGATGGCAGCCGTAATGGCGCTCACCATCCTGGTATTGGTCATGGCAAATTAGAACGGAGAGCAGGTGTCAGGAAAGACGATGAATTTAAAGGCATTTAACCGAGCGCTCTGGGTATACCACCTCAACACCGGGTCCTGTAATGGCTGTGATATTGAAATTCTGGCCGTGCTGACACCGCGTTACGATGTCGAGCGTTTCGGTATCATGCTGGTGGGCTCACCGCGCCATGCCGACGTGCTGCTCGCTACCGGGCCGGTGGGGCGCAGCATAGAGGACAGTGTAAGGCGTGTTTACGAGCAGACCCCCGACCCAAAAGTGGTTATGGCGGTGGGCAACTGCGGAATCGAAGGCGATGTTTTCTATGAAGCCTACAGCCTGGTGGGGCCAATCGACCAGATAATACCGGTGGATGTTTATATTCCCGGTTGCCCTCCCAGACCGGAGGCGATTATCGAAGGGGTGGTGAAGGCCTGGGCGAAGCTGGAGACGCTGGCTAAGCAGGAGGTTTCATAGGTGGAAAAGCTAGCTCCGCAGGGAATCGTTGATAGCTTCAAGAAAAAGCTGGGTGGCGGTTTCATTGACGGTAAAATCTACGAGCGCGAGGTGGCCGTCAAGAAGAATCGTTTTTGCAGTATCTGGATACATGTCAAAGCGGAGGCTTTTCGGGACGCGGTGGAGCATATCTGCCGCATTCAGCCATACCCTCATCTCGCCGTTATCTCAGCGAGCGACATAGAAAATGACGTGGAGCTGATATACCACTTCACCATATACTATGGCAGGCCTCTGGAGGAAATAAGCCTGGGGCTTCGTGTCACCCTGCCCAAAAAGGACCTGAGGATACCAACGGTGACCGACCTTATCCCCGGCGCCATCTTTACCGAGCGCGAGACGCAGGAGATGATGGGGGTAGAGGTTACCGATATACCTGACGGGAGGAGATTGTTCCTCGCTGGAGTCCTTCCTGAGGGTATATATCCATGGCGAAAAGACGATAAGAAACTGGCGGAATACCTGCGGGTCCTGCCGGGGAGAAAGCCAAAGGGGAAAGATTAGGAAGGGTAGCAGCGAAAATGGCAGTTAACGAGACGGAAAAAACGACCTATACCATACCAATCGGGCCAATCCACCCGGCGCTCAAGGAGCCGATACAGCTCAACCTTGAGATTGATGGTGAGCAGGTCGTCGATGTTGATATAACACTGGGACAGGTTCACCGCAGCATAGAGTGGCTGGGGATGAACCGCAATAACCCGATCCAGACGCTGTACCTTGCCGAGAGAATCTGCGGCATTTGCAATGTCTGTCACCCTTACTGTCTGGCGCTGGCTGTAGAGCAGGCGGCGGACATTGTGGTGCCGGAGCGCGCCGAGTATATCCGGGTTATCGCCGCCGAGATGGAAAGAATCCACTCCCACATCCTGTGGGCGGGAGTGGCCGCCCACGAGATTGGCTTTGATACCGTCTTCTACCTCACCTGGAGAGTCCGTGAGGAAATCATGGACCTCATTGAGCATGTTTTCGGCAACCGGGTGACCAAGGCTATCTTTCAGTTTGGGGGGGTGAGAAGGGACATTACTGCGGAACATCTGCCTCTGATACAGAAGGGACTGGACTACTACAAGAGCGTTTTTGAGCAGTTGAGGCGGATTTTCCTTGAGGACGAGACGGTGAAGATGCGGTGTCGGAATGTCGGCATACTGAGCAAGGAAGATGCCTTGAAGCTGATTGCCGTAGGTCCAACGGTGAGAGCCAGTGGTGTACCAAAGGACGTACGGCAGGACCAGGCGTATTCCGCCTATGCTGATATGAATATTAAAGCAATAACGCCGGATATCGTCACCGGTACCGTGGTCGGTGATGTATACGACCGCATCATCGTCCGCCTGCTTGAGGTGGTGCAGTCGATTGAAATCATTGAAGAGTGCATCGCCAAGATGCCTGAAGGCCCCATACTCACCGAGACCAAGATGCCGCGGCTGCTGAAAATGCTTACTGATGCCGAGGGCGAGGGTGTGGGGCGTGTTGAAGCACCGCGTGGTGAGGATATTCACTACGTGCGGTTAGAGGCGGGAGTGAGCACTCTCTCAACGTGGAAGGTCAGGGCACCGACCTATCTCAACCTGATGGCTGTGCCCACCATGCTCAAAGGTATGCAGATTGCGGATGTGCCCATCACTTTCGCTTCCATTGACCCGTGCATGTCCTGCACCAATCGGATGATTATCACTGACCGGGCAACGGGAAAGAAGTCCGTGATGGGCTATGAGGAGATGCACCGGCTCTCCGTACAGAAAACGAAAGAGTTACAGCGATGAACTTACTGGGAGACAGTTTGCTGCAGAACGCAATCGTAATCATAATCGGTTCCGGTATCGTCGTGGTCATCGGCGCTATCTTCGCCATGCTGTATCGGGGCATTGACCGCAAGCTGGTGGCACACATGCAGGGAAGAGTTGGTCCGCCTATAGTGCAGCCCTTCCGCGATATGCAGAAACTGCTCATGAAGGAAAGCATTATACCCAGAGGCGCCATTCCCTGGCTATTCACGGCGGCACCTTTCCTGGCCATTATTTCCACCGGTGTACTGCTCCTGTATGTTCCGCTTTTCGGACAGCCGGCGTTGCTCGGCACGTATGGTGATGTGATACTGGTGCTGTACCTGCTGATTGTGCCCTCGCTGGCGTTTGTCGCCGGAGGGTTTGCTTCCAGTTCCCCTTATGCCACGGTAGGCGCCCAGCGCGAGATGATAATCATGATGAGCTACGAGCTGCCGCTGGCGGTGGTGGTTCTGGCCATCGCCTGGAAAATCAGCCAGGTCACAGCTGCGAATCCGTTTCTCTTGAGCACGATAGCTGCCTACCCGATATGGAACCTGGTAGGGCCGGTGGGCGTCGCCGGGGCGGCATTAATGCTGCTGGCGCTGGTGGTGGTTACCGTCGGGGAGGCCGCCAAGGTTCCATTTGATATTGCCGAGGCGGAAACTGAGATCGCCGGCGGAATGCTGGTTGAGTATTCGGGAAGAAACCTTCTTCTGTTCTACCTGGCGGACGTCATCAAGGCATTTGCCATGGTGGCGGTGACGGTGGCGCTGTTCGTCCCCTACAACCTGTCGCCCTATATCGGAGTGCAGGCAGTGCTGCCCGCGGGCATTATCGACGGGCTGTTCTTCCTGGTCAAGGTCTTTGTCGTCATGTTCTTCAGTATCACGCTGATACGTGCCGGCATGGCTCGATTCAAAATCACGCAGGCCAGTGCGGTGTATATACTGGCTATGACCGCCATTGCCCTGGCCGGCATGTTTCTTATCTGGGTTGATTCTATGATTTGAGGTATGATATGTGGGAAGCTGCGATTACCATAATTAAACAGCTTTTTCAGAAACCGGCAACCAACCTGTTTCCGGTCAAATATGCGCCGGAATCAACGCTTGACCTGCTCGATAAGGTGGCCAAGCAGGAAGTGGCGCTGAATCCACCGGTTACGGTGCCACCGCAGTTCCGGGGTAAAATCGCTTACGACAGGGAAAATTGCACTGGCTGTCAGCAGTGTGTGAAGATATGCCCCACCAAGGCCATCGAATGGCTGCCGGAGGAAAAGAAGGTCAAAGTATTTATCTCCCGGTGCTGCTTCTGCGCCCAGTGCGTGGATGTTTGCCCTGTGTACACGCTGGCGATGACGGATGCTTTCCTGCTCTCCAGCTACGATAAATATGCCGACGAACTCGTAGTAACCGATAGCGGAGAACTTCCCGGATCAGTGAAAAGGAAGGCCAGAAGCGCCGCGGCAGAGCCGTCATCAGAAGACCAGTAAACTGACGCAAACGGCCGGCTCACTCAAGCGTTCTGATTTCGTTCAACCGTCCGTCAAGTATCAAATCAGCCACGCGCTCACCGCTTTTCCGCACGGTGTCGGATAATTTGTCTTCGATTGCCGTCCGCTCGGGCTGAATACCGATAATGTACACCTGTCCGCAGAGTCCCCGTACGTATGAGATGAACGCCGATAATGGCATACTGTGCGTGGAGAAAGACAGGGTCGCTATTTTATCTGGCGGTAATACTCTTATCGACCCGGGGGTCAGCCCCATGTCCGCGGCATCAACCAGTATTAGCTGTTCCGGCTGCTTCCGGCGAATGACCGAGGTGTAACTCTCCGGTACGGGACCGGCGTCTATGGCGATGACTTCGTGCGGAGCGGGTTTCTCCTTCAGCTTCTCGTTCAACCTGCGAGCGACGTATGAACCAACGGCATCATCGCCGCCCAGCGGATTGCCGACGCCCAGAATAATTTTAAGGCTCACCTGAGTATTCTAGTTATTTGGCTTCTGCTAATCAAGCCGAAGCTGATGGGACGGGGTCGTGGCGTGATAGTATGCTCCCTCTGGTGCCAACCGTCACGTCATAAAATGGGATATTCGAGTCGCTATCCTCGATGGCTTTGCGCGCCATGTATACCAGTCCGGAGCAGCAGGGCACTTCCATGTGTACCACGGTGATGCTCCTGGGTTCCGCCTGGTGCAGGATGGCGGTGAGCTTTCCCAGGTGGGCGCCGAAGTCGTCAAGTTTGGGGCAGGCCACCAGCAGGGCGCGGTTTTTCAGAAACTCACGGTGAAAACCAGCATAGGCAAAGGGAACGCAGTCGGCGGCCAGGAGGATATCGGCACCCTTCAGAAACGGAGCTGAAGGCGGCACCAGGGTTAGCTGCACTGGCCAGTGGGTGAGCGTTGACACGGCAGCACCAGCGGCCACTGATTCAGGCAGTTCCGATTCTTGACGCTGAAACTGGGCGACACTGGCCGAAGGGCAACCGCAGGGAAGTTCCTGTTCCTGGGGTCCAGAGTGCAGATGATGGGCCACTGCCTCCTCATCGAATTCATCAGCGGCACGCTCCTCAATGATGAGCGCTCCCTGCGGGCATTCTCCCAAACAGGCGCCCAGTCCGTCGCAGTACTGCTCACTCACCAGCTTTGCCTTTCCGTTCACTATCTGCAGGGCCCCCTCGGCACAGGAAGGAACACAGAGGCCGCAGCCATCGCACTTCTCTTCATCAATCCTGATTATTTTCCTGAGATGTTGGCCGTTCATGTTTAGCTCTCCTTTACTGTTTGCTCCTCGTCTTTAAGTTCCTTCCATCTTTCCTCGCCAAGGCACTGTCGAGCAGCGGCGCACCAGTCAATGCAGGAAGGGGTTTTCTCCTTGTACACATACTCTCCGCACTTCTGGCACTTCACCCGCATTTCATCGGAGAAAATCTCCACCTCGGCACCGCAGCCCGGGCATTTGTGGAGGGAAATCCTCAGATTGCGCAAATCCTGACCGGGACACCTTATCACTGAAACCACCCCCCTCTGTTCGATGGAATTACTTACTTCTACCATCATGATATCTTTATAATATCTCGTTGACCATGATTTACATCATATAAGTGGCCAGGCAGTACAATTTATGAAAAATTGATTCGATAGTGGATAATTGTGGTTTCAGATGCTTGGGGGGCCTTCGGCCAGTGCTCTGAGCTTGGCCTCGTCGACTATAATGAGCTGGCCGCGAACGGAGCTGATGATTCCTCTTTCCTTCAACTGGCTGGTAAGTCGGATAGTGGTCTCCGTGGTCATGCCGGCCATATCGGCCAGCTCCTGGCGGGTAAAAGGGATGGTGTGGCCCATTTTGGAAGCAAGCATCAGCAGAATGCGGGCCAGCCGCTGTTGAACTCTCTCTCCGGCAAGGTCCTTGAGCCGACCCTGTGCATCGCGGAGGCGACCGCCAAGGATGTTGATAATACGCACTGCCACCTGTGGGTGGGTGGCGAGGAAATCAAGAAAATGACGCTTTCTTATGCCCAGTACGTTGGTGGCAGAAATTGCCTGGGCAGAAGCGGGATAAGGTTTACCTTCGAAAACAGCTACCTCGCCGAACATCTCACCCGACTCAAAGAAGGCGATGATGAATTCTTTGCCCGAAGACGAGTGCTTGACCACCTTTATC
>SDBT01018562.1_pt1 | contig 10926 bp, 9 predicted proteins | sample 2277101 | NCBI WGS metagenome assembly SDBT01 (sample SAMN10404973, study PRJNA504765) | marine sediment metagenome | isolation source: marine sediment core GS10_PC15, 103 cmbsf | place: Arctic Ocean: Southern Knipovich Ridge | collected 2010 | reverse complement strand
GAATCTCCCCGTTCACTACTTATTAGTAGTAGCGAGGAGATTTTCATGGGTATTATACTGGGACGCGTATTCAGCCGTCCACGATGGCGCCTTATTAGAGAGAGAAACCGTAAAATGAGTGAAGTCTATCTTGATAATGACCATCTAGTAGATTTTCGAGTAGAAGAACGATCTACTGGATTGAGCATTTCGGATTTACAGCTTACTGCGAGTTTGAGTAGGAATCCTACAGGTTCAGCAATCCAATCATTCACTTTGGATGCGCCTACAGTAGGACAGTTTGTGTCTGCAACAACATTTTCGTTGGACCCAATAACGTTTATCTCAGGCCCAACTACCGTAAGTATCCTCACCGAAGTATCGCAGACATTGACTACTACCTTCCAGAATTCAAGTGTAGGATCGGTGACGTTAAATGTGGGGTTAACAGAAACTCCAGTGTGCAGTGGTCAGTATATCGGAACAATTCCGGGCTTAGCTATTAGCACTGCGTTGTCACAGTCTCTTTCTTCTTCGTTTTCCGCATCGTTTAGTACGAGCGGTTCAACCAATTCCCTCATCACTTCGGGTGGCGGCGGCGCATTCAATACAATGGCCTTCACTGCATCCGTTTCTGAATTCACGTCTTCGATAACCGAATCCAATCTAGTACAGTTGGTAGAAAGTGACGATAGATGCTTCGGAGTACACGAAACCATCGTATCCGGAACGTTCTTGAAGGTAGCAACCCCAATGACATTACGTAGTGTGAGATTCCTACCATGATAAAATTGAAAGACCTTCTAACTGAGGCCCGGGGTCACCCGTCAATATACAAGGCACTCAAGAAACCCGCCAGTGATTTGTCAAAGGGTGAAGATAAATTGAGTGAGGCGTATAAACTTCTCAGCGCTGCCTGGACCGCTATGCCAAAAGAACTTGAGGAAGTAAGGCGTGAGCTACGTAAAACTTTAGATGCATTAAGTAAAGCAGGAAGCCAGATAGATATTATCGCTGGAGAAGTTAATTCCGAACTTCAAGGTACACCGATGAAGCCAGAATTCAGAAAGATTCATGGCATCGGCGGCCATCATTGGAAAAATCAATAAGGCTAGGTTACATTGTCCCACCAATATAAACGCACGTGTCCATCGTGCGATGTAGAACTTGCGTATTCCAGTAAGACTAACTTCCAGCGATCAATTCGTCAAAATCGTAAGTGTAGAAGTTGTGCCCAACAAGGTAGACTTGCATGGAATGCGGGAAAGAAAACAGGGCCCCGTTCTTCAGAAATCAGACTAAAAATAAGTGAATCACACAAAAGTAATGGATTTACAAATGGGATGTATGGGAAAACGCATACGGAAGAAACTAAGCGGAAAATACGTAAGTCTATGACAGGGAAAGTGTTTTCTAATACACATAGACAAAATCTAAGATTGGCTAAAATTGCTGATATGAAAAAGAAGTATGGTCAGGTACAGCCCGGTTATAATATCGATGCATGTCGCATCATCGAACGGTATGGAAAGGAACACGGATACAACTTTCAGCACGCTGAAAATGGTGGAGAATTTCACATCAAACCATTGGGCTATTGGGTGGATGGTTATGACAAAGATAAGAATGTGGTGATTGAAGTATATGAACCCAGACATCGTAAAACTGTTGAAAGAGACGCACGTCGTCAGAAAGAAATTGAAGAACATTTAGGTTGTCAATTTTTTGTTGTGTGGCATAATTAGATCATGCCGCATCCTTCGAGCTATCAGGTCATTTTCAATTTCGGGAAATTTAAGGGGAGTACACTTGGGTATGTCGGCGAGAGCGCACGTTGGTACCTGGAGTGGATAGTCGGTAGTACTATGTCCGAAAATTGGAGAATCGCGGCTGCCAAAACCCTAATGGATGAGTCTGTAGAAGCTTTAGAACTTCCTCGCATGCGGCACGTCCCAACGAGTACGTCCAGTAGGGGCCAGGACGCTCCTGGCGCAGCCGGTATCGTATTGAAAGATAAACGGACAGCGATGGTCAAGTTCCCCTATAATGAAATTATAATAAATAGAATTAAAAGTGAAATTGACGGTCGTAAGTACAACAGTGGTCACAAGGCCTGGGAGTTTCCCGTTGTCAATATCGGCAAGGTGGTTGAAATTTTCGGAGGCAATGTAAAACTCTCGCAGTCAGCTAAGAAACAACTTTTGAAGGAAACCAAGCGCCGGAAGGATTTGGACACAATTCGTGTCAAGGAAGATACCGATCTTACCATTAAGACAAGTATCCCGCTCTTCCCGTTCCAGAAGGTGGGTGTAGAGTTCTGTAATAGGGCCGGCGGAAGGGCAATGATCGCTGATCAAATGGGTTTAGGAAAGACCGCCCAAGCCATCGGATTCGCCATCGCAAACAACGCCAAAACGCTAATCGTCTGCCCAAAGTCAGTCACGCTTCAATGGGCCGACGAAATCAAGAAATTCACTGGCAAGAATTCGACCATATGGACCACAAAGACAGTAGAGGGTCACGGAAACAACCAATTCCACATCATCAACTACGATGCTGTCAGAAAGCAAATCAAGCCTCTTTTGAAAAAGAGCTTCGACTTAATGGTGTGTGATGAAGCCACGTACCTCAAAAACCGCAGAACCATTAGGGCAAAGGCCATCTTGGGTTCCTTCAAGGAACGGAAGCAATATCCTGGGATCAAGACGAAATGGTTGTTGTTTTTGACAGGAACACCGATTTTGAACCGCCCAGTCGAAGCATACTACCTTTTGAACGCAATCGACAAGGAACGGTTCAACAATTTCTACCATTTCACACGCCGGTACGGTGGTTGGAAGGGTGATGAACCCCGAAATCTCGAAGAACTGCACGAGCGCACGAAAGACGCAGTTATTCGACGCCTTCGCAAGAACGTCCAGGCCGAGCTGCCGGGCAAGCAGCGGACAGATTTGTGGATCGAGCTTGAAAAGGGGGAGCGGGCTGAATATGATGAGATGATTGACGAATTGTTCCACAATTGGAGGTTCCAAGGGAAGGCCACAATTGCCACGATGCCCAAGATTCAGGGATTACTCACACAGAAGAAACTAGAGCGTACTAGGGAGATCATCGATGAATTTATAGAAAACGACCGAGGATTGCTCATCTTCTCTATTTACATCGATCCTCTCAAGGAATTGTATGAGGAGTACAAAGATGATGCTGAGTTATTGTATGGCGACACCAAAGCAGAAGAACGTAGAGCAATTGTCAAACGGCTCGGAAACGGTGAGTCGAAGATTGGGTTGTTTGGTCTGAAATCTGGTGGAATGGGGTTGGACGGACTTCAATACTCAATAGACACCGTTCTATTCCTCAACCAAGATTGGGTGCCTGGCGTCCACGAACAGGCGGAGGATAGGACAGACCGAATTGGTCAAACAGAGAAGGTCCAAATCTTCTATATGCTGTGTAATGACACGATTGATGAGGATATGAGAGAGCTTCTTGCGTCTAAACAAGAGATCATTGACACGATTGCCGATGGTCAATTGATAAACACCGCGCGCTCACGATCTACGTTTAAGGAGTTTGTTAAGAAGCTCTCGGCTAAGATGGGTGAGGATTTTACCAGTTAGACTACTTATAGATATGAACACAATGAAAGAATGGAATCGTATTTGTACGTCTTGTAATACCAATATAACATATGCCAGTTATAGTGGTTGGTATAAGGCTGATAGGTGGAATAGGAATTGTAAATCTTGCTCTATTGCCAAAATCAACAGAAATAGAACTGCGGATGACTTGTCTAATAGAAATCAAAACATTAGAAAAAGTAAATTAGGTACATCGGCTTCTGTTGAAACCAAATTGAAAATGAGTAAAAGTCAAACGGGAAGACGCCATTCATTAGAAACTAAACGCAAAATCAGCGAATGGCATAAAGGAAAAATATTATCTGATACACATAGACAAAATCTAAGATTGGCTAAAATTGCTGATATGAAAAAGAAGCATGGTCAGATATCGCCGAACTATAATTCAGACGCATGTAGATTGATAGAAAAATATGGAAAGAAGCATGGATACAACTTTCAACACGCAGAAAACGGTGGTGAGTTTCACATCAAACCATTGGGCTATTGGGTTGATGGGTATGATGCCGAGCAAAATTTGGTGATTGAAGTTTATGAATCATATCACAGTCGCCAAATAGAAAAAGATAAGATTCGTCAAAAAGAAATTGAAGAACATCTTGGATGTGAATTTGTTATATTAAACATATAGAGGTTATAAAATGGGCAATGATAGAAAATTTCCAACTGAAACCATAGATCTTCCGAGTAAGGGCTGGTTCTACGATCAAGAGGGGCCATTAGCAAGTGGCCAAGTTGAACTGAAATATATGACAGCGCGTGAAGAAGACATTTTGACTTCGTTGAATTTGATTCAAAAGGGTGTGGTTTTGGACAGACTGTTGAAGGCTGTGGTTGTCACTCCAAAGGTAAACGTTGATGATTTGCTGGTGGGTGATAAGAACGGAATTCTCTTGGCGTCTAGAATTCTGGCGTATGGAAAGGATTATCCGACAAGTATTAAGTGCAGACAGTGTAATGTGGTCAACGCAGTCACTATAGACCTGACTCAGTTAGAAGAAAAGGATGTTGCAGAGCCGGAAGAAAAGGGACAAAACGAATTCAAATTCTTTCTCCCAGAAACCAAGGTAAATGTAGTATTCAGAGCACTGACGCACGGCGATGATGATAAAATCCACGCAGAAGTAGAAGGACAACGTAAGATCAGTGGGGATGTGGATTACGTCAAATCGACTCGGTTGAAGTTTATGATAGTATCGGTTGAGGGAGATACGACGGAAACAGCAATTCGTGAGTTTGTTGATTTCGGATTGATCGCCAGAGATGCGGTGGCTCTGAGACAGGAATATGCCAGAGTGGTTCCGGATGTTGATTTGACGTTTGATTTTACTTGCACCGGTTGTAATGACGAACGGAGGATTTCGGTGCCGTTGGGCATTGACTTTTTTTGGCCTATCATCTAAATACAAAGTAGATTTACAGAAGCAAATTTTTGAATTGATATATCACACAGGGGGCGGGATTACATTCGAAGAAGCGTATTTCGTTATGCCAGTGTATCTACGACAGTTTCACTACAATGAACTGGTAGACACATTACGGAAGCAAGTACCTTCTTCAAACTCAAGCGCACCAAAGAGCAAGAAAGTAACTCCTCCAACGTGGACACAAAAATAAGCATCAGAGGAAACACATGAAGAAACTATTGACCGAAAATATTATAGCCGACGTTGTTACAAAAATATTCGGTGCCATAATCGATGATCGAAATCGTTCACTGGAGGCGGCTCAGAAAAAAGATCCACGGTTTCAGAAAATTATTGCAGATGTAGAGAAAAGCAAAAAAGAGTTGAGTGGCTGGGTTGCTGAACAATTGAAACGGGACCCTGAGTTAGCTAGACGATATAAGAAAGTGGGTGGTGGACAATAACGGAGTAAATGAGTGGCAGATTTTCAGGACGTAGCTGATAAATTTAGAGAATTGGTCGAGGATCTTCAACAAGATCCTGCTCAATTATTGGAATCTGGAACAGAGGATCGTTTCAAACAAATCGCCATGCATACTGTAATGCGAACACAGTCCCAGAAAGAGTTTGCAAAATCGTATGAGGAAAATTTCTTTATCTCTAAACGACAGGAACTTGTAGAACGACAACTAACCCTGAACGCAAGACTTAAGACTGATCTTTCTGAGGCAGCTTCAGAAAACGCTGAAGCTGAATTGCAAGTACTTGAGCGTCTTCTAGAACAAAATGATCGGATATTGGATAGTATAGATTCGCAAATCAATGAATACGGACTTGCGATTGGTAAGGTTCTAGAACTGAATGAGTTTGAACTTCGCCGGGCTGAAATTGCTACGGAAACGGAAGAAATCAAAATGAGGATGGTTGGTTTGTCCGGCCAAGAACTTGCGTTACAGAAAGATCTACTTGCGGCTTTGGAGGGCGAGGATAAACTTCGCCAACGTCAATCTGCGGGCTTTGACCGAATCTCCGAAGAACAAACACTTCGAAACGCACAAGAGGAAGTCTTTGGATTCAGTGTACAAGGCGCCAATGATAAGATAAAAGAAATGGGCGGACTAATGAACACGACTGCGGGTAAAATAACACTCGCCGCACTTGCTATGAAAATAGTGTTGGGTCCTGTTGTCAAACATATGCAGGAATTACGTGATCTAGGATTAACATGGTCTCAGAGTATCGAAGCCGCCGGCGCCTCTTTTGCAGCAATGAAGGACATCGGCGGCCTTCGTGGTTTGTTCACGATGGGAGACACGCTAGAAGTTACGAGCGCATTGAGATCCAACTTTGCAGACATTAGTTTCCAATCACACGAACTTATAGCGGTGGGTAGTGAAATGGGAACCGCCTTTAAGTTGTCGGCGGGCGAGTCGGCTGACTTAGTTGAGTCCCTGACCAAAGTAGGTGGTCTATCTGCACATGCGCAAGAAGATATACTTCATATGGCGTTCGCATTCGGTAAAATCAATGATCTCCGACCCGATGCACTTCTCAAGGCGATGGCTCAACACGCCGGCGTCTTCGCACGATTTGGAGAAGACGGAGCACAGGCATTTTTGAAGTCTGTCGGAGCCGCCGAACGAATCGGAATCGAACTATCGTCAATTGAATCAGCCGCCGACACCTTTTTGGATATCGACTCGTTTTTCCAAGATGTGTCCAAATTACGTACTCTTGGACTGGATATTTCAGACCCGTTCGGCCTTGCGCAAATTGCAGAAACCGGAACGCCGGCAGAATTAATTGAGGAACTACAGAGACAGTTGCAGGGTGTAGATTTAACACAGTTGAGTAGGACTAGACGAAATGCTCTATCTAGCGCATTGGGTATGGACCAAGCAGAATTGTCCAGATTGATTCAAGGCGATATCGGAGGAATTGACACCGTGTCACAGGCTCAGATTGACGAACTTGGTGGCTTCAACGAGGGAATGGGTGGGGCAGTCGATGCGCTGGGCGCTATGGTTGGCACTCTTGGCGGCCTGAGTGGTGTGTTGGGAAAACTTGTTGATTTCTTGATTCTCCGAGCAGCATTAGGTGGAGTAGGAAGTTTGTTGGGTGGGCTCGGTAGTATGGCCGGAGTCGGCGCTACATTAGCAACTGGAGCATCGGCAGTCGGTGGAGTGTTGGCAACCGGCGCCACGGCGACGGGCGCCGCACTCTTGTCGCCAGTAGTCATAGGGGCGGCAGCGGTCACCGGCATTGTCGCCGGTGGTATGATCATGAACGAAAATAGAAAAGTTAGAAGGGATGAAGCCACCGGTGCGGCGCACGATGCCACACGTGCGGAGACTCAAGCCCGAATGGATGCAGCCGGGGTAATGTCACCGATGATGTTAGATGAAATGGCTTTAGCAATGAGAAGGGGTGTAGAGGGAGCCCAAGTCAACACATTTATAGATGGGCGAGCAGCGGGCTCATTGATTTCTAACGCATATGGAAAGAAATAATGGCATTTTTAAGAGGACTAGACGAGCGGTTTGAACAGAAGCACGATACCATCTATGATGGTATTAGTGACATGAAAGATTCTTCTGCGTTACATCCTATTATCATAATTGGTCCGGATGATCCAAATCGTCGGCAGGGTGTAGGACAGTCAGACAGACTAGTGCCAATCCAAAGAGTCAGTGAAGATGAAGTAAGGATAAGTAGATTTCTTACTAGCCCAAGAGGTGTGTCATTTTTACTACGTCAACAGTTGCTACAGACCGGCAACGCAATTTCGGAAACCAGACTACTCAATCCATTATTTGTCAATCTCAATCTGACGCCTAACTTCCATTTCAATAGACAACTAACCGACCAAACCGATGTTTCGTTGGGCTCCGCAGCACGGTCGCCCGCTAGTACGCCAGAGATTGGTGCGGCTGGTAGGTTGCAGCAAGAAACGTCCAATCAAGCTTTGGTTAGTGTCATTGGTAGAAGTTCCGGCAGATCAGTCCTTTCACTTTTCCTTGCTCAAGTAGGTGGTACGTTAGCAACAACAATTGGAATCGGCGGCCAAGGTGGGACGTTGGGAATTAATGCACGACCAGAACTGTTGATTGGCCCAGATAAGAGATTCTATTCTCACCTGTTGAGAGAAGGATACGAACCGTTTGCGCAACGAGAGTTGACCGTTGTTACCAATGCACTTGAAGCAGCGGGCGCAATTGGAGCAACGTTTGGACTTCCGAATATTTTTACTGGTTTGACCGATGGATTTGTAAATCCAATCCCGTCGCAAACTCTACAAATGAGATACGGAGCCACAGACGATACAGAAGCAGTACGATATTTGCCAACGTCACGTAGACCATCCAATCCCATACTGTTAAGTCCGTCCGTAGTTAGAATTTCAAAGGCGGCTAGAGGAATCAATCTATTACAGATTGGATTTGGTGCACTTGTATTGGGTGGTTCAACCGTTATACGGAGAGCAGGAACGGCTCTGTCGGCTGCATCCAATAACATCACTCAAATCTTCTCAGCTGATGTGAATCAAATTAGTACGGTCGCACCACAGACAGAAGATTTGGTATCGGACTTGTCCGACCGTACAAACCGGGTCGTAGAAGATGAGTTGACGTTCCCTGAGGATGCTCTAAAAAACAGATATGCTAAGGATGATAGGTTGGCGTTCGTTAGAAATGCTCTACGTGAGCAGGCCGAACTAATTGAAGAACACATTAACGTTGACGCTGCGCCGAACGGAAATCGTGGAATCCTTGGTGGTATATCGCTAGCAAAATTGAGGCAGATTAACTTTGCTAGGGAACGGCTTGGTTTAGATCCGTTCACGGATACAGAAAAAGCACAACAATATTTTGCGGGTATGGATCGAAGGGAATATCGGGTAGATTCGGATCTCACTGCTCCCGGATATTACCACGATACACTGAATCTTATAGGACGAATGGCAGGTACAGAAGGCATACTTCCGTCGAAGACCGAAGACGGAACAACTATTCCTGTGGACCATATCAACGTTAGTATCTTTGATAAGACCAACGATAGGTTGGAACCCTTCCGAGCAATTATTGAAGGGTTGTCAGAAACCGTTGCGCCTGAGTTTAATGCTACCCGATACATCGGCCGCATCGAACGAAACATTGTATATCTAGGCGCAACGAGATCTTTGACCTTCACATTGTATGTACATGCGTGGTCACCAAGGGAACTACGACAAGTATGGGACAAGGTAAATTTCATAACCGGATTGGCGTTCCCATCCAAGACAAGTGACGATGGATTTTTACTACCTCCAATTGTCGAATTGACCATTGGTGATGTGTACGTGAATCAGCCTGGATATTTTACTGGCATCACGCATACTGTTGAAGATGGAACCCCCTGGGAAATTACCGGCGGAGCACAAGTACCACACACTATGCAAATGGGATTGTCGTTTGATCTCATTGAGAAAGAATCTATGGTGGCATCGAGTGCATTCTATGGGTTCGGTTTACCTGTAACGGAGTAAGAAAGTGGCAATTAATAGAAACGTGAAGGAAGAAGTCAGAGTGCTCATACGTAATGAGTTGAGAAAAGAGGGAATCCAAGTATTCACTCCTACCCGCCCGACCAAAGTTCAGCCACGTTCGGACGATCTCATTGTTATTGCCAATGAGGGAGATCGTATGGACAATCTAGCCGCCAAGTTTTATGGGACACCTAGACTGTGGTATGTGATCGCATCAGTCAATGATTTGAACAATGGTAGTATGCACATCCCACCCGGGAGAGAGGTTCGAATTCCACTAAAAAGTAGAGTTATCTAACGATGGCCGAAGATCGAAATCCTTTCCCCCAACCAAACGCTATCCGGCAATATACACAGGCGGAACTAGTTCGTAGAAAAGTCAATTCTGGCGATTCTAAGTTCGCTATTCCAAATCCTGTGTCTATGCCATTCGTGCGCTTCACTTCTACGAAAGTGGATTCTGGTGGTCCACGGCCATACCGGTTCTTCCACATGGGATTACACGGGCTGCCACTGACAGAAACCGCAGAGGGTATCGGTGGGTTCGGGAATATTTTTGAGATGTCATATGGTGGGGAAGATGTTGTAGGTTATGCGTTTGACCCGGCCGCTGACGGACGAAGAATTCCCATCACATCCACAGATATTAGATTGCCTTTCGATCAGAGCCGACCAATTGTCGAGATCAGGGGCCAGACTCCCGCCGAAGGCAGACATCCTATGCCGGGAGTCACCAACGTTACTGTTAGACATATGGGAGTGAATGAACCAATCCAAACTACTGTAGATTGGGTTTGCTATAACAAGACGCAGTTGGAATTTTTGCGACAACACTTTTTGATGGCTGGTGGGTATGTGGTAATAGAGTTTGGAAACATGTGGTCGAACAGGGACGAATCAACCCCAGTGTTCGATTTCAGTAACCACGAACAGGCGCTCAAGGGTCTAACGGATTTTGTTATCAACGGCAGACGGTTCATGTCAGATGAACTATTCGAACGTGCGAACGGAAATTACAATATGGTGATTGGTCGTGTGGTAGATCAGTCTATGACATTTGAGGCCGATGGATCAATTCACTGTAGTACGATTTTTTACAGCACGGGAGAGGCCGTATTTGGAGTTCATAACACTAGACTTCTAAGTGGTGTGTCAAGTGAGGAAGGCCGTCAAAAATTCAGTCTAACCATCAACGAGTTTTTTTCTGAAAATGGTGCTCTAGATCGAATCATAGCTGATTCTCCACTTGCTGTTGAAGTGAAAGCAAAGACCGTAGGAGAAATAAAAGCGAACCAAGGTGGTGAGGAAGTAACTGACGCCCAAAAGGAAGCATTCAGATCAAAGTTCGATTCCACATTCATTCCATGCCGACAGA
>SDBT01018561.1_pt1 | contig 10926 bp, 36 predicted proteins | sample 2277101 | NCBI WGS metagenome assembly SDBT01 (sample SAMN10404973, study PRJNA504765) | marine sediment metagenome | isolation source: marine sediment core GS10_PC15, 103 cmbsf | place: Arctic Ocean: Southern Knipovich Ridge | collected 2010 | reverse complement strand
TTCTGTGAGGGATTCTGTGTGGGATTCTGTGAGGGATTCTGTGTGGGCTTCTGTGAGGGATTCTGTGTGGGCTTCTGTGAGGGATTCTGTGTGGGCTTCTGTGGGTTCTTTATTTTATTTAAGGCGAAGCCAATGGAAATACACAGAAAAGATAAAAACAAAAGGTTACCCTTTTCAATGTTTAGTAGACTTATGGAAACAAGGATTAGTTCCTAGTTTTGATGGTTCGAACTGGAGATTACATTCTGGAAAGAAAGCTAAAATAGTATTTAAAATAAGCCAAAAAGAGCTTAGGAGGTTAAAATGTTAAATCACGAAGGAAAAATAGAGCTATCTACAATAGCAAAAGAAGGAAAAAAGAAAGACGGAAGTTCGTATAAACTTTGGAAGTACACAATAGGTGGAAGGATATTCAGTTCTTTTAAGAGCTTAAGCCAATTAGGATCCGAAATGGGAGAATACGTAATAGTAGCTTACGAAGAAGCACCAAACCTAACACACCCAGAAACTCCTTACAAAAACATAGTGAACTTAACGCAAGGAGTAGAATCAAAAGATGTGGGAGAACCCACCCCCCAAGAGGAGTCGAAGACAATAAAACCATCTACAGCAGAACCTAATTGGGGTAGAATACAAAGAGAAAAACAACTAAACATAGACACAAGCACTGTTTTCAACCAAACTTGTAACACAATACTTTCAGATAAAGACTTTGCTTTCGACAAACATTTTGATTCAATTTACGAAAAACTTTGGAAGTTACTTCAAGAAAAACGAAAGGAGAAGTTAGCTGAAGGCAAATGAGAACAAAACTCTTTTCAGACGCAATCAAAAACCAGATTCACTTAGAAGAAATAGGAACCTGGCACAATAAAACCAAATTCCAATACAACTTTCCAAACAAAGAATATATACTAGTAGATTTAAAAGTCGAAGACAACAAGTCTCTTTTCTCTTGTTCCTGCAAACACCACAGTTTACACCAAGAAGCAATGTGCCAGTATGTTTTAGGAGTAATATTCTATTTATTTAAAAAACAAATGAAAAAGGTGAAAGCAAAATGGTAGAAGTAATAGCTCCGAAAAACACAGAAACAATAATAGGAAAGAATGTAATAGACAATATTGAAACAATAGAGAGAGCAACAGCAGAGGTACTCAAAAACAATTTAGACCTAAGAAGAACAGAAAACAGAAGTATGGTAAGGCTTTTGGTTGAGCAGAAGTTGAAACGCAGAGTAGCCGAAGGCAGTGTAGACAGAGCTTGTAGAAAAATACAAAATACTGACAAACTTTGGTTACCAGAAGAACCAGATAATAGAGAAGAATTAGAAGAAATCCATCACGGATACTATTCAAAATGACAAAATGTAAATTGTGTGATAATGAAGTTACCTGTCACGGAGAACTTTGCGAAGAATGTGCCAACAAAAATTTAATTAAAATAATAAAAACTATAAAATCCAAGGGCAAAAAATGAAAATAACAATAAACAGAAGAATACCAACAATCAATCTACTTTATTGGCATAAAGGAAATATCAAAATATTAAAAACAGAAGCAAGAGAACTAAGAAGTTATATCCAGGAACAAGTAGACGAACAGATAGATTACTTAGACTTAACTGATTATCGAGATAAAAAGTTGAAAGTAATAATAGATGTTTACGAAAACTGGTTTACAAAAAAAGGATTAGTGAAAAAATTAGATATAAGCAACAGGGAAAAGTTCTTTACAGACAGTGTATTTATGGCTTTAGGACTAGATGACAAGTTTATCTTCAAGCATGAAATGAATAAAATCCAGTCGGAGACAAATAAGTCAATAATTAACATAGAGGAAATATGAATAACAAAGAAAGACAAATAAGAATAGATGAAAACTGGAGAAAATACCACGTTCCAGGACAAAAACACGATTTACTAAAGAAAAATGCTATATTTATCTCAACAGCAAATTCCCTAAAACACGAACTTAAAAAACTAGAGATTTGTTACGAACTAAAAAAACTAGGCTCAGTTTTTATTACAGAAGCAGAAAAAAGAAATTCAAAACCAAAAAGAAGAGTAGATATTGTGGATTTAAGCTCTGGAAACGAGATAGAGATAGAGACGAAGTCAAACGTAAAAAAGAAAGATTGCATAACAATATACATATGAGGTGAATAAATTGGTAAAAAAGAGAATAAATATGAACACGGTTGCCAGGGAGATTACGTTAGCCGAAGGCAAAAAGAAAAGTATCAATATTGGACAAGTACGTGAAGTACTAAAGTTATTCTTAGAAAGACTAGCAAAAGAAACAGATTTTGTCAACGTAATTGAATTAATAGATAGATATAAATGAGCCAATCAGAAATATACGAGTTCTTAAAGAGGAACTCACCAAATTGTTTTACTCCGATTGAAATAAGAATCAACTTAGGAATTAAAGAAGCAAGCTGTTTTAATAACTTAAAGAGAATGTTAAAACGTAAAGAAATCCAAAGAATAGATCATAAATACTTCATAGAGTCAAATAACGAATTAAGCGTATGGAGGTACTAAAAATGGAAATAAGAACAATTGATGGATGGAAGGTTTGGGTTAATTCAGAAGGAACATTTCTTGCAGATAAAGAAGAACAAGAGCAAATACAAGAGAAAACTTTGGAAGCTGTAAAGCAAGAGATAGAACGATTAAGAAAATCTTCTGCAAAGAGATTACCTTTTTGGGAAATCAATACTGGATTTGGAGGTAATACAAATAAGAAAATAGAGGGAGAGATAACAAGTATAAAGAAAAAAGAAGGTAGCCGTTATGGAGATAGTTATGATATTTGGTATTCAAGGAAAAGAGAAGAAGGAAGAAACGATAGAGGTAAATGGTGGAGTACTCCTAAGAATTTAGTTAAACCTACTGATTCAAATGAGAAGATTATGAATGAATACATTGAACTTAAGAAGAGAAAAGAAACCGTTGAATTAGAGATGCAAAGAAAGGAAAAAGAGTTTGAAATGTATTCCCGCAAAGAAATCATAGAAAACTTTGGATTTGAGTATTCAAAGGACTAATACCCTTTTGTGATAGTATGAGAGTTAACCGATGAAAGGACATACGCTGTGGGCTCCGCTGGATGAGGTTTCAACTATTACAGTTGACAAATGAAGTAGACAACTTTGCAGGAGAGGAGGCGTGTCCAGATTTCATCGGTTAATACCAAGTAGCGAGGATATGTGAGTTAAGATGGAAGGAATATTAAAAGAAGACCAAAAGGCTATGGATGAAGGAATGAAAGCTTATCATGAAGCAGAAGAGGAAAGGTACAAGAAAGACCAGAAGTTTTTAGATTCAATTAAAAAAGAAGTATCTCCTGAGTTTTATAAGAAGATTGAAGAAGAAATAGAAGAATCAGAAGACGGATGGAATTATAAGATTGTTGATAAACCAACTGGAGAAAACCAAGATAACAATGACAGAGAAGTTTGGGTAGACCAACACGCAGTAGGTCAATCTGGAGATTCATGGGCTGGATATGTTTATATAAAATTACCCACTGGGAAATATCTTAGGTGGGATTATGCTATGTAGTTAATTCAACAAATGCGAGGATATACGGATTAAGGAGGATGATTAATAATGGGAACAAATTATTATGCGAGATATAAACATTGTGCAAGTTGTAAGAGATATGAAGAAATCCATATCGGAAAGTCTAGTTCAGGATGGCAATTTATGTTTCATGCTACACTAGATATTAAGAACTACCAAGATTGGATTACGTTTTTATCTAAGGATGGTGTCAAGATTTATGAGGAGTTTAGCAAGGAAGTTAGTTTAAAAGATTTCAAAGAGTTAGTCAAAGAGAAACAAATAGCTATATGTGATAATCATGCAGAGATTTACAAAGAACAAGGAAACTATGTTGATAAGGAAGGATATAGTATGTCCCCTTATGAGTTTTCATAAATACAGCTAATGCGAGAAATACGATGAAAGACAAAAAAGCTTATCAAAAGAAATATATGCAAGAATATTTCAAAAGAGTTTCAGGTATATGTCATATATGTGGAGAAAAAGCAGGAGAATTTAAAGTTACTATATGTGATAATTGTGTATCTAAGGTTAATAGAGAAGCTGTTAGAAAAGGGAAAATACATAAAGATAAGAAAGAGAGTATTAAGAAATGAAAGTACTAATAGCTTGTGAGGAATCAGGTATAGTAAAAGATGCTTTTACTAAATTAGGGCATAATGCTTGGAGTTGTGACCTACTTCCATCAGTTAATCCTGTAAAACATATTCAGGGAAGTGTTTTAAACTGGTTAAATAAAGGCTGGGATTTAATGATAGCTCACCCACCATGCACTCATTTAGCTGTTTCTGGGGCTAGATGGTTTAAATACAAGGGTGTAGAACAACATAATGCTTTAAGTTTTGTTCAAAGTTTAATGGATGCTCCAATACCTAAAATATGTATAGAGAATCCAATAAGCATAATTTCAACTAAGATAAGAAAACCTGACCAGATAATTCAACCCTGGATGTTTGGTCATGGAGAAACTAAGGCTACATGCTTATGGTTAAAGAATCTACCAAAGCTGGAAGCAACCAAGATAGTTAAAGGTAGAGAAGCAAGAATACATAAGATGCCACCATCAGAGGACAGGTCAAGATTAAGGAGCAGAACTTATCTAGGAATAGCAAAGGCTATGGCAGAACAATGGGGCTAATACGCTTTACTGAAATAGCCAGTACAAAGGAGGTAAAATGAAAAAGATGATAAAAGACTTTGAAATGTTCCCTTCTGGAAGTTATGGTTATAATTTAAGAGAACCTAAAACAGAAGAAGATGTAAAACAACTTATAAAAGAGATGTTTATACACAAATCCCACAACAAGCGAGGTAAGAAATGAACGCTAAAGCTATTATGATACAACATTGGAAATGTCAGTTATGTGGAAAAGAATTTGAAAAAAGACAACCAGCAGATGAATGTTGTTTAGATGGTAATACCTAATTACCACCAAAAGAGCGTTAGCAAATGAATAAAAAAGAAAAGTGGGACATACACATAGCAAGACAATGTTTAGATTTCAAAGGTCTTAAATGTGATAATAAAGATTGCCAAGCTGTAAGATGTCCGTTAAATAAGGAGTGGGATTAAACCGTATAAGGAGGCAAGTGAGTAATGATATTTTTCAAGAAGAAACATATACACATACCTGTGATAGTTGGAACTTTTAAAATGTGGGATGAGGGGATAAGATATTTCCTAAAATGCAGATGTGGAAAGATGAGATTAACTTCAGAGAATGAGGCTAGTAAGAATGATTGAATGTGATATGTGTCATAAAGGGGTGATAAGGATTACTCAAAAAGGCGAAGAAATTAAATGTAAATATTGTGATGGCACTGGTAAATTAGAAACAGAAGGTGAATATAAGATTAATTCAATTACGGAGGCTTAGGAGAATGAAGAAAATATTAACTAGAATTGTAATGATTTTATTGTGTTACACTATTCCACTAGAAATCTTAATTGAAGGTTGGAAAGAAACCAAAAGACAATGGTTGATTATGTGGAATATGTATGAATAAGGAGGCTTAGATGAACAAAGCAAAGATAATTGAGGAAGCAAGAAAGAAAGATACCTTTGAAGAAGCATTAGATATAGCAATCAAAGAAACCATTGATGATAGAGATAGAATCCATAATATTAATCTTGAGTGTGCTAGGCAAGGAGCAAAGCAAAAAGTCTTTGACAAGATTGATGAATTAAAGAAATATAAGGGTTCTTATAGTATAATTGATGAAGAAGATTATCAGAGATTTAAGAAAGAATGTTTGAAGGAGGCATAAACGAATGAAACTGATTTTTGAAAAGATGGAGGAATGAAAATGACACATTGTTATGTAAAAGGAGAGAAATTTAAATGCCCTAAGTGTGGTGAAAAGTTGAGAGTAAATTACCAAATAGAATTAAGTGATGAAGTTGGAGGGGGTTCACCAATGTATAGAATAACCGAAGATATGGTTTCTACTTGTATATGGTTTGATGGTATAGTACTAGATACGTCAAGTTCCAAGAAAGAGTATTAATCAAAATGGCAAGATGTCCACTATGTGGTGTTTTTATGAAAAAAGTAAGTTCAAGTAATTCAGCACAAATTGATGAATACTATGAATGTAGTTTATGTGGTTATGATTTACCATTAGATGCAGGAGATATATAATATGGCATTTGAAGATATGGATGAAGAAGGAATAATTAAGACCTATGCTATGTTCATAGCTGGAGATATAGATATGGGGCAGAGAATACAAGTACACGAAAGACTTTGTGAATTGATGGATTGTGATTACGATAATTTTAAACCATTTGAAAATATTGGAATAAAGAATCTTCCTACTGAAAAAGAAGCAGAAAGAATGCTAAGAAAAGCAATTTCTGAATTTAAGAAAGTTCTTAATACCAATATTCCAACAAAGACGGAGGAGCAAAATGGGTAAACCAGTTCATAAGTTTGAATTAAGATATAGTTGGAAACAAAATGTTAAACTAATAGATGTTGAATATATTTATTTATCAGTTGATGATAAACCTTCTTATGCTATAACCATAGAACAAGCAAAAGAATTAGTTAAGGTCTTGAATAAAGGAATAAGAGAAAGTACACTATCTTCCAAGAATAAGAACAAGGAGATGATATAAATGGCAAAGAAGAAAGAAACAAATAAAATACCAATAGGAACAATAGTCACCTTACCAAAGAATTTTACTTATGGTGGTAGGTTGTTTTTTGTTGATAATTGGTTCAAGACAAGAGGTTATAAATTGAGGTATGTTAGTGGAAAACTAGAAACATTAGAATGGTTTGGCGAAGAGGAACTTATTGTTATTAACAAGAAAGATATTGAAGCATTGATGAAGAACTAGTTCACAATTTCAAAATAAGAAGAACGAGGTGAGTAAACGTGAGTGAATTATGTGAAAAGTGTAAGAATTTAGTTGTTGTTAAATTAGATAGTGATATAGATAGTCAAGAACAAAATTGTTTATGTGGAATTGAATCTATAGATGTAATTAAATGTTCACACTTTGAAGAGAAACCAGAAGATACCAAATCTAAACCATTAGTATCAGCAAGATTATCTACATCTTGTGAACAACCAAGTAATCATGGTAGAACAGGTAAAATGCCTAGAAAACAACCTAAGAAGAAAGGAAAGGTTATTGTTTCAGTAGAACAAGGAAAACTACCATCACAATTATTAGAAGAAGCTAAGAAGAAAGAACATAAACATATACTACTGAATGGAAGGTGTGTAACTTGTGATAAGGAGATGTGTGATTTACATAAAACTCCAATATCCGAATGTGGTTGTGCTGGAAGTTTAGAAGATTAGCCGTAGGCAATTAAAGCTATTAAGTCTGCAAGACAGGCTTTTAAAGGGGGGATTTAATATGGATGATTTTGATGTTGATTTAATTAACTATACTATCAATAACATTGTCTTTCCAGATATGTTAATTCGTGATTGAAGAGTTGGAGGTATTTGAAATGAAATGTAAGAATTGTAAATATTTTAGAGTATTTAAAGCTGGTAGAAATGAAGAGGGTATTGGAAGACATGGTAATTGTCGTAGGTATCCTTCACATATAGGTTCACAAGATATAAATGATACACCATATGAGGAATACTGGTGTGGAGAATTTAAGCGTAATACGTCATAGAGGTGAAGAATGGATTTAGAAGACGAAGTCAAAATAATAAGATATTTAAGCAAAAACATAGTAAACAATACACTAGACATAGGCTTTAGGCTTAAAAAAATAAGAGATAATCAAAGTTTCCTGCCTAAATACAATTCATTTACTGATATGCTTAAAAATGAAGATTTAGGCTTTAAATACAGCGAAGGATTTATTTCCAGGTTGCTTCAATTAGTAGAAGATCCTAAATTAGTTGAGTTAGCTAAAAAGATAGGTCCAACTAAAACAATAGAATTACTTTATGTTCCAGATAGAGAAGCTAGAAATGCAATAGCAGATAAAGCAGTTAAAGAGAATTTATCTTTTAGAGATATAAGAAGGGAAACTAAGAAAATATCCCCTGAAAAACAACCTTTACTTAGTACTCCAGATGAATCATATATGAAATTATTGAGAGAATATCATAATTTCGGCGCCGAAATTATACGTTTAACAGCTGAAAGCAAAGAACTTTATGATAATTATGTTATTTGGGAAGAAAAAGCATTAAAAGAAGATAGATTAAAAGAACAACTACCTTTATTGAAAGCAAAAATAGAAAAGTTTATAAACATCACTATCTAAGGTTAATTAGAGCCTGAGATCATTGCAGATACCTTATTTAGTTTAGGAGAATTCTAGCAATAGGTTCTCAGGCTACTAAGCTATTGAGGCTGTAAAATGGAAGAATGGACTGAAGAAGATAAAAAAAAATATCAAGAGATTGAACAAATATTGGAAATTGTAAGGAAATCAATAGATAAATCTCCTTCTGTTATGAAAGAAGCACATTATATTGCTAGGAAATATAAACAAAGAGGAATTGAATGTGAAATATGTAAATCTAAGGAGAATCTTCATTTTCATCACGAAAACTATGCTAAATTTGAAGGATTTACTCTTTGTTCTAGATGTCATAAAATATTCCATCTTATGAAAAAGAAGGAAGAAGAACAAGTTAAGAAAAATCTAAATTTATCCTATAATAACTAAGCCAAAAGAAACTATCGTGATTTAGTTTTTGATTGTCATAATGAGCTAATTCATGAATAACCACCTCTTCATCATAACCACCATAGATCTTAATTACATTAGGCATAAAGAATCTACTATCTGTTTTTTCTCCATAGTCGTAGACAAATAGATTAACTCCTTCAAAATACTGAGCAGAAATACAAAATAAAAGAAAAAAAACAAGTTTCATTCTATTCTCTTAAATTCATTTCCTTTAATATTAGCCATAAAATACTTACCTTTGCTTTCAGCTTTTATTAAGTCATTAAATGTAATAACTGAAACGTGGCTGTATATATAATGTTCTTCTGCCTTACGGCTTTTAAACCAAACGCTTAACTCTTCTTTCTGCTCCGAATAAGAGACGTAGTCAATATTTGATGATTCAACTTTAATCCTGTTGTTTATTATCCTTTCAAATAGTTCTTTAGTTGCTTTTTCGTAACTTCCGTTAAAATCATCTGGCACAATAGGAGTACCTTGTTCTGAACAGGATCTACATCCTTCAGCACAAAAATTCTCACTTACAAACTCTTCAATTATATCATCAAATTCTTCTTTTTTCATCTTTTCCTCCAGCACCTTTTGGGCACTTTATTTGCACTTTATTTGCACTTTTTACTGAACGCTTAATAATAGCCTGGTTCTGTCTTTTTGTATCATATCTCTTGTAATAAGGAACATTTATTTTATCATAGTGAGTACCATCATAAATCAAAGCTTCATCTATTTTAAGATTAAGCACTGCTGATCCTAATTCCTTTCCTTTGTAACTAAGGAATATGTTTTTTATTCGGCTGCCGTTAATGAAATCAGCTAAAGTACACTTTTTAAACATAATAATATCTAGCTTACCTGATATAAACTTCTTGAAGTTCTCAGGCAAACCAGAGAGTATTAATACGTTGTTGTTGTGATTAATAAGCCGAAGGCTATTTTCGATTAACTTTCTTTTCTTTCTGTCTTCTAAATCAAAGAGCGTAAAAAACTCATCAGCAAAGATAATTGCGTTTTCAATAGTTTCAAGTTCTTCAATAGAATAAATCTTTTGTTCTTTTAAGTCGTTTCGAAGACCATAAGAATAAAGCTTAAAGTCATAGCCTTTTAGTCTTTCAAGTAAATCATAGATAAGATTACTCTTTCCCTCGTTAGTGTTAGCACAAATACCTATTATTTTAGGTTTATCAAATAGTTTCTTTATGTTTAACATATTTACCTCCCTTTTTACCTGATTCATTACAACTCCAACATGCAGGGCCCTCCATATCTCCGTTTCGAAACCAGAAACCACAATTTGAGCATTTTCTAAGTGCCGTAAGCACAATCTTTAAATCATCCTTTAAATGAAAGGTGTGACTTGTTTCAGTTTCTTTAATTAACTCACTAACTTTGCTTTCAGCTGTTATTAAACTTCTCATTTTTCTTTACCTAAGTAATCGTGTTCTATCCCTTGTATCATATTCCAAATGTACTCGTAGACATTAGCTGACATTTCAGCTTTCTTTTCTTCTGCTAATGACTTCAATTCATTAGTAAACCTTTCTACATCTATTTTCTTTTTCATCTTTAGTACCTCCTTAATAATTCAATAAATATCACTTATACTCCCTTCTGGTAATTCTTTTTCAAAATGGTCTCCAAAAGGAACAAAGTTTACACAATCTTTACACCCCATATCTTCTCCTTCATGTATACATCTTCTACATTTATCCATCTTAACCTCCATACGTTTAGCCGAAGGCAATATATGCCTAACGGCTTTTACTACTTATTGGTTCTCCTAATTCACCATATTTTATCTCTTTACTTGAATTTGTTTTTGTATTCATAATAAGTAATCCATCCCTATATCTTTGTATAACAATTTCCCTTCCAATATCTAAAGTGATATTGTCCATATTGTTTAATACTATCTTCATTTTAAACACCTCATAAGATATTTGATTAATTTTAAATGAAACTCTTTTTTATCAAACCCTCTTAAATTAATGTATTTTTGATGTAATTTAATGGGTACTCTAACACTTAATGGTGCACCAAAGAGTTTATCTTTTTCTGAATAATCTTTTAGATGTTTCATTATAACCACTTCTGCTCTAATAAATAACCGCTTTCTGTTTCTGGTTTCTTATCTCCATTTCTGCCTACAATTATCCCATAGTTTGTAAGTTCTTTTA
>SDBT01018560.1_pt1 | contig 10926 bp, 7 predicted proteins | sample 2277101 | NCBI WGS metagenome assembly SDBT01 (sample SAMN10404973, study PRJNA504765) | marine sediment metagenome | isolation source: marine sediment core GS10_PC15, 103 cmbsf | place: Arctic Ocean: Southern Knipovich Ridge | collected 2010 | reverse complement strand
CAAGCTCTTCAACCGTAGTAGGTCAATATCCCCTCATTGAAACTGACGGTAGCAGGCAAAACCCCACACCGAAATCTCGGGCAGATCTCCCCCTCGCGGCTCTAAGCTGCTTGAAATAAAGAACCAATGACAGTTGCGGTCGCTGGCACTCTTCTTGCGTAGCTAGCGCTCTAGATCTCCGAAGCTCAAGAGAATCAATTTCTCTCCACGGGTGTCGGAGCAGAACAGCCAACCGCGTCCGGCCATGTTGCCGGTTCGCCTCTTCCTTTCAAGGAGGCATAGGAAATGAAGACCCAGCTCACGATTCTGGCCTTCTCAGTATCTGCCTTGATGGCAGCCTGTAACGGTGACAGCGGCCCCACCGGGCCGGATGATATGTCGGAGGCGAGTGTTACACCGACGGGACCGGCGGGCGATCCGGTCATGGTCACTCCTTATGATAGAGCGGGTGACATTAGGAACATCAGCGGCGTGTACAGCTCGGGTTCTAATAATCCCTGGGGAGGAGGCCCTCACTCTGGAATCGATTTTCACACCACAGAGAACTTGAGGCCTTTCCAGGCTGTTTTCTCGGGTACCATTGGCACGGTCGAGCTGTGGCAAAACGACATAAACGGACTCTGGCAAGTGGATGTCACCATCGTATACAACTCCAACTATTCCGCCTATTACGCTTTCGAGCCCATGACCGGTGCCAGGGCGGATGGACAAACCCAACTGGACAACATTCTGGTCTCGGTAGGTCAGGCTGTATCCAGGGGTGAAGTCATTGGCAGTCTCTTCAACTCCGGCGAAGGAGCCCATGTACACTGGGGCCTTTTCGACGATGCCAAGCGCACGGATATCTGCCCGGAGCCGTTTTTCAACGATGCAGCCAGAAATTCAATCATGACTATCGTTCACCGGGACAACCCGGATTGGGAAATGTGCTACTAGAACCGGCGTATTAGGACTCGAAATACTCTGGAAATTGCTCGCAGAGATCCACCAGTGTCTTCACACCGAAACCGGTGGCACCTTCAGTGTAGTACTTCCACTTCTTCTCCATGATGAAGGGTCCGGCAATATCCAGATGAGCCCATGCCGCCCCATCGGGGACGAACTCACGGAGAAAAAGCCCCGCCGTAATGACCCCGGCGACTTTTCCACCGATGTTGTTGATGTCCGCGTAGGGTGTTTTGAGCATCTCTTTATACTCTTCGACCAGCGGAAGCTCCCAGAAAGCTTCTCCATGATTCCGGCCGGAGTCGATGACCGCCTTCACCAGTTCGGGGCTTGTCCCCATGATGCCTGCCACCGAGTTGCCCAGTGCCCGCACACACGATCCGGTCAAGGTGGCTATGTCCACGATGTGGGTGGCTTTCTCCTCGCCGGCCCGAGCCAAGGCATCGGTTAAAACCAACCGGCCTTCCGCGTCGGTGTTGTCCACCGTGATGGACTTGCCGTTCTTGGCGACCAGAATGTCCCCCGGCCTCTGCGCGTTGGCGCCGGGGAAGTTCTCTGCAGTGGCCACGATACCGGTTACCTGGACGGCAGGTTTCAATCGGCCAATGGCCGCCATGGCATAAACAACCGCCGCCCCACCGGCCATATCGCCTTTCATCGTTGCCATACCTTCCGAAGGCTTCAGGGAGATACCGCCGGTGTCAAAAGTGATTCCTTTACCCACCAGGGCCAGGTGGTGGGGAGACGTTTTGGCCCTGCGAGGCGACTTGTAGCGTAGGATGATCATCCGAGGAGGATGGATGCTACCCTTCCCCACGGCCAGTAGACCCCGGTAGCCCTGCTTTTCGAGCTGCTTATCGTTCAGGATGGTGCAACCCAACTTCGTCTCGGAAGCCACCTTCCGGGCCAGCCGGGCCAAAGTCTCCGGATAAACGGCGGCACCGGGCTCGTTGACCATATCCCGGCAACGGTTGACTTCATCGGAAACCGTTTTGTAGCGGTGGAGCCGGTTTCGGGAGGCGGCGAGATCCTCGTCGCGAGTCACGATAGACACCTTGGGCCGGAGCGCGTCGGAGTCCTTCTTGTATTTGTCGAAACGGTAACCACCGAGCAAATACCCCTCCACCACCTTGCCCACAAAAGGAGCTCCATCCGGATGGTTCAACACGAAAGCAACATGCTTGAATCCGTAGTCGACAGCATGGCCCAGAGAGCGAGCGGCGAAGATCTTCAGGTTCTCCCAGACGTTGTAAGACTTGGATAGGGTGGTAGAAAAAACCAAAAGATTCTTGATGGGAGAATCCGAACCAAAGGTCCAGAAGACCTCCCGCTTGTAACGCTCCTGCCGAAAGCCTTGCCGAGCTTTCTCGAAGGCCCGACCGATCTCGGAGTCTTCTGCTTTCATAAATCGTGTGTCGGGGTCGTAGATCGCCACCGCCAAGTCCGCTTTGAGCTGATCGAGCGGACGACTGAACAGAGTTACTTGCATTTCATTCCCTCTTTCTACTGATATTTGAGCTTGAGCTTCTCCACGACCGACGGGTCGGCCAAGGTTGTCGTATCTCCGAGAGCCTTGCCCTCGGCAATGTCTCTCAAAAGGCGTCTCATGATCTTGCCGGAACGGGTCTTGGGAAGCTCGGCGGCAAAAATGATATCGTCGGGCCGGGCGAGACTTCCGATCTTTTTCACCACATGGTCTTTCAGATCTCCGACCAACGAAGGCACCGGCCGTACTCCGTCTTTCAAAGTCACGAAAGCAGCGATGGCTTGTCCTTTGATATCGTGCGATTTACCCACCACCGCCGCCTCGGCGACCCCGGGGTAATCCACCAGGGCACTCTCCACTTCCATGGTGCCGATCCGGTGACCCGAAACGTTTAAAACATCATCCACTCGGCCCAAGATCCAAAAGTAACCGTCTTGATCCCGCTTGGCTCCGTCTCCAGGGAAATATATATTGCCGGGCCACTTTTGCCAGTACGTCTTCTCGTAGCGCTCCCGATCCCCGTAGATGCCGCGTAACATCGCCGGCCAGGGGCTCTTGATGGCGAGGAATCCGCCGCCTACTTCGATCGACTCACCGTCTCCATTCAAAATCTCGGCTCTCACCCCCGGAAACGCCCGGGTGGCGGAGCCGGGCTTGAGGGTGGTGATGCCCGGCAAAGGGGTGATGAGGATCATTCCCGTCTCGGTTTGCCACCAGGTGTCGACGATGGGGCACCGACCTCCACCGATGTGCTCGTGATACCACATCCAGGCCTCGGGATTGATGGGCTCACCCACCGTCCCCAGAAGGCGCAAGGAAGAGAGATTGTGCTTTCGAGGCCATTCCGGCCCCCACTTCATGAAGGCGCGAATGGCGGTAGGTGCGGTGTAAAACACCGTGACCCCGTACTTGTTGATCATGCTCCAAAGCCGGTCTTTTTCCGGCCAGTCCGGGGCGCCTTCGTACATGACGCCGGTGACCCCCAGCGATAACGGACCGTACACGATATAGCTATGCCCGGTGACCCAGCCGATATCGGCCCCGCACCACCAGACATCGTCATCTTTGAGATCGAAAACCCACTTGGTGGTGGTGTGGACACCGGTCAGATATCCGCCGGTGGTGTGCACGATGCCCTTCGGTTTGCCGGTGGTTCCCGAAGTATAAAGGATGTAAAGCATATCCTCGGCATCCATCTTCTCGGGCTCGGCGAGCTCGTCGGCATCATCTATTACCCGGTGCCACCAGTGATCCCGCCCCTCCTGGATATGGATCTGGAAATTCCCTCGCTTGACGACCACCACGTTCTCCACGCTGGGAGCCCCGTCGAGAGCCTCATCGGCATATTTTTTGAGAGGGATGATGCTGCCTCGACGGTAACCGCCATCGGCAGTGACCAGCAGCTTGGCCTGTGCGTCATTGAGTCGATCTCGGAGGGACTCGGCGCTGAAGCCGCCAAATACCACGCTGTGAATGGCGCCGATGCGGGTGCAGGCGAGCATGGCAATCGGCAATTCCGGAATCATGGGCAAGTAAAGGGCCACCCGATCGCCGCGGCCCACTCCCAGTTTCCGGAGTGCGCTGGCGAAGCGGTTGACCTCGCGAAAGAGATCCCAGTAAGTCAAGGTACGGGTGTCCCCGGGCTCCCCTTCCCAGATGATGGCGGCTTTGTTGCGCCGCCAGGTTCGCACGTGCCTGTCCAGGCAATTGACGCTGACGTTGAGCTTGCCGCCATCGAACCACCGGGCGTGGGGTGGGTTCCAATCCAGCACCTTGTCCCAAGGCTCCATCCACTCCAACTCCCCCGCCATGCGGGCCCAAAACCCCTCCAGATCGGCTTCCGCCTCCGCGTAGATAGACTCGTCCTTGACCCAGGCACCTTCCCGAAACGCCTCCGGCGGGGCGAACTGGCGCTCTTCTTGGAGCAGGGCCTCGATTTCGACTTTACTGGGCTCTTTGCCGACCATTGGGTGCCTCCGTTTAATGCGCGTTGGAGAGGTATCTTATGACAGCCTGAATTATACCGGAGGAAGAAACATCTAGCCTACACCCACCTCTTTAGGAAGAGCAGAACCAGGATCGTGTAGAGCTCGAGCCGTCCTACGATCATCAGCGCCGAGAGCAGCAGCTTGGCCACCGCGGGCAGAGGTGCATAGGTCATTGTGGGGCCGACCGCACCGAAACCCGGGCCGATGTTTCCGAGACAAGCAGCGGAAGCGGAAAAAGCACTTTCCGGATCCACCCCCATCATGGTCAGGGCCAAGCCACCGGCGGCGAAGAGCACCAAAAAGAGGACGAAAAACGTGGTGACCGCGGAAACCACGCCGTCTGGAATGGTCCGATCCCCAACCCTCAAAGGCAGCACCGCATGCGGCCGCGCCAGACGCTTGAGGTCCACCGCAATTTTCTTGGTCACGATGAGGACTCGAACCACCTTGACCGAGCCACCGGTCGAACCGGAACATCCGCCCACGAACATCATGAGATACAAAAAAGCGCAGGAGAAATAAGGCCAGGCATTGAAGTCTGCGGTGGCGAATCCGGTGGTGGTCACGATCGACGTCACTTGAAACGCCGCCAGGCGAACCGCTTCGTGCACGCCGTAGTAGGTATCATCCAATAACAGGTTGGCGCCGATCAAGACGGTTCCGATCAGCAAAATAGCCAGGTAGAGACGAAACTCGGGGTCGCGAATAACCGGGCCCGGTTTTCCGCGAATCCATTGAAAGTGCAGCGCGAAGCTTGCCCCGGCAAGAAGCATGAAAAAGGTCACCGCCCATTCCACCGCCGGGCTATTGAAGGCGGCGATGCTGGCGTTGCGGGTGGCGAAACCGCCGGTAGCCATGGTGGTGAACGACTGCGTCACCGCCTCGAAGGGGCTCAGTCCCAGACCCACTAGAACCCCCACCTCGGCAGCGGTCAAGATCGAATAGATGCCCCACAGCGCTTTGGCGGTTTGAGCGATGCGAGGACGAAGCTTTTCCTTGATCGGCCCGGGAGCTTCGGCTCCAAGAAGCTCCATCCCTCCAATGGCCAACTTAGGCAAGACTGCAATGCCCAGGACGATGATGCCCATACCTCCCAGCCATTGAGTGAGGGCTCTCCAAAACAACAGCGATTTCGTCTCGCTTTCGACGTCCGCAAACACCGAGGCTCCGGTGGTGGTAAACCCGGAGGCGGACTCGAACACTCCATCCACGATAAAGCCGGGGCCCTTGATAAAGATATAGGGCAAAGCCCCTACCAGTGTGGCCACCACCCAGGCGGAAGCAACCAGCAACAAGGCCTCATGGCGGCCAAAAGGAAACTCCTCCCCAAAAGAAAACCGACGCTCGAGGAACAACCCGGTGGCGAAGGCGATACCCGCTGAAACGAGAAAGGCGGTAGTCGATTCCTTCTCGAAAAAAGCTACCACCGCCGGGACGATCAAGGCGGCGGACAGGGCGAGAAGGAGTCGTCCGAGAAGGGAGAGGACGCCGCGAAGGTTCATCGGCCTCGAAAGAGTTTTTCGAGCTGCGGAAGAGAATCATTGAGGGTGAAGACCAGCGCCCGGTCACCCACCTGAAACGTAAAATCACCGTCGGGCACGTAGCGCTCTTCGCCTCGAATAACAGCGCCCACGATCGAATTCAACGGCACTTTCAAATCGCGCAGCGGCTTTTTTAAAACCTTGGAGCCCGGTGGCACTTCGAACTCCACCACTTCTGCATCGCCGCTTTCGACCAAGTCCAGGCTCAGGATCTCGTGGCGATGGACCATGCGCAGGATGGTACCGGCGGTCACCAGCCGTGGATTGAGGGCGATGTCCACTCGAGCCGCGCGCAGCACGTTGAAGTACTCCGCTCGCTGGTAAAGCGTCACCAGCATCCGCGCTCCTTCCCCGCGAGCGAGGAATGAAGAAATGACGTTGGCCTCATCATCTTGGGTGGCGGCCACGAAGTAGTCCACCTCGTGTGCTCCCGCTTCGCGCAAGAGAACCGGGTCGGTGGCATCGCCCTGGAGCACCAGAGCTTCGGGAACCTCGGAAGCGAGCGCCATGGCCTTCTGGGCCTGACGCTGGATGACGGTGACCTGAACTTTGTCTTTAACCAGCCCTTTGGCCAACCAGGTGCCCACGTGCCCGGCGCCGGCGATGAGCACCTTGCGTGTAGGAGGCGCTTCGATCCCTATGCTTTTCAAGAACTCGCCGACGGTTTCGGTTCGACCTACCGCGTAAATCCCCTGTCCGTGCCTCAAGATGGTATCGCCGCGGGGAATGGCAAGCCGTATCCCTTTCACCACTCCAACAAGGACCCATCCTTCAGGCCCCTTTAACTCCCGCAGGGGTCTGTCATACATGTTCACCCGCGTCGAAGGGCGAGCCCGCAAGAGGACCAGTTTCCCGTCGGCGAAGAAATGGGCTTTGGAAACGCCGGGAACCCGCGTGAGGCCCAGGATTTCCTCGGCCACCAACCGCTCCGGATAAAGGGGAATGATGTTGGGGTCTTCTTTCAGAAGCGGGCTCTCTCCGTGATACGGGTTACCTACCCGCGCCACGCATTTGGAGGCACCCAAGCGGCGCGCGGTCAACGCCGCCAGAAGGTTCGCCGGATCATCGTTGGAGACGGCAAAGAAGAGATCGGCATCATGGACACCATACTGCTGAAGAATCTTCGCGTTGCATCCGTCTCCGGCAACCGCCATGACGTCCAGCTCGGTCTGGAGTCGCTGGACCTTTTCGAGGTCGGCCTCGATGACGACGATCTCGTGTCCTTCCTGAGTGAGAGAGCCGGCGATGTGAAATCCAACTTCTCCGGCGCCGACGATGAATATCTTCATGGGACCGTCGGACAGTCTAACATGGACCCGCCCGCCCGCGCAGTCGCCGGCCACCCAGCCGCTAAGCTTGATTGTCAACCGCCACTCGGGAAAGAATCCTCACCATCATGGTCCCGCCGACCTACCGTTTCCTCCGGCCCCTCGCCCGAGTCTTGGTTCGCCTCTTCTTCCGTCGCATCCAGGTCCAGGGAATGGACAACCTGCCCGAAAGCGGAGCGGTGCTCTTTGCCGCCAATCACCCCAACATGTTGATGGATCCCTTGTTGCTCGGGACCTGTCAGCCACGCCCCCTGAGCTTTCTGGCCAAGGCCACCCTTTTCCGGAGCCCCCTCCTGGGTCGGTTCCTCGCATCTTGCGGAGTTTTGCCCGTCTATCGCCGTAAGGACAATCCCGACGACACGGGCAAGAACGAGCTGACCTTCGAAGCCTGCTTTCAGCTTCTCGAAAAAGGAGGAGCCATCTGTATATTTCCGGAAGGAGTGAGCCACCCCCGCGATGCGGTGCTTCCGTTGAAGACCGGCTGCGCTCGAATTGCACTCGAGGGGGAGGAAAAAAACGCGTTTCGTCTGGGGGTAAAGATACTGCCGGTGGGTCTGTATTTTTCCGAGAGGGCTCTGTTCCGAAGTGACGTGTTGGTGGTCTTCGGACCGGTTATCGATCCGTCCTCGTTCCTTGATGACTACCGCGTCGCCCCGCAACAAGCGGTTCGCGCTCTGACCGCTGAGATCGAAAATCGGCTTCGTGGGCTCACCCTCCATGTCCCTCACGCCGAGGATGAGCGTTTCATGGCCTGCCTGCGACAGTTCTTCGCTTTACCTGCTGAAGGAATGAGCGGACAGATCGAGGTCAACCCGGTCCTGGTGGAAGCGACCGAGTTCTTCCGGCAAGCCGATCCGGGACGCTACCTAAAAGTGCGGCGTGAGGTTCTGAGCTACTGCGGGCTTGTCTCCGCCCTCGGTGTTGCCGACGCGGAATTGAACCGACGCTACCGGATCGGACCGGTTTTGCGCTATCTCGCGCCTAGAATCCTATTTGCCGCCGCCGGGCTGCCGGTGTTTTTGTGGGGGGCGGTGGGCAATTTCCTCCCCTACAAGATACCCGGCTGGATTTCCCGTCTGCTGACTCTGGAGCTCGTCGAGGTGGCAACCGTCAAGTTCACAACCGGATTGCTGACCTTCCCCTTCTTTTATGCTTTGCAGACCTGGCTGGTGAGTCTTTGGCTGGGGATGGGAACAGCGCTCGTTTACCTTTTTTCTCTGCCTCTGACCGGTTTGGTCGCACTTTTTTATGGCGAAGTCCTGACCGGATTTGCCGAGGAAGGGCGGGTATTTCTTCTTCATCTGCTGCGGCGAGACTTGATGGAGCGTTTACAAAAGCGCCGCGACCACATCGTTGCCAAGCTCGAGCGCGCCCGGGAGGACTATCTGGCAAGGCAAGAGGAGATCCGAGGCGAAACCCCATAATCACCTTCATACGTTGTAGGACTTTCCCACCACCCAATTCCGCCCCATCCAGAGAAAACCCTTCTAAATATTTGATTCAAAGCTAGTTGTGCCTGACGGTTCCACGGCATAGAGCTTGCAACATGAGCGATTCGGAGAGTTGAAATGTCCCAGCTTCAATCCAGGAAGATTGGAAAGTACGAGATCAAATCGGTACTCGGCAAGGGGGCGATGGGAGTCGTTTACCGAGCCGTCGACCCGGACATAGGCCGCCAGGTCGCTATCAAGACCATGTCGGGTGAGTTCCTGAATGATGAGGAGCTTCGCATCCGCTTCCTTCGGGAGGCTCAATCCGCCGGGCGTTTGCAGCATCCGAATATCGTCACCGTTTTCGAGCTCTTCGAAGAAGAGGGCACCGCCTATCTGGTGATGGAGCTTCTCGAAGGAGCTTCTCTCTATTCACTCCTGAAACAAAAACGACCTCTCGATATTTCCGAGAAACTTTCCATCATTCAGCAAATCGCCGGTGGGCTGCAGCATGCTCACGAGCACGGGATCGTGCACCGCGACATCAAACCGAGCAACGTGTTCGTAACCCGCGACGGGGTGGTCAAAGTTCTGGACTTCGGGGTGGCCAAAGTCGGTGAGGGAGAGCTGACGAAAGCGGGAACCGTTTTTGGAACCGTGGAGTACATGGCTCCGGAGCAGGTCCGCGGGCAACCGGTGGATGCGCGCGCCGATATTTTCTCCGTTGGGGTGGTGGCATACGAGATTCTTGCCGGACGCAACCCGTTTCGCGGAGATACTTTAGCAACGTCGGTTTTCAAGATCCTGTCCGACGATCCCGGCAGTCCGGCGTCCGAGGCGGATGATATTCCCGAGGGCATCGAACGGGCGGTCCTTCGCGCCCTAGCCAAAAAGCCCGATATGCGATTCCAGACTCTGGCGGATGTGGCGGCTGCCATCGGCGTCACCGCCAAGGAGTCGAGTATCGAGCTGCGACCGCCTCAGCTTTCGACTCAAGAGGTCGAAACCGCCAAAGCGTCCGGGACGGCCCACTCCGAGGGGCCTCAAGTCAGCCAGTGGTCCAATGTAGCGGCCGCCGCCGGCCAGCTCGAAGGTATTTTCCGGAAAGGGATCGATTGCCTTTCTTCGGGAGACTTCCAGGGCTGCGTCGATCGAATGAGCGAAGTGCTCGACGCCGTCCCGGTGCACTCGATGGCCCTACATTATCTCAGCCAGAGCGAACAGAGGCTACGTCAAGAAAGGCTCGATCCGGAGCGCCACCGGGAGGCAGCCGGCAGGCTGGCGGAGATGAGGACGGCTCATCGGGAAGGTGAGGCCAAGCGGGTCATCGAATCCGCCAACAAGCTTCTGGCCATCGACTCCGAGTCGCTCGAAGCACGATGGTACCGCCGCAACGCCGAGACCCGCCTCGTTCCGTCGAGAACCCGGGACGGCTCCGTGGTCTCTTCGCGCAAGCGGCCCTCGAGCTTCAGCACCCCCCCGGAGCTCAGTCCCACTCTTGTCGTACCGGCGGCGGCGCTCGGCACCGCTCAAGGCGGCTCGCATGGAATCTGGATCCTGGCTGGCGTGGGGATTCTCTTCCTGGCGCTCATCGCTCTCGTCTGGACATTCAGTGGCAACCTGGATATCCAAGATGAGACAGAAGCACCGCCTTCCAAAGTGCGTGTTTCCCCCTTCGACGATATAGAAAACGACGTGGTGCTATATCTTCCACAACAAAACGCTCCGGCCCCTGCCAGGACGCCGCCGGTCCGGAATGCCAACAGTCGGACTCAAAGACAAGCCGCCCCAACATCGCCGCCGTCCGTCAACAGCGTGTTCCCAAATGAGCTCACCCCCGGCGACGAAATCACCGTACGGGTCTTTGGTAGCAACTTCGCTCCCGATGCAAGCCTTTTAACAGACGGCGCCGCCAGTGAAGTCGAAGTCCTGTCGGCAAGAGCGGTGAGCGCCACACTCATCGAGGCAACGCTGCGTTTGACCTTTGAGGCGACCGGCAAAGAGTTTTCGTTGACGGCAATGAATCCGAACGGAGAGCAATCTCTCCCGGTCAGCATTCACGTGATCTCGCCGTAGACCATGAGCTCGACCGCCGTTAATCTTGAAACAGGTCGTAAACACTGTTGAACTGCTCCTGGATCTCGCGGAACCCAGCGAGCACTTTCGCGTCGAAGTGCGCGGGCTGCGACTTGTCGTCACCCGCCAGAA
>SDBT01018559.1_pt1 | contig 10928 bp, 9 predicted proteins | sample 2277101 | NCBI WGS metagenome assembly SDBT01 (sample SAMN10404973, study PRJNA504765) | marine sediment metagenome | isolation source: marine sediment core GS10_PC15, 103 cmbsf | place: Arctic Ocean: Southern Knipovich Ridge | collected 2010 | reverse complement strand
CTTTGTGTTTATAGCTGAGATTCGATACTACTTTTTTAATTATATTCTTCTGAGTTTTGTCTGTTAGTGTGTCCATATTATTTTCAAGATTTTTAAGTAGTTTATTCAAAGCATCTTTTTGGTATAGCGTTGGCCCTATTGCATTAACGAAATATTGTTCCATGGCTTGTGTGTTCAACAAGATATGTAGCGTGATCACACCCGATTTTTTAGAAGGTTCGATAGCTACACTCCAAAAAATTGATATTGGTCCTTCAACCTTGAATCGAACATTATTTGGTGATAATGCAAGGCCTTTGCCGGCGGCATGCACATTAATGTTTCTCGCAGCCAGGATATTAATAGGAGCATTCTGGCCTCCTGGGATTGCTTTAATACCATGCTGGGAGAAAATACCCAAAGGTATCTTTTTATTCACTTCGATTCCGCCATAAAGATTGCTTAACCAAGGATGAAAAATAAGATTGTAGCTTTTATCAGCTGAACCTTTTGTTGGATCGAGCAATGTGCCGGTGATTACGATGTTTGCATTTGTTATGGTGGCTTTATATTTTGCTAACGCATTTTTCATATGGTCGGGTAATGCTAAACTATTAGGTGGTAGCTCAATAAGAACTAATCGTTTCCTAAAATTATATTGTTCTGAACGATAATGACCAATTGCAGGTATTGTAGAAAGTAGTTGAAGTATTTTAGGATTAACCAACTTTGCGGTAATTACACGTTTAGCAGGAATAAGGGATAGTTGTAATTCTGCTATATCATAAGAAGCATCACGAGCAGAAGCCGCATCAGGGATTGTTTTTGTGTGCTTGATCGGTGGGATTGGCGATTTAGATTGTGGTGATTTCTGATTAATTGGTCCAAGGATTTTTAGGATATTGGTAAGATTATAATATTGACCTTCTTTATTTTTTGGAAATACATCAGCAAGCAACGTGGGATCATATCCAGCTTTAAGATAGTCTAATGAAATTGTGTTCAATTGTGCTTCTGAAATAATCGCTGGCAGGTCCATACTATATAAAGAAGTGAAAAATGGTAGTAAATATAAGAGAATGTTACGGCTTTTCATTTAGGTCCTCCAATCATATCTATCTTATAAAATGCCAGATAGAGTAAAAAAGTCAATAGGTAGGATGGATAGATAGCAATAAGGTATACAGTCTTCGCATAAAGCTACGAAGAACAGGCTGAGCTAAAGCTGTCGCTTTGAGAAATGGCTGGTGCGCTCGACAGGGATCGAACCTGTGACCTATAGATTAGGAATCTATCGCTCTATCCTACTGAGCTACGAGCGCAGATTTCATTGAAAATTCCTTTAAGAAACTGGCCTGCCAGTCATTTCATGCGAATAATGCAACTTTTTTATACAAACATTGTCTTAGATTTAAACAATGTCTATTGTTTGGCGTTGAGAAATGACTGGTGCGCCCGGTAGGACTCGAACCTACAACCTACGGATTCGAAGTCCGGTACTCTATCCAATTGAGCTACGGGCGCACAGATATACATATTATTACATAAAAAAAATGGCTCTGCTAGCTGATTTTTTATGGTTTTATAGTATCTTGGTAAATATGAAGAAAAGACACGTTATCATTGGAACCTCAGCAGCCGCTATAGGCTGTATTAATAAGCTTCATTCTCTGGACTCAGAATCAGAGATTATCTGCATTTCAGCCGAATCTGAATTGCCCTACAATAAGTGCTACCTTGTTGATTTATGGGTTGGTGATAAAACCAAAGAGCAGATCGCGACTAAAAAGCCTGATTTTTTCCAAGAAAACCATATTGAATTATTACTCGGTAAAAGGGTGGTAGAGATTGTTTGTGGCCAGAGTAAAATCGTTCTAGATGATGAGCAAACAATTCCTTTTGATACACTCTTAATTGCCACTGGTTCACGTGCACGAAAGCTAGAAATACCAGGTTTCCTTCGACAAGCTTCCGACTACGCTGAAGCTACGACGGACAGGCAGGATGAGCGGGGGGAAGGTATATTCTATTTTCATACCCTCGATGATACTAAGCGGATTATGCACTATATTCAGCAAAACAATCCACGCAATGCAGTGGTTATAGGTTCCGGGTTTACCGGTTTGGAGGTGGCTGATGTGCTTAATCAAAAAGGGATTAATACGACGGTTGTAGAGCGGGGTGATCGAGTTTTGGGTAGTTTTTTGAACGAGAGGGAATCTGAGATTGTTCAAGTTGCAATGAAGGAGCGGGGTGTTGAGTTTCTGGGGGATGAAGAGGTTGAGGAAATTAACAATATCCACTCGTATCCTTCGACAGGCTCAGGACGATCGGTTTGCTCAGAAGCACAATCTTTTTCCGCTCGTGGTGACCTTTCGATAGACTCAAGACTAAAGGCTCCTTCGAAAGGCGCTCATCCTGAGCTTGTCGAAGGAGTCGAACCATACGGGCGATGTAAAGCAATCAAATTAAAATCAGGTAAAACAGTCACCTCAGACCTCATCATTATCGCTATTGGCGTACTCCCCAACTCAGAGTTAGCCCTCCAAGCAGGCATAGAGCTTCATAAAGGCGGCATTAAAACTAACGAGTATCTACAGACCAGTATCTCTAATATCTTTGCAGCCGGGGATGTGGCAACCGTAAAAGATCACATATCAGGCCAATCAGTGCGAAGCTGCATGTGGGCTGATGCAATGCAACAAGGGATGATTGCTGCACATGGGATGGTAGGTATCTCAAAAGAATATCCAGGTGTCATGACAACGGGTATATCACATTTTTTTGGCCTTGATATTATGCTGAGTGGGTCAAATGTTGCTACTGGCCAGGAACATATCTATCAAACAGGGCAATCCTATCGGAAATTCATACTCAAAGATGGGATATTAAAAGCTTTCACCATGATTGGGAAACTGGAAAAAGTGGGCATAGCTCGCAGGGCATTGATGACGCAAATACCAGTGGACCAGAAAGAATTAGAGTAAAAAAATACTCCCTCCGGCTTAAAGCAAGAGGGAGATATTTTAAATCAAGTCCAGATTAAACCTTGTTTACTTGAACTTGTTTTTTAGTTACAGGACATGCAGCCGTAGCTGGGCAAGACCATGTTACATGTGTATGGCGTTTAGCACATACTTTTTTCGGTACCATGATTTCACAGTTAGGACGTGCTTCAGTAGATTTAGTACCTTTACTACCACATGAACCACAGCAACCACGTGCTGCCATAGAACCAACAAAACCAAGAGTTAAGATAAGAGCTAAGAACTTTTTCATGATAGTTCTCCTTTTTTGAGGTTATTCATTACTCGAGGATCAGCTACATGCTAATCCGCTATCTTAATCCTATTATGGCACAATCAAGATACTCATTGCAATGATTTTAATAAAAAATTTTTATAAATATTTCAATATGAAACTAATTTAAATTGATCAATAGAAGCTCTAGTAGGGGCCTTTGCGCTGGTTTTTGCTTGTGTTATACTGGAAGAACTGAATGGCATATCACTACTTGCCAAAAGGTCTTAAATGTTTCGAATAATGCGATCTGGAGGTTGCTATGACTAAAAAATCTTTTCTAGCGCTTATTATGGCGTTTTCATGTGGAATGAGCCAACCAATGGCTGCTAAATCGTTTGCAAAAGAAGCTAATGATCTATTAAACCAGGCACTTACAGCAGGTATGGTTGTTGGCGGCACCTATCTTCTTTGGATGTTCTGGGATACCTCGAGCCGAGAACAGCAAGTTAAAACAGATAAGCTCTATCTACGTAAAATCCAAACGAGGCTGATTAATGTGCCATTAGGCAGCTGGTATGATGATAATAGCATTGGATGCGTCGATTATACTCGTTATCGATTTTGGATTAACTGGCGTATACAGGTAGATCCGATGGGGCGAGAAGATAGCTGGAAAACAGCTAAAGATCTCAAAGATGCAGGAGCGGCTACAGTTGTGAATCAGTTAAAGACCGATTTACGCTCAGGGCATATTATTTGCCGTGGTTATGGATTGAATGATCGGGAGCGCCAACGTCTTAATCATGGGCAGAATGGCTTAGCTTTGGCATATTATGATATTGCTACCGAAGTTAAAGCGCTCAAAGTTCATTTATCAAAGTGTTTACGTGGTATAGTAAAGTTTACAAAACCAGAACACCTTAAAGCCGGTGGCCTTGAAGGGCACGTTAAAACGGCTGGTCAAGGGATCCATCAAGGATTGCGACGCACGGTGACCTATTTGAATGAGTGTACACAAGAGGATTTAAACCAAATTGGTTTATCCTATAGCCAGCGTTTACCGATCGATACGAATAGCTGGTGGTATGAGCAGGAATTGAAAAACTGTAAACTTGCAATTTCATATTACTGGAAGTTGGTAACTCGGTATGCGCGTTTATATACCCTGAAACAGCTTGTTGCATCACAAGTTTCCGTTGAAAAACGCAGAGAGCCTTCGGCTACACTGTTTACATCAACAACGGTTATACCACCTTATGGATTTGTTCGAAAAAACTGGACAGCTCCTCAACGGCGAACAGCTAACAATAATAATGCCGCTATGAGAAACGCAGGATAATAAAGGATAAACATGGCAAAAATAAAGGCGGGGGTTATAATACTTGCCTTATTGGTTGGGAGTAATCCTGCAGCTTTTTGCCGTTCTTATTATTATTCACGTAATAAGCAAGAGAATCCTGTTCTTTCAACTAATGCTCAAAAGAGTATTGCTGTAGCGATTGTCGTTGGAGGAATATTCTGGTGGCAAAAGGGTGCAATTTTGCATGGTGCACGTTCTTTGAGGCATCGCAGTATTGATCGTGAGATGTGCTATCAATGCGAGCTAGAAATTCCTACAGTTATGGGAGATTGTGGCTATGGTCTTTGCCGCCCCTGCTTTATAGAATATTGCAGACAACCCTATTGCTATACAGATGATTGCACTGAAACATATTGCGACGGCTGTAATATTGCCCATCAGCAATCCTGGGCGAAATGGCATTTTGATTGGAAACGTTCGCATTGCCCAACCTGCTATGGGGCGTTGATGCAGGTGGAAGAGAGATAAGCTATAATAATTTGAGAATTTTCCATCCAAATACTTGCCCTATATCTCCATATCCATCAATTCGATCCAATGGTTTTCCTTCAAAAAAAGCCGCTCTTAGCTGTTCAATTGTTTTCATATCCTTAAATACTTTTTCTAGTGCAACTTCATGCACTTTGCCGCAGCCAGGTGTGTACCGTTTGAGGGTATATCCGCGTGATTCGATCACTTTTGCGGGCGATAATGAGCTTATTGCTAATACATGGCCTCGAAACCAGATGAGGTCCCCAGCTTGGATAGTATCAGTTGGTTGTAGTTCCTTAAGATGCTTCCCAATGGTGGTGGTATTTTTATAGTAATAGGGCAATCCGCAGCATTGAGCAGCCATTGCAATAAGGCCAGAACAATCCAGGCCAGATTTAGGGTATTCATGATCTTTCTCTGGGCGTTTTGCTCGGATTTCTTGTTTGGCTCCATCCGCCGTCGCTCTGGAAGAGCTATGGCGTGATGCCACGTCGAAGGGAACGAAGATGGGTTTTTTATCAAGAATAAAAGTATCTTGTTTGCACATTGATCGAATGCTGAAACCACCCCAAACATAGGGAATAAAAGCATTTGATCTATGAGCCCATCGCTTGAGCAGGTTAACAAAGCATTTCCGCATGGTTTGATTCCTTGAATTTATTCCGTCGCACCCTTCGACAGGTTCAGGGCGAGCGGAAAAATTTTTCTCGACCGCTCGTCCTGAGCTTGTCGAAGGATACGGGCGTCCTTGTGAGTCTAAAAGATATATCATGCATAATTCTTTAGGTATCTTTGCTTTGCGCATTTTTATTGCACTCGGATTTAATAACCAAACTGAGTAGTAATCTTTTGTATCTGATCCAGGAACACGCACAAAACGTGTACCGACTGAATAACCTTTCCATGGTTCAATAAGCGTTAAAGTATTTTGGAATGCCTTCATAGACGGATCGGTAAAATCAATAGGCTTTGGTAACTGATTCACGTTTATTCGCGCATCTTCTAATCCTTTTTCAGTAATGATGTTTTTTTTAAGGGTCCAATATCGATTTCGTTTTTCACCCCGTGATTCATAAAAAAGATTCTTAATGCCGATCAATGCTTCATTTCCATCAATTTTTTCAAGCTCAACTTCTTGGCCAAAAAGTGCTTGCCCAATACGAGGGCATGCCCAGCCTCCTTTGCCATAATGGGGCATAGATGTATATCCATTCAAAATTGGCTGAGTAGGTGTAATGCTGCTCATACGTTGGCCTATGAGATCAGCTACGGGAACGCAGATCCATGCTCTCTGTGCATTAAGCGATATAATCAGAATAAATAACAGATATCCTAGTTTCATGATTTGCAGTATGCTCTAAAACATTCATTTTTGTGAAGTAAATCAGCTATAATCTTAGGGGTGGGAATAACTAGGGGAGGCCATGAAAAGATTTTATTTTTTCTTATTGATTCTTTGTTCTGGAATGTTTGTCCGGTCCGAAGATGTTGCATGGTCGAACCTTTATAAAAAGGTATTCACCGTTGGGGATAAAAAAAGATTATTTCATAAAAAGGAATGTATCTTTTACCATTCAAGCGCTCTATTCACGCAACTTCTTTTTTCATGGAATGCAAAACGGCCTAAAAGAGGATACTTTAGATTTTATGTGGCAGCGCGCGATGCGAATACAAAAAAATGGTATCCATGGCACACGATGATCGATTGGGGCAGAGGGGTTCAAAAATCCTATCTCAACCCCAAGAAGGGCTCTACTGGTTACTATCATGTTCGCCTAGAGATTCCTATAGGCCATTCAGCCGATGCATTTAAGATTAGTGTACGCCCGTTTAATGGCGCTACGCTTTCTGATCTAGATGGTCTTTTTATAAATACGATCCATAAGAAGCGCTTTAAAGCAGAGCATAGTAGGAACTTTTCGAAATTTGCTTCAGCCAAGCTAACTGGAGTCCCAAAACGCTCTCAACGGATATTAAAGCATCCTCGAGCAAAGGCAATGTGTTCACCAACGTCACTGAGTATGCTTACTGAGTTTCTTGGTAAAAAGCCCCAAGATCCGCTAGAAGTCGCAAGAAAAGTCTATGATAAAGGGCTTGATGACTATGGGAGCTGGCCATTTAATACTGCTTATGCTTTTGAACTATGTGATGGTTCTCATAGATTTTTTATCCAGCGGCTTAATTCATTTAGGGATCTCCATATTCTTTTACAAAAAGGGATCCCTGTGATTGTGAGTGTACGTGGATCTTTGAAAGGTGCGCAGAAGCCTTATAAAAATGGACACCTTATTCTAGTTGTAGGTTGGAATAAAGAAAAAAGGCATCTTATATGCCATGATCCGGCATTTTATTCTGATCATGAGACTCTAAGCCATTATCATATAAATGATTTCCTGCCGGCTTGGGAAAAATCGCGACGATTAACCTATGTGGCAGAAGCCTTATAAATCATTGACGAATTGAAATTAAAAGTGTTATTATTCTTCTAGGGAACTGGGGGAATAATGAGAGTTTGTTTGTGGTTACTTATGAGTAGCATCTATACTATTTCGTTACATGGAAATGCTTTATTGAAGTTATTTCATCATAAAGGTCTTAATGCGGATAAGTTAGTGCTCTATACGCGTAAACCGGTAAAGATACAGCAATCATCGGATCGAAAAGATGGTAAGCAGTATCTTGTATTTTTGCTACCATCTGTAATCGTTTCAAATAAGATGGGATCGGCAGTGGATACTGTTAATACGCAAAAACATGATGATTATGAGCTTGCAATTAAACAAAACTTAAATGGATTGCAGATTTCATTGAATTATGATCCTGTTAAAACAGACTATACTGTTGAAACTTTTCACGCTATAGCAACGCAATTTGGGATTATGCTTACTATCGTACAAAAAGGAACATCTCTTACTACCAAAAGAAAAGGAGTAGTCCTTGATTTTGGCCATGGCGGGGATGATCATGGCGCGATAGGGTGCAATGGTGTGACCGAAAAAATCGTGACGCATGCGGTTGGGCAAAAAGTGAAGAGACTCTTAGAGCAAAATGGGATTCCTGTATACCTTACGCGCACTAAAGATCAAACCGTTCCACTCAATAAGCGGACGCAGTTTGCCAATGCCAAAAATGCTTCGCTTTTTGTATCTATCCATGCCAATGCAGCAGCTAATAAAAATGCTCAAGGGATTGAAACTTTTTGCGCTCATCCAAAACTATTGAGTTGCACAGCTGGTGCATGCAATGCAGAGAATGCAAAAAGAGCGCATGCAAATGGATTGAATGGATGCTTTCTTGCGCAATCTGTCCATACAACTGTGCTTAATAACGTTCGTAGCGTTAATCCAGGTGTTAAAGATCGCAAGCTAAAGCATGCAGTTTCTCAAGTGCTTGCTGGCACACAAATACCAGCAACCCTTATCGAGCTTGGGTTTGTTTCCAACTGCGCTGAGGCGGCAAAGTTGAATGATTCTAGGTATCAGATGAAGTTGGCTGAAGGGATTGTGGAAGGTATTTTGAAATACCTTCGAGACAAAGATAATTAGATTCTTTTATAAGGGGTTTTGGGAAACCCCTTATAAATATGTTGTATGGTTAGTTTATATCTAACTGCTCAATTTGTTGCTTCAACCGCTCAGCACCACGATGGCCTGCTACATAATTATTAAGAATGCTTATTGTTCTGAGGGCTTTCTTATACTTTTTTTGGTTTTTTCGCGTAAGAGCGAGATAATAGAGCGCATCCACATACTCAGGAGCATGGTCGAGCGATTTATTAAGCAATTTTACTGTTTCATCGTAATTCTTATTACCAAGTTGTATAAGAGCCAAGTTTAAATAGACCACCTCGGGAGTGAGATAATCTGGATCATTAAGTAATGTTTTCCAGATAGCTTCAGCTTCTGTCTGTTTTTCAATACTCATATATACACAGGCTAAATTGTTTTTAGCTTCAGCACGAATCGTTGAAGGTATATCCTTTCGATTCTTAATAAGTTCTTTAAAAAGGGCAATACTTCCATCGATATCATCTATTTGATAAAGAAGGGTCGCTTTCATAGCAAGATAGTGAGGTTTTTTCTGAGTTTCAATTGCTTTATTGACTTGATGGAGCGCTTTTTTAAAGTTCCCTGTTTCCGATTCCATCACACTTTGCTTTATATAATTACTTGCTAATGCTTTGTTATTGGTGCTACTGCCTCCGCATGAAGAAAGAAGCGCACAGAGGGCCAAAATTATGTATACTAAATTTCTCATGTCAACCTATTTCATTGGACTAATATCGAGTAAACTATGGTGCAGAGCGTACCGTGAGTCTACGGTTAACGCAAGATAGACAGAGTATAGAGCGGGGTCATGGTCGAAACTATTTGGGAAGAACTTTTAAAAATTGTTAAAGAAGAGGCTGGAAGCCGTGTTGTTGAAACATGGCTAAAAGCCGTCAAGCTGTACCAATGGGATGCGAACAGCAAAATAGTCTATTTGCAGGCACCAAATCAGTTTGTGCAGCAATGGATCTGCACCCATTATATGCAGCTATTGAATACACATTTAAGCCGATTGCTAAATGTTGAGACGGTTAAAATTGTATTTGATGAAGAATCTGCCCCTACTATCCAGACTCCTGCTAAAACTTCCGCTTTGGCGATCCAACCAGCAATTGTTGATCCGACAAACGCCAATATTAGATCTCCTTATAATAAGAGCTCTAATAACTCTAATAGTTCATCCTCTGGGCAGATTGTTCGCTCACGAACACGACCTATGACTGGCCGGATCAACCATTCCTATCAGTTTGATAATTTTATTGTGGGGCCAAGCAACTCTTTAGCTGCTGCAGCAGCTAAAGCAATAACTGAAAATCCGGGCCGCTTATATAACCCGCTTTTTATCTATGGAGATTCAGGCCTTGGCAAAACCCATCTTCTGCATGCGATTGGAAACCAAATTTCAATCCATCATCCCAAAGCAATGGTGCTTTATCAGACGGCCGATCGTTTTGTGAACGAGTTTATTAATTCAATTCGGTTTGATAAAATTCATAAATTTCAATCGAAGTATAGAGGAATTGATGTTTTGCTGATTGATGATATCCAATTTCTTTCTAATAAAGATCAAACACAAGAAGCATTCTTTCATATTTTTAACCTCCTTTATGATTCCCATAAGCAGATTGTATTTACCTGTGATAGTGTCCCCAAAGGCATTAATGGTTTAACAGAAAGATTGCGATCCCGTTTTGAATGGGGATTGGTGGCAGATATTCTGGTGCCGACGGTTGAAACAAAAGTGGCCATTTTAAAAAAGAAAGCTGATCTTAATAATGAACCATTGGGTGATGAGGTTGCCTATTTCATTGCATCTCGCTCAGTTTCCAATATTCGTGAACTTGAAGGATCATTCATTCGAGTGTGCGCTTTTGCCCATCTGATGGACCAAACAATCTCTTTAGAACTAGCCAAAAAAGTTCTTTCTAGTGAACCAGAACACAAAAAGGTTGCATTAACCTGCCAGTCTATTGCTAAAGTAGTATGTAAGCATTACACTTACACCTTGGAAGAGCTGCGCTCAAGTAGACGGCACAAAGAAATTTCCCGCGCGCGGCAAGCAGCAATGTATTTGATGAAGCAACTTACGGATCGATCATTGAATGATATTGGCCATTTTTTTAATCGCAAAGATCATTCAACGGTGGTTCATGCCGTGAGTAAGATTCATCAGTTGCGCCAGAGTGATGCTGATTTCAACCGGAAGATCAAACATATGGAACAAGAAATTATGAGGTAATGAAGTTCAAAAAAGGGAATAATATGAAGCAGTATGGAGCAATGATTTTAGCATTAGTATCAGTGGCCTATGGGCAAGCGGCAACAGT
>SDBT01018557.1_pt1 | contig 10928 bp, 8 predicted proteins | sample 2277101 | NCBI WGS metagenome assembly SDBT01 (sample SAMN10404973, study PRJNA504765) | marine sediment metagenome | isolation source: marine sediment core GS10_PC15, 103 cmbsf | place: Arctic Ocean: Southern Knipovich Ridge | collected 2010 | reverse complement strand
GGGTGGGAGCGTAAAGAGAATGTTCCCTTGTGGGGGCCGTTGTCCGCGCAAGACTGGCAGTATCTGCTAGGCCGCGACTTAGTGTCCCATACGATTTACGCTAGTTTTCGCATCGCACAGGGGCTTTTTAGGATCTTCCCGCAGCCACCGCCAGACGGACTGGATATACACTTTGAGTACATCAGCCGTAATTGGGTAGAGAATGGTGACGCCCCCGGCACTTTCAGCAGTAAGACACAGATTGGCTCAGACGTAATTCTGTACGAGCCAATACTGATGGTTAAATTCCTCAAGGCTAAGTACCTTGAGGCCAAGGGTTTCGACTCCACTAGCGCAAGGAACGACTTTGCTCTGGAATTCGACGCAATTACAGGTCAAGAGAAGGGAGCCCCAATACTGAACGCAGCCATACTTGGCCGTGAGTTCCCGTACCTTGAGCCGTATCGTAACTTACCGGACACAGGCTTTGGCAGGTAGATTAGGGCTAGGAACACTCGGTGCTCTCAATATAGCTCAACCGCAGCAGCAACGGACGAAGGGTCACACCATTGCCGGTCCAGGCGAAGGTATGAACACGACCGGTGCTCTTTATGGTATGTCCGAGTCTGAAGCTATATACCTCTTCAATATTATTCCTAGTGAGTTTGGCCCCCGTTCTCGTCTTGGGTATAAAGAACATTCAAATGGAATTACCGGCGACGGTATTAGGACGATAATCCCATTTGACGGCTCTGATAGTGACCATGTATCTGACAAGCTGTTTGCTTCTACCAACGATGGCCTCTTTGATTGTACCCTCCCCGGTGCTGCGGTAGTTGATCTAGTATTTGCAGACCAAACAGAGGATGCAGGGTGGGGACACTTCACCCACTATGTTAACGATGATGGTACTGACTTCCTACTGGCAGCATTTGAGAAGAATGGCTTGTTTGAGTACATATCTGCTACAGATACATGGCAAGCAGCGACAGGTATTGACTTTCCAGCCCTAGACCCCAACACTATCGCTGATGTAGTCTTTGTCGTCTCTCACAAACAGAGGCTGTGGCTTATCTGTGATGGTGACAGCCACGCTTATTATCTACCTGTAGGCTCAAAGCAGGGTACACTGACCCGCTTTGACTTCGGTAATAAATTCAAGCATGGTGGTGAAATTGTAGGTCTGTATAACTGGACTTTAGACGGTGGTGAGGGCGTAGACGATTACTTACTGGCTGTCAGCGGTGGTGGGGATCTCATAATGTATAAGGGGGAAGACCCAGCCATTGCTGAAGAATGGCGTACGACCGGAACATGGTTTGTTGGTGAGCTTCCCAGTGGGCGGCGTGGAGTCTCCGAGGTAGGTGGGGACCTCTGGATACTGAGTACACAGGGTCTACTTACGGCCCGGTCACTAGTGTCTGGAGTTTACACTGGCGACCAAACCCAGAGTCCTGCGTTTAAGATATCACGCCTTATCCGCAACCGTATGTCCCTTGAAAAGAACTTACGCGGTTGGGAAGTGAGCTTAAACGCCAACGAAGCACAGTTTGTGATTAACAGCCCTCCGCGTGTAGGCTTTAAGAAGCTACAGTATGTCTACAGCATAGTACAGAACGCTTGGGGCATCTGGCGCGGTGTACCGGCTAAGACCTTCGGTAACTGGAACGGGCATTTCTTCATTGGGGCAGAAGGTGACGCCCCCATACTGTACGAGATGACTGGCGACCTGGATAACGTACTTCTGACGCCATTAGAGGATGGCACAGATAACGTGCCAATTGAATTCTCTGTACTTAGCTCGTTTCAGGACTATGGCGAAGAGTCAGTGTTCAAACGAGTCCAGTACATGCGCCCGACGTTTCTTGGTGACCTTACACCTAACTTCAGTATTATACCTGTCTATAACTACGATATCCATGAGCCTACGCTCACCATTGGCCCCTCTCCATCTGAGGCTGGTATATGGGACGTAGACCTGTGGGATACCGCTATATGGGGAGGTGAATTGTCTGCCTTTGAGGTTCTAGAAGGCGGCGGTGGCTTGGGGCGTGTGATTGCCTATGCTATCCGTGGAGATACTGCTACTCGTACCACTATAGCCTCAGTAGACGTTATGTGGGATACTGGAGGCTATACATGATCACTTATCATGCCATGCGTAGCCAAGAAGAGTGGGATTGGATGCAGGAACGTGCTGAATGTGTACGCTGTGATGATAGCCGAGGCATGGTTGCCTACCGGGATGGAAAGCTAGTGAATGCTGTGGCTTTTGATCACTGGTCACATAATAGTGTCCATATTCACACAGCATTTGAAGACTTTTTGTGCTTCAAGCATGGTTGGCCGGAAGCTGTCTTTGGTTGGATCTTTAACGAGTGTGATAAAGGTGTAATCATGGGGGTCACTCCCGCCAGTAATAAGAAAGCGTTGCGCTTCAATAAGCACATCGGGTTTGTTGAACTATTCAGGGTCAAAGATGGCTTTGAGGTTGGAATTGACTTTGTGGTTAGTGAGTACCGCAAAGAGAACTGCATATACATAAGGAACTACGATGGGCAAGAAAGCTCCCGCGCCGCCTGACTATACCGCTGCTGCTGAAGCGCAGGGGCAGTCTAGCTTAGAGGCGATTAACGCGCAGACAGAGGCTAATCGTCCTAACCAGTATACTCCATGGGGGTCATCCACATGGGCGCAAGACAGAGGTGGTAATTGGGAGCAGAATATCAACCTGCACCCTGACCAACAGGCTGCGCTTGATGCTGAAATGGGGCTTCAGAGAGATAGGTCTCAGTTAGCTGGTAGTCTTACAGGACGTATGCAAGATGAGTTTGGGCAAGCTATGGACTGGGGTGCTCTTCCTGCCTATGGCGATGTTCCACAGGCTAACCAGTACACCCCTGAATCAGCTACACGCGATGTACAGACAACTGATGTCCAGCAGCAGCTAGACACCAGTAATCTACAGGGTGTGGACTCCGCTACGCGGTATAATCAGTCGGCTGGGGACGCCCTGTATGGTCGGGCCACCAGCCGTCTAGACCCACAGTGGGAGCAGCGGTCTCAGAAGACTGAAATTGGTTTACGGAACCAAGGGCTACGTCCAGGTGATGAAGCCTACGACACAGCTATGGCGAACATGGGCCGTGAGCGTACCGACGCCTATCAGCAAGCTGGATATGGCGCTGATATAGGTGCTGGCGCTGAGGCTGCTCGTATGCAGGGCATGGACCTCGGGCTACGTGGACAGCAGTTTGGTGAGCGCACAGGCCAAGGTCAGTTCGCTAACCAAGCGGCTCAGCAGCAGTATGGTATGAACCTCGGTCAAGCAGGGTTCCAGAACCAAGCCGACCAGCAGATGTTTAACCAGAGGCTGGCCGCTGGTGGACAGCAGTTTGCGGAGCAGACCCAAGAGTCTAATCTGCAAAGTCAGCAGCGCCAAGCACAGATGGCTGAAGAGATGCAGCGTAGAGGCTTTAGCCTCAACGAAATGACGGCTATAATGCAGGGTCAGCAGGTGGGTATGCCGTCCATGCCTAGCTTCCAGACAGCCGGGGCTGCACAGCCGACGCAGTATCTGGATGCAGCTAACATGCAGAACCAAGCCAACATGGATCAGTTCAGTGCTAATCAGGCTGGCATGAATGCCCTGATGGGTGGAGCTAGTAGCATGATGGCTTTCTCTGACCGCAGGTTGAAGACCGATATCGCCCCACTAAGCGACGGTTGGTACTCTTATAAACTGTTCGGCCACATACCGCAGATAGGTGTGATGGCAGATGAGCAGCCACAGGCAGTCGTGACCCACTGGTCCGGCTTTGACATGGTGAATTATGGCAATCTCTAAAGACAAGCTCAAAAACCTATCCGTTGAAGAGCTCAAGATGCTTATGGACTCAGGTCTTATTGACCAGAAGCAAGCTCGCATCGCCTTGAAGCTAAAGGAGGCGAAAGCAGTTCGTGGTGAGAAGTCAATAAAGGGTACTAGAGGTATCGGCCGTGGCAACATCTACGTATCCGCTAGTCCCCTTGAGCACCTTGCCCAAGGCATCCGTAAGTACAAATCCAAAGGAGAGATTGAGGGGCTGGAGGAAGAGCAGGTTACACTGGACGAAGAGGATTCACTGGCGCGTGAAAAGTTCTGGGAAATCAGGCAAGGTGAACGTGATGAAGGTGGCGCTGGTACTGGAAACTACACCCAACAGATGGGGCCACCTACAGTGGAGCAGGATGCGCCAGAGGCTGGCCAACTATTGGAGCAAGCTCCACAGCCTAACATTCCAAACCTACAGCCGGACTTCCCGCAGGATCAGTTTGCTATTGGTGCTGAAGGCGATACAAGCCGTGATATAGGTGGCCGAAGAGGGGTTGTCACTGTAGGTGACATACCGCCTCCAGGTGGTGCTCCAGCTCCACCGGGTGCTCCTCCGGCCGCTGGCGGCTTTCACCCTCCTATGGCTTTACCTCCTATGCAGGGGCCTCCTGCTCCTAAAAGGAAGACAGCACAGGAACTTTATGCTGAAGCCTTGAGGGGACTAACTGGTAACGTGCCTCAAGGTGGCCAAGGAGTCTACTAATGCCCGACCTTTATGAAACTCTAATTGGTGCGCCTCCTAGTGGGCCTGAGGAGACAAGGAATACTGCTCAGCAACTGCGTAGGCAGTCAGATGTCGGGGCGCTTGGTATGCTCACGCGTAATAAAGGTATCGCGCCGCTTGGCCAAGTTATGATGGATGAGTCTCAGGAGCAAATTCTGGGGTTGCAGAAGTCTAGGGAGGCAGGGCTGGATAATGTCCGAGATCAGGAAAGGATAGACAGCCAAACGGCCCAATGGCAAGCGGCGAATGAGCTTGGATGGGCCAAGCTGAATGAGGAGATACGAAACAACAAGGCTGATGCAGATGCTGCACTAGCCGAGGGTCTAATACCTGATTACAAGGCGCTGACTGACTCTAACCGTACTTACATGCGGGACAAGAGCAGCCTAGTGAAGCATGGCCAAACTCTTCTTGATACCATGAAGGTAATCTCTGACCCAGCCTTCGGCCAAGGGCTAGTTCCCAAAGCTGGACAGATTTCTAACTGGCTGGCAGCGAATGTGCCTAAGTGGACAAGTAAAAATCAGCAGCAACGTCAGGCATGGTGGGCTAAGTGGGATAGAACCTACAACTTGAAAGAACGTAACCTGATGTTCGGTGCTACCCTTACAGATAACGAGAAGGCTGTCTGGGCTGCTGCCAACGTCAACCCCAACATGAATGCTGAGCAAGTAGCAGCGGCGATTGAGCATGTGCTTCAGAAGCAACGTACTGAACTGGATATGCACACTCAGTCTATGCAGGGGGTCTACAACCCGTCCGAGTACAATGTCTTCAGAACTACGGCTGGCTTGGATGCTTATGATCCTCAAGCAGTAGCGGCTCAAGCAGCGGCAGCAGCCACTTCTCCGACTGATGCTAAGGCAGCGGCTCAAGCACCAGACTTAGAAGAGGATGAAATAATTGACCTCCGGACTAAATAATGGCTAGAGTATACATACTTCCTAATGGTAAGAAGGTGAGGGTGGATAGCCACATCGGCAAGGCCGGGGCTATTGACATCGCTGTGCGTAATGGAATTATGTCGCGAGCTGATGCTGGGTACGATGCCGAGGTTGGTGCCTCTGACGACAGTAGCTTTGGACAGAACCTTCTTGAAGGTACGGGTCGGGGCATGGCTAACATCGCCCGCAATGTAGTGAACGTAGCGGGTAAGATTCCGGGGGTAGGCGGCTTTGAAGGTTACTCCGATGAGGACCTCCGTGAAGCTAATAAACTAGACGAAAGCCTTATGAGTACAGGTGGTGGAATGATAGGTTCTGCCATCGGTGAAACTGTTCTGACTCTGCCTGTCGGTGGGGCTGCGCTGGCCGGGGCCAAGGGTGCCGCGAAGGGCCTCCAGGCTGCGCGTGGGCTTGCTGGCGCTGCGCGAGGGGGGCAGGTAGGGGGTAGGGTAGGGGTACTACCTCTGGCCGCAGCAGCAACCGCTGAGGGGGCTGGAGTGGGTGCTTTAGCAGCCGGACCTGACGACCGTGGGGCTGGTGCGCTGATCGGTGGCCTAGCTGGTGGAACTCTATCTGGTGTAGGGTCTGGTTTACGTCGTATGCGTGAAGGTCTGGTTAAAACAAGCGATGATGCTGCTGAATATATGGCTCGTGCCAAGGCTGCTGGTGTTGATACAGAACTTCCTGTTACAATGGCTGCTGAAAGGGGTGGGTTATCAGGCATGGTTGCTTCCGTCAGTGATAAGCTTGAAGCATTGCCGGGGCTTACCCGAGTTGGTAAGATATCTAAAGACAAAGCCACTAAGGACTATGCTGAGGTGGTTATCCGTGAGGCTGCACCTAAAGGCTTCAAGGGTACTTTGACTAAGGGGAGTACTGTACAGGAAGTAGTAGAAGACCTAACAGGGTTCTACAAGAAAGGGTATGCTGACAGCGTAGGTGGTCACGTCTTTAATGCAGGGGAAGACTTTATGGGGGCTGCTTTCCGTAGGGTTGATGACCAGATTGATGAGCTAGGCGAAGGTGCTGTAGAAGCAGCTAAGGAGAAGTTTGCCCAGATTATTTCCCGGTACGCTAAGGACGGTGTAATAGACGGGGCTGACATCGGCATAATTAAGGGACGCATAGCTAGGGAAGCAGCAGAGTTTGGTGACAGTCGTATGAGCACGGCCATCAGAGAAATGACGGGTGGCCTTGATGATATGATTGAAGACCAGTTAAGCATAGGGGTTAAGAACCTTGACGATTTAGCTAAGTTCAAAAACCTTAACTCTAAGTATGGTAACTACATGGACTTGGAGGATCTCTCATACCGGGCGCGTAAGACTGAGGGTATGTTTACTCCGCAGCAGCACCTTGATACTATAGCAGCTAGAGGTACGAAGTCTAATGTAGCTCAAGGCTTGGCGCGTAGTCAGAAGGCTACTCAGCAAGCGGCACGGACGGTAGGGCGTACTCCAGAGAAACCTGATATGATAGACCGTATGGTTGGATACTTTGCTCTGGGTGGAGGCGGTGCTACTGCTGCTCCGGCGACCCTAGCTGTATATCTAACCGCCCTTGCTGCGAAGCTACCCTCTGGCCAGCGAGCCTTGCTGGGGAACACCAAAATACAGAAAGGCATAGCTGAGATACTGAAGACTAAGACAGGTAAGAAAGCGGCTGACGCTATTAGAGCCTTGATTAGACGAGGAACCGCAGGAACATTAGCAGAGGGGCAAAGAGATGCCACGTGATGCCGGAGGTAATTATAGCCTCGCCGCTGGTAATCCAGTAGTAGCGGGGACGATTATACGGCCATCGTGGGCTAACCCCACCATGGATGACCTAGCTATTGCTATGACAGATAGTCTGTCTCGCTCTGGCAAGGGCGGGATGCTAGTACCATTTCTTAATGTAGATGGTGCTGTTAATCTACCCGGTATCGCCTTTACCAATGAACCTTCCCTTGGTATTTTCAGGGAGGGTAACAATGAGATGCGAGCCGGGGTTGCCGCCACTGACTCTACCCGCTGGATAGCGGGGGACTTCGGCTTTGAGATATGGTCAGGTACTGCGTGGGTCAAGCCCAATACGCCAGCCACGAATCCCATTAAGATAAGTGGTGTGACTGCGGCCATTGAGTTTGAAGAGACTGGTGGTGGGCTGATATCTACACTCATACGCACAGCTACCGGATTCATTATACGCCCAGACAGCCTTGTCTCCACCTTTGATCTTATCTTTGAAGATGGGCTTGGACAGTGGGACGCTCGGGGTACGTGGAAGTTTGCAGGTATTGTTCAGTTTGAAGTTTCACCTATTACCTTCAATAATATTCCGTATCAGGGCTGGAACACAGCCATGGATACCCGCGTTGATTTAGCGAAGGTATCAGATGGAAACGTGGCCATCTTTGGTGAGATTGGTATTAGTGCATCAATGCGAGCCCAGACATCATTTGGTATAGAGATTGCTGGAGCCGTTGTCGGTAACTTCCTAGGTGGAACTTCTGGTGGGCTGGTAATGGAAAACAATATTCCATTCCAGGGCAAGGAAGTCGGTGGTACTGTTCGTAAGTTAGCCTATATAGACGTATTGGATACCGTCGCTCTTGGTAATCCACAAACTAAGATGGACATTGCATGTCTTACGCCGCAACGGAATTTTGTTAGTGGCGTGAACCCAATGAACCTCACAGATACAGGGGCTGTCTTCCCCCTTGAGGTTAATTTTAGTGCCGACGCCGTATTAGCGAATGGGTTTCAATTACGAGGACGTAATGGAGCTGACACTGGTAACATAGGTCTTATTCATCTTCAGGCTACTGATCTAATATTCATAGGTGCATCTAATGCACCTAATATTCAAGTTCACGCGCAAGTAGATCAGAAATTCTTTATTACTCAGACTGAAATTTTTGACATAGATTCTAGTGGCCTGAACTATGCAGACGGTGCGAGAGTTTTCTTTAGAACTTCAGTAGGTACTCCTCTTACTAGCTTCTTCCTACAAAATGATAACGAGCTTCGCTTTGGTGGTACAGGGATGCCGTTGATGAGCTTTAGAGTTGAACCTCTTAGTGCTATCAACTATATTGTCGGGACTACCATAAGCCAGATCTTTGAAGAAGACAAAATAATCTGTAGGTCTAAGGGTGTGGGGGATGCAGCAACTTCACACATACAGTTCCAGGATACCAACGGCCTGAACGTCGGTAAACTTGGTGTCATTGCTTCAAATTCTCAACTGATTCTTCAAGCCCAAGGTGGACAAGACGTGCGCTTGGAGGCCTTGGCTGTGAAATTCAACGTAGTAGGCACGACCGCTGTCGCTGCTAATGTGAATTTTGAAGGGGCTGAGCGTAGTATCAAGCTAGTTACCTCGTCCCGTAAATATAAGAAGGACATAGTCCCCATCGCTAGGGCCGCATTAGATAAGGTTCTAGAGATGTCCCCCATTCGTTACCGTAGCAAGTCCAAAGGGGACGACCCCAATATGGAACACTATGGGTTAATAGCAGAGGAAGTACATGACATTGACCCTCGGCTGGTATGTATGGTAGAAGGGAAACCTAACGGTGTTCAGTATGACCGGGTAGCTGTCCTGCTCCTAGGGGTAGTCCAGGATATGGCCAAGAGATTAAAGGTGCTTGAAAATGCCTAGAGATGGAGCCGGAAACTATACCCTCGCCGCTGGTAATCCAGTAGTATCGGGTGAAGTAATCACGCCAACGTGGGCGAACCCCACCATGGATGACATCGGCATAGAGCTGACGGACAGCCTGTCCAGGTCGGGTAAGGGTGGGATGCTAGTACCGTTTGAGAATATAGACGGTACTATAGGCGACCCCGGTATCACATGGGCTGCCGAACCTACCACTGGCTTCAGCCGCACCGCTGTCAATATAATGAACGCCTCCGTTGGGGGTATACAGTCCACCCGTTGGATCGCTGGTAACTTTGGCTTCGAGATCTGGTCAGGTACTGCGTGGGTCAAGCCTGTAACGACAGGAGCGAATGCAACGTTCGGTGATGTAACACTAACGAATGTTGCTCCCAGCTTGATACTTATAGAAACAGATGCAGCGTTGAATGAAAGTACATGGCGACTGCGAGCTAATGGTGGATTACTTTCGCTCCAAACATTAGATGATGCACAGGTTGGTGTCAACAATATATTCCAAGTGACACGGACTGCCAGTGTACCAGATATAATTACATTCATACCTGCTGCGGCATTTACTGGAATAGCAGACTTCAATGCTCGTGCTAATTTTAATTCTATAGCAGCTCTAGCTAATAACATCGCCTTGACAGGACGTATAGTAGCTGACACTGGTGACCTCCGGTTGGTGCGCCTCAGTGCCACTGATGTCATGGAGATAGGACAGGCTAGCTCAGCTCTTAATGGGGCTGTTTATGACTCTGGCAATGTGACTACAGCACATATCTTTAACGTCAATGGGGTTGAGACAGCGAGGTTTAATGCTCTTGGGTTACAAGTCGGTGTTGGTACTCCTACTCAAGCACGATTCTTAAACGTACTATCCACACAGCAAGCAGTCGCTGAGTTTGAAAGCACTAACTCAGGCGCTGCTATGATAGACATTGAAGGTAGCAACTCCCCCACTGGTGGAGTAGGTGTTCGGTGTAAGCAGAACTCAGTTATAGAAGCTTTCTCTGGCTGGCGTGATGACTTACAGCAGTTCGTCATTGCAGGTAATCAAACCAATGTTCCATGGGCGTCGTTTGACATTACTGGGATACACATGCAAAATGCGAGGATTTTGAAGGGACGAAACCTTGCAGATGACCTATCGTATGATTTAATTCATACGGATACCGCAGACCGTTTGATTGTTGGTGATCTTAACCGATTAAAAGGCGCGATTTATCATGCGAGCGACCACCGATTCTTAGGCTCAGAAGGCGACTCATTTCACAGCACTTCAAAAGCGTTGGGATCACTACTATGTCGTGACCTTAACGATGTAGATAAAAAGATGGGCTTCCGTAATCCAACACGCTTCGTGACTAATGGAAATGCGACTGTACTACAAGCGTGGGAAGATTCATTTATTGCTCTCAACACTGGCAGCACGACACTGACATTCCCCGTATTAGACCTCCTTACTCATGTGAAGGTTATCAATGCGACTGGTGTTGGAACTGCTGCGGAAGGAGCAGGTATAACACTTCAGCGGTTCACTGGTAGTGCTAGAGTTGATGGTAACTTTGCAATGAGCTCCGGTAGCATTTGGGAATTTTATCAGATTACCACCGGAATCTGGTATTGTTGGGAGATTACAACAGCGCCATGAGTTTAGGCACCGAACAGGAAGAATTTGCTAGGGACTTTGGCCTTCTTATCGTCTGGTACTATGGTCATGGCTACCGTATCCGGTTGGGTGATGTATGGGCTAAGG
>SDBT01018556.1_pt1 | contig 10928 bp, 9 predicted proteins | sample 2277101 | NCBI WGS metagenome assembly SDBT01 (sample SAMN10404973, study PRJNA504765) | marine sediment metagenome | isolation source: marine sediment core GS10_PC15, 103 cmbsf | place: Arctic Ocean: Southern Knipovich Ridge | collected 2010 | reverse complement strand
AATCATAACGGTTCCCTTCTCTCTTAAACACCTCGACGCTCCTCAAGGTCTTTTCCTTGTTGCCGTAAATGATCAGCACATTCTTCTTAAACCCACGCGAAAAATCCAGGGCATCGACAAAGTAGCTCCTGCTTCTCCCTAAATGAGAGGCAAGGACGCCCTCACCAATGTCCTCCTTTACGTTTCCCTGCCAGTCTTTCGCATTGAAAATGTCTACTGGTGCCTTATCACTGAAATATACTGCGGGACTTGGCCATTTTTTCATTTCGCTCCCGTTGCGGTAGCTATCAAATATTTCGTGCCCGTTACTGTAGCCATCAAAAGGAAGGAGATTGTATACTGCGGGAAATGTCCTTGCAGCCTTCCTCTGGCCTTTTCTCGTGAACCAGTTAAAGAACCAGTTGTCTCCCTTGACCAATTGCTTTACAGCATCAAGGGAGCCCCTCAGAGGGGGAGCTATCATCACAAGTTTGTTTATGTTGCTTTCGCCATCATCGAACATGGTGGCATAATGCTTTGCCACGCAGCCCCCCATGCTGTGTGTCACTATGTTCACCTTGTCTATTTTTAAGCCTTCTTTCTTCATTGCCTTCTTGTACAGTTTATGTGCCTTGGACTTATTAATAATGTTGGTGAAGAACTCACCAAGTCTCATTGCGTTCATCCATATTGGCAGGCGCCAGTCATACGGAAACACATAGACCTTGACCTTATCGTCTCCCAATAAAGTCAGGCTGTCTCTCAGCTCCTCGACTAGATGCCCATAGATCAGCGACACCAGTTCATCTTCCTTTATCAGACGGTCAAGATCCCTGTCGTACAGCCCCTTCTCATCAAGCATTACAGGGTCGAACTTTGTAAGCTTGTCGAATATCGGATTGTAAACAACATCGTGTTCGATAGTATAATGGTCTGAAAGTGAAGTCCCCTTGATCCCTGGCACAAATATTATCGGACATATATTCTTTACCATATTCCCCCCTTTGAGTTCTAAGCGTAATAATACCACCCTTTATGGTTGCAGACAACGGATATTTTATTTTCACTGCCAGCAAAGGCCATTGTGAGAATACGTAACAGTTGATGTTCTAGGTAAATTTCTTTCATTCCGTATCTTGCTGCAAGGATGTATGAATTTGCCGCACTGTGTTAAAATTGAATCCATGGCAAAAACAACTATAAACGAGATAATTGCAAAGAAGGCCGAGGGCAGGAAGATAGTCATGCTCACGGCCTATGACTACCCCTTCGCGCGCCTTGCTGACGAGGCCGGGATGGACGCCCTCCTGGTTGGCGACTCCCTTGCAATGGTAGTGCAGGGGTTGGACACCACCTTGCCCGTAACCATGGACGAGATGATATACCACACCCGCATGGTCTCGCGCGGCGCCGAGAACGCTATGGTCATCGGCGACATGCCCTACATGTCCTACCAGGTGAGCGTTGAGGAGGCGGTGCGTAACGCGGGGCGCTTTATCAAGGAAGGCGGGGCACAGGCCATTAAGATGGAGGGCGGAAGCGAGGTCTGCGACCGCATCGCCGCAATGGTCAGAAGCGAGATACCCGTGATGGCGCATATCGGGCTCACTCCACAGGCCATACACCGCATGGGCGGCTATAAGGTGCAGGGCAAGGACGACGAGGCAAGAAAGAAGCTCATGGAAGAGGCAAAGGCTGTTGAAGACGCCGGAGCCTTCACCCTTGTGCTTGAGGCTATCCCGATGGACCTTGCCAAAGAGATAACCGAGAGCATATCCATACCCACCATCGGCATCGGCGCGGGCCCGCACTGCGACGGTCAGATACTTGTGCTTCATGACGTGATCGGGCTCTTTGACCGGTTCGTCCCAAAGTTCGTAAAGCGTTACGCGGAGCTTAAGGACGATGCTGTCATAGCCATAAAGAAGTACCGCGAAGAAGTAGAGTCGGGCCAGTTCCCCACAGAAGACCAGAGCTTCAAGTAAACAGACCCCTTTGCAACAAAAACCATCGCCTATCCGGAGGATTACTGGGGGTCACTGATCCAGATCATAGACAGTATTATCTTGGTTCAGATAGGATAATAGACATGGCATACGTTATTGGATTTGCAGGCAAAGGCGGCACCGGCAAGACGAGCCTTGCCGCCCTTACAGTGCGCTATATCAGGGAGAAGAAGAAAAAGGCCGTGCTAGCCGTGGACGCCGACTCCAACGCGTGCCTGAACGAGGCCCTTGGCCTTGAGGTCCACGCAACCATCGGCAGCTTGCGCGAGGACTCGCTGGAGGCAGTGCGCTCCGGAGGAGACCGCCCGGGCGGGATGACAACTGAACAACTCTTTGAGTACCAGGTGCAGCAGTCGGTTATCGAGAGCGAGGGGATCGACCTGATGGTCATGGGCCGCCCCGAAGGGCCCGGCTGCTACTGCGCGGCAAACAACATCATCCGCAAGTACACCGACATCCTGGCCGATGACTACGAGTACGTTGTCATTGACAACGAGGCGGGCATGGAGCACCTTTCGCGAAGGACAACGCACGCCGTGGACCTGCTTCTCATCGTAAGCGACGCGACGGTAAAGGGCGTTCAGACCATCAAACGCATTGACGGCCTTGTTGACGAACTGAAGCTGGACGTAAAAGAGCGCAAGTTCATAATCAACCGCATCCCCGGGGACCCGGCAAAGATCGTTGCTTATGCAAAGAGCATAGGGCTGGAGATAGACGCGACCATCCCCCAGGACGACAATATCACCGAGTTCGATATGGAGGGCAAACCCGTCTGCGACCTGCCCGAGGACTCTGCATCCATTAGAGCCCTCTACTTAATGCTTGATGGGATCAGGATACCTTGATATTCTGCAAAAACACGGCCACTTCTTCCGGGATCGACTGGTTGATGTGCATACCCGTGCCCAGCTCGAACCCGGTTGCCTGTGTCACGTGCGGCAGGATGCTGATGTACCAATGGATATATTCCGACCTGCTGCGGAAAGGGCTCAGGGAGCGAACGACGAGGTTGTAGCTTGGGTCGTTCAGTCCCTCGTGTATTTTCTTAAGGGTCAGCCTCACGCATTTTGCCAGATCAGGCAGGTGCTCCTCAGGCATATTGCCGAAGGACGGCTTGTGCTCCTTGGGAAATATCCAGGTATGAAAAGGCGACAGCGCCGCGTACGGGATAAAGGAGACGTAGTGTTCCGTATCCACCACTATCCTTCTGCCGTCTTCGAACTCGTCCTTCAGGGTCGCGCACATGAGGCACTCGCCCGTGTTGTCAAAATAGCGCATGGACTCATCAACCCGGAAGCGTATCTGTTGCGGCATCACGGGAGCCGCTATGAGCTGCGCATGGGGATGGCTGATGCTTGTGCCGGATTGGGGCCCGTGGTTCTTGAATATAATGGCGTGCTGAATACGCGTGTCCGTAAAAACATTCTGGAACCGCTCTCTGTAGACACCGATCACACGCTCGACCTCATGCGGCTCCATCAGGGCCAGCGTAGTGTTGTGTCGCGGGCTCTCTATGATGACCTCATGCCTGCCAACCCCGGTGACCATGCGCTTGATGCCCTTGTTTACGCGTAAACGCTCGCCCTCGGCATCCAGTATGGAGAACTTGTTAGGTGTCACCCTTATGCTCCACGGCCCTTCGGCCGGGAGGCGCAACAACTCATCCGGGGTCTTTGACTCGTTCCCGACGCAGAAAGGGCAGGACTCAACATACTCGGAGCTATAGTGGTTGCCGCCGCCTCGCTTCCGGAACTCTTCGGGCTTCCGGTCATAAGAAGAACCAACAACAACCCACTCGCGCGAGATCAGATTCAGCCGAAGTTCAGACATTGTCAGGTTCTTCCTCCCCTCTAAAGATACTATCACAGAAATCAATAAAACAGGTCATAAGAATGCCTATTTTCCATTAATTTAACCCGTTAATTGATCCGGTTGACTCAGTGTCCCTTGCAATAGATCGCATCCGGCTTATGACGCCGCAGATGTAGTAAACCGTCAACCTTTGATTACACCAAGAGGGCGAAGGCGCGCCACCTTGCGGGATATGCCAGCGCGATGCACGACCTCCACAACGCTTGTTATGTCCTTGTAAGCCTCTGGCATCTCTTCTGCCAGGGTCCTGCGCCCGGCGCTCATGGCATATACGCCCATCTCCTCAAGCTCGTCGTGCAGGGAGCGGCCTCTTGCCTGCTTGAGGGCCTGGTGCCTTGAGAGCACCCTGCCCGCGCCGTGGCATGTGGAGCCCCATGTCTCGCTCATGGAGGCCTCCTGCCCAAGGAGTACGTATGAAGCGCGGCCCATGTCGCCCGGGATGATTACCGGCTGGCCCAGGTGCCTGTAAGTTGCGGACACCTCCGGGTGCCCTTTTGGAAAGGCGCGAGTGGCGCCCTTGCGGTGCACCAGCAGTTCGCGCATCCGGCCCTCCACCTCGTGGCGCTCCAGTTTGGCGATATTGTGCGCTACATCATAGATGAGCCTCATGCCGAGGCTTGAAGGCGACAGCCCAAGCACGCTCATGAAGGCCTGCTCAGTCCAGTAGCGTATGACCTGCCGGTTGGCCCAGGCGTAATTCGCCGCCCCCCGCATGGCTGCCAGGTATTGCCTGCCCTCCGGGCTCGTGGCGGGGGCGCAGGCCAGTTCCCTGTCAGGCACGTTGATCCCGTAGCGCCCTGCGGTCTTTCGGAGCAGGCGCAGGTGGTCGTCACAGACCTGATACCCAAACCCCCTGGAACCCGTGTGTATCATCACCATGACATGGCCCATGTCCAGGCCCATGGCCCTCGCGCCTTCCATGTCATATATCTCGTCAACATACTGTATCTCAAGGAAATGGTTCCCAGCCCCAAGCGTGCCAAGCTGTGAGGCGCCTCTCTCAAAAGCCCGCTCGCTAATGGCATCGGGGTCTGCACCTTCCATGGAACCGCTGCTTTCAGTGTGGTCGAGGTCAGAGGCCGTCCCCATGCCCCGCTCTACAATGAACCTCGCCCCCTGGACAACGCACCTTTCCAGTTCTTTACGGTTCAAGTGCATCCTGCCCTTTGAGCCCACGCCTGCGGGCACTTCCGAATATATCCCTGCCACAAGCTCCCGCATCTTCGGGGCAACGTCTTTTTTCAGGAGGTTAGTCCTCAGGAGGCGGACCCCGCAGTTGATGTCATAACCCACCCCGCCCGGTGAGACTATGCCCTCTTCCGGGTCAAAGGCCGCGACTCCGCCTATGGTGAAACCGTACCCCGGGTGCACGTCCGGCATGGCAAGCGAGGGGCCTACGATCCCTGGAAGCGTTGCCACGTTAGCCACCTGTTCAACGCACCTGGCGTCCAGCAGGCCTTCGAGGGATTCGTCCGCGTAGATGATCCCGTTTGTGCGCATGTCCGGGCGCAGGCCCCTTGGGACCTCGACGCGCTCGGAGTCTATTCTTTTAAGCCCTTCAGGCAGGGCCATGACAGGTCACTCCCTTTAGATCCATCCTTAACTTGCTTACTGGCCTTCTGGCCTTCCTGCCCCATTATATCAACCCCTGAACCGGGTAACAACAAGCATGGAAGTGGGATGAGAAAACGGGAACGCGTGATATAATCAGGCTGGGAGAGTTGCAATGGTAACAATAGCGGACATAAGGCGCGCTCGTGAGAGCATCGGCAGGTATATAGACAGGACGCCCCTGCTCCATTCGGACTCCCTGAGCCAGATGTCCGGGGCCGAGGTGTACGTAAAGTGCGAGAACCTCCAGCATACAGGGTCCTTCAAGCCCAGGGGGGCCTTCAACAAGCTGCTCCGGCTCGGTAAGAAAAAGGTCGTAGCCGCGTCCATGGGCAACCACGCCCAGGGTGTGGCCTTTGCCGCCTCGACACTTGGGCTCAGCGCGAAGATAATCATGCCTGAGACCGCGTCCATTGCAAAGCAGCTCGCGGTAAAAGGATACGGAGGGGAACTCCTGCTTAAAGGCGCCTCTCTCATGGAGTCCATAGAGATAGCACTAAATGAAAAAGGCCATGCCTTTATCCACCCATTTGACGACGAGCTTGTGATACAGGGCCAGGGCACTGTTGGCCTTGAGATAATGGACGAGCTTGAGGATATCGACGCTGTCATCGTCCCAGTGGGCGGAGGCGGGCTCATATCAGGCATTGCCACGGCTATCAAGGCCATAAGCCCGGGCACCGGGGTCATAGGGGTGCAGTCCGCGGCCGCAAGGAGCGCCATGCTCTCAAAAGAGAGGGGCGAGATAGTGGAGGCTGAGCCTTCTTCCACTATAGCCGACGGGATAGCCGTAGGGCGCGTGGGCGAGCTTCCCTTTCAGATAATCAAAGAGCGTGTGGACGAAATATCAAGCGTTGAGGAAGGAAGTATTGCGCAGGCAGTGCTTACTTACCTTGAGCGCAAGAGGCTCGTCATCGAGGGCGCGGGCGCAGTAACGCTTGCCTACCTGCTTGAGCACAGGGACAGGTACAGGGGAAAAAGGGTCGTGCTCATCGCAAGCGGCGGGAACATGGACCTCACCATCATGGACAAGGTCATAATGAGCGGGCTCAAGGAACATGGGAGGCTCACTGAGGTGGAAGTGATCGTGCCGGACGTGCCCGGGACACTCAGCGACCTCACAAGCGTGGTGGCTTCGCTCAAGGGGAACATACTGCACGTGCTCCACGACAGGCTCGCCAGAGGCATAGCGGTGGGGCTGACGCTCGTGAGGCTGAATATCGAGACGTCCGGCCCCGAGCACTCCGAGAGGATATTAAGGGGCATATCAGACGCCGGATTTGAGATAAAAAACAATAAAAACTGAAATCACTGGCTCGGGCCTGCATTTAAAAACCCCTAATATATCTCCCTTCGTCCGAGACCGCAGGGAATACCTTAACCGGTAGGGAACCTATCCCTTAAAAGGAAGCTCGCGTGTAGCCGCAGTTTAAAAAAGGTCCGTGACCCCTTCATAATTTTTGCATCTTTTCTTCAATCTTTCTTCAAACCCGGAAGGCACAATAGAGCCTGAAAGCTTAATTAAAAAACTCTGAAAGAGAGGACACATGAGATGGTTACAGGTCTTGGAGTGCTGGCGATATTGGCCATGATGTCCCTCGCGTTCCTGCACAGGCTGGACAGGGAGAGCAGAGCACCTGAAGCCGTACGCAACCCTGAAGCTGTGGTGCGCGTCTGCGCCTACTGCAACCTGATCATGGGTGTCCACTCAAGCGCGATAAAAGGCGGATACCTGAGCACCTCGGCCGGACAAGCGCCTAATGGGCCCGGCACCATGCTGACCCACGGCATCTGCCCTGGCTGCTATGAGAAGATGATAAAGGAACTGGACGGAGAGAAGACGTCCAGGACCAACCATATAAACCTGCACTGCTAATCCTTCAACAGGTGGATCAACTCCAGGGCTATTTTGAAATTGGTTTTCTCCTCACGCCCCACGTGCAGGTAGAAAACGCAATGCGTGCAAGAGTCCTGTTTTTGCACAAATGTTCCCTGCTCCTCTTCTCCACACAGTGTTCCGGAGATGAGCCAGCAGGCCCTGCCCGCGTTCATGCCCCCATGAACGCCGTCAAGCCTGTACTCGGTGCTGGCAGGACAAACGCCCAACCTCCTGGCGTTGACCCCGCCATCCTCTCTCCCGCACTCCATAAACTCCCAGCAATTCCTCTTCATTTCCACCCCTGTACTGTCAAGGTGCCTTATTCAAATGTCCCAAAAGTGCATTAAATTATTATGAACCTTCCTGCGGGGAAAAACAAGAAAATATTTATTCAAAAATAACCGGATATTGTAAAGAATAATTCACAGGGCCGGAATCCCCTTCCCACGAACAGCCTCTTTAAATGCACCTGTTCTCAATCAATGGACACGGCCCCTGGCCACTGTGGTACAGTAGAGATATCATGGCGAAAATAACCATATACGATACAACATTAAGGGACGGGGAGCAGGCCGAGGAGATAGCCTTCTCCGTTGAGGACAAGCTCCTTATCACGCGAAAACTCGACGAGCTTGGAGTGCGCTATATCGAGGGCGGGTACCCTGGGGCGAACCCCCGTGACACGGAGTTCTTCAGCAAGGCCACGAAGATACATCTGGACAACGCCGTGCTTACCGCCTTCAGCGCCACGCACAAGCCGGGCACGAGCCCGGAAAAGGACAGGGGCATCAATGCCATTCTCGACTCCGGGGTATCGGTGGCCACCATATTCGGCAAGACCTGGGACTTCCACGTCAAGCACGCTCTAAAGGTCACGAACAGGGAGAACCTCTCGCTCATATACGACACTGTAAGATTTCTGAAAAAACGTATGGAGACAGTCTTCTTTGACGCAGAGCATTTCTTCGACGGGTATATAAAGAACCCCGCGTACGCCATTAAATGCCTGGAGGCCGCCTCTGAAGCGGGAGCTGACTGCCTGGTGCTCTGCGACACAAACGGAGGCACCATGCCCGACCATGTGAGGGAGATCACAGCGAAGGTGAAAAAGGCCACGTCCAACCAGTTGGGCATCCACGCGCACAATGACTCCGAGTGCGCTGTGGCAAGCTCGCTCATGGCTGTCAAGGCAGGGGCCAGGCACGTGCAGGGCACGATAAACGGGCTTGGGGAACGCACCGGGAACGCTAACCTCTGCTCCATAATACCGAACCTGCAGATAAAGCTCGGACACAAGTGCATAAGCAAGGAGCAGATGTCCAACCTGCGCGACGTGTCCCGATTTGTGAACGAGCTTGCGAACATAATGCACTTTGCGCGCCAGCCCTATGTGGGCGACAGCGCCTTCGCGCACAAGGCCGGCATGCACGTGAGCGCCCTCTTGAAGGCAAGCGAGACATACGAGCACATACCGCCGGCAACAGTGGGCAACACCCAGAGGGTGCTGGTATCGGACCTCGCCGGAAAGAGCAATGTTCTAAGAAAGGCTAAAGACCTTGGAATTCAGATAGACCCCAAGAGCCCCAAGCTCACCAAGGTGGTGGAGAGGCTGAAGGAGCTTGAGAGCCAGGGGTTCCAGTTCGAGGGCGCCGAGGCGTCATTCGAGCTGATGATGAAGAGGACCCTTGGCCTTGGGAAAAAATGGAAGTTCTTCGAGCTTGAGGGGTTCCGGGTACTTATCTCCAAGCGCCGGGAGGGCGAACCGGCCCTGCATGAGTCCACCGTGCGCATCAAGACACCGGACGGACAGAGCAGGCATACGGTGGGCGACGGCAACGGGCCGGTAAACGCCCTGGACAACGCGCTGAGAAAGGCCCTCATAGACTTCTACCCCGAGTTGAAGGAAGTAAAACTCCTCGACTACAAGGTCCGCGTGCTGACCCCGGGCAAGGGCACGGGAGCCAATGTCCGCGTTCTCATAGAAAGCGGCGATGGTACGGACAAGTGGAGCACGGTTGGCGTGAGCGAGGACGTTGTCGAGGCCTCGTACCAGGCGCTCGTGGACAGCATCGAGTACAAACTCATAAAGGAGCGTGGAGAGTAACCACTGTTGCATTGCCCTGCTCCCGGAAGGCGCAGTTCTCCGTACTCAACCGCAGGAGGTAAAGTACTTCCTGTTAGCTACAGAGGCAATCGATTACATCAGCCGCACAGTTCATCAAAATTCTTAGCTTGGGGTACGCCTAGATTTGAAGATATCTACATATAAGACGCAGAAACGTCTGTCTATAGAATTTGCGAAAAGCTCCCAGGCACAATACTGTTTTGCTGAGTCTTATGACTCATTGCAGCGAAGGGCCAATGAACTGGCAACGGAATGGTCAGAGGGGACTTTCCAAAAACATATGGATTCCAGTAAGATAACAGGTGAGCAGGTCAGCACGACTCGTCGCGATTGGCGGGGGTGGAGTCGCTCATCAACAACAGGCCCATGAAATGCCTGGGCTACAAAACTCCAGCCGAAGTCGCCGCGTTCGGCGTTTCCGGGCTCGTATGCCCTGGGCGCGTTTGCTCATATGGCCTTGCTTGCCGCGAATCTGGCCCGCCTTATGACGGCAGCGGTGGCCGGGACGTTCTTCTTAAAGGGCTCTATACTGTTTGGCGTACAATAGACTGGGAGGAAAGTTAAATGGCCGGACTAATACTGGACAAATTAAGCGAGGATGTAAGCGGCAGGGTAAAACCCTTTTTTGAGGAGTTGCTCGGCAGCCATTCTAATAACGTGCATTCCATCCATATCACCGGCAGTTCGCTCACCGGGGACTTCGACCCCAAGGCCTCAGACACGAACTCGGTGGTAGTGCTCAGGGAGATGGACCTGGAGTTCCTGAAGGCACTGGCCCCTATGGGCAAGAAATACAGGAAGAAAAAAGTGGCCGCCCCGCTCATCATGACGCCCGGATACATTGAAAACTCGCTGGATGTCTTTCCTGTGGAGTTTCTGAACATCAGGCTGATACACCAGACCGTCTTTGGAGACGACGTGTTCGCCGGCATCGAGCTGAACACGGATGACCTCAGGCATCAGTGCGAGCGGGAGCTGAAGGTCAAGCTCATTGGCTTGAGGCAGGGATATATCTCCTCCATGGGCGACGTGGCCATGATCACCGAAGGCCTGGCCCAGTCGATCACGGGCCACATTCCGCTTTTCAGGGCGTTGCTGGTGCTGCTGGGCAAGGAGCCCCCGGTGCTTAATGCCGATGTGCTCAAGGCACTGGACGAGGCCACGGGCTTTGACTGCGGCATATTCCATAAGCTCCTTGAGGAGAAGAAGCACAGGCACAAACCCGGCATAGGAGAGCTTAACGTGATATTCGAGGAGTATTACCAGGCAACGGAGCGGCTCGGGAAGGTAGTAAATGATATCAAGGCATAGCCTGACGATAATCCTTCTGCTGTTTCTGTACGTGCCTGCTTTCGGGGCATCAGGGTCCGTGACCCCGATACCGGCCACGCCCGCAAATTACGTCGTGGACCAGGCCGATATCCTGAGCCCCCAGGTCGAGGGCAAATTAAAT
>SDBT01018555.1_pt1 | contig 10928 bp, 8 predicted proteins | sample 2277101 | NCBI WGS metagenome assembly SDBT01 (sample SAMN10404973, study PRJNA504765) | marine sediment metagenome | isolation source: marine sediment core GS10_PC15, 103 cmbsf | place: Arctic Ocean: Southern Knipovich Ridge | collected 2010 | reverse complement strand
CTTCCACTGTCCTGGCCAGGACCCCGTCGGGATCATGAAGAACTCGCACCTGGCTCATCCAATAGTTCGGCCGCAGTGCACTTGGCCGATGAACATCCAGATCCAGACGGACACCGTTCTCGTACAGGAATAGCCCGTTCACATTGTACAGCCACATGCGGCAGAGCAATGGTGCTTGATCCGCAACCTTATCGAGGATTTCGTGAAGTCCCGATCGCTCCTCGTCTTTCAGATAGCACCCCAGGTCGATGTCCGAAAAGGCGTCCATTTCACCACGTGCCCCGGAACCGGAGATCCCGACAGCCAAAACCCGATGGTCATCCCGGAGGATTCCAAGGGTTGTTTGAAGAATCCCCTGTTGACTCTTTCGATGTTGATCGTGTGTCATCTGTCTCTCGCACAACGGTCAAGCTCAGCGGCGCGGCTTGTCCGCGTCCGCTCAAGCGACGGGTTCGCTGGCCTCTGTCCGCTGGTAGCGCCTCGGAGCAAGCACATACATGGCCCACCCCAGGTACTCCCGGCCGTAGCTCAGGTACTCGTCTTGGATCTTGTGCAGATGCCTGATTACATCTTCACGTTCCGGATGGTTGGGGTTCTCCTCAATCCATCGAATCAGCCCGTACCAGTTGTCTGCCTCGTACCTGTCCCAATCATCGTGGCTGGCGCGGACCACGTACTCGAAGTCAAAGCCTTCTTCGCGCGCGATCTGCAACAGCTCGTGCTCACTGTGAACCGACGTCTCCCGCGCCGCGTACCTCGCTGGAATACTGTCTCGCAGCCAGTACGGCTCCCCAATGCCCAGCCGACCCTCCGCCCCGATGGCCCGCCTCATTGCGCAAATCGTCGGCCTGTACCCGCCCCAGATGAACGATGCGCCAATGCACGTTGCAGCGTCGAACGCCTGCTCCTCGAACGTGTAGTCTGCTCCCTTGGCGCACACGATCTCAATACGGTCGCTAAGCCCCTTCTCCGACACCTTCCTTCTCGCTCTCTCGCAGGCCTGCTCCCGCACATCGATACCTGTTCCCACGATACCGAACTGCTCCGCCCACAGAACCAGGGGCTCTGCGTACCCACATCCGAAGTCGATCACCCGGCTACCCTCGCCCAGCCGCAGGAACTTGCCCAATGTCATGACCTTCTCAGGCGTGGACGGATTCACCAACTCCATATAGCGCTCGGAGATGTTCACCAAGTCGAAGAATTCCATTCTCTATAACCTCCTTCACCATGCCCTGATTTCCCAGCAAGGCCGCGTCGGGCACCAGCCTGTTCTTCCCACCGATTAATAGTTACCTTGCCCCGCATAACGTGCCGAACTCTGCTTTCCTGTCCGTATAACACGCCTCTCGATCGTCCGTCAACCCCGCCCCCCGGACAAGCTGCTCCTCGACCTGAACAGTAACGTAGGGTCCGCTGTGCGGACCACACTTGTTATCGATAGCCCGCTTCGACACGGAAATTCTGACAGACCCGCAAGCCACCCAAGTCCGTGACGGACCTGCCGGCCAAGTGGATTGATCGCGTCCCCCAACCCCGCCCCCTGGACAAGCTGATCCTCGACCTGAACAGCTCGGCCAGCCAGACCTACCGACGCCCGGAACGGTAAGAATCACGGGCGGCGGTACGCCGTACCGTGGATTCTTTGGTTCGGCTATTGCTTCTTTCGTCTTCTGGTCTTCCTTCCTTTGGACCCTTGTTTCTCGTTCTTTGGCGAGCCGTAGACTGCTTCCAAAGCCGCCTTTCTTGCTGTCTCGTCGTAGCGATTTTCGAATGCCGCAAGAAGAGGGTCGCTGGTGCGTTTCATCCATGCAGCCATCTCGCCACACAGCCTGTCGCAGGCTTTCTTGTACGCAGGATTATCTATGAGATTGACCAGGCAATCCGGGTCTCTTTCCATATCGTAGAGTTCTTCCAGTACTCGGTATCTGAACATCTTGACGCGCTCAGCAATTCTCTTGTCTGTCTTGGCGGCGACATTCATGGCTTTCATGGACATGCCTTCGTTACTATTTCTGTACCAGTAGGCGCCGTCGCTCCAGGCATTAAAAATGTATCCGTATTTCCCGTCCTGTACGCAGCGCATGGGTATCGCCGCACCACCAGCCTTGCTGTCAATCTGCGTAAAGACCATATCCCGTCCAGCTTGCGATTTTCCTTCCAAAAGGGGAACGAAGGATACACCATCCAGTTTGCCCAGCCCTTTGACTCCTGTCGCTTCCAGAATAGTCGGCAGGAAATCTACACCCGAGATAAAGTGCGTTCGGTCAGCCGTGTTGGGTTTGACTTTTCCCGGCCAGCGTACGATCCATGGAGTTAAAGTGCTTGCCAGGTACACGTTGCACTTTGCGAACGGCACGGCAATCCCGTTATCTGAAAGGAACATGACCAGTGTGTTATCTTCGTATCCGGATTCCTTGAGCGCCTGCATCGTTTTGCCGAAGGTGTCGTCCAGTCTGCGAGCGGAGTTCTGGTAGTAGCTGATTTCCTTGCGAACACCAGGCAAGTCGGGAAGGAACCCCGGGACCACGGCTTCTCCCGGAGTATAGATCTTCGATGGTTCCTTCGAACCCTGAGACAGTCGTCCTGGCACCTGGAACGGCCGGTGCGGGTCATGAGAGTTGACCATGAAGTAGAACGGTCTGTTCGCCGCCTTGCATTTGCCAAAGAAATCCTTGCTGCGCTGGTAATAGATATCGGGATTCCGCCCGTCGCCAAGATCCTTCCGGTCAAAAGAATAGTCCCACTTTCCACGCCGGTTCGGCGTTGAATGCCCGACTTTACCCAGGATACCTGCCATGTATCCAGCCTTCTTGAACAGTTCGATGACGGTAGGCACGTCGTTCCTGGCACGCATGAATCCCATTGCGCCGCTGTTGTGACCGTAAAGACCTGTGGCAAGGATTGCCCGGCTCGGCGCGCAGATGGCGGCATTGACATGGGCGTGGGAGAAGCGCATCCCCTCTTCGGCAAAGCGGTCCAGGTTTGGCGTCATCCCTTCCGGCTTCCCTCCAAAGCATCCAACTGATTCACAATGCAGGTCATCCGCCGTGAACAGTAGAATATTCAATGGTTTGCTGTTTCCGGGTGTGGCGAATGTCCATGTCCCTGTCGCGGCACATACCAATGAGCCGCCTGTCAGTTTGAGAAAATCTCTTCGTGTGTTCATCACATTCAGTAATGCTTCCATTCTTGTATGCCGAACAGTATTAGCTTGCCCCGCATAACGTGCCAAACTTTGGTTTCCTCTCCGTATAACACGCCTCTCGATCGTCCGTCAACCCCGCCCCCCGGACAAGCTACCCCTCAACCTGAACAGTTCGGTCAGCCAGACCTACCGACGCCGAGAACGGCTGGTGTTGACGTTTGTTCAACCCGCGCGCATTGAAGAATACGAGCCCAGCACATTGTTGGCCATTAGTTATTCTAGTTCATCAGGTTCGTCTTGACATATCCATCAAGTGGCTTGAATGATCTGCACTTTCTTAGTGCAGACAGACGAGCTTTCTCAGCTATTCGCACATTGTGGACGGTGTTGAGGTATCTCTTCCTCCCAAGCTTCCAAACAAGATCTCGAAGGTGCTCTTTGGCGTCATGTACTGTTTCAGTATTTCGAATTGCTTTGGGTGTCTTCTTTAGGCTGAAAGCTTTTTGCAATGCCACTGGGTCCGCCAGAAGCCAAGCTTCCATTTCCAACACGGGGATTATGACTAACGTGGCACCAAATTCACACTCGTCTACAAGTGCTTGGAGGTCGCTGCGTAGTCCGTTCTCGTCATGATCATCAAGATCGTGAACGACAAAGAGATGTGTGCACCCCATTCCCTTCAGCGCAGTGGCCCACGCGCAACATTTCTTGCGAAGTCCTCCACTTCCCGCCCCCGCGAACTTCCTGATGCTAAAGGAAGCGGGATCAAGGTACTTGAGTAGGATGGCATTAAGAACCTCAACGTCGCTCTTGCCTTCTGCTATGATTCCTATTCTTCTACCCATCTTCCAGATCTCCGTGTCGCCAGTACTCCCCGAGTGTTCCGTCTGCTCGAAGGTATTCCCTCAGCGCCCGCAATTCCCGCTGTCCCAGCGTGCGCGCTATGCCCGCAACAGCGGTCCCGCTACCCTTGCTCTTGGTGACTCGGAAGACGTTGGCGACGTCAAGATCGTCGAGCACCGCGTCAGAGTGTGTAGATATGATGATCTGCTTCTCTCTCGAGTAGATCTTGATCAGTTCAACAATGCTGCTCAGCAGTCCATGATGTACACAGACTTCCGGCTCTTCGATCATGAGAAGGGAACTTGTTTCAGTGACGAGATAGAAGAGAAGGGCGAGTGTCTTGAACGTACCCTCAGACAGTTGACTGGGTGAAAGCTTGCTATTACCGATCACGAACTGTGGAACTACGAGAATCTTAGTCCGCTCTTTCTTTCGCACACGCCCCCCAGTCAGGACGCGGTATTCAGAAGAGGAGACGGGGACCTCTTCAAAAGTGATGTCATCGACTAGGCGAATCCCCTCTTGGTTGACTAGTGAAATGTACTCCTTGTAGCCGGGAGTCCCCGCGCGGCGCTGTTGGTACATGTTGAACAGTAACCGTTTGTGTCCCGATATTGATATGCCATGCCGCCGCTGCCCATCTCGCTCCACCTCAAATGAGATAGGACAGTTGGAAGGATCCGTGAATTGTGAAGCGCTGTAGTACTTGATCTGAAGGATGAATTCTGCGATCTGCTCCAACACCTGCCTCGCCTTGGATGAGACTTCAACCTCGACAGCGCGCCGCCGCACCCGATCAAAGAACATATATTGTAATCGTTCATGGCCCCGTATCCGGGCCGAACCATGTCGTTTGCTGGAGAAGAGTTCCGCTACAATCGCTATTGGGAGCTTCAATTGTGTACTCTTGCCAGTTACATCCCTCATGTACCATCTTTCATGGGAGGACAGGATTTCGTCGCGGTTGTGTTCGTCCGTGTGGATGTCCAGTTTAGCAGTGTGGATAACGGTCTTGCCATCAACATCAAACCATGTCTTGATCTCGCTTGCGGACGTTGCCGGTCTCTCGTCTCCCCTGTAGTAACGATGCCGGGTTGACAATAGTGCGCGCAGTAGGCGGATGGCAGCCAAAACGTTGGTCTTACCTGTGGCATTAGGCCCAATCAAGGCTGATAGATGCTCATCTGGTGTGAACTCAGTGTTGAGGCATGACCGGTAATTGGTCACGCGTATCTTCTTGATGTGCATGTTTCTCTCCTTATATCCCCCGGGACCACTGGTTCACTTGCCCCCCACTGCCACCACGCCCGGCAACCGAATCCACCCGTGCCATTCAATGACCAGCCCCACGGTGTAAATACTATCCATTATCCGATCCTACTTACCACCCACGTGATGATGCATCAACCTGGATAGGCCCTGGCATTATACCCGTTTGCCCCCGGCGGGTTTACAAAAAAACCGCCCCACTCACCACCCGCCCGCCCGGGCAGAGGCCCCTTTGAGACTTGTAGCTCGGTTATGCTTTGCTGCTGTGCCCAGGCGTCATTTCGGCGCTAAGCTCGCGCCGTCCCCCCGAGCCCCTCGTTGCATCAAAAGCAGATCCTGAACCCGACGACTAGCAGGAATACGCCGGACGTGACCAAGACGGCGAACGGCAGGAGGCACCCGCTCTTGCCGCGGCGACCTCCGAACATGCCGTAAACCCGAAACCCCCCTTTGGGTCCCCATGTGATGCCGAACCATTTCTTGGCCCACCATCCTATTCGGAATCCCATCGTGCCACCTCAAGCGCTCTCGCGTCGTCGCCTGCTCATGACTCATTGCCTCACATGGCAAAGCCACGTTGACGACGCCAACCTGCCTTTGGCAGCCCCCGTTGGACAACATACAGCGAACATAACATGGAGTGGCGACCGCTGCAACGCCGATGTGCCCGCCCCGTACGCCGTCCCCCCAGCCCCTCGTCGGCAGCCCACAAATCTAACTCGCCAAGTCTGATCTTGCTCTACTACTACGACCCGCCCAGAGCTTCCGCGAACTTGGCCGCGTCTTGCACGTCCGTATCGCCGTCCAGGTCCATGTCGGCCAGTGGGTGTCCCGCATCCTTCAGCGGACCGTTTAATGCCCGCGCGAACAGCGCATAGTCGTCCAGGTCCACGTCCAGGTCGTCGTCCAGGTCGCCCGCCAGGATTTGCTTAAACTCCTCATCCGCAATCTTCCAGCCCGGATTCGACGCCCCCGTCCACTCGTAAGCACCCACCTCAACCGTGCCGTTATAAGGCCGGGCGGTCAGCTTGTTAAAGTCGTCCGGCGGCGCTTCGCCGTTGTCGCCCGCGTCAATCAGCGACGAACCAGCCTTCGGGTAAAGGTCCGTATCCGGCCAGAAATGTATAACGTAAGTGTCGTCGATGCTGGGACTGATAAACTCATCTTCCGGAGGATTGCCCTCGATAAACCCGGTAATCCCCTCGATCCCCACCGTCTGCCCGTAGTAGTAGTTGTTCAATATCACCGTCGTTCCCACAATTCCGGTGATCACCTCAATGGCGTTGCCCTCATCCGGCCACCGCTGGTAGATGGCGTTGTTGGCAATAACCACCGGGCTGCCGGTTATGTCAGCCAGGCTCAGTCCTCTCTCGCCCGTGGCGAATATCGTATTGTTAACCACCCGCAGATAACGCATGTCCGGACCGGTGTGCGGCTGCACGGCGATCCCGCGATTCGGACAGTCGATGATCAAATTGTTCTCGATCGTCGTCTCGGCCGTAGTCTGGATCCCCGCATCCCAGGCCGCGTATATCACGTTGCGCCTCACGATGTTGTTCTCGGCCGGGTTGTTGCGCCCCGTGCCGTACGTACATATCCCCGGCAGCGTCGTCCGCGCGATCACATTGTCTTGCACGATGCAGTTGTAGTCGCCGTACTTAAGCTCGATACCGTCGCCGTGCGGGCTGTCACCCGAAATGTGGTGCAACACGTTATGCTCTATCAGACTGTCCGACACCCCTCCCACCCCGTGCTTGCCGATGTACATGCACTCACTACCTATGTGGTGCAGGTAGTTCAGCCTGATCACCAGATTGGTCACCGCAGTTACGTTCGGCAGGTTAATCCCGCCATCCGGATTGTCGTGGATGTGCAGATCCTCCAGCACAACGTGATCGGCCACGGCGTTGATCTTAACAGCCACCGACCCGCCCTGGATCTCAAGGTACTGGATGCGGACGTGATCAGTCGTGCCGTTAAGGTCAATCATGTTGCTCAGAGCGCCAAAATAATACAGCCGAGGTCGATTCTCCCCCTCAGCCCCTCTAATGGTGATCCACTCGACTTCAGGGGTGCCGGGGTCGTCGCCCCGTAGGTCGCTCCGCCAGATCCGCCCGCCGGTCCTGTCGTCCGGGTCCACCGGGTAGTCGCCCTCGTGGATGATCAAAGTGTCCCCGTAGGTCAGCACCTCATCCATCGCATTCAGATTGTCACCCGGATACGCGTGATAAACCGTCCCCGCCCAGCTTGTCGTGGCCACCAGACATGTTCCGATAAACAGCGCAACCATACGATTAACAACCATTATCAGCCTCCTGTGCCTCTCACCGTCCGTCACCCGGCATCATCGCCGCCCGCGCAGCAAAAACACCCTTTCCTTACCGACAAAGCACTCTTCTCTGCGGGTTTGGCGCTGCGCAAATGCCGCGGACGTGTTAATTCCAGCCCCTCCAGGAACTTATCACATACCAACACTTACCCTATTCTAACGCTTTTCCAGCAACCCTTCAACCCGCCGCCCCTACCGCCTCCGCCACAGTCGCCCCGGTTGACGAAATCCCCCCGACAGCATAGCTTCTGCCCATGATCGTCCTCATCGACAACTACGACTCGTTCACCTACAACCTGGTCCAGCGGATCGGTGAAATCGACCCCAACCGCCGGATGAAGGTCTACCGCAACGACAAGGTCACCATCGATCAGATCGAACAGGACCACCCCCACCACCTCATCATATCCCCCGGCCCGTGCACCCCCCGCGAGGGCGGCATCAGCAACGACGTCATTCGCCATTTCGCCGGCACCGTCCCCCTGCTGGGCGTCTGCTTAGGACACCAGTGCATCGCCTACAGTTTCGGCACCCGCGTCGTCCGGGCCCAACGGCTGATGCACGGCAAGACCAGCCGCATACACCATGACGGTAAAACCATCTACGTCGGGCTGAGCAATCCCTTCGTTGCCACGCGCTACCATTCTCTAACTGTCGATCCCGACACGCTCTCGTCCGACTTCGAGATCACCGCCCGCACCGAGCAAGGCGAGCTGATGGGCATCCGTCACAAAACCATGCCCATCGAGGGTGTCCAGTTCCACCCCGAAAGCTTCCTTACCACCGAGGGCCACAAGATCCTCGCCAACTTCCTCGCCGCCTGACTCATCCACAAAAAAAGCGAGGACGGGCGTTGGATACCCGTCCTCTTGCCAAGCTCACCGCCCCTCGGCGGTTGATGTTGCCGTTTAGCTACGCCCCTCCGCCAGTTCCAGGTAAGGCGAACGCCTCCGACGGCGGCGCTTGCGCACCGGACCCGTCGGTCGCGCTGTCGGTTCCTTAGGCTTGGCCGCATTGGCCATTCGCAATGCCTCCGTCGCCGTCGGCGCGAACAGGTCCGCGTTGATCTCCTCCCACAAACCGTCAGCCCGGTTAAATACACCACCGGAGATCATGACGTTCATTGTTGGATGTGCGTCGATATCGCGGATGCGGTCGATCATACGCCGCACTCCCGGTATCCCCCGCGGCTGGGTCCCGAAAATCAGCAAGATGTCAGGCCGCAACTGACCGACCAGCGAGAGTACCTCGTCGTCCGGAACCCCACCGCCAAGAAAATACACGTCCCATCCGTCCGCCTCGAACAGGTCGGCGCACATCTGAGCCCCCAAATCCTCCGGCTCATCCGCCGCGCTGGTAACCAACACCCGCTTGCCAGTGCTCGCCGCCTGCTGCAGGTGTGACTGAAGCTGATCCGCCACCAGGCGGTTGATTCTTGTAGCCATGTGTTCGCTGGCGGTGTTTATCAGGTCCTCGCGGTACAGACGCTGCACCTCTTCCATAGCCGGCCACAGCACCCCGTGGTAGATGGTCTCGGCCTCCGTGCCGCCGAATATCGCCTGCCTGACCAGATGCCGACACGCCTGCCGACGACCCGCCAGCAAAGGCTCCATGTACTGCCTGAACAGCTCTTCTCTGCCGCTCAACGCCATAGGAAACTCCCCTAAGCAACGATTTGCTGCCGACCTAGGTCCGGCTCCGCCCGTCCTCTGCCGCACGCCTGATCCAGTTCGCTCTCGCGCCGGGCATCCGCCCAGCCGACCGTCCTGCCCCGCCCGACCAAAATATTGACTATCTTGACCTGTCCGGCCGTCTGCCAGGCGGTAGATGGCAGGATAGGTAAACTAGGAGTTATGGGCAAGGTAGACATCGACCAAGAGGGCAAAATCTCTTTAGCCCATCTCGGCCCCAACCGGCCACAGCGCCGGCCCCCCAATGACCGGCCGTCAGGATGGTTGATCTTGGCTCAGACGCTCCAGGCTGACCCGGTTAACCTTACGGGGCCCGGCGTCGAGAATCTTGATCCGTACTTGCTTGTACGTGAATTCTTCCCCGCTCTTGGGAATCCGCCCCAAGGTGCTGAAAACGAACCCGCCCACCGTGTCATAGTCTTCGTCCTCAGGAATATCGGCCGCCAGCTCGTCATTGATCTGGTCCACTCGGACCCTGCCGTCCACTTCCAGCAGGTCCGGTCCCAGGCGAACCAGGGGCTCGGGCTCCGGCGGCTCATACTCGTCCGTGATCTCGCCCACCAGCTCCTCCAGGATATCCTCGAAGGTCACCAGACCGGCCGTACCGCCGTACTCATCCAGCACGATCGCCAGGTGCACCTTATTCGCCTGGAACTGGTGCAACAGCTCGCGCAGACGCTTGCCCTCGGGCACGAACGGCACCCGCCGCATCACCTGCCGCGCATCAAACGGGGCTCCCGCCTCCAATTGCAGCAGATCCTTGGCGTACAGCACGCCGACGATGTCGTCCAGCGAGCCGTCGCATACGGGAATGCGCGAGTGACCCTCCCGGGCGATGAGCTGCTTTACTGCTTCCAGCGTCGCGTCGGCTTGAAGAGTTATCATCTCCGTCCGCGGGGTCATGATCTGCTCGGTGTGGGTATCGCGCAGCTCGATGACCGACTCGATCATCTCCTTTTCGTCTTCGTCCATGGTCCCCTGCATTTCCCCGCCGCTGACCGCTTCGAGGATCTCCCGCTCCAGAACCTCTCGCCCGTTATTCTCACCGCCCGCTTCTTCCTTCGGCACGCCCGCCAGCCGACGCACCAGACCGTCGAACAGATGCAGGAACGACGTCACCGGCCGCAGTATCCACCGGAACAACTGTAATACCGGTGAGGTCCGCACCAGAAACTCTTCTGCGGCATACTTGGCCCAGGCGTTGGGCACTGCCACGCTGAAGATCAATATCAGCACCAGCGATCCGACCAGCGCCTCCAGATAGTGAAGCCATCGGGCCCCCAGCGGATCCCTCGACAAATGAAACAGCTCCACCATCGCCAGAATGATCCCCACGTTGGCCATCATCCGCAGCGTGGCCGTGGTCAGGATCAGCTCCGGTTGCAGGCCGATCAGTTTGTCCGCCAGCTCCGTCTTGCGGCGGGTCTCGAGCATCTCGTAGAGCTTCAACCGCGACATCTCTCGCAACGCCAGGTTCGCCGTCGCCGCGAACAGTGATACCACCGTCAAACCCAAAGCCAACCACAAAGCAGGTTCGGTCACCTTCTCGTCGCCTTTCCGGCACCCGGACCTGATCGGGCCCGAGCGCTCTTTTTTGCGCGGTTAGATGGTCCTTGACTCTTGTTTCCGCCCAGGCGGTTCGAAACCG
>SDBT01018554.1_pt1 | contig 10929 bp, 14 predicted proteins | sample 2277101 | NCBI WGS metagenome assembly SDBT01 (sample SAMN10404973, study PRJNA504765) | marine sediment metagenome | isolation source: marine sediment core GS10_PC15, 103 cmbsf | place: Arctic Ocean: Southern Knipovich Ridge | collected 2010 | reverse complement strand
CGCGTACTCGAACCGGGCGGCGCCGGGGTTCGCCGCGGGGACGGTGAACAGCTCGCGGCAGCGCCGGTAGTTGAGCGCGGCGGAGTCGGTCAGAAAGTTCTCGACCTCTTCGAGGGTGCGGTGTTCCTGGATGAGCCGCATCGCGCGGACGCGACCGACGCTCAGCTCTTTTCCGTCTTGCCACGTGCCGCGCTTCTTGACCCTCTTCCCGCGCATTTTCGCGCGCCGGTTGTAGTCGCAGCCCAGCAGGATGCACAGGTCCCTGAACTCGGCCGCGCTCAAATCGAGCTCCGCGCAAAGGTTCTGGTGGTTGATGACGCGGACGGTGGTCGGGCCGCACCGGACGCGAGGGGGCGGCGGTGCATCCGCGCCGCCGAGCATGCGCGGCGGCGGCGCTTTGTGCTCGGCGCCGATGTTCGAAATCATGCACGGCGTGCCGTAGGCGAGGACGTCGGTGTCGCTCGTGAGGACGGCGTCGACGTGCCCGTTGACGCCCAAAAAAGCGCACAGTGTTTCGGCTTCGCCGCGGGCCTGGAGGTACGGCAAGCCCAAGAGGTTCAGCACGTCTTTGGCCTTCTCGCCGAACGCAGGCGTGATGCGGATGGCCTGGTTTGTCCAGATTTCGATTTTGGCGCGCAGCGCGTTCGCCACCGAGATCGCGTCGTCGTACCGGACCTGTTGCCCGATGCTGGTTGCCGCGAGGAGGCGGCGGACGTTGTCCTGGAGCGCGTCCGGCGGCTCGCGGTTTCCGGGGACGTAGTCCTGCATCAGGTCCGCGTAGTAGCGGCCGGCCTCGCGGAGCCGGTCCTCGTCCTTTGCGCGCTGCGCCCGGCGCGCGGCCTGCTTGAGCTTCTTCTCCGGCGGGGGGTCCGGGCCGTCAAAAATGTACACCGGGTGGAGCCGGGCTTTTTTGAGCTCGCACACGAAGTTGATGAACGCGTCGAGCCAGCGCGTCTCGCCGCAGCTGCGCACGTATTTGTACAGATAGATGCTCACATCCACCGCGATTTTGTACCCCTCGAGCTCTGCGAGGAGGACCGTTTCGAGTTGTTCCGGGCACTCGGCTTTGATGAGCGCGGTCAGGTCTTGGATACCCATGTTATGTACTCCGCGGCCACATTCTTAAGACGCCGCCCTGCCCTGTGTTTTTTTTTGCGCGGGGCTATTTCAGGACCACCCTGTTGATCGGGCGGACCAGAACGACAAAAATGACCGTGTACAGCGCGATTGCGAGGAAGTGGACACCCCACTCGTTGCTCTTCGTGAAGCCGAAAAATCGTTTCGGCAGGTCGAACCCGAACCTCCCAACGAGCGAGAGCGCGAGTCCGAGCGCCGCGCCAGAGGCCGCCGCGGAGGCGGCGGTGTTCCCGAACCGGACGTTGACGACGTTTGCCAGCCCGTACATCACCGGGATGAACAGCGCGGCCCACTCGAATGGGAAGTCGGACGGTCGCTTGGCGCGGCGGTACGCGCCGCCGACGTACAACACCGTGACGAAAGTCGCGGCCACCGACGACCCAACAACAAAAGCACGAAACGCTTCGCGGCTCATCTGTCTTGTAACCCGCACAAAAAATAATCGTCCTCTTCTACAAATGGTGGTTGGCTTTTCTCTGCAAACCGAAACGATCGCGGGAGCGCTGCTGGTGATCGCCGGGGTGGTGGTCAAGAACTCGGAAGAACAGCTCAAGCGCCCGCCGACCATGCTGGGGTCGACGATGTTCCTTTTCGGGTGGGCCCTTCTGGCGTTCACGGTCGCGAACAACAGGAGCAACAAGGGGGGCGCGGCGTGGCGAGTTGCGCTGCCGTTCGTGGCCGCGGCCACCATCGCAGGGTCCGTCATGGCGATGAAGCAGGCGATGGGCAAGGGCAAAGACGTTCCCATGTACCTCCCTGCCCTGTTCGTCGCCGGCTGGCTTTTGTTCGCGTTCAGTTTGAACCGGAACCGCGTGCTCGCGTTCGGGTCGGCCGCCCTCGTGTTCGCGTCGATGCTCTATTTCTTGCCGCAGCAGCGCATAAAGTGCGTCGTCGACGGCCCGGGGATGGTGTTGTTCACCCTGGCGTGGGTTGGAATCGTCATCGCGAACGTGGGCCCTGGGGCGACTCGGGCGACTCGGGCGAGGAAATGATCCGTCCGCGCACTTTCTTCACGCCGCGGTGAAGAAAAACGTAAGTGGCCGGTGAGGGATTCGAACCCCCGCCTCAACAAAGAGAGCGGTTCCTAAAACCGCCGCCTTAACCGCTCGGCCAACCGGCCTGTGTGGTGGCTGGTGAGGGATTCGAACCCCCGCCCCCCAAAAGAGAGAACCGTACTTGAAACGGTCGCCTTAACCGCTCGGCCAACCAGCCACGACTGCGCGCGATCTTTTTTAACCGATTTTTATCGAACGCGCGCGGAAAGTTACAACACGAAGACAGGACCGGCGGAGCACACGACGGTCGACCATCCGTCCCGCGCGTTGTGGATTTTCGTCAGAATTGATCCTTTGCGGACCTGGCAAACCTCGAACCTTTTCGGCTTTGCGGTTTCGACGAACCGAACAAAGTCGGCGCTGGTGCGCCATTCAAGCTCGGTGCCGCGCGGGGTGACGAAGTAGTCGCCGGAGACACAGTAGGCCGCGCAGTCGTATTGGTCGTCTTTGTCGAAAATCGCGACGTACTCACTGTTCCAGAGCGGCGGGTTTGCCGGAAGCGAGATCGCGAAATGTATGGGTGTCGCGAATCCCGGCCCGTCGCGGACTTTTTCGAATCGAGAATACGTTTGGGACCCCCGGCGGTGCCGCTTCACCAGGGGCGAGGCCGCTTCGTCGAGGTGCGCCATTGCCTCCGCCGGGACGTGGACCAGCCGGAGCGTCGGCCTGCCCGTCCGAACCACGACTTTGCCAGAAAGGCACGATTTTTGCTCTGTTTCCATGTGGTCGACAAAAGACGAGGCTTCCGGGTTGACCATCTCGCGTGCCCCCCGGACATTTGTTCCACCGAAACAATTCAACTTTCCTCTCCGGCGGGAGAGGAAAATACAGTGAGTCACCACGGAATCGCCGCGCGCATAAGCGGCGCCATCTTTTGATCGGCGCGCACAAACGGTTCGTACCGCCCGAAATCGATGTCTCTTCCGGTCGCGTCTTGCAGCTCGCCGGACCGCATCTCGTGGGACAGAATCGAGACAAACTCGGTCGTAAAGGTGCACGGCGGCTCCAGAACAATGTCGCTGCAGCACATCCAGCGGATCGGGATCGCCTCGTCCGGCTCCAACTGGATGCGGCCTTGAGCGTCGGGCATCTTCGTAAACAGCACAGTCCTTTCGCCGTGGGGGGACACGCGCGAAACTACGGTGGTCGCGGTGCCCGCCGGGACGTTGAACCCCTGGATGTAGTCGGCGCCTGCCCGAATCACGCGAGAGGGGCGCCCGCTGGTGGCCGTCGCGACGTGTCCCACAAACTCTTTGGGGTCGTCATTCTTCGTGCGCACGGCCGCCAGAGCGGCGTCCTCTGCGTCCGTCGTCGGAGGGCGGAACGCGGTCACGCGCCGCACAACCGTCGAATACCGGATTTTTCCGTCCGCGCCGAGGAGGTTGTCGCGGGACCACGCCCCGCCGTCGCTCACGCGCGGCTCGTAAATCTCCATCTGTGTCCTTGGCGCGCCAGCGCCTTAAAACGTATTCGTTAACCCCACGTGGACCCCCCCATGTGCAAACGTACGGCCCCGATGGGCGCTAACAGGTCTGACAGCTCCCGAATCTCGGCAGAAAGCGCCGCGGCCGCCGTCTGCGCCGTGTAGCAGTAATTCCCGTCGACGCCGAAGCGCATCGCCGGCGCGCGCGCGCCGATTTCTCTCCCGAGGATCACTCGGCAGTCGTTGCGCAGGTCGACGACGTACCCGCGGCGATACTCCCCCCGGCAGTTGCGGACCAGGACAAGGTTGGCTTCCTCGACCCCGTTGTCTTTGAGCGACTCCCACAGCTGCGCCAGCTCGCATTCGTCCGTTTCGTAGTTTGGACATTCGGCGACTAGGTCCACTGCGCCGTACATTATTTTGTACCGCGTGCTCACAAATTTGATCGCGTCGACGAGGCCCAGTTCCACCCCCAGAATGAGCGAAATGCTCGAATCCATGTCGTCGTCCGTGTCTGTCCGGTCTGAATCCGCCATTTCTGGTGCCCTCCGCGTGTGTAACCCGATTTATTTCCTCTCCAGCAAAGGAAAAGAAAGACTTGGGCCGACGAGGCAGTCATTTGTCGTTTTTGACGTATTTCAACGCTTTACACCCGTCGCACATATTTCGGTTCAAAAATGTCAAATATTTGCACGTGCGGCGCATCACAACGATGGTCCAAATGTGTGCCAAACCCGACCCAATCAGTACTCCGACGAGCGCGAGTGCGTAGTAATTATCCATGTTGTGAGAATACAACCTCAATGTTGTGAGAATACAACCTAAATGTTATTTTTCAATTTTTGTGCATCCGCTGCGTCGACTTACTGGCTGACTTATCGGCGTTAGGCGTCACAGCGTATTTTGTGCCACTCCGTCGCGGCTTCCCACCGCGCGCGGTAGACGGCTTTTCGCACGTCGACGAGCGTCCGCGCCGTCAGGCACTGAGCCTCGAGGGAGTGCCCTTGAGGCCGCGCGCACGCACACCAGTCGAGCAATGCTTCCACTTCGGCGATCCCGACGAGCTCGCAAACCATGCGGGCAGGGTTCTTGCCCACGACCTCGGAAAGAGCTGGAAAGATCCGCTGCCACGACTCCCACGTTATTTGCGCCCAGACGTGCCGGTCGTCCGTGTACACCCCCGCGGTGAAACTCAAAAGCGTGTCGCGGCCCTCCTCCGAGAGGCCCGAAGGAACTTTGTCCGCGCTCCACCCGAAGTCGTCAAGCGTGGCCGCGAGGAGGGCCGACGGCGCGGGCGCGTCTTGATAGTTCAGGCACGGTTTGTCCTCGTAGGTGAAAAAGGTCCTCCAATCGAAGATGTGGGGGACGTCGGGAAGAGGGTTGTCAATGATGATTCGGGCCCAGTCGCCCGCGAGGCACGCCAAGCGATAGGCGTGTTTTGTTTTCTTCGCGACGGTTGCGACGTCTTTCCACGCGGTGTGCGCGCGGCGCACCCGCGCGCAGCAAGAACATCCGACATCCTCTCCGCACTGCAGCACCACAGAATCGTCCACGTGGCGCGCACACTTGAGCAAGGTTTTCCTGTGCGGGAACCCGCACGGGAAGCACGAGAAGGACGTGTGACAGATGGCGCACACCAAATACATGTCGTCGCCGCAGAACATTTTCAGGCAGATCTCGCAGGTGTCTTCGGCGGGAGTCGGGCACGGCACTTCTACCATCTCCGGCCACATCTGACTGGTCGTCGAGCACGCCATTGTGCTCCACGCTATAGTTTGTTTAACCGCCTACCGGCTGACGTACGGCGCCAGCGGCGAAGCGAACGGCATTTCTTGCACGCGCTCCGTCCGGCCGTACGCGTTGTAGTAGTCGCCGAAGTCGACCTCGGTGGTGAACTCGTGTTGCCACCCGCCGAAGAGAGGTTGGACGCTGGGCGAAACGACCCCATAGTAGATGTCGGTGACGGGTTTGGTCACGCGGAACGGGCGGTACCGGCGCTGTGGGTCGCGGAGCGTGAGCCCCAGCGGGACGCCGAAGTGGTGTCGACCTTTGTAGGTGAAGCGCGTCTTTGGCGGCACGAAGATGTTTTCGTTGAGCTGCAGCGGCAGCGACGTGAGGTTGTGGATGTGGATCCACGGGCGCCCTTGGACCGCCGCGCTCGCGACGACCATTTGGTCGTCCCACGTCCCGCCCTCGAACCGCGACGTGACCTGGCCGACGTGGAGGTCGCGGACGGCCTCGTTCAGCCGGTAGGTGGCGAGAGGGAGCGGGTTGTCGGGGTCCGCCTTTTCGACGAGGGAGACGCGCACGAGCGCGCCCGGGGCAAACTCGGTCCGGGCGGCCCGCGGAGGAACACGGTGTTTGCGGCCGTGCATGACGGCGGCGACGTAGCGCCCCGCCTTGACCACGATGTGCTGGTTCGGGTGGTGGTTGTGGATGAACATCGCCTCTGCCGATACTTCAACACAATCTTTTTTGCGGTCGCGTCGCGCAAATTCCGTGGTTTGGAAGCGTCGAGCGCGCCGGACGGCGGTCGGCGGTCGGAAACCGCAAGTCGTTTGTGGCCGACCTCGAGAGCGCCCGCTCGAGCACACGCCGCGCGCGATGATCACGTCGTCCCGGGCTTTTGCGGGATGACCCGCTGCGTGTCGACTGGGGGGCCGAAAGCCGTCAACGGTGGTCGCCGCTGATTGGCATCCCGGCCGCGTCCAATTCCCGGTAGTTGTGATTGCAATATTTTGCTGCGCGTTTAAGACTGGGGCATCGGACGGGCGCCTCCAGTACGCCTCCACGAATTCGGACCTGCCCCCGCTTCAGAAAATACCAGTGAACGATGATATCCTTGTTGGTGGAGATCCTGCCGCTGTCATCGTCCATAACAGCATGCCCTCTGACCGCGAAGTATGTGTACGTCACAGGCCTACTTTTGGTCGGGAAGATGCACATTTTTCCTCTCCCGGTCGACCGAGAGAGGGAAATCTAGTTTTTTACCGCGGCGTGCTGTGGTTCGGGTGGTGGTTGTGGATTGATCATTTGCCGGCGAATTTTCGGGGCGCGGACGCGTAGTCAGAAAAATGATATTTTTTACTCGCTTTTGTGGGGAAGGGTCCTGTTTCAGAATGGAACAACAAAGTGCCAAGCCCTCTCTGGAGAAATGCACCAAAAAGGAGTTGTCCCACATTTCGGGCATGTACGGGCTTGTTTGCACCGCCCGCATGAAAAAGGCGCAGCTCGTGTCTCGTTTGGCGCCGTACCAGATCCCCGAGAAGATTTTCGATGACCTCGCCGCCGCCCGGGCGACGGCCGCGGCCGTCCGAGCGACGGCCACTGCCGCGCGCAGAGCAGTGTGGCGGGCCAGGAGGGATGGGCCACCCATCGATCACATCGCCGCCGCGCGCGCCGCCCGAGCGCGGCCACTTATCGATCACATCGCCGCCGCGCGCGCCGCCGTGCGCACGCCGCCACTACAAATTCCAGCGCCTCCGGAAGCCAAGGACGACTATGGCGAGGTCGCCGAAGCATTTACGTGCGGGATTTGTTTCGAGTGTTTCGGGGCGCAGCGCATCTACCAGTGCGCTTCCGGGCACAGTATGTGCCATAAATGTGCGTACAAGCTCCCGGGTCCACGCAAGACGTGCCCCACGTGTAGAGCACCCCTCACTGGAAGAAATATCGGCTTGGAGAATGCGATGATTGTCATCTTAACGTGATTGAATTGTGTGTGTGGTGTGTGTGTTGGTGTGGGACCGAACAGCCTCGTTCGAGGCGCGAAAAACCAAACAAAAACAAAAGAGAACACTGGATTCTCTTTTCCCGAAAACTGATTATTTTGGCTGGCTCTCGCCAGCGTATCTATCTCTCCTCAATATGGAGATTGTACCTTCTATCGTGCCTTTGGTGAGCCCATTCCGGCTGTACAAGCATCAAAAGATTGCCCTCGCGAAAATGCGCATCCTTGAAAAGCCCGCAAACGGCATCCGCGGCGGCCTCCTGTTCCTAGAAATGGGGATGGGAAAGACGCTGGTGAGCCTCGTCCTCGCGTTTTCGTCGCGAGAGAGGGAGGGGGCGCGAGCAACGCTGGTGGTGGCGCCGAAGTCGGTCGTCGCAAGCGCGTGGAAGCGCGACGGCGTCGAAACGTTCTTTTCGGCCGACCTGCGACGGCGCGTGCTGTTTTTCCACCGCGACTTCCTCGGGAAGGGGTTCGACGCGACCACGCTCGACGACCTCGGGGAGTACGACGTCGTGGTCACGACGTACAGCTGCATCGTCAAGTCGTGGCGGCGCGACCTCGGCACCGCGGCAAAGGGGGCCGGCGTTCTCCACAGTTACGTGTGGGGCCGGATCATGTGCGACGAGTCGCACAACTTTTCAAACGAGAAGACGCAGCTGTACAAAGCGATGGTGGAGCTGAAGGGGGGGCGGCGATGGTGTCTGTCTGGGACGCCACTGCGAAACTGCGAAAACGAGCTTCGGGCGCAGTTTAGGTTCCTTGGCCTCGACGTGACGCGGAAAGAATGGGGCGCGCGCAGGGCGCAGGACGTGGTGTCGACGCACATCATCAAAATGACCTACGAAAGCGTGGGCATCGTTCTCCCCCCGAAAACCGAGATCGTCCACCCCGTCGTCCTCAGCGAGCGCGAGCGCGAGTGCTACGCGCTCATCGAAGCGAAAATGCGCGACCTCCTCGACAAGTTCATGGACCGGCTCGTGTCGTACGCCAACATCCTCGCCATGTTCACGCGCCTCCGCCAGACGTGCGTGGCCGCGCACGTGATCGCTCGCATCCCTTGCGATAAAAGACGGCAGTCGCTCGAAGGCCTCCTCGAGCGGGGGCTGACCCTCGACCTCGCGCTCCTCGTCGACGGCTACCTCGAGTGGCCGTCGACGCGCAGGGCCGCGCTCGACGGCTTGCAGAAAGGGTCTCTCGGCACATGGTTGGCCTCCTGGAAAAAGACGAGCGGGATCCGCAGCGCCAAAATCAAGAAGGTGGTCGACATTGTCGACGGTTTGAAGCCGTACGAAAAGTTCGTGATTTTCTCGTCGTTCACCAGCTGCCTCGACTTGGTCCGCCTCGCGCTGCCTTGGCACATCCAGGTCGCCCAAATCGACGGGCGGGTCGCTACGGCGGATCGGCTCAAGGCCATCGACCGCTTCAACACAGACCCCGACCTCCGCGGGTTGCTTTTGTCGTACAAAGTCGGGGCCGACGGGCTCAACCTCACCGCGGCGACGCACTGCATCTGCCTCGAGCCGTGGTGGAACACGGCCGTCACACAGCAGGCGCAGGCCCGGATCTACCGCGTCGGCCAAACGCTGCCGGTCGTGATGCACACTCTCCGCGCGGTCGACACGATCGAGTCGCGGCGCATCCGAGAACTCTGCGACCAAAAGGCGGCGCTCGCGACCAAGTACCTCGGGGCCGAGATGATTCGGCAGATCGTCGTCGGACAGTAAAAAACCGCATGTTTTTCCTCTCTCGCGGGACTCGAGAGAGGAAAATTGAAATAAATGACGAGCAGCACATCATCTCCCATCATCTCCCATCGACAAAGAAAAATGGCAGTGTGCATCGTGTACACCGGCTTTCACAGCATCGGGACGCCCGAATACATGCGGGTCTATTTTCCGTACAAGGCCGCGAGAAAGTACGCTGAAAAAACGCGTCTTGCACGCATCGTGCAGCTAGGTTTGATCGGGTCAAAAAAACGAATTCCACCTCCGATCTTTGTTGTCGCCGCCAATTCACGACATCCCTGCGAATCCCCGCTCACCTGCTTGATGAGCGACGACGAGGACGGCGCCCACAACTACGCACGCTCACAGGTCGACCGAAAAAGATATCTGACCCCCTACGTGTACAAATTTACTGAGTACGGCGTCCCTCCAAGCGTCGTGACGGCGTGCCTCTGAAAAACCTGCGCAGGGGCGGGCATCCCTATCCCTTTCGTGTCTTCGTTTTCGAACGTTACTTTCACCGCGTCTGCCGTGGTGGGGGACACTATTGAACTGTACGGTAGACCGGGCGGTTGGTATTTCACGGGCCGCAACATAAGACGGGCGATAAAGACTCTTCACTCGCGGTGAAGACTCATCCTTTCCTACTTTCGGAGTTTGTCCGAGAAAGCCCAATACCGCGTCCGCGCCCGCCGCGCCCAGAAGGGGTCTGTCACGGCGCGGTTTTTTTTGCGATCGCCTCCCAGTCGACGAGGGGCGACATGTACCCCGACATCCCGTGGGTGCAGTAGCCCGGGATCGGAGTGGCCAGGGTGCGGTTTTTCTCGCTGGCGAGCCGCCGCCACATGGCAAAGTCGAGAGGCTTGGCCCCGCTGCACGCCCAGGCCATAATTGCGTAGTCTTCGCGGAGCGTTTTGACCTTCCCGGCGAACGTCATGCACGTGCTGTTTGTGTACTTCCAGTGCGTGCTCCGCGTCAAAATGACTTTCGTCGGCTCGCCCCCGCCCGCGACGCCCGGGTTCGGCGACGGCGCCATGTACTTGTCGGCGTGGTCGTACAGCGCCACGTAGTCGGCCCGCCGCAGCCCCTCGAACAAGACCTTCATCGCGCCGTCGCGGTGCAGGTAGTCGTCCTCGACGAAATACGCGACGTCGTCGTCGGCGGCGCGGCCGCCTGCAACTGCGCGGTCCAGGATGTGCACAAACGATTCGCTGTTTCCGAGCGATGCCCGCAGCACTTTTGCGACCCCCTTTCCGCGCAAAACCTCCCCGAGGCGCGCAAAGTTGGCGTCCTCCATGTTGTCGGCGACGACGTGGAGCGCGCATGTTTCGGACGGGGCAAAGTGCCGCAAAAAATTCCGGAGGCACGGCTCCCACGCGATGTACGCGGGTTTGCCGTGTTTCGTACCCTTGTCGGAGACTCGGTAGTAGACGCGGAGCATCCCGGTTGCAACGTGCGCGGCGGTGCGTTTAACGCGGCAAAATTGAACCGGTGGGCTTCGGCGTCGGGCTGCGCGGGAATAGCGCGCGATGGCGAATAAACAAAAAAATGTCAAACTAGAGCACACGCCCTCGATGGACGCCAGGGCCGCCGGCATCGACGTTCTGAAAGCCGCGGCGGTCGGGAGCACCGTGTGTTTGGACGGCCACTACGCCGCCTCCGGGCACACTGGGTACACTGTTCTGCGCAAGACCCACAGCGGCTACACTGTCGAGCAGCGCCCTTCCGGCTTCGTGCCGACACACCAGGGTCTCGCCTTTCGGAAAAATTGACTTTTCTTTCGTGATTTCGGCATAAACCGCCGACTTGAAAATGCGCAATTTCGTTTGGTGCACTGTCATCCCATTTGTCGACGTGGAC
>SDBT01018553.1_pt1 | contig 10930 bp, 11 predicted proteins | sample 2277101 | NCBI WGS metagenome assembly SDBT01 (sample SAMN10404973, study PRJNA504765) | marine sediment metagenome | isolation source: marine sediment core GS10_PC15, 103 cmbsf | place: Arctic Ocean: Southern Knipovich Ridge | collected 2010 | reverse complement strand
CTGAACTCTATTCCAAGTTAATTCCAAATAATCAGGATTTAGTGCCATAGCTTTGTACATGTTAGGTATAAAATCTATTCCTAGTGTTTTCTTAATGTCATCATAAATCAATTTCACTTTTCCAACCGCATCTGATTCATCAACAGCACTGTTACATGTATTTTTTGTCATAAGCAAATATGGATTCGTTAATTTATAAATTTATAATTTATAAGATATAAATATACATTTTAACGACGAATCCTGAAACAGAGATCCCTCCGCCTACTCGGATTTCGGTCCTGAAGCCATAATGCTTCAAAAGGAGCGATGATTAAAAAAATAAAGAGATTAATATCTCTTTTAATTATCTAATATTTCTGGATCTGTTATAAGTATAATATCATCTTCTTCTATTATTTCATAATCAAAGAATAGAACAAGTGGAATTAATAACAGACGATGTATTGTTTCCCTTATTGTTTCATGTAATCTCATTTTTGTTCACTTTTAAGATTTTAATATTTTTACTTACTTAAAATAAAATTAAAAAAAAAATTGGATTTTAAATTTTGAATTTTAATTATGTTGTTTTATTGGTTGGTTAGCATCTATTCCTAAAACATAATGCTCAGGATTCAAATCAAATTCATCCTTACAACGCCCCATGCAGAAATAGTACTTTTTCCCTTCAAATTCCGAAGAAAAATGTCGATTATCAGAGTCTAAAACCATGAGGCACACTGGATCTATAACAGTTCCAGATGGAGACGATTTAAATAAAAGTTGCCCATCACTAAGCATTAAAATCCGATCTGCTAAATTTGCTTCTTCTAGATGTGTCCCACAATTATAGCAATGTATATGAAAGAATTTATTTTTCTTTCCACATCTTTTACAGTAAAAAGTAGTTGATAAATTAATATCGCTAACTAATGGTTTTTCCGGTATTTTTAACCGATGATTTATATTTTTATTATTAACTTTGTAATAATCATAAACCATTTTTTTCTGTAGTTTGCATGAAAATTCAGTCTTATATATTTAGGGTCTGTGTCGACAAAAATAATTTTCTTAAAAATAAGTTTCAGATTAATTCCTTAAGGGGAAAAATTGGAAAATATTCGAGTCTTTAGAAACCTGAATTATTCTTTTGGCTCTAAAAATGTAAAGCGAATAGAAAAGATTTTAGGATGAAGTGAAAAATATATTTTTATTTCTTATTATTATTACGATACTTTTCAATAGCATCGTGAAGTCCATCAGCAGCGAGATTGGAACAGTGCATCTTTACTGGAGGGAGCCCATCAAGGGATTCAGCTACAGTTTCACGAGTAATCTCCATTGCCTCGTCTAATGTTTTCCCTTTAGCAAGCTCTGTTACCATACTTGAAGTTGCTATTGTTGCTCCACACCTGAATGTCTGGAAGGAAATGTCACATCTTTATCATTTAAGAAATCATTATTAAGGAAATAAAACGTCTTACGTGAAGAATCATTTTTAAAAATAGCATTCAATTTTTCAAGAACCTCAAAATATTTTGTAACGGTATTATAATGCATTTTAAGTTCTTTAGATAATTGTGTTTTAGTAATACCTTTTTTATTTTTTTTCAAATGATAAAGAATTTTTTTAATTTTAATTTTTGATAAATAATAATTTAATATTACTTTCTGGAAGTCTAAACTTGGGTCAAAGTAAATCTCATGATTTTCAAATATTGCATTTTTAATGAATTTAAATTTCAATAACATGTCTAAGTGCCATATTACAACATGATTACTTATTTTCAATGTTTTGACAATTTTATTAAAATATACACCAGGATTTTTAATTATAAATTTGAATATTTGCTTTCTCTTGGGAATAGATAAAATGTCTTCACTGGTTAATTTTGAACCCTCAATAATCAAATTTTTATTTACTAAGGATTTAAGTTTTACTTCTATTCCGGCATTATTTATGTTAATTTTAGCCATTTTAAATCTTGAATTAATAAAAGGAAGGATTTTTTTCATGTTAAAATACCGATTTTTATTTAAATATTCCTGAACAACACCCAAAACAATTCTTTCTTTTTCAGATAAATTTTTAGGCATTTTAACAATATTGAATTTCTTTAATTTATTTTTTATGTGGTTAAAATTTTATCATCATGTTATTCAGGATTGCATCTCTTTCACTTGGAGGCAATGCTAACATTTCTTTAATAAATAATACTTTTTCTTCCTTTTCCCATTCGAATTTATCAATTATTTCAAAAAATTCTTCGGAGATTGTTGTAATATTCATATCTCCTAATTGTGATATCTTTTCTAGAGCATTTTCCTCTTCAAAAATTTTAAGATATGAACTTTTATATTTAAAATCCTCTAGTATTTCTTCTGTTGATTTACTTGGTTCAATTAATTTCTGTGATTCGATTTCTCTCTCTTTTCTAGCAAGCCTTCCTAAATTCCATTTCTTATATTTATGTATTGAATAAGCGGTTACGACAATCGCAGAACCCCCAGTGAGTAAGATATAAAATAAGTAAGTTAAATTTTCTTGTGCTTTATTTTCGTCATCTTCATTGTCGTCTCCATCATCTTCATCCTCGTCATTTACCACACCATCATCATCATCATCATCTTGATTGATTATATTATCAAAACTATTTTGAATTTTAATTAAAGCTATGTTATCTCCATACTTGTCAAGTTTATCTTCATTTTTATGGTAAGACCGATCAAATTCTAAAGAAAAAGAAATCAAAATGGGACTCAGAAAAAGAAAAATTCCGCATAATACCATAAATCGTTTTTTTCTACTTAGTTTGCCCAGTTTTGCCATTTTATTTTTTTTATTCTATTATTTTTTAACCCTAATTATTAATAATAAGGTTATTTTAAAAAACAATATGGTGATTATTTTAAGTATTCTAATTTTAAGATTTAATGTTGTTTTTTCTAATTATTTAATCAATCTAATATAATTAAAGTTTTCAATAATTAATATATTGAATATCGACGAAAGAAATTATTTTTGATACACTCTTGATAATATAATGAATACTTCTTGTATTTCACCTTTTCGTAGTTTTTATCACCAATTACTCGGTGTTACGAGCCAAAATTAAAAAAAAAAAAATTTTTTGAAAAAAAATAATTTAATCCATTATTACTATAGCGGCTTTTCGTTTCCTAACAACTTTAATTGCTACTATAGCAGCAGCAGCTCCAATAACACCAGCAACAATAGCAATGATTAAAGGTAAATTTAAAGGTTCGCTGGTCTGTAAAACACCCGCAATTCCAATTTTTGGGTCATGAACGATTTTAGTCCCTCGCTTATAGTTAAAGTAAATCTTTTCTTCATCCTCATCTTCATGATCGGTTTCTTTTGCGTTTACTAAGACAGGTTGAGAAACTCCATCAACATCGGCAGTGTCTGCCCATGTAAAAAGACCTTCGATATCACCTTTGGTTTTTACTCCTTTTTCATCCTCACCATAACCCTCATCTTCGTCTTCTGTCTCATCTTCTTCTTCATATTCTTCTGATTGTAGTTTTATATATAATGCAAGTTGAGATGAATTGTTGATATAATTAAAGTTTTCAATAATTATGTCTATTTTTGCTTCCGTTGGTGCAATCATACTACCACTGACTTCTTCAAAGCCCTCAACAACATAAACCTTTACTGTAAAGATGCCATCTGCTGTACCAATATTTATCTTATGTAAAATGGAGCCGTCATCTAATTCCTTTTTTGAATAATCTGGTGAATCCCAGCCAACCTTACCTATTTCATATATTTGAATCTCTTCATCAGCTGAGGAGTCATATAATCCATTACCATTAATGTCAACGTACTCGATGATATCTTGAAAATTTATTTGAAATTCTATCTCATCCTCAGTTTCATCCTCAGATTCCAATTCAAATTCATCCTCAGATTCATCCTCAGATTCAAAAAGAATTTTATCTTCCTTCTCGTCGTTGTTATCGTCAACCTCCCCTTCTGAGTCTAACTCAAATTGTACCTTAATTTGAAGTCCATCCTCACCATCAAAATCAATTTTAAGTGTAAACTCATCTTTTTTATCTCCATTTTTTAATCTTGACGTAATTTTGACACTATCATCATCGTCTTCAACATTTACATCCCTTTCATTCCATTCCTCTTTATTGTCATCTACTCCATTATCATCTTTATCAGTTTCACCCTCATCTGCTAAAACACTTTGTGTTCCTAATGCCATGCTAAAAATAAAAAACCCAATTAAAAAAAGCCCAATAAGATATTGTTTTTTTCTCATTTTTTACATTCACTTTTTTGTTTTTATTCTTTTTTATTAAATTCCTTTAATTAATTAGCCTTCAAGTTATAATATAAAGGAATATGGTAACTTTTTGAAATTTAAAAAATTCTTTTAAAAAAAATTATTATCAATAAAAAGATATTTCGATTACTCGGTTCACTGCTGTAATTCAAGCTCTTAACGAGTTAGTAAAATCTTCAGTTATATTCTCGTTTCTTAAATCTAAAACTGTAGCAAAAAAGGAAGCTGTGCTTTTTTCAGTATATGGGGGCGTCGTTGAGGCAAAGAATAACCCATCAATCGTTTTTAGAACAATATATGTTATGCAGTCTAAATCCGGTTCTACATCCATTGATTCTGCTGGAGAAAATGTATTTGATAAATTGTTGATAGAAATCTTACAGGGGCTATATCCAAATTTAGAAATCATTTATTAAATAAGCGTCGGTTCAATTATTAACGATGCCATGATGCAAGATGTTAAATTTGTAGGAACTACTAATTTAATTAAGGTTATTGAAGCTACTACTGCTTCAATTAAAAAAAAAAAAAAAAAAAATTATTAAAAGTTTATTTTTTATAGACATACTGATTATCATCACTGTTATCTACTTCATCTATTTCAACAAGTTCTTCTCTGTCTTTTACTTCTTTTATTACTCCAAATAACGATCTTGATGTTTTCTTAATAATTTTGCTAGCAGGTTTGTCTTCGGATGCTTTTTTACGAGCTCTTATTACTCCAAATTCGAAGAATGCCGCCGCAAGCCCCACAATAGCAAGAATTATTAAAAATATTACAAATGGATTTTGCCAAACTTCTGGAATTTCAACCTCAACTTCAATAACATCTGATAAAGTTTGACCTGTAGCATTATTAGCTGCTATTGCTATAAAATATTTGCCATTTGTAAGCCCATAAACGGTAAATGTTACTCCTTTAATCCCATCAGAGTAAATTTTAATATCTTCATCAATGCTAGAAAAATCCTCATTATGTATGTAAATTGTATAATCTTGGGCACCTATAGATGGACTCCATTCTAACTCAACTGTCCCATCTGTACTTTTATCTTCCACGTCATCACTTATATCAAATTGACCTGGAGGTATTTTAACAGAAACATGCACAATGTTTGAATACATTTTTCCAGAAATGTTAGAAGCAATAGCTACAAAGTAATAATCATCACTTACTAATCCTGATATAGAATGAGAAAATATTGAAGCTTGACTTACAATTTCAACTCCTCTTCTCTCTGGGTCTGTCGAATCTGTGTCTTGGTAAACTGTATAGGTGTCTGCTCCTTCTGATGCACCCCATTTTAAAGTAAATATGCCGTCTACTGATGGATTTTCAGTGGAGGATAAACTAAAGGCACCTGGTGGTAGATAAGAAAGGAAATATGTAGAATCAATTTGATCTCCTCCGACGATTCTTTTTCCATCATCTGAAATAGCAACTGATAATACGGTTGATTCTGTATTATAAGAAAATAATTTTTGAGAACTCGACCTATGATATAATCTGAGTCTATTATTATCACTTCCCGCTAGGATAAGTGTTCCGTCAGGTGTAATTGCTACAGAATCAACTGCATTGTTACCTATATCGTCATTCCATAAATCTGAAGAACTCGATTTATGATAAAGAATTACATCACCATTATCAGTACCTGCTACTATATAACTTCCATCTGATGACAATGCCACAGATAGAATTCCATCACGTTCATTTTTTGTCCATAAAGGTGTTGCTTTAGTTCTAGAGAAAAATAATAAATCTGGTTCATTCCCAACGTCATCATTTCCTGCAACTATATATTGTCCGTTAGAAGATATTGCTACGTCATTGATGTTACTTGGAGTTGTATAATTTAACAATGTAGAATTTGTTCTACTACGTAATAAAATATTATTACCACTTGCTGCGACTATATATTCTCCATCTGATGAGATTGAAACGGCATTTATAGCTCCCGATGTTACAATACTCCATGTGGGTGTCGAACTTGTTTTAGAAAAAAAAGAGAGTGTTCCATCATTAGCTCCAGCGATAATATAATTACCATTAGAAGAAATATCCACTGAATTAACAGCAGCGCCTAAAGAAGAGCTCCACATTGCTGTTGAGCTAGATTTATTAACCAAGTAAACACTATTATCAGCACTACCTGCAACTATATAAGTACCATTCGAGGAAATTGCTACAGAATTAACTGTACCACTAGTTGAGTAAGTTCTATTGGCGATTGGATTAGATTCTTTAAACAAGTATATATTATTATCTTGATTCCCCACAGCGATGTAGTTTCCATCTGAAGAAATTGCTACAGAATTAACTGTACCACCTGTTGAATTTTGCCATATCAAATTCGGTCCAGAAGATTTTGGTGACAAATCTTTGTTTTCTTCAGTATTTTGAGATTTAAGAACATATGCTTTTTGAGGTATGAATTCATAAGTACTAATGCTTAAAATAGTAAGTGAAAGAAGTAAAAAACTAACGAAAATTAATCTTTTATTCATATTTGTATTGACAACTCTTTTATTTTGTTTTTAATCTTTTTTATTAAATTACTTTAATTAATTAGCCTTCCAGTTATAATATAAAGGAATATGGTAACTATTTGAAATTTAAAAAATTCTTTTAAAAAAAATTATAATCAATAAAAAGATATTTCGATTACTCGGAACACTGCTGTAATCCCAGCTCTTAACGAGCTAGTAAAATCTGCAGTTATAATCTCGTCTCTTAAATCTAAAACTGTAGCAAAAAAGGAAGCTGTGCTTTTTTCGTATATGGGGGCGTCGTTGAGGCAAAGAATAACCCATCAATCCTTTCCATCAATTATTTAAACTAACAATATATGTTAAAAATTAAAAATCGAGTCTTCAGAAGCCTGAATGATTCTTTTGGCTCTAAAAATGTAAAACGAATAGAAAAGATTTTAGGATAAAGTGAAAAATATATTTTTATTTCTTATTCTTATTATTATTACGATACTTTTCAATAGCATCGTGTAGTCCGTCAGCAGCGAGATTGGAACAGTGCATCTTTACTGGAGGGAGCCCATCAAGGGATTCAGCTACAGTTTCACGAGTAATCTCCATTGCATCGTCTAATGTTTTCCCTTTAGCAAGCTCTGTTACCATACTTGAAGTTGCAATTGCTGCTCCACACCCGAATGTCTGAAAGGATATGTCATCAATTTTTTCATCTTTTACCTTAATATAAATGTACATTAAATCACCGCAAGTGGGATTACCTACTTCTCCAACGGCATCTGCATCTTGAAGCTCACCCATATTCCTTGGATTTTTAAAATGGTCCATAACTTTATCTGAATAAATTTTTAACACCACTCAAAATTCTTTTTATTTCTGATATTTAAATAGGTTCCTTTGATTTAAATTTTAAGATTATGAACGATAAAATTCTAGTCCTTATAGATTTATTAAAAAAATAATTTTTCCATCATCATAAATAAAAAATACTAAAAAATTAGATTATTTTTTATAAACTTATAAACGTAAATTCTAAGAAATATGTGAATCTTACAAAAAATTTTTTAGATCTTCTTACATTTTTTTTATAAGTATGAACTTTGATTCAATATTAAATGATATATTAACAATTCCCAAGGCTTTACTTACAAGCCTTAAGTATTATTTATCCTCAGAAGGTAAAGAAAAGCTGGAATCACTCAGAAGAGATGCTCAACAACAAAAGATTAAGCGAATAATGCTAATTGGTCATACATACGCCTATTTTGCTTCAATTACAATATTTAGATACTTAAATTCAAAGTATCACTCTAATATTGAGGGGCATGAGGATCTCACTAAAAAAATTTGTATCAATTATGAATTAGATGAGTTTATTTCGTACTATAATCCCTTACAAGATTCTGGGGAGACTATTTATTTATTTGTATCCAGATCTGGAAATTCAAATGAAATTCAAAAAGCCATTCATAAATTGTTAAACTCAAAGATTAACCCTGAACATATTTGGGGCGTTTCGAATGATACATCGTCCTTTCTAAGTTCGAATTCTTATCATTTCTTACCTATAAATTTTGGTACGGAAGAAATTACTGGAACAAAATCCTATATTAATGCTATTTTAGTTCTTTATTTAATTGGAAGATCTATTATGAATAAAGATGCTCTACCAGATATCCGAGAAGACGAAATTAGGCGTCTAATCTTTGAAATAAAATTCTACGGTCAAGATTGGCAACGTCATACTAAAAATTTAACAGACTTTTTAGGAGAAAACATCGACAATCTTTTTTTTATTTCAAAAGGTGCTTCATTAAGCACTGCGTATCAAGCTTCATTAAATTTTAAAGCATATACACGTACATTCTGTGTAGCTATCTCCACAGGTTTATTTCTAAATGGTCCGTTCCAAATTGTAGATGATTCATTCAGATGTATATTAATCATTGGAGATGAGACTAGCATTGAGGAAACAAAAAGATTAATCAATCTCATAACTAAGAAAGGTTCAGGAAAAATGATTCTCATCAACAACAGTAGAAAGTTATCTTCAATAGGGCGTTCGAATAAAAAGAACATCTTCGTTTTCGAACATACTACAGAAAACACTTATTTATCCCCAATTTTTGAGATATATGCATTATTTTATTTAATCTTTCAAATTGCGAAAAATCAAGGTGTAGTTGAATAGAATGTCAAATGAAAATAGTAATGATATTTCATATAATTCAATCTTAAGAGATATTTTCGACTCTCCAACGTGTCTTAAGACCTGTATTGATTCTTATTTCGAAAATACTTATAAAGTAATGTTTCGAAAAATTCGGGCATTACTTAAAACTTTAAGAATCTCAAGAATTCTGTTTGTTGGAAGCGCCTTTAATTATTTCGCTAGTTTTATTGTAAAAAATTGTCTAGGTACTGCACCTAAGCAATTTTTTAAATTTAGCTGGGAATCCTTTGAAATCTCAGAATTTTATGATTATATTTTACCAAAAAAGTTTGATGATGGCATTTTATACATATTTTTATCAAAAAGTGGACAATCTCGACTTTTAAAAAAGATTATTGAGCACTTAAATCTTCTTAAGATAGACCCAAATTTAATCTGGCTTGTAACAAATTCTCCGGAAGTGGAACTTACAAAGTATTGTGGTTTTGTATTTCCGATTCATGTCAAAGAAGAAGTAGTCTATGCCACAAAATCTTTTCAAAATACAATTTTTGTTCTTTTTCTTATTTCTCAATTGCTTATGGCCAAGGATCCATTAAAAGATGACAACTATATCATTTATGAAAAACTTACGACCGATTTGTTGGAGTTAAAGGATAATCAAAACTTAATTAAAAGAAAAGTATTTGATTTTCTTGGTTATGATTTTAAATTTTTATATTTCATATCAAAAGGAGCTTCGAAAAGTTCAGCCTATAACTCTGCATTACTTGCGAATAGCTTATACAAATTATCAGCAGAGGGAATTTTGCTAGGACACTTTTTCCTTGGTCCGTTTAAAGTAATTAATAATTTTATAAGGTGTATATTATTAGTCAATGAAGATTTAGGGGATGGCTCAAAAAAACTCCTGCATCATCAAATTAAATTAATTACCGACCAATTGGGTGTTTTAGTATTAATCAGCAATAACACTAACTTGATTACAGAATTAAAGTATAATTCTAGAGTACTCTCGATACCATATAAATGTGAATTACCTGCTCTAACTCCAATATTTGAATCATTTATTATTCAAATCTTACTTTTGGAGTTTTCTAAGACAAAAAAAATAGCCTATTAGTATAGAATAATGAAATATATTATCTATCTTTTACAAATGTTATAGGTTCTAAGTATTCAAAATAAGGAAACAATATGTTTAACATAAATCACTACATAATCTGCATGATAATACATAAAAAAAAGTATTAAAAAATTAGAATAGATTTTTAAAGAGCCTCTTCAGCTTTATATACTTCCACTGCTAGCTTCTTGAAGGCTTTGATTACGCCTGCTCCAGTCTTTGCCGAAGTTTCGAAATATAAAAGATTTTTACTTCTGGCATATTCTAAAGCATCATTTTTAGGAACTACGCGTTCTAAATCAATTTTATTTCCAATTAAAAGCGTTGGGACTTTTTTCCCTAAATTATCCTCTAATTCTTCTAACCATTTGTCCAAATTTTGAAATGAAACAGGATTAGTGACATCGTATATTAATAAGCATCCTTTTGCTCCACGATAATACATGCCTCGCATAGTAGAGAAATGTTCTTGGCCCGCTGCATCCCACACGTTCATCCTTGCAGAAAATCGATGTGATCCAAAAAGAATGTCACTACCGACATATTCACATTTCAATTCTTTTGAGCCAAAATCAACGCCAAGTGTAGTTTTTAAATCTTGCTTGAAATAATCATCAGTAAGTCTAACTTTCATTGCTGTTTTTCCTACAGTTGAATCACCTATTTCTATTACTTTGAACGCATATTGTCCATACAATAGGCTTCTTGTTTCATTCTTGCCCCATTTTTCTATATCTGCTCTTCCACCAATTAAGGTAGGATCTATATCCTCTATACTCTCCATTTCTATAATAAATCCTTTTGTATATGTATCGTTTTCCATATCATTTAATGCATCCT
>SDBT01018552.1_pt1 | contig 10930 bp, 7 predicted proteins | sample 2277101 | NCBI WGS metagenome assembly SDBT01 (sample SAMN10404973, study PRJNA504765) | marine sediment metagenome | isolation source: marine sediment core GS10_PC15, 103 cmbsf | place: Arctic Ocean: Southern Knipovich Ridge | collected 2010 | reverse complement strand
GATATTTTGGTAGGGAAAATTGCGCCTAAAGGTGAAACGGAATTGACAGCTGAAGAGAGATTGCTTAGGGCAATTTTTGGCGAGAAAGCAAGGGAAGTAAGGGATACTTCATTAAAAGTCCCCCATGGTGAGCGCGGGATAGTTGTTGATGTTGCCATACTTGATAAAGACAAAGGTGACGAATTAGGCCCAGGAGCACTTAAAAGAGTTATTGTAAGAGTTGCCCAAATGAGAAAAATTACCGTGGGCGACAAAGTTGCGGGTCGCCATGGGAACAAAGGGGTAATTGCAAAAATAATGCCTAAAGCTGACATGCCGTATTTAGACGATGGAACACCCATTGAGGTTGTTATCTCTCCCCTTTCTGTACTCGCTCGTATGAATTTGGGTCAACTTTTGGAAACTCACGTAGGTTGGGCTCTAAGTAAAAAAGGCGAAAAGGCTTCCTTTCCTGTGTTTGACAAAATAGAGGAAGATACGGTTTCGAAAGAACTTGTAGATGCTGGCCTACCGGCTACAGGAAAAGCACAGTTATTCGACGGAAAAACCGGCGAACCTTTTAAGGAAGACACGGTGGTAGGGGTTGGATATCTTTTAAAACTGACTCATATGGTAGAGGATAAAACACATGCGAGATCGACTGGGCCTTATTCATTAGTAACTCAACAACCATTAGGGGGTAAAGCGCAAATGGGCGGACAAAGATTAGGGGAAATGGAGGTTTGGGGTTTAGAAAGTCATAGAGCGGCTTATACCTTGCAGGAGATGTTGACTATAAAATCGGACGACGTGTTGGGTAGAGCGAGGGCCTTTGAGGCTATAGTTAAAGGAATTGATATACCCGATGCGACCGTTCCAGAAAGTTTTAAAGTTCTAGTACGTGAACTTAATTCACTAGGCTTGGCGGTTGAAGCGAAAAGTGGGGCTAACTTAAAACCCAAAGGGGAAAAGGAGATTGGCAAGGAAGGAAGCGAAATGGCTAACGCTTCTGGAGCCGAAATTGTAGCAACTAAAGAACTAACTAAACCAAGTGGACCAATGGAGATAGAAGAAATTAAATAATATGGAACCATTAGCAGGTCTAAGAAATCTAACCGACTTTAAAAGTTTGAGCTTAAAACTGGCCTCGCCAGAAGATATAAGGCGGTGGTCTCGTGGGGAAGTAACAAAACCGGAAACTATTAATTATCGAACTTTAAAACCAGAAAAAGATGGACTTTTTGACGAGAGAATATTTGGTCCGACAAAAGATTGGGAGTGTTATTGCGGAAAGTATAAAAGAATTAGATACAAGGGAGTAGTTTGTGATAAATGTGGAGTTGAAGTTACACAAAGTAGGGTTAGGCGAGAAAGAATGGGGCATATTAATTTAGCGTCACCCGTTATTCATGTTTGGTTTTTTAAAGGTGCACCAAGCAAAGTATCCTTGCTTTTAGACGTTGCACCACGTGCTGTGGAGCAAGTAATTTATTTTGCTCGATATTTAGTAGTATCCCTAGAAGAAAAGAAAAAAAAGCGGGCAATGTCGAGGTTAGAAAAGGCAAAAAAGGAAAGAGAGGGTGAGGTACAAGCAATTTATAAAGAGAGATTAAAAGCTCTAGCTGAGAAATCTAAAGAGGCGAAGTTAAAAGTTAAGGGAAAAATCAAACACAAGGAACAACTAAATTTGGCACTAAGCGAGGTTGATTTGGATCTTAGAAAAAAAGAAGCGGTTCTAACAGAGGAGGAAAAATCTGCGTTGAGTAAAACAAGCGAACTGTTCGACAGCTTGATGTCTATTGTTCGTACCCTAAAACCTCTGTCTATTTTAACAGAGGAGGAACACGATGAGCTGGTAATTTATGAAGCCACTGATTTTTTTGAAGTAAAAATGGGGGCGGACGCGGTCTTGTCAGCTATAAGTGAAGTTAATTTGGAAAAATTAGCAGCAGAAATACGATCCCAGATAGAAGAGACAAAAGAATCTGGAACAAAATATGTGCGTCTGGCAAAACGCCTCAAGATTGTCGATGGGATGAGACGATCCAAAGTAGTACCAACTTGGATGGTTCTGAAAGTGTTACCAGTGTTACCGCCAGATTTACGACCGATGGTGCAATTGTCCGGGGGTCGATTTGCGACAAGTGATCTTAACGATTTATATAGAAGAGTAATAAATAGAAACAATAGGTTAAAACACTTAATGGACTTAGGTGCGCCGGAGATTATTTTACGAAATGAAAAGAGAATGCTTCAGGAGTCCGTGGACTCTCTTATAGACGCTTCACAAAGAAAAGCAACAAGGCGCGGTCGAGGGCGCCAGCCACTTCGTTCTCTTTCTGACATGTTAAAAGGCAAGCAAGGCAGGTTCCGTCAAAATCTTTTGGGTAAGCGAGTAGATTATTCCGGAAGGAGTGTAATAATTGTAGGTCCCGAGCTTAAACTAAACCAATGTGGATTACCAAAAGATATGGCACTGGAAATGTTTAAACCATTTGTATTAAGAGAGATGATCTCAAGAGGTATTGCCCCCAACGTTAAAAGTGCAAAAAACATGCTTGACAGAAAACCGCCTGAAGTTTTTGATATTTTAGAAGAGGTTACACAAAAACATCCAGTATTACTTAACCGCGCTCCGACTTTGCACAAGCTTTCAATACAAGCGTTTTACCCTGTGTTAATTGAGGGATCTGCTATAAGAATTCATCCTGCGATTTGCTCAGGTTTTAATGCAGATTTTGACGGTGATCAAATGGCGGTTCACGTGCCGCTGTCTAAAAAAGCTATATCTGAAGCAGAGAAATTAATGCTTCCTAAGCATAATTTATTAAAACCATCAGACGGAACACCAATTGCTACTCCCGCGAGTAAAGAAATGGCATTAGGTGTTTATTACTTAACAAGTGAAAATAAAGAAATTACCCCCGACGAAACAATATACGCAGACAACAATGAAGTAATTTTAGCGATGCAGATAGGAAAGATAGATATTAGGCAAAAAATTACAGCTAGAATAGACGGTAAGGTGATAGATACAACTGCAGGGAGAGTACTCTTTAATGAAATATTACCCGAAGGTTTTAATTATGAAAACAAGGCCGTCACGTCTACTGTTATAAAAAACATATTCACAAAAGCATATGTAGAAGTTGAAAGGGATAAAGTTGTAGAGATGATAGACGCTGTAAAGGACCTAGGCTTTTACGGAGGTACAATTTCAGGTTTGTCGTTTGGCATTTTTGACGCAAAAGTTTTACCTGAAAAAGGGAAGTTGATAAAAGAAGCTGACCAAGAGGTAGCAAAAATAGAAAATAATTTTGGTCAAGGTTTAATAACAGCCGAAGAAAAGAAGAGATTGAGTCAACAAGTTTGGATTGACACAACTGAAGATTTAGCTGATAAAACCTGGGATGCTCTTGATGAGAATAGCCCAATTAGAGTTGTTATTTCAGCCAAGGTTGGACGTGCTTCTCGTGATCAGGTAAAGCAACTCGCGGCGATAAGAGGTCTAATAGTTGACCCTTTAGGAAATATTGTTGAGCTACCAATTAAATCTAATTTTAGAGAGGGGTTATCTGTTTTTGAATATGTTGCAAGCTCGAGAGGATCGAGAAAAGGTTTAACTGATACTGCTTTGAAAACTGCAGACGCGGGATACTTGACTAGAAGATTAGTAGATGTTGCACACGATGTGTTGATTAGGATCGAAAAATGTGACTTGAAAGAAAGTTTGGTTATAAAGAGATCACTAAGACCTAAATATTTTGGTGCAAGACTATTAGGAAGAATTGCTGCAGGCGACGTCGTTACAAAAAGAGGTAGGGTAGTAGTTTCAAAGGGTGAACTAATAGACGAGATTAAGGTGCAAGAAATAGAAGAACTTGAAATAGATCAAGTGTTTGTCTATTCACCCCTTACTTGTAGTTCTCGGTATGGAATTTGCGCGAGTTGTTATGGACGCGATTTATCTGACATGCAAATGGTTAAGCTAGGAACTCCGGTAGGTGTAGTTGCAGCACAATCTATAGGTGAGCCGGGTACTCAGCTTACTTTAAAAACAAAACATTCTGGTGGAATTGTTGGACTAGACGTAACGCAAGGATTACCTAGGGTTGAAGAATTGTTTGAAGCACGTACACCGAAAGTATTAGCCCCCTTGGCTGAAATACCAGGAAAAGCATCGGTGGAGGAGACTGAAGCTGGTTGGAAAGTAAAACTAACTTCGGTTCAAACTAGACCAAAGGAAGAAAGAGTATACTTGATACCAAAAACGATCAATTTAGCCGTGGAAAATAAACAGCTTGTAGATGCTGGTACACCGTTGGCGAGCGGATCACTCGACATAAAAGAAGTACTTTCCATAAAAGGGTTGAAAGCAGCCCAAGAATATTTAGTTGAGGAAATACAAAAAGTTTATGAAAGCCAAGGAATTCCAATAAATGATAAACATTTTGAGGTAATTATCAGAAAAATGAGCGACGAAGTTAGAATAATGACTGCGGGCGACACACCGTTGTTGCCTGGAGAGCTTGTAGGCAAGACTACTTTTGAAGAGGAAAACGAAAAAGTTTTGGCAGCCGGTGGTGAACCTGCCTCTGCGCAGCAGGTTATCTTAGGTATAACCCGAAGAGCGTTGTTTACGGAAAGCTGGCTATCTGCTGCATCTTTTGAACAGACTACCGATGTTTTAACCAACGCAGCACTTTTAGGGAAAGAAGACCATCTAATAGGGTTGAAAGAAAATGTGATTATAGGTCGATTGATTCCCGTAACTCCCGAAAGAGCTAGACTCCGCCCTGAAGATGTAAAGACTGAAAGTTTGCCCGCGGAATAATAATCAGTGTAAAATAATGATCTTTCAATAAGCAATATTAATATGCCAACAGTATCTCAATTAGTCAGACACGGTAGAAAAAAGGCTTCCAAAAAAACCAAAAAGGCGGCCTTAAGGCGTTGGTTTAACTCAAAAGATAGGAAATTTAGTGAGGCCCCATCTCCATTTAAGCGGGGAGTGATATTGGCAGTTCGCACAATGACTCCTAAAAAGCCAAATTCTGCTTTAAGAAAAGTTGCTCGCGTAAGACTTTCTAACAAACAAGAAGTTACTGCATATATTCCCGGCGAAGGTCACGAGTTGGCAGAGCATTCAATAATATTAGTACGGGGTGGGCGAGTTAAGGACTTACCGGGAGTCAAATATACGATAATTCGGGGTCGATATGATGCTACCGGAGTTGCCGGTAGACAGACTTCTAGAAGTAAATATGGGACTAGAAAAGGAGGAGAAGTAGCAGGACCTGCACCTTCAACGGACTCAGGCGAAAGAGAGAGTGCACCAGCTACTGAATCAACTTAAATGCCAAGACGAGGAAGACCTAAAACTAAAAAAGTAGCTCCTGACCCGATTTATAAAAACAAACTTGTTACAAGACTTATAAACAGGGTAATGCGTGATGGGAAAAAAAGTGTTGCCCAAAAACAGGTCTACGGCGCACTTGAGCTTGTAAAAAAAGAAAGCGAAGACGATCCGGTGAAAACATTCACCCAAGCTATAAGTAATGTTAAACCGACAATGGAGGTTAGACCCAGAAGAGTAGGAGGAGCTGCGTACCAAGTTCCAATGCCCGTGAGGGGAGAAAGAAAAGAATCTTTAGCAATACGATGGCTTATTTTTGCCGCGCGGGCGAGGTCAAACTCTGAGTACCACACTTTCGCAGAGAAATTAGCAGCTGAAATAATTGATGCTAAAAACAAAGAAGGCGGAGCCGTAAAAAGACGAATAGATATGGAAAGAATGGCAGAAGCAAACAGAGCATTTGCCCACTTCAGGTGGTAAGAATAATTTATTTCGATAAAGATTTCCGTACAGTTAGTAGTTTATTGAAAAGGTATGGCGGCACAACAAACTAAAAAGAAAGCAGCAATGATAATGAAGGTCACAAAAGACCGAGATGTACCTATGGAAAAGATCCGTAATATAGGGATAATCGCACACATAGACGCTGGCAAAACAACGACTACGGAGAGAATTCTTTTTGAGACGGGTAAAACTTATAAACGGGGTAGCGTTGATGATGGTACGACAGTTACAGACTGGATGGATCAAGAGCGAGAAAGAGGAATTACAATAGTTTCAGCCGCGATTACAACCTTTTGGGAATTAAAGGAAAAAAGTTCAGTCGACGCTGGCCAATACAGAATTAATATAATAGATACTCCGGGGCACATAGATTTTACTGAAGAGGTTGAGCGATCCTTGCGTGTTCTGGACGGTGCTGTGATGGTGTTTGACGGAAGAACTGGAGTTGAATCTCAATCCGAAACTGTTTGGAGGCAGGCAGACAGACATAAAGTGCCTAGAATTTGCATACTAAATAAATTAAACCTCATAGGTGCTGATTTTGACGGGAGCATTGCCTCGATTAAGGAAAGATTAGGTGCAAATGCACATCCGGTTCAGCTGCCGATTGGTAGCGAACATTCGCTTAATGGTGTGGTTGATTTAATAAAAATGAAAGCGTTTACGTACAAAGGAATTGAGGACAACAAGCTAATAGAATCTGAAGTCCCCAAAGATTTATTAGAAAAAGCTAAGAAATTGCGTGAGGAATTGATTGAGAAGGTTGCGGAACACGATGATTCGACTCTGGAAAAATATTTAGAGGGTAAAGAGCTGACAGAGCAGGAAATTAAAAAAGCGATACGTTTAGCTGTAATATCGGGAAAGTTTTTTCCAATTTTAGCCGGAGATAACCGTAGTGCAACTGTTCAGCTATTAATTAATGCAGTCGTGGAATACTTGCCTTCTCCGTCCGACCTACCTCCAGTAGAGGGAGAAAATCCTATTACCAAAGCGAAAGAAAAACGTGCTTCAAAAAACAATGAGCCATTCAGTGCCCTTGCTTTTAAGGTGGTCACTGATCCTCATGTTGGCAGGTTGGTATATTTGAGAATTTATTCAGGCACAGTGAAAGCAGGACAAGTGATTCAAAATGTGACAAAAAGAAAACAAGAAAGAATTGGAAAATTAGTATTACTACACGCCGAGCAAAGAGAATTAGTAGAGGAGGCATATGCAGGAGAAATAATTGCTGCTGTTGGAATAAAAGAAACAACTACCGGAAACACGCTTTCAGACGTAAAACACCCTATTTTACTAGAGTCAATTACTTTTCCGGAACCAGTTATTTCGTTAGCAATTGAACCTGCTACAAAAGCTGATCAAGAAAAAATGGGGACGGCTCTTAAAAAACTTTCCGATGAATCCCCTACTTTTAGAATTAAATCTAATTTGGAGACAGGACAAACAATAATATCGGGAATGGGGGAGCTGCAATTAGAAATATTGGTAGACAGGATGAAAAGAGAGTTTGGGGTGCACGCAGAAACAGGTTCGCCTCAAGTTGCTTATAAAGAAACTGTTACACAATCTGCAAAAGGAGAAGGAAAATACATAAAACAAACCGGCGGTAGGGGGCAATATGGTCACTGTCTATTGGAAATAGAACCTAGAGCAAGGGGAGAAGGTTACGAGTTTATTAACAAAATCAAAGGCGGTTCAATACCGTCAGAATTTATTCCTTCGGTTGAAAAAGGAGTTGGCGAAAAATTAGAGAAAGGTATTTTAGCCGGATATCCGGTAACAGACGTAACCGTAACTCTTTATGATGGAACCTACCACGATGTTGATTCTTCCGACATTGCATTTAAAATTGCAGGCTCAAAAGGAGTGGAAGATGCTGCAAGAAGAGCCGGACTAGCACTGCTTGAGCCAATAATGAAAATAGAAGTTACTACACCCGACGAATACATGGGGGATATTATAGGTGATCTTTCTGCAAAACGTGCCCAAATACAAGGTAATGAGAAGAGGGGTAATTTGACGATAATTAACGCCCAGGGTCCTCTTTCGGAACTTTCGGGGTATGCTACGAAACTCCGGTCAATTAGCAAAGGAAGAGCAAGCTTTTATATGGAACCAAGTCATTATGAACAAATTCCAGCAAATATAGCAGAAAAACTAATCGAACAAAAAACCGAAAACAAGGAAAGTAAGGCTTGACACTCTGATTAAGCCGTAGATATAATACCATCTACAGCAGGGCTTAAGGCCCTGTTTACTTTGTAATACAGTTTTTTTAATATAATAATATGGCAGCAAGCGCAAAGAAAAAATTTAACAGGAATAAACCCCATTTAAATGTGGGAACTATTGGCCATGTTGACCACGGAAAAACTACCCTAACAGCGGCTATTACTACCGTATTGTCAAAACAGCCCGGGAATGAAACAACTCCATTAAAATTTAACGAGATTGATAACGCACCGGAAGAGAAAGAACGGGGAGTTACAATTAACATTTTCCACGCAGAATACGAGACTGAAAAACGTCATTATGCTCACATTGATGCTCCTGGGCACGCAGATTATATAAAAAACATGATTACTGGTGCAGCTCAAATGGATGGTGCAATTTTAGTAGTATCGGCTGCTGATGGAAAAATGCCTCAAACTCAAGAACACGTGATTTTGGCTAGGCAAGTTAACGTGCCTGCTTTGATCGTCTTTTTAAACAAAATTGATACGGTTGACGATCCTGAAATTGTTGACCTTGTTGAACAAGAAATTAGAGAATTACTTACAAAATATGAGTTTCCAGGCGACAAGGTACCGGTTATTAAAGGCTCGGCGCTAAAGGCACTAGAAGGTGACAAAGAGGCAGAAAAGCAAATTTTGGAGCTGGTAAAGCAGATTGATGAATACATTCCCGAACCTAAAAGAGAAGTAGATAAGCCATTTGCGATGCCTGTTGAGGATGTTTTCTCAATAAAGGGTCGAGGAACAGTAGCAACGGGACGAGTTGAGCGAGGAAAAGTAAAAGTAAACGAAGAAATTGAAATAGTAGGATTGAAAGATACTAAAAAAACAGTAGTTACTGGACTTGAAATGTTCCGAAAAACGCTAGACGAGTCAGTGGCAGGAGATAACGTTGGAGTTTTGCTACGTGGTATTGAAAAAGGTGATGTAGAAAGAGGCCAGGTATTGGCAAAACCAGGGAGCGTCAAGCCGCACAAAGAGTTTGAAGCAGAGGTATATATTCTTTCCAAAGAAGAGGGCGGTCGACACACCCCGTTCTTCTCTGGTTATAAGCCTCAATTTTATATTCGTACTTCCGATATTACGGGCGAGGTAACACTTCCATCAGGTATAGAGATGGTAATGCCTGGAGATAATGCAAAGATGAAAGTAAAAATGATCGAACCTGTCGCAATGGAAGAAGGATTGAGATTTGCTATTCGTGAAGGCGGCAGCACAGTTGGCGCCGGAGTAATAACGAAAATAATTTCTTAAACTTTTAGCACTTTAACGGGTTATGCCAACAGGTAGACTTAGAGTTAAGTTAAAATCTTATGACCACCGCGTAATAGACGATGCGGCGGCTAAGATATTGGATGTAGCAATTGCTACAGGTGCTAAGATTGTTGGCCCCGTTCCCCTCCCCACAAAAAGAACAATTATTCCCGTACAAAAGTCTCCTTTTACTGACAAAGATGCTAGAGAACATTTTGAAATTTTAGTACACAAAAGACTTATTGATATAATAGATCCCTCTGAAAGAACTATAGATTCTCTTTCAAACCTAGATCTCCCCGCAGGAGTTTCGATTGAAATAAAAATGTAGCTTCGAATACGTATTGACTATATAAAACCACGTAGTTAATATAAGGCAAGTTAATTTTTTGTAATATAACTTGAATTAATTATAGCTAGAGACCTCGACACACTGGCCGCAAGCGGAGGTGCTTCACTCTCTTAAACAACCAAACTTAGTTTATTATGACAGCAGTTAATGGCCAGAGATTGTTAGTTATAGCACCACATCCCGACGATGAAGTGATAGGGTGCGGTGGGTTAATTGCAAGAATTAAACAAGAAGGTGGGAAAGTATTCGTACTTTTTTTAACCAACGGTGATGCTAAAGATTTTTCAAAAACAGGTTTTTCTACTCAAAGCGAGAGAAAAAAAGAAATTGAAAAGGTAGCAAAATATATGCAGTTCGACGGATACGACATTGCCTTTGAGGGAAATTCGTATCACCTTAAGCTCGACGACCTTCCTCAGTATAAATTAATTTCAATGAATGAAAGAGAAAGCCCCGTATCTATCGAAAAAATAAAACCAACCATTTTAGCCTCTCCGCATTTTACTAGTTATAACCACGATCACCGAGCAGCTGCAAACGCAGTTTTTACGGCGAGCAGACCTGCGAATAAGAAAGATAAATTTCAACCGAATGTATTTTTAACTTATGAATCACCAGCTGACAAGTGGAGCATGGAGACAAACGGAAATCCCAACTATTTTGTGGAATTATCGAGTGACCACCTGGCAAAAAAAATAAAATCACTCAGACTCTATAAAAGCCAACTTAGAAATCAAGCAAACCTGCGATCCCCTCAAGCACTAAAAAGTATTGCTGTGTTGCGTGGGTCACTATGCGGTAGTTCCTACGCGGAGGCATACGACTGTTTGCGACTAACTGTGTAAAAACGGGGATTAGCTCAGTGGCAGAGCGCTCGCCTTGGGGGTGAGAGGTCGCTGGTTCGAGTCCAGCGTCCCCGACTTGATGCTAGCGACTATTTATCAACCCCAGTATTTTCCGAGACTTCATTATTTTAATAGGTTGCTAGGTGGAGATATTTTCGTGCTTCTAGATTCCGCACAATATATAAAAACAATGATCCATATCGAAACAGGTGAAAAAGTTAAACACAAATCTTATCAAGCGGACTCCCCAGTTAAGCTACCCGATGGGCCACAGTTTTTGACAGTTCCCATTCGAAAAGAGGGTTTTTTACCTCAAAATAAAACACAGATTGATTACAGCAGTGGTTGGCAAAATAAGCATTTGCGAACAATACAGATGGCTTATCAGAAAACAGAGAACTAC
>SDBT01018550.1_pt1 | contig 10931 bp, 5 predicted proteins | sample 2277101 | NCBI WGS metagenome assembly SDBT01 (sample SAMN10404973, study PRJNA504765) | marine sediment metagenome | isolation source: marine sediment core GS10_PC15, 103 cmbsf | place: Arctic Ocean: Southern Knipovich Ridge | collected 2010 | reverse complement strand
ACAACTGTGGAGTCGTCCGAAAGGGTTGTGATTCCCCTGCTTCCATCATGATCCGTTCCGCCTGCCCGTTTCGCCCATGCGAGAGTGCCGTCAGGATTGTACCGTGCAACGAAGATATCATAATATTCATTCGATACTAGAACAGTCTCGTTTGGTTCACCCTCCCCGAATGTCGCTGTGCCACTGAATTTTCCTGTCACAACTGTGGAGTTGTCCGAAAGCGTTGTGATTCCACAGCTACTATCATAATAAGATGATAATCCGCCTGCACGTTTCGCCCACGCAAGAGAACCATCAGGATTGTATCGGGCCACAAAGATATCAGACCATCCATCTGATACCAGAACAGTCTCGTTTGCTTCACCCTCCCCGAATATGGCTGAACCCACGAAAACTCCAGTCACAACCGTCGAGTTGTCCGAAAGCGTTGTGATTCCCCGGCTAACATCAGAGCCAGTCCCGCCTGCGCGTTTCACCCAGATGAGACTGCCGTCATTACCAACAGTGATATCTACTATCTGATAAGCCATCAATTCACCAAGGTTGGCATCACTTTCAATTGAGACAGCCTTAATGAGTGAAGGATAAGTACCGTCATCTAGACCAAATTGATTTGTTATCACGCCATCATAGAGCCACGAATCATCACCCGACTGCGATGAATAGCTTAGAAATACCTCACCATCAAAAAGTGACGGACATTCTATCGAGACTGTGCTGATAGTATCGATTCCCTGATGATCGAATATTTCAATCTGAATCAACGCAGAATCACCTGTCACGTTAATTAACTCGGTGGACATCTTGAAGTCCAGCCTGTATGGCTCCAGGCAGTTAGCTTCTGGTGGGAAATCAGTAACAGGATCGATAACATCGTCAACTTTTATCCACGACGAGTCCACCACGTACCCGAACTCAAATGGAACTGACGGATATTTCAGGTTAATTGTTACTTTCTCAGTAGTGCCCGCTTCGAACATGCGCCTGGGATTATCCTTGCAGAAAGCCATGAACGGATTCAGTGTCCCCGTGAAGTCGTCTCCAAATGCTAATTTGCCTGGAAAATAACCAAGGATCGGCAACGGCGCTGAATCGGGTGGGAACTCAACCGGATTAAACAAAGCAGTGTAGCCATCGGGATTAATTAGATAGGGATTCGATCCGTCAAGCGAAACAAGTTTGTTACTGGCGGGAAAAAGAGTGTCCCCATCGGTAACTAAAACACCGCGTACATCGAATCCGGTAAGTCCTGCCAAACCGGGAAAAGGATGCGTTAGCTGAAAATCGCACTGAACGATGTTGTTCGGCAGCCAGGACAGATTGTCGATTTTCAGACAGGTTGTGCAGGGGGCAACCTCAAGCAGTTTTACAACATTGAAATGCGATCCGGCTCCCCGATCCGGCACGATCTCGACTGTTTCATTATCAGGATCAATTCGGATTGTCCAGTAACCCCAGATTGTTCGGTTGGATTTATACTCAGAATTCTGAGCCACAAGCTCCGAACCAGTATCGGGGGTAACAGGCGATTGCCCCGTCGAGCATCCGACTAACGTCAACAGAACAAAAGCGAGTATAATTTGAATCCTGATCAAAGGGTGCCTCCCCTTGGGAACAATTCACATATCCCATTTTCATCAATTATACCATGATCCAATGATTATAAGCAGTGTAGCAGCAATGTGAGAATGTCCTCATCACAGCGCGGGGACACCTTTCGACCCGCCGCGGCGGGTCGGGAAGGTGTCCCCTTTGATTTTCCGGGGCAGGGACGGTGCCACGGGCGGGGGCGGTGCCCGGCCCCTACAGGGCGCTGACACCATTTCCGGTATAGGGGTCGCGGGATGGGCATTTAGCCAGGATAATATTAATAAAGCCTCTTTCCTGCGACCCGATCTATTGGTATCATCCAGGGGTCACATCCGGAGGAGCGGTTTCCTGAGGAGTATGTAATGTCTGTGCGCATTCTACCTTTAAGTTTTCTGGTTATTCTGGGACTGGTCGCTCAAGTCGGGTGCGGTGGCGGATCTCCGACCTGGCCCGAGCTTGCCGTCACCAATCCCCGTGTACTTCAGAGTGCAGCGAATCCTCACAGGCTTGTATCGTTCGGAATGATCCGCCTCGATCCGGATTCCGACACTTTTTCACTCGTTCCCGCCCGAGCGGCAGGCGGACATCTGAACGCGCTTTATCTGCTCGAACATTTTCCCTGCACTGACTGCCTGAGAATCGATACCCTCAGCAAGCTGACCGACTCGGAATACCTGGTCGAGTTGATCCTGATCCATCCCGGCAAGGAGAACAACCTGAAAGTAACCGCGTTCGATGTGCGCGGGATTTTCATGTTCGAGTCGAACTCGATATTTCCCGGATTCGGCCTGACCTGGTCCGACCCCACAACATCCAGCGCAAACCTGCTCAACCCGTACGGTTACACGACTCTCTACAATCCTGTTCACTATTCAGACGAGTCGCTGCTTCAGGGTTATTTACAGGGAGCTTACGCCACAACAACACCTCCCGATGCGATGCTCAATCCTTATATCGATTTCGATCCCGTATCGAACCGTCGACCCTTCACACCCGGTTCTCAGGCCAAAGCCACGCTTCATGTAAACTTCCCGACGGGCACGACACAGTTCGGCTATGCAATCGATGCATCGTGGGAGTTGCCGTTGGTCGATCCGCCGACAAATATTCCGGATGATTTCTCAGTCACCGCGAATATACCGGAACCTTTTGCGCTGCTTATCGATCCCGTCATCAATACGCTCTACTACCAGAGTTCGGTTTCAATGGGCGGAGAGATCGGAATCGACGTCAAAGTCTACGACTGGCAGGGCGGTCAGCCATCGACCGAGGGTGGCTCTATTAACGCAATTCATATGGAAAGCCCGGACCTGTTCGAGGCATTCGACGCCGAAGCTTTGAGCTGGGAGCCGGGATACGATCCCCTGCCCTACATTCTCTATCGCTTCAACCTCGAACCGACACCGCCATGGCCGGGCACATATCCGCTGCTGGTCGCTGTTGAGGACGTTCAGCCCGGACTTATTCCTGGCACCGACGCTACGGCATACCAGGTGACATGGATCGATGTGGCATCGGCTCCCGTGAACCTGCCTCCGGTCGCGGACGGCACCGCAAGCTCTCCATTTTTCGGTAACACGCCGCTGACCGTGACGCTCGATCCAAATTACAGTTACGATCCGGACGGGACAATCGTTCTGTATGAATGGGATGTAAACGACGACGGAATTTACGAGCTGGTTTCGTCAACTCCGGATGCCGTGGGATGGATTTTCTCCGAACCGGGACACCATAAGGTTTTTCTCAGAGTCACCGACAACGAAGGATTGTCAGGCATCGGGCATATCCTGATCGATGTCGACGCGGCATTACTCCAGCCGCCTGTGGCCGATCTGTCTCTGAGCGGACCCACAAGCGGACCTGCGCCGCTTGCCGTGACGCTTGACGCCACGCTGTCTTACGATCCCGACGGGACCATTGTTCTCTGGGAATGGGATGTCGACGGGGATTCGACCTGGGAATTCACGCTGGGTACACCTGCAATCCTGATTTACACTTACCACGATCAGGGAGAGTACACCCTCAGACTGCGTGTGAAAGATGATGACGAAAATACCGATACCGATGAGGTTCTCATCCAGGTTGAATGAACATTTTATCAATCGATCTGACGATCACTTCGACTCTAAGGCTTCAATACCTCTCCCCAGCTTTCGAGCGTCTCAAGTAACTCCACTTTGTTCCAGGGCTTAGCCAGGATTCTGACCGGACACCCGGAATCGATCAACTGATTAACATTTTCCACGGTTGCATGAGCGGTGATGACGACACATGGGAGGTACGGACGCACCTGGTGTACCTGCGAGATAAATTCGTCGCCATTGATTTCCGGCATCTGGAAATCGGAAATCACCGCGTACAGATCCTCGGCCTTCAGAATGTGATCCAGCCCCTCCAGGGCACAAGTGAATCCCCTGACTTCGTATCCTGCCGACCTGAGTTCCCTGCTCAGGGCCTTGATTACACGCTCCTCGTCATCCACAACAATAATTTTACGGATTTTACTTTTACTCGGGTCCTTTAACGGGGCCTCTTCAGATGAATCTGTCGATGCCATAGAGCCGGAAGGAATCGAATCCCAGGCAACACAGATTCTGCTGAGAACAGGATCGAGTTCATCGTTTCCGGTAAGCCCATCGATAAGTTCTGAATCCAGCAGCGTACCCGCGGTCAATTCCGGATCACCCTTAAAGTTCTCAACATTTTCAGCGAGTATCATTCCGGGTCTGAGCATCGACACCAGCACATCGACCGCCCTGGGGACAGTCAAGTCGGTCCTGCGTATGATCTCGACAAACACACTAACCAGCTCAATATCGAGAGTCGCACCTGCCAGATCCTCCACTTTGACCAAGGCTTCTTCCGGCGAACAAACGATCCTAGAGTCAGACAGGTACAGTTTGCGATCGTATGTATCTGCGATTGCGATGATTCTTGCGCCGAGAGGTATCTGGGCGCCTACAAGCCTGTCTGGATATCCGTGTCCCATCACACCTTCATGATGGTGCCTGACCAGATCGGCGATCGCTTCAAGTCCCGAAATTCCCTCCAGCATCCTGTACCCGACCAGCGGGTGCCTGCTCTTAATCGATCGTTCCTTATCAGACAGGAGGTTATCGGGTTTGGATATCACGGACTGCGGCATGGATATCTTACCAATATCGTGAAGCAGGCCCGCAATCTCAATTTGTTCTGTTTCAACTGCCGGCAGACCTATCTCCTCAGCAATACGCCTGCTCGAATCGGCAACCCTCTCCGAATGACCGCGCAGACCGGCTGCATGTAAATCCGCCAGACTGGAAAGCACACCAATGACCTGTGCCAGGGCAGATTTATAGACATCCAGTGTTTCACTCATAGTCTCCGTTCGGTCCCTGATAAGGTCTTCAATTTTCGGGTCGGATTCCACTCGCCCTTTCCCGGCGAGCATTTCGTGGGCGGCCAGGGATTCATTTACAGCCTCAATCAGCGAATCGTCATCCCAGGGTTTCAGCATCAATCTGCTGACCTGTCCGACATTAATGGCCTCCATCATGGTTTCGGCATCAGAAAACCCGGTCAGGGCCATTCTGATAGCCGCCGGCCTTATTCTCCGGGCTTCCCTGAGTACAACCGCACCGCACAGATCGGGCATCTTCTGGTCGCAGATTATCAGGGCAATATCATCGTGAGCCTTCAGAGTCTCAATCGCTTCGATACCGCCATTCGCTTTGAGACAGGTGCAATCCACCCGATTGAGAATCCTCTCAAGAGAATTCAGAACTCTTGGTTCATCGTCAACCAGCAGAACTTTACGACTCATTTAACCTCGCTCCTTTATCAGCCTATCTACTTCCACCTGAGAAAAGAGATATGGCAAAGCAGTATCCTTTTTTCTGACAACCCGAGTGTTCCCCGGCTCAGGTTCCTCATCCCTAAGGACTACGATTGTCGGTCCGGTATCGTCGGACATCGACATGAACTCCCGGTAATCTGTTTCGGGAATGCTTTTGGAATCAATCATCACGAGACTGAGCTTCGATCTGTCCTCGGGAAGGTCCGAAGCTGAATCCAGAATGATCACCTGGTGACCGAAATGCTCGAGTAGCGCTCTGACCCAGCTTACGTTCTCCTCCCTGGTCGTTATCAGTGCAACCAATCCTTTGCAGGCTTCCGTGTCAGACACCTGACTGGTTGGATGAATAGCATCCGCAATGCTGAGGAAAACCTTCGCTTCCTTGATACGTTTATCTATATCGCTCAGAATTCCACCGAAATCCCGCGTCTGTATGTTGGCCACCTCGCACAATTCGGTAAGCAGCTCGGTTCTCGGCTTTTCAACGAACGGGCTGCCTTTTGCACACGCGAGGAGGTCGGCGATCATCGTCATCGTTATCAACGGTTCCTTACCCATGGACGCCATTTTCGGATTGTGATGGAATCGGGCCACCCTGCAGAGATGATCGGGAAGCTTCCAGTATTCCAGAAGCTCTTTCCCGACCTCGACATGACTCATGCCCAGCACTTCCTTTTCCCGTTCGAGAAGATCCCCGTCCGCTTCATCCAGCAGCTTTGAATATTCTTCCGGAAAGGTGATGCATATCACAAAATGCCCGATATCGTGCAGGAGTCCGGCAACAAACGCTTCTTCAGCAACCGGATATTTATTTCTCGACGCCAGTGCCTGCGCTCCTGCCGCACAACTCAGTGCGTGTCCCCAGAATTCCCCCCAGTCAACGATGTCTTTGTATTTCTTCAGAGCCTCATAGGAGGACAATCCGAGAGCCAGATTCCTGACCTCTGAGAACCCCAGGATCACAACCGCCCTGGATATCGTCGATATCTTATTTGAAAATCCGTAGAAAGAGGAATTTACAAGTTTAAGCACCTTTCCCGCTAAAGCCTGGTCTGTAGACAAAACCTCGGCTACATCCTTCGCAGAGGTCCTGTCGCTTCCGACAACACTCAAGAGCTTCTGCATCACCATCGGCATCGGGGGAAGCTCCAGTATCTTCTTTGTCAGCATTGCTGCTTTACTCTCGCTCATTTCAATTCCCTTCGATCGCAGGTATCGGATTTATTTTTCACTGTAATCTCCACCTGATAATATATCCTGCTCCTCGCCAAAGACCAGGATGCAACCCCTGTAATCCTCCTCAGGACCCAGGAACTGCAGGCGCATACTCAGAAGCTTCTCCCCCCAGTGAAACGAGACCGGTCCGTTCTGTTTTTCACCTTCGAGCGCTCTCATTACATGATCGACGGCCTCTTCAGGCAGAATCCTGTCGATATCGGACCCGGGCACCATCTGATGTAAAGCAGGGATAAATTCCTTCGCAGCGCTGTTGGTAAGCATGATCTCCCGTTCCCTGCTCACCCCGACAACAGGAATCGGCAGTTTTTCAAGAATTTCCTGTGACAACTGCAGGGAGCGCGTCCTCTCCTCGACCATGCTTTCGAGATTGTCGTTCAGATTTCTCAGCTCCAGGTTCTGGCTTCGAGTACGCTCCATCAGTTCCCGGTTCATTCGAAGGATTTCATAGTGCTCCATGCACTGCCTGAGCGTTGCCCTCAGTTCGTCATCGTTCCACGGCTTTCCGATAAACCTGTAAATCTCCCCCTGGTTGATGGATTCCACGATATGGCTGATTTCAGCAAATCCGGAAATAACGACCTTTACTGTGGCCGGATAAAGTTCCTTGACCTTCTGCAGAAACTCCACACCGGTCATTTCAGGCATGCGCTGGTCGGTCATGACAACCTGTGCATGGTGTTTCTCAAGGATTGCAAGACCCTCCTGACCGCTTTCGGCAGTCAGCAGTTCGTAATCCTCCTTTCTCAGAACGCGCCTCAGAGAACGAAGGATGTGCTTGTCATCATCCACCAGCAGTACCGTTTTTTTAGTCATCACCTGCCCCTTCAATAGGCAATCTGATAGTGAAGGTCGTTCCTTTACCAACTTCGCTTTCGACTTCTATCGTTCCGTTGTGCTTCTGCACGATACCGTGACTGACCGAAAGTCCCAGTCCGGTGCCTTTTCCCACCTGCTTGGTGGTGAAGAAAGGATCGAACAGCCTGGGAATGTGTTCTTTGGGAATCCCGACTCCGGTGTCGCGTATCCTGATAACTACATGACCGTCGCAGGCCTCGGTCGAGATAGAGATATCCCCCTTGCCGGGAATAGCCTGGGCTGCATTTACCAGCAGGTTCATAATCACCTGGTTCAATTGTCCCGGGTAACATGTAATCAGCGGAACGTGTTTCAGATCTTTCTCGACATTGCACTTGTATTTCAATTCATTCCAGACCATCTTCAGGGTTATCTCTATCAGTTCGTTAACGTTCGCTTCCTTTGTCTGGGATTCATCGATCCGCGCGAAACTCTTTAATCCCTGAACGATTTCCTTGACCCGTTCAACACCGTCGATCGATTCTTCAAGCAGCAGATCGACGTCCTCGAGCATGTATTCAAATTCTTCATCTTTTTTGATCTCAACGATTCTCTGTCGAATCTCCGCCTGCCGGGTTTCGTCACCGCCTGCAATTGCTTCTTCAAGATTATAGTACTGCTGCAGCAGTTCCTTGACTGTGGTTACGTACTCAGACAGAGTTCCGATATTGCTCTTGACGTAGCCGACAGGATTGTTGATTTCATGCGCGACACCCGCGGCAAGCTGGCCGATCGCGGCCAATTTCTCAGACTGAATCAACTGGTCCTGGTTCTGACTGAACCTGGCGTTCATTTCCTCGAGTCGACGGTTGCTGTCATGCAGCGCTTCCTCCATTCGCTTGTACTCTGTAATATCCTGCAGAACGCCGATTATGCCGGCAGCTTCTTCATCAGGAATCATGTAACGCGTCTGCGTGTACGTAAAGATTCGCTCCCTGCCGCTGGAGAACCTTACCCTGATCTCACACGTATGGCTCTTTTCCAGGGAATCAGGCTCACGGTCGACCTCGTACGCACAATTTTTTAATCCCTCGATTCCCAGGTCTTTGATATCTCTGCCGATTATCTCGGTTTCTCTCAATCCCACAAGGTTCTCGAAAGTCCCATTACATCCCTGAACCAGGCCATCCTGGTTGCTGTAGAAAATCGGACTTGGAATCGAGTTGATGAGAGTACTAACCAGGTTATTCTGCGCCTGAATGGATTCGTCCATCCTTGCCCGATTACTGATTTCCCCTGCAATAAACTGAAGAGGTCCATCCTTTTCCGGCCCGGAATGGGCGGACATATGCATCTGCAGTAAGTCATCCCGAGTGCAGCCCTGAGAGGTCCCGCCTTCACCTGCAGGCGCGACCGGGCCCGGATCGATTCCGGCAATCGACTCCGCCATCACGTCAATCAATGCCTGCAGCAACTGAAGATCTGTCAGGTTCTCCCTGTGCCCGGTTACATCAACATGGAACTCGAGGATATATCCTGTACTCCCGTCACTATGGGAAACAGGGAAATCATGAATCTGAAAAATCCTCTCCACTCCGTCGGAATCAATAACGACACGTTCCGTTTTCAGGATTTCACCGGTTTCAAGAACTTCGGCGAAAGGACACGAATCAGCATGATCATTCCCCGGGTCATTCGAGCAGCATGAAAAAATTACTTTCTGCTCTCCTTTGCTGATGCGGTTGGAAAGTCTGATCGTAAAATCATCCGCATCTACAAGGTAGAAAGATATCGGAAGAGCTTCGAATAACCAGTTGCCCAGGCTGCTTTTACTGAGAAGCTTCTCATTCCCCATGAACGGTAACCTCCCTTGGTTATACAGAGCAGCAGCAGATATGTTTTCTAACACTTCCTGGCTTGCTCCTTTATCTCATTATTAGTATCGCAACAGGGAAAATATGCATGCAGGTAAACCAACCGAACATGCGGTATGCAGGTCGATATTATTGCGTCAGACCTTAACCGATCACATTAAATGCCGTGAGAAATTATCTGATTTAATCATCCTGCATCCTGTTAACCTGCATCGTCCCTCTCATCTTTTCCCGCCGATCCTTTTTTCATCGCCCTTACTTTTTCAAGCCACTCTCCTATCGCCTTTTCCTTTCCCCTCGGCGCCGGATGATAATACTCCGTACCCTCCATTTCATCGGGCATGTACTGCATGTTCACGACACCGGTCGGCGATGAATGGGCGTACTTGTAACCCTCCGAATGACCGTGTGCGGTTTTCATTTCCTTAACCGGAGCATTCCTGAGATGCAGAGGGGGCGGATAATTCTTTCCCGATTCAATGTCATTCATTGCCATACCAATCGCCTTCACTGCTGAATTCGACTTAGGACTTGTAGCAATATAAATCGTAGCCTGGGCGAGCGGAATCTGTGCTTCCGGCATTCCAATAAATTCCACCGCATCCCTCGCGGCATTCGCGACCACCAGCGCCATCGGATTCGCGTTGCTGACCTCCTCGGCAGCCTGGATCACGAGTCTTCGTGCGATAAATTTCGGATCCTCTCCACTCGCGAGCATTTTCGCAAGGTAGTAAATCGCTGCATCGGGATCGCTTCCCCGCAGACTCTTAATATACGCGGAAATCGTGTCGTAATGGGCATCTCCGGTTCGATCGTAAACCCGGAACGCCGCCTGAAGCGCACCTTCGATCGCCTCCCTGCTGAACTCCCCGCCACCCCCGCCACCCCCGTCGGATTTTTCGTCGATGAGTGTCTTCGCAACTTCCAGGGTCCCGATCAGCGTCCTCGCGTCTCCACCGGCAAGACCCAGAAGCACATCCCGAACTTCCTCAGAAATACAATACAGCCCGTCCTCTTCAGTTCGTCCGTGATTGAAATATTCCAGGACCCTTACAGCAAGTATCGCAAGATCGTCAACCGTCAGCGCTTCCATCTTGTAAACCGTAAGACGGCTTCGAAGTGCTGAATTAATAGTGAAGTACGGATTTTCGGTTGATGCCCCGATCAGGATAATTATCCCGTCTTCAATGTGCGGAAGAAAAGCGTCCTGCTGAAGCTTGTTGAACCGGTGAAGCTCATCGACAAAAAGAATCGTACGCCGTCCCGTCAGAGTCCTTTCCTCTTTTGCTTCACTGACAACCGCCCTGACATCCTTGACCGTGCTCGTAACCGCTGAAAACTCCCTGAAATACACGTCCATCTCCTGCGCGAGAGCCCGTGCTACCGTAGTCTTCCCGCACCCGGGAGGTCCCCACAGAATGAAAGAATGAAGCGCACCGGTTCGCACCATACGTACAATCGCGCCATCCTCTGAAAGAAGCGACTCATGCCCGGCAATCTCGCCCAGGCGTTTCGGACGAAGACGTGCAGCAAGCGGCAGCGACCTCTCAAGGACATCGGATGTTTCAGGTTGCTCAGTATGAAAAAGAGTCATGGCG
>SDBT01018549.1_pt1 | contig 10931 bp, 8 predicted proteins | sample 2277101 | NCBI WGS metagenome assembly SDBT01 (sample SAMN10404973, study PRJNA504765) | marine sediment metagenome | isolation source: marine sediment core GS10_PC15, 103 cmbsf | place: Arctic Ocean: Southern Knipovich Ridge | collected 2010 | reverse complement strand
ATATTATTCTCACACCACTCAGCCCACAAGTCCGAAGTCTTAGCCATTAGTCTTAGGCTCATCTTACCAACCTCTCCCTTACTTTGTCTCTATCTTCCTTAGCCTTCTTCTTTATCCTATAATCAACACCACCACCAGCAAAGAGGTGCTGGAACTTTTGGAACCATGAGCGTTCCAGCTTATGAGCATTTCTAGGCAGGGTATAGTTAGCATCAAAGGCTTGACGAATTTGTCTCAAGGCTTTCCTATCAACAAACTCCGTACCAGAGATAGACTCTAAACCATCCATCACCATAGTATAATAAGGGACAGTCATCTCAGGTATCTTTGGTGCTGCTATTATTGCAGTACTTATAGCCCTATCCCTTGTCTCCTCATCTCCAGCAGTTATAGCCCTGAATAAACTAGTACTAAAAGTTGTACCCGCATTCAACGCTCCTAACTGCAAACCTCCCATACTATAAGCTATTATATTAAGAGGGCTATAAGGACCCTCCCTTCCAGTAACATAGGTATATATCTCATTTACCGGCCACGTTGCGGCAAACAAAGATAGGATTTGATTCAACGCCCTTCGACCTTCTGGTGTAACCCTCCCGCCCTTAATACCAGTCCTTACTTTTTGCATGGACCGTAGTAACCGCTCTGTATACGACCTAGAAAATGCAAAGATGTTTGTGAGGAACTGACCAACCCCAGTGAACATTTCCCAAAATGATCTTTCAGCACGAGAGTATGCTACATGAACATCCTTAGTGATTTCATCAGAAAAGTATGTACCGAATGCATCCTCACCCTGCGTGGCCAAAACCTCCAACGCATGTTTCTGTTGTGAGACATCTAAATCACTAAAGCCCATCCCCAAGAGTTTTTGCTCAAGAGTCCCTTCTATCATAAACCCACGTTCAATATGGTTCTTCTGCGCCCACCATCCCCATAACCTATTAGCATCATCTGAAAAGCCATAAGTAGAAATCCCCCGTGCGATTTTGTTGACCTCACGTAAAACTGGTAGACGGTCGAAGAGAGCATTATCTATCGCTAACATAGACATTATACTCCTAGAGCTGTACACCTGTTGATCTATGTGCTCAAGCTCATCAGGTCGTGCCTTTCGATTTCTAGGGTCTACTAAAGACCTACGATTAGGATGCATAACAAGGTTTTGGTGAAGGTTCCTGTAAGATAAAACAGGCTTACTCAAAATAACTGCAAGCATTATCTGTCCATAAGCCTGCTTTGCAGCTCTTGCTAAAGGACCCTTCTCAAAGTTTACACCTTGAATCTCCCGAAGGAAAACCTCTATATTCTCTTCTACTTCTCTAGGAGTTAACTCACCTTTGCTACCTCTAAGGTAGGTATCATAAAGAGCCTCAATATGCGGTGTCAAATAAGTGCCTCTATCCATCCGCATAAGATAACTATCAAATCTCTTAAACAAACCCCTCTCCTGCTTTTGATATTCTATAGCTCGTTTGGTGCTGGCGGTGCCACGACCGAAGGTTTCTTTGCTCCAATTTAACTTCTTATAAAGTACCCTATCATGCGCCTCAAAACCATCCTTAAGAACACCCCATGTCTGATTCTTCAACAGGTCAAAGAGTGCAGGTTGCCCACCCTCTTCATAAACACGATCAGCTACATCCAATTGCTCCGCTACACCTTTACGCTTATAGTCTGCTGGCTCAATACCCCTATACTTCCAATCATAGAATTGCCAAGCCCGTGATTTCCACTTATACTCATCGAAAATCTTCATCATCTCTTGGGCAATTCTGATCTCTTCGATGGTCATATCCTTTGGTTCTTTAGGCTTATTCTTATGCTTACTCCTAGAAGCTATATAATCAGTAATCCTCTGCTCTCGCTCAGGATTATTCAGAATCCTATTTACATGTCTTTTACCCTTCTCCCCATTCGCATCCCATAGCCTCTTATAGAGTTGCCTATGGTCATAAAGGATAGTGTTCCTCCTCCCAATAATCTCAAGGAACTGCTCAAAGAATGGTAGCTCCCCGCCTGAGATTTGAGAGAGTCTCATCATATAATATCGTGAGGCACGAGCTCCACTAGGTGTTTTACCTCCCCGTCGACCCTCGATGATAGCTATACGTTTAGCATACTCTTGTTGCAATTCGGGGTTCTGACTATTACGAGTTGCTAACTCCATCGCACGTATAGGTGCTATGGTCTCTTCATAAAGATGAAGTTCACGTGATAGCGCCTTAGCCTCATGCTCTGTAGTGAAATTCTCTGTATCCTGGAACCCTATCTTATGATCAGGTTTAAGGCCAGCCTTATCATAAACATGAACAAGGTCTGGGCCTGTCATACCATCCTCACGTAATTTAGCCATGCGCTTGTTTATGGACTGTTCTTGCTCGGCGGTGATTATCGTTTGCTTCTTAACCTTACCACTCTCAGGTCTGACAGTACTACCCTTCCCCTTGCTCTCCCCCGTCATATCCATCATACCCTTAACAAGCTTATCAATCTGATCACCAGTTAAAAGGCTAGCACTCTCAACACCAAAGGTATCTTTAAGATGCTTTTGATATTGAGCTCTGTCCCACCCAAGTTTAGTTTGAAGGGCTCCTATATGCCTCCTCTTCTTTAAGAATTTTGTCTTGTTCTGATCACGCAGGAACTTGTTTCCCTTATCTTTAACCACAGTCCCTGCATCTTCCTGCTTAAACCTTTCTATCATCTCAGTCTCTACAGTTAACATCTCAGTATCTTGAGGGTGTCTAGTGAGATGATCTTTGACCTCTGATAACTCGATCTGAGCTGCTCTAACCTCGCCCTTATCAAGATGATCGTTGAATTTATCCATAGAGGTCTTAGCTCTACGGGTATCGAATTTTCTTGCCTCCATGCCAGCTAAGATACCGCCCTTGATAGTCATAGGCTTAGGCTTTTCAGGTCTCTTAATTGAGGCCGGATGCTCAGGACGATTAAAGGTTTCCTTAACTCTTGCTTCTATCTCTTCAGGCCTCAGTTCATGTTCAGGTTGAGTTAAGGCTTCTCCTGTAATCTGCTGAGTAGAACGAAGTCCTTTATACCCTGCAATCTGTTTAGTAGAACGAAGTTCTCCAGATGACTCACCTAAAAAACGAGGCTCTTTAGACGGGCTATACTCCTCACCCGGAATGATGCGTTCAGGTACAAAGGGCTCCTCTACCTTATTAATCCTATCCACAAAGTCTGCAAAGTTTTGAAGCTCCTGCTCCGGGCCACCTACCGAAAGCTCTTGGTGGAACACATTCATATCCCTACGGAACTTGCTATCTGTATGCGTTTCAAGGAGATAGTTAGCCATACCCTTTGTGATATTGCCACGTGCAACATGCTCCATCTCTCCATAGACTGCTAAAGCTCTCTCCCTCGGTATACCGGCCTTGCGAGCAATTCTGAGTGCGTCTGCTTTGGCTCTACTATATTCATTAGGGGTTAGCCGAGCTTGCTTAGATGCCCTCCCACCAACAACCTCCCCCTCACCTAATCTTGTAACGCCTTTAGGATGACGTGTACGACCAGCATAAGCCTTTCTTGCACCAGTAACTACACCCTCTCCAGTACCCCCACCAGCAACTGAATGTATAACAGGCATCATCGCAAGAATTACAGCATTTGCGTTTGACTCATCTGTAGAAGCTCCCTGTAACATTGAACCCCATTTACCAATTAGACCTAATGTTACTGCCTTCACAGCTACACTTTTTGGGAGTTGAGCCGCAGTAAATACTAGCCCAGCTAAATACCCCTTAATAGCTGCCTCAGGCCCATGCTTAGCCTCAATCCCTGCGAATATAGCACCTGTATGCTGAGACTGAGCAAAGAAATGCGCGAATCTGGGATACTTAGCAAGGAATGACAATGCTTCTAGACTCTTCAAAGGTGCCAAGATTTCGCCTAACACTAAGAAGTCCGGTACCTTACTACCAATATATGCGCTAGTAGTTACAGCATGCTCAACAAAACCCTCCGGAGGATTCTCAGCAAGCTCCTTTTCATAGACCTCTTTAAGCTCTAATAACCCTTTAGGTCTCTTAGGTACTTCAGATGACGATAAACTTGCATCTTCATTATAGGCCTGCAATCTATCATATCGTTCTTGCTCTACTTCCAAAGACGGGTCTTCCAGCCAAGCAAGCCCAGACCCAACCCAACTATCAGCAAATCCAGATGTGATTGTCTTCCCCGCCCGTTCACCAAGCGGCATATCACTACCCATACCTATCTTACCTGGTATCTTCCTCAAAGCCTCAATCTTCTTTGGAGAGAATAAACCCCCTCCGCCTTTTCCATTTTTTGGAACAGAGGAGTCGTCTATAACATAATCCCCTTTATTAGCCTTCATATAATCTACAACCTCATCCTCGGTATAGTCCTTGAGGAGGAGATCCATATCTTCGTCCATCCGAACTGTATCATACTCTGGCATTACCTATCTCCAAGAATCTTTGACCGCATTCTATCATGCTGCTCTTTAGCCGCACCAATATCCCCAACACCTTTAACCCTAGTATCTCTAGGTACATCCAATTGCCTGTCGGTTACAGTCCTATAACCCAGATCCACAATATTAGGCTGATCAAGCATATGCCATCCTTGCTCCATACCATAAGACTTCCACCCAAGCTTAAGAGTCTCATTAAGGTAATTCCATTCATTCACCTCATCAGGGGTTGTAGGCTCAGGGTGAGTCGTAAGATATTGCTTCTCTGTTTGATTTGTAATCTCCTTAAACCTATTCGCTGTACGAGCTTCACGTTCTCGTTTTATCTCTGCTTGCGTCTTTGGCTTTTGTCCAGCCCCACGTAATTCCATATCCCTCTGGAACTTGTCCTCTGACATAAAGTATGCTGCTTTGGCAGCCTCTTGCTCTTTAGCCTCAATCTCAGCCTCTCTCTTCTCAACAAACAAACCTCTATTCTTTTCCTCATACTTCTCAGCCAGCGCAGCTTTATTCTTCAACTGATCAAATGCGAACTGCTCCCTCTTGTCCTTATCTTTAGCAACTTTCTCCCGCACATGCTTAGCTATATCCTGCCACTTCGCATCGGGATCAAATAGTGGACCCAGATCAAATTCTCTATCGTTTACCGAGAATCGTATAGCATGCCCGACTGTCTCAAGCATAGGTCCTTGACGATATGATGGGGCATCTTTAATAGCCTTAAAAATCATTTCACCTGTCTTCCAAGAAGTTTGTCGATCTGCAGCATCTTGTGCCGCCTTTGCAGCCTTCTCTTTCTCATCAGCTTGACGCTTTCTTTCTCTCTCATCCCCCATAGCATTCTGGATACCTTCAAACACACCTGAATACCTATTAGGTTGACGCCCTGGCATGGTAATTGGATTCGGCATGAGAATTACCTCCTATACTAACTATCTTACCTAAACATATCCGAGAACATCCCGCCCCACATGTTACCTGACTGCTCACCCATTTCTGCACCCATCGGACCCATAAAATATCCGCCTATCATTGACTCGATAGTGCCCATTATCCCAGGTAGTGCGCCCTCTTCACCTGGCGTAATTATCGGTGTATATGGTGAAGGAACATTCATAAACTGAAGTGCCTGATTAACGACTGGACTGTATTCAGGTCGAGTCCTAAGCCATTCGTTATAGTTAGCATCAAGCTCAGCCTGCATCAAAACCCTAGGCAGGGAACCATACGTCATAGCAGCATTTATCCTGCCCATGTTAATGTTCTCTTCAATCTGAGCCATCTGACCAGCCACACCAGTAGCCGCAAGCTGCCTATCATTTGCAGACTCCTCAAGCCCAATCCTTGTCTGCTCATCAGCATAGATCAACTCAGAAAGCACGCCAGACATACCCTCTTCAAAGTCTGTCCAGGCACCTGTCGTAGCCTCAGCACGAGGAGTACCCCAATAATTCCCGGCATAAGCACCCTCAATCTCAGGGATTATATCCTCTTTCATAGACCTAAACATCGGGTCATAGATACCCTCGGAAAAGTACTTCTCAGTAAGCTCAGGGTTTACCTCTGTTGACGGCTCACCAGCAAGTAGTTCTGTAAGGGCTGCTGTTCCAGTATTAAAGATGTCTGGCATCCCACTAGCACCTAATTGCCTTAAAGATGCCAAACCTCCCCGCTCAAACCCAGACATTCCAGCTACAAACTGACCTGGATATCGTTGCATACCTCTACCTATACGAGCTTCAAAGTATTTCCCTAGACCTTCTGACACACCTCTTTGCTCTGCCGTGCGTGTATCAAGCTGACCCATTGTGGTGTCAGTCCCAAATAAGAAATCCGCGAATCCCATTACTCTTCCTCCTCTCTAAACTCTGTACCAACGACGATTGACACGTTGGCTACCGGAGTGTGAACCTGTACACTCACATCCGTTCTTTTCCCGTAAATAGCGTTCGCCTCTGCTATCCGAGCGATTGAGTCCATGATGGTTGCGCTACTACCATGCGCGCACCCCGAGAGAACCGCCGCCGCGATTATGATGAAGAGTAGTTGTCTGAACATAAGACTATCCCTTTCTCTGTAATTACGATGAAGTCTCCATTCTGTACCGTGCCACAGTTGGCAACGATAACACCATTCTTAGCAACCTTCAGCATCGGTTGGTGTGTATGACCAGTGACAATACAGCCACAGCTTTTCTCCACAGCATCCTTTGGGCCTTTCTTAAAGATTGCTTTGTTGGAAAAATAGGTATGTTGTAACAACCACTTTTCCCACCCAGAACTTTTGTGAACAATGCCAAGTTTCTCAGAAACGCGAACAATAGGCTTTCCGACAAGCCACCCAAACAACCCATAATTGAAAATGAAGTATCGATGTCCATGCTTGAAGAGAACATTCCCATCAACATAGTCAGGAAGAGAGTCCCAGTCATACTCAAATGCAAAGTCATGGTTTCCTCTACAATAGATTACCCTATCATCAAGCCGTGTGTTATATGCACCGAGCTTTTCAAACAGACCAAGATGTGCCCTCTTAACCTCCACTGGAGTATACCCAGCAGCAATATCAGCGGTATCTCCAACAAAGATTATCTTCATTTCGTTATTGATCGCCCATTCACACAAGCGTCTAAGCCTAAGATATGTAGCCTTTTGCCTTTTGGTTTTCAACTGCTTAAGGTGCACATCTGAAATTGCAAGGATCATAGAACCTTCTGGCACGAGCCCAGAATGCACGATTCCCTTCTGCAAGCGCATATGACTTAACCTTGAAATGTCACCAAGAATCGGATGCATAAGTTCTTATCCTCCAAGTTTAGCGTCAATACGCTCAACCATTACATGGACATCATGCACAAGCTTCGTGGTCTCTTTCTGATCTTCTTGAAGGCCATCAACTTTCTCGTTCAATGTTTTACACATTGCTTCATGCACGGCATTCGGCACTTTCCCGTCAACACTTTTCTTCAACCAACCCAAGAGCACGAGTAAGATCGCGCCCCCGCCGCCACCTACTATCGTTGTCAAGTCTGGCATCTCAATATCTCCAATCACTCATGAGCGTTTCAACAGAAGGGCAATCACTACTTTCTCGTCGTTGGCCGTCAGCGTCCCTTTCTCTTTCAACCCCTTCAACTGCGCCTTGTCGGTGTCCACTGCGAACACGATTGGCTGATAGTCTGGCGGCTCCACCGGCGGCGGTTCACTCCCATCGCCCGTATCGACATACGGCTGCCAGTTGATATCCTTGTGGACGACGTTGTCGATGACGTAAAATTCCGCTGAACCGCCCACGTCGCGCCGTCCGAGCGCGCGGCGCAGTTGCCGGCAGATGTCAGCGTTTGCGCTGAGTTCGTCGACGTCGATCTCCAGCAGCGGATCGTTGATGGAATGCTCGAAGTCGAAAAGGTCGCGCTCCAGTACCACCCTATAAATCCAGTGCCGCCCGTCCTTGTCCGCGTCCCTCGCATACAATATCTGCATCGCTTATCTCCTCCTAATTCGTCCACGAGGACGCATCGGTGGTTTCATCCGCCGTGTTGTTCGCAAACTGGACATTCGCCGTCGTGTTCGAGCCGGAGCCCTTTTCTGTCAATATTCCCGAGCGGCCCGCCTGATCCGCGTTGCGAACCACCTGATATCCGGCTGCCGCACCGGCAAACCATTCAACGATTGCGCCCGTCGTGATCTTGACGGCCTCCACGTTGTCTGAGTCGGCGTCGATGACAGTTCCCGCCGTGATGGCAGCTGTCGCATTAGAGCCTATCTCCAGCACCGCGCCGCCCTGCCCGCCGAGGAATCTGGAATCGACCACCCGGTAGAACCCCTGCGAAATCTTGGTCCGCACATTCTCCGCCACACAGTAGTCGTCGCGCAGGTTTGAGAATTTACCGACCGCGTTATACACACCGGGCGCGGCGTCCGACGTCTTGCAGTACCACCGCTGGAGACTGCATTGGGCGCCTGTCAGATCGTGGCCAACCTGGTCGTCGAGATGAATGTTCCAAAGCTCGACCGACTTCTGGCCGTCGCCGAGGCTGAAGCTATCGATCGTCGTACCCCACGTCAAAATATAGTAAACGTCACCCGTGACCGGCTGTGCGGGAAACGTGCCGACAATATAAAGAAAATCGCCGGCGTCCACCGTGGTATCGATTATGAAGAATTGGTTTTGCAGTGCGCCTGTGGTCGTGTTACTATCAAATAAGAGGATCAGACCATTGTGGTCGTCGTCACCCCATGCGGGATTTGCATCTACGATGTTGCCCTGTACCGCGCCCGTACCCTGCACACCAGCATCGACTGTAGATGCGCCCAGCACCACCGACAGCGTGCCAACGAATTTAATCACATAATCGCCATTCGGATATTTTCCCTTGACGACAACATCCTCGGCGTAACTCTCCGCCGTGATATTTATCGTCACATTGCTGCTATAGATGGTTGGAACAAGATTGTCGATACAATACTGGACGGTCGCGGTCGCACTCGCGCCCGAGGCGAATCCAAAGCCTTTCGCATCCGTCCCGCTCGTTTTGTTTACATACAAAGCCAACGCGGTTCCTGGCCCTGCGGTTATGTTTCCACCAACCCTGAAATTCCCGGTCTTATCAATACTCAACACTTCATTAAAGTTGCCATCACTATCGTCAGGCCCGCCATATCCAACCTCAAAGATTTGCTGTCTGGAGGTGATGCCACCAGCATTACCCGTATCAATTGCTATGGTGGTCATCGCATAGTCCCAAGATTGGGATGCTACTGCCTCTGAATTGAAATACAGTAAATCGTCTGTCTCGTTATATCCGTTGAACCACTCACTGCCTGTGGCTGTATGGCGAATATATTTCCCTGTATGACCATTTATCCTCAGATTTGGGATAATCACTACATCGCCGGCAGAGGCATCAAGGTCGAGGTCAGTGCCGGAGGTAGTCGTTATCTTGGGGTTGTTTCCAACAGCCGTATAGCTCAAACCGCCCGCACCGCCACTAGCAAAAAACTGAACGGCTCCCTCATTATTGGTTATGGTCGCCGCGCCGGAATCCAGCTTCTTAATCACAAGGGTATTGTCGTCGCCATCGATGAATGTAATATCGGGCGAATCGCCAGCACCATCATCAAGGTCAATACCACCACTAAAATCAATAGTGCCTGTCGGTGTGATGTTTCGCACATAGACATCACGAATGTATAAATCACCAAGATCATTCCACTCATATTCAGTTGGATCAAGAATCTTAAGGGTTGTGATTACTGGGTCAGTTGTAACATTATTCCGTTCACGCCTTGCTCTAACCCAATAGCCAGAGCTTGCAGATACTCCACCCGGATCACCAGCAGCATCCCAATCAGTGAAGCCTACTGATACCCAACAGATTATCCCATTCTGCTGCCAATCATTTGTAGTATCGGCCGGAATGAATTCAACCCACACCTCACTATCATTTAGATATTCCCAAACCGCAAATTGAGCATGGGATGACGGTGTAGTAAGTATAATCTCTACCTCATCAAAAACAGCAGGATCACCAAAATATATCACATCATCATCACCAACAAAAATAGTTTCGCCATCAATATTACTAGTCCACGAGCCCCCATTAGGAAACCGTGCTGCATATTGTACCTGATGGGGCGTAACAAACGTACCTATATGCTGATGAACAGGAGATATATTCCCCCCATGTGTTGCTAATGCTTCAACACCGCCATCAGAAGTGCCTGTAGTAGTGATATTAAACACATGCACGAAAGATGTAGCATCTAATGCATCAATATCAATATTCGCCGGCACCACATCAAAAGTTGAGCCGGGTGTAGCAGGGGCAACAAAACTTATATCAAGATCACCAGAGACATGAGAGATATCAACCACATTCCCTGCACTATCTATCCAATAAAGAGTCTCTCCTCCTGTGCCATCATCTTTGCAATAAAGAATTCCTAGGTTAGAGATTGGTGTTGATGGGTCTGATGCCCTCTCAGGAATCCCTAAGAATGCATTGCCAGAGCCTATCCCCCCAACAGTAGTATAGTTCAAGTATATGCCCGGTATAGCCTCTATATACGCAGTACTCCCAGACTGATAAATCCTATAGATAAGGTCCCCTCCCGCAACAGTCCCATCGAACAACTCCATCATATGACCTGTACCAGTATTCCCTCCTTCAAGCAGAACCTCATTATCAGCTCCATCCTGAAATATGGATCGACGGAACTCATCCCTATCAGCTCCATAAACAGGAGTAGCCAACATAACCATAACCCACAAAGCCCACAGCAACCTAGGCCACTTTGAGTGCACCAGAGATTTTAACATCTGTTCCTTTCACTTCCAAAACCCTATGACCTTTCACACTCATGAAAGTAGTCAATGCCCCAGAAGCATCAACCGCCTCATCTATCCAATTCAAAGACGTGACAACATCTAAAGTCTGCCCAGTCTTAAAGGCAAAAGCATTATCTATAAT